>Ga0136617_10000033_pt1 | contig 86458 bp, 81 predicted proteins | sample AntDrymUQ3222106_2_FD_129672 | JGI IMG/M metagenome (GOLD analysis project Ga0136617, IMG submission 129672) | Polar desert sand microbial communities from Dry Valleys, Antarctica - metaG UQ322 (21.06) | ecosystem: Environmental > Terrestrial > Soil > Desert | place: Antarctica: Dry Valley...
AGGCCTCTGCACAGGGCTTTTTGGGTTGAGCCGGGAACGACACGCGCACATCCGGGGCTCCAGCCCCGCATGGTGGTTCTGCTAGACCAGGCGGGTGACAGCGCAACCGCCCCTCGGAGCGGAGTTCTTTCACTGCGCCCGCGCAGCCCAGCCAGCGCCGGTAGGAGGCGCTGCGGGGGTACTTCGTGGAACGGGTCAGCGTCGCCGCGCCCGGCGCCCGTGTCGGCTACACCCGCCCGAGCATGGCCAGCCTGCTGCGCGGCTTCCGTGCCGGCACGGTGGCGATGTTCGCCGCGCCCGCCAAGCCCGGCCCGGAGAGCGCCCCGGCCAAGGACCGGGCCCGGGCCCGGGCCCGGGTGGTGGCGCTGCGCCGGCTGGGCCTGTCGGTCTCTGAGATCAGCTCCCGGCTGCGCGCCGAGGCGACCCCGCTCAACCGCACCGGGGTCGGGCAGATCCTCGCCGAGGAGGGGCTTCGGGCGGCTGCTGCGCGGCCCCGGAGCCCCAGGCCAGCACCAGCCCGGGGACCGCCGGGGGTGACACGCAGCTGCCCCGGGCGTCGGTCATCGACTTCGCCTCGTTCCCCGCCCGCGCCGACAACCAGCCTGGCCGGGCTGCTGCTCGTGGTCCCCGACCTGGTCGCCCTCGACCTGCCCGCCCTGGTCGCCCAGGCCGGCTACCCCGGCACCGCAGCGATCCCCGCCGTCAACCAGATCCTGTCCCTGCTGGCGCTGACGCTGACCGCCACCCGGGGTGTCTCCCCCGTCGAGGACCTGGTCAGCGACCCGGCCAGCGCCCTGTTCGCCGGGGGTGTCGGTGCTACCGAACAAGTCCGCGCGCACCGACTACTCCTACCGGCTGGGCCACGACCACCAGCAGCGCTTCTTGGCCGCGCTGGACCAGAAGATGACCGGCGCGGGCCTGACCACCGCCGAGGACACCATCTTCGACCTCGACTTCCACACGGTGATGCACCGGGGGCACCGACCCGGTCCTGGAGAAGCACGACGCGCCCACCCAGTCCCAGCGGTCCCGGCCGGTGCTGACCTTCTTCGCCCCCGACACCGGCACCCACAACCTGGTCCACGCCAACGCTGACATCTCCCAGGCCACCCAGAACCGGGAGGTCATCGCCTTCTGCGACCACCGGAAAGCTGTCAGCGGCAAAGACCCCACCATGCTGGTCATGGACCAGAAGGTCACCACCCCACAGGTGCTCGACGAGCTCGACGCACGCGGGGTCACGTTCGCCACCCTGCGGATGCGCTCACCCGCCCTGCTGCGCCACATCAACAACCTGACCCCCGGCGACTACAAGACGATCACCCTGGAGCGGCCCGGCAGGCACAACCGACCCACGGTGACAGAGCCCGCCGCGGTGAAACTCACCAACTACCCCGGCACCGTCGGCCAGCTCGTCGTCACCGGCCTGGGCCACGAGGCACCTACCATCGTCATCATCACCAACGACAACACCATCAAGACGAAAACCCTGACCGAGCAGTACACCCAACCGATGACCACCGAGCAGCGCCCCGCCGAGATCATCCAGGCATGCTGCGCCGACACCCTCCCCCGCACCGTCAACCTCAACGTCGACCTCAACATCGTCCTGTGCGTCCTGACCCAAGCCCTCCTCACAACCTTCCGCACCCACCCCGGCCCCGGCTACACCGCCGCCACACCCAACACCATCCAACAACGCTTCCTCAACACACCCGCAACGATCCTCACCGACCACAACACCATCACCGCCATCCTCAACCGCCGCGCCTACCCACCAATCCCGCGCCAGTCCAACATCCCCACAGACACCACCGTCCCCTGGAGGCAAAGCCGCCAACTCCGCCTCCAGTTCACCTGACCCAGAAGCCGAATCCGCTGCGTGGAAATCCGCGTTAAGGAGGCCGAGCCGCACCTGCGGCGAACGGTCGCGCTGCTCTACCCGGCACAGCCACGCGACCGGGCCGCGTGGCTGTGTGATCTCGCGATGGCCCGCGTCGGCGCCGGGGCGGTCGATGAGGGATGCAGGACCGCGAACGAGGCGGCGTCGGTTATTCGGCGGCTCGACTCCGCCCACGACCGGCGCTTGCTCGCCGACTTCCGCCGGGCTGCCGCGCCGTACGCCAGCTCGACCGCGGTGCGGGAGTTCGACGCCAAGCACCACGACCTGATCAGCAGTTTGCGTGTCACCACTGGAGAACTGAAGGTCAACCCGAATGACCAATGGGGCTGAATCGAGGAGCACACCGGCTTACCGATCATGTCTGCGATCGTTGATCACCTGATCGCCGGAGGCGACACGTGACGCTCACCGACCAGGATTGGCGGCCCCGCCTGGCCGCGATGGTCGACCAAATCGCCGCCGGCCGACACCTGACCAGCCCGGAATGGCGCGAGTCGTTCACCGACGTGCCACGGCATCTGTTCGTCCCCACCGTCTGGACCATCGACACAGCCGGCTCGGCCGCCCTCAGTGGCGACGACCCGGCGCAGCGTGCTGCTGGCTGGATCTGGTCTACTTCGACACGTCGCTGGTGACCCAGCGCCAGGAGCACCCGTCGATCAGGGTGGTCGGGGATCGGCCATTTCTGGTGCCCACCAGCTCCAGCACGATGCCGAGCCTGATGGCTCGCATGCTGGAGGCCCTCGATGTTCACGATGGGCAGCGGGTCTTGGAGATCGGCACCGGCACCGGCTACAACGCCGCCCTGCTCTGCTATCGACTCGGCTCGGCCAACGTCGTGAGCATCGACATCGATCCCGGCCTGGTCGCAGCGGCCAACGAGCATCTTGGCAGCCTCAGACCTCCTGGAGTAGCCGGTGCGGATGCCCTGTGACCAGGGCTTTTTCTTTGTCTGAGATCATCGGAATACCGTTGAGATGTAGTACACTGTGGGCCTGGGTCAGACTGAGCTGGCGGGGATGCCGGAACCGGGTGTGCTGTGCCTGATGACCTGCGATGGGCAGGCTGTGGTGACACGCGGGCGTTCGTTGATCGACCGCTATGACGCCGACGACATCGGGATGCGCAACCTGGCGATCGTGGCGTTGACCGACGTCGGCCGGCGGGTCGACGAGGTCGCGGGGGTGTTCGGGCTCACCGCGACCTACGTGTCGATCCTGCGGGGGCGGTCCCGGGCGCAGGGATCGGCCGGACTGGTGCGTCCCCGGGGCCGCCCGCCCAAGCTCACCGACAAGCAGGTGATGAAGGCCCGGGTATGGGCGGCGCAGGGATGGACCCAGCAGGTGATCGCTGACCGGCTCGGGGTGTCCCAGTCGGTGATCAGCGAGCTGCTCGCGCGGCGGGGTCCGGTGCCGGTACAAGAGGCCCTCCTCGAGCCCACCGACACCGAGCCCACCGACGAGTCGGTCACGGCCGAGCGTGCTGACCTCGAGCCCGCCGAGTCGGTCACGGCCGAGCCTGCGGTGGCCGGGGCGAGCGAGGCGGCAGAAGCCGAGGTGGCGGGCACAGCGGCGACCCCGGTCACCGGGTCGGCCCGGATCGACACCGGTGGACACCGGTGTCCACCGGTGTCGTTATGCCGGCGCGATGCTGCTGTTCCCCTACCTGTACCGGGTCGGCGCCGAGACCATCTTCGCGACCCTGACCGGGAGGCCGGGCCGCCGTTACGACGACCTCGCGGTGCTGAGTACCGCGACCCTGGGCTTCGCGTTGGGCGTGGGCACCGTGGAGGGAACCAAGCACCTGCGCCGGGCCGAGGCCGGTGCCGCAGTCGGGCTGAGCACGAGCCCGGAGCTAGCCACGCTCCGCGCGCGGCTGTCCGCGCTGGCGGACTCCTCCGATCCGTTGGAGACCCAGCGGGCCTTCGCCGCGGGGATGCTCGCCGCGGACCCGGCCGCGGACCCGGTCTACTTCGTCGATGACCACTTCGTGCCCTACACCGGCGCCCGGCCGGTCGGCAAGGGCTGGAACACCACACGCCGCCACGCCCAACCCGGCCGCGACGACACCCTGCTCGTCGATGCCCGCGGCCGGGCGGTGGTCTTCGGCTCGGGTGAACCGACCGGGCTGAGCTCAACCCTGCCCGGGGTACTGACCCAGCTCCGTCAGGTCCTGGGCCCGCATGCCCCCATCCTGGGGGGCTTCGACCGAGGCGGGGCCTACCCGGTCGCGTTCACCGCCTGCCGCGACGCCGACGCGGACTGGGTCACCTACCGCCGCGCCCCCCTGCTCGAAGCGACCACCGCGCCACAGCGGTCGGTCACAATGCGGGACGGGAGACCGGTCGCGGTGATGCTGGCCGAGGAGACCGTGGAGATCAACGGCTACGGGATCGCCCGGCAACTCACCCTGTTCGAGCACGGTACGGCGGTGCTGCAGGTGTTGACCAGCGACCTCACAGCGACCGGTGCCGCCCTGCTGTGCTGGCTGCGGGCCCGATGGCGAATCGAGAACATGTTCACATACGCCGCAGCACACAACAGCATCGACACCCTGGCCGACTACGGCATGGACATCGGCCCCGACGAGCGGATGGTGAAAAACCCAGCCCGGATCGCAGCCCGCAAAACCCTCACCGCCGCCGAGGCCGAACTCGCCGCCGCCGAACGCGCGCTACCCCAACTGCTCACCGGGGCCGGTACCCCGAAACAGATCAACGCCGCCCTGCCCGGCGCGCACCGGCGGATCGAGGCAGCAACTCGCGCCGTGAAAACGGCCAAGACCACCCTCCACCCCATACCAGCCAAAATCGCCGCCACCGAGCTGGACCCGAACGCGAAACGAGCCCGCCCACACCTCGCCCGCCGCGGCCTGCAGATGGTGCTGCGGCTACTCGCGTTCAACGCCGAAGCATGGCTCGCCGAGCACTTCAACGCCTACCTCACCGACCCCGACGAGTACCGGTCCATCACCCGCAACCTGCTCCACCACAGCGGGCAGCTCGACTACACCACCAAACAGATCAGCATCACCCTGGACCGACCCGATAGCCCACGAGTCGCCCGCGCCCTCGACCTACTCACCGACGAACTCAACAACACCCCAGCACGTCTGCCCGGAGACCCCCGCCCCCTGACCTACCGGGTCGCCGTGGCCTGAATCTCAACAGTGATCTTGTGGCTACTTGAGGAGGTCTGAGCCTCGGCTACCATCCGACTCTCGCGACCGTAGACGGGGCCGAGGGAGTGCGCGCGAACGCACCCTACGACCGGATTATCGCCACCGCCGCCGTTCCGGAGATCCCACTGGCCTGGATCAATCAGCTAGCTCCGGGCGGCAAGATCCTGGCCAACCTTCGCGGCGAGCTGGCCGGCGGCACCCTGTGCTCGCTCACCAAAGACAGCGACGACGAGGTGATCGGCCCCGTGCTGGTTAGGCCGCGAACACCAGTCCGACTGCACCGACGGTGAGCGCCACCATCACGCCGACCATCGGGTACTGGGTACGCAGCGCGACCCGGACCGGGAACAGCCCGTGCGCGCTGATCGCGGCGACCAGGAGGCTTATGCAGAACTCCTGGTGGGCGCCACATCGCCGCAGGTCAGCGACAGTCCAAGTAGATCAACTCCGGACTTTTGCATAAGCCTCCAGGTGCCCGAGGACGATCCCGCCGAGCTGAACGAGGGCGATCGCGGTCGTCCCGACCACGGTGGCCAGGATCTTGGCCACGAACTGCTACCCACTCGTACCTATTAATGCCCGTTCGTGTGACGAAATCCATACATGATCCGCTGCCTGGCGCTCGCTACCCCTCGATATCGTCGGCGGCCGAATAGAATTCTTGGGCCAAGGTCAGATAGAGCTGGCGCAGACTGGTGGCAGAGGACGGTAAGCCGTCGATTCGGGCTTGTAGTTGCTGACCCCAGCGTCGACGGTCGGCAGCGAGTGCCACTTCGACACCGGCGATGACGGCCGCGGCCTCGGAGACGGCGCGGGCTGGACGTGCCGCTGCGATTGCGGCTTCTGCAATGGTTGCTGGAACAGTCATGATTCACTCCGTAACGTTCTCTGTGTGAGGGCCGGATATCTCTCCGGGACGGTCGGATTCGACGGAGCTGCGTCCTGGGCATCAGCTCGACGTGACGTGCGACCCCGACGAGGCCGACGCGGTTGGCGAGCAGGTACGAGCGCACCCGTGCCCGCCCGCTGATCCCTTCCATCGCGCGGCGAGCTTGATCGCCAGGACCGAGCTGCCCCCGACGTCGAGGAGAGTGTTGGTCGGTCGAGCCGAGTCGGCATCGCACACATCCTTTCAGCTGGGTTCGACGTACCGTGTCGTAGAGGAGGAGCGGTCTCGCCGTCGGCTGATACCGGAGAGTTTTACTGGTGTCGACCTGAGAGCTCCATTCGATGCGGAACCCGCAGCAGCGTGACCATGCGCGGCTCTGCCCCGAAACGCCGCAGCGTTCGCACGGTCTTCGACTGGTCAGTGGACGTTGTCGCCGACTTGGTGGGGTGGCTCATCGCCCAGGCCCCGGTCCACGGACGACAGGTCCACACCCGACGACTTCGCCTGCTCGATCAGATCGAAAGTGATGTGTTCGACGGCGACGCTGGCCACGAGTTGCCAGTAGTCGTCCGAGTCCGGTCTGAGGTCGCCTCGCCGCTCGTCGATCTCCTGTCGGAGCTCATCCTTGACTCGGTCCTCGTGAAGAATACTTGCGACCCAGAGCACCGTTCGTCGGTCGGGTACCCATGAAGACAACAGGACGATTATCGCATCACCCGCCGGGATCGGTTACATAGATCCGATTGCTCGTCGCCCGCTGTGGAGGACCGACGATCGAACCTATCACCGAGCCCTGGTACGAGGCGGAACCCCGAACCTTCGGTCCGTCGAGTTCTGGCGTGTAGTACGTGACCGTCGTTCCCATCGGGATCGTCTGGATCTGGTCCGACGTTGCCCGTGTCACCGGCGGTCCCGCAGCAGGTCTGTCGGGCTGACCTCCGCTCACCGAACCGGCGTTGCCCTCGAGCCTGAACTGAACAGGCGGGGCGTCGCCGCGGTGCATGCGGAATTGCCGGCGCGTGCTATTCATGCGAGCCCCCCGTCCAGATCAACCGATCGTAGCGCCCGTAATGATGACAGGATCGATCGGCCTGCCGCCGCCCGCACCGGCGTCGAAGGAGCCGTCGTGGCCATTCCGCGCGATCTGATCGATGACCTGCAGATCTTCGGGGCTGATGACGCCGAAGGCCGTGTAGCTCGGCGGCAGCTGGCCGTCGCCGTAGACCATGAAGAACTGGCTGCCACCGCTGTTCGGCTGTCCGGTGTTGGCCATTGCCAAGATCCCACGTCCATATGCCAGCTCCGGGAAAATTTCGTCCGGAATCGTGTACCCCGGTCCTCCAGAACCGCTGCCCGTCGGATCACCGCACTGCAGCACCTGCAGACCGGGAGCGGTAGTGAGACGGTGACAGGGGGTGTCGGTGAAGTAGCCCTGCTGGGCCAGGCTCACGAAGCTGTTGACGGTGCACGGTGCGAGCGCACGATCTAGCGTCAGCGTGATTGCCCCCGCACTGGTCTGCAACGTCACCGGAACAGTGCCCCGGGCGCTGACGTCAGCGGCGGGCGGCAGCTGCACGGGTTTGGCAGGCGGGGTCTGCTCGGCGGCGTAGTCGCAATTCACCGTCGCCGGCAGCGGTGTCAGCCGGGTCGGCAGGGGCACGATCTCCGTCGGGATCGAGGCCGGGGTGACGGCCGCAGTGGCGGGGTCGGCAGGGGGCGCGGCTGGGTTCTCCGTACCACCGAGGGTGCTGAGCACCACCCCACCGACCAGCACCACCACCACGACAGCCACCGAGGTGATCACCGCTACCTGACGGCGTCGCTTTGCCTGCTGCACTCGGCGCTCCTGCTGGCGCTCGAGCTTGCGTTTCGCCGCCTCGCGCCGCATCTGGTTCGTGGCCACTGTCTCGACAACCTCCCGGTCTCGACAACCTCCCGACTCGCCTGAACGGATGCGACCCTAGCGACCGTTCCGGAGAGCCCGGTGAGCCGCCCCGCGAGAGGCTGTCCACAACATCTATGCTGGTCGGATGCTCGTCGCAGGATTTCCGGCCGGTTCGTTCCAGACCAACTGCTACGTCGTGGCGACGGGATCAGGGCAGGCGTGCATTGTGGTCGACCCCGGCCAGGACGCCGTCGAGCCCCTCGAAGCGCTGCTCGCCGAGCACCGGCTCACCCCCGTCGCGGTGTTGCTCACCCACGGCCACTTCGACCACACCTTCAGCGTGGCGCCGGTCTGCGACGGGCACGACGTGCCGGCGTGGATTCACCCGGACGACCGGGAGATGCTCGCCGACCCGATGAAGGGCATCTCGAAGGAGGCGGCCGCGTTCTTCGGTGGGCGGATCGAGCTGCGTGAGCCACGTGAGGTGCGCACTCTCGATGACGGCGCCGCCCTCGACCTTGCCGGGATCGGTGTGCGGGTCGATCACACTCCGGGGCACACCCGGGGCTCGGTCGTGTTCACCACGCCGACCGAGGAAGGCATCGAAGTGATCATCGCCGGCGACACGCTGTTCGCCGGCTCCATCGGGCGCACCGACCTACCGGGTGGGGACCACGCGCAGATGCTGGCCAGCCTGCGCGACAAGCTGCTGACCCGCGACGATTCCGCCATCGTGCTGCCCGGGCACGGACCCACCACCACGATCGGCCGGGAGCGGGGCTCCAACCCGTTCCTGCAGGGGCTCGTGCCGTCACCGGTGCGCGGGCTGTGACCGGGCTGGCTACGGGCACGTCGAGCTGCGGTGGCTGAGGCCGACCGGGAGCGGTGGGATGCCCGGCATGCGGTCGTGACCGGGTCGGCTGCCATGGCGCCGGACGCACTGCGTGGCCGAGAGGCGCTGGTGCCGTCGGCGGGACGGGCGTTCGACGTTGCCTGTGGCCGAGGCGCGACGGCGGTGTGGCTGGCGTTGCGGGGCCTGCGGGTTGACGCCGTGGACGGGTCAGCGGTCGGGTTGGCCGCCGGTACCGCGCTGGCGTCCCGGTCCGGGGTGGGCGATGGGGTCCGGTGGTGGGGACATGATCTGGACTCGGGGTTGCCGGTCGGATGCGTCGGGGCTTACGAGGTCGTGGTGTGTCAACGGTTCCGGGATCCTGCGCTGTACCCGGTGATGGCTGGGCTGCTCGCCACCGGTGGGCTCCTGGTGCTGACCGTGTTGTCGGAGGTCGGCGGTGAACCGGGCCCGTTCCGCGCGCGGCCGAGTGAGCTGCTCACGGCGTTCGGTGGTCTGGAGGTCATCGCCCACGAGGAGGGCGCCGGTGAAGCCGCAATTCTCGCCCGTCGTGGCCGGTACAGGATCGACGGATACGCGCTCGGCACCTCTGCCCACCGGATCCCCGCCTCGCCTCCGCGGGTGCCCTCGCTCGACTGAACCCCGGACGAACTTCTGCGTCGCTGCCCCAGGTCCGGCAGCTGTGTGGTGGTGTCCCACCCGCTCATTCGGACCGGACCTGTGGCGACTCGTGACTGGCCACGATGGCGGCCAGTGCCGTGGTGATCGGCACCGAGGCGACCAGGCCGATGCTGCCGACCAGTGTGCGCACGATCTCGGTGGCGACGGCCTGGGTGGTGGCCACGTCGGCGAGGCTTCGTCCGGACAGCGTGAACAACAGCAGCAACGGAAGCGCCGCGCCGGCGTAAGCGAGTACCAGAGTGTTGACGGCCGACGCCACATGGTCGCGCCCGATCCGCATGGCCGAGGCGAACAGTGCCGGCGCACCGAGATCCGGGTTGGCTTGCCGCAGCTCCCACACCGCGCTGGCCTGGGTCACCGTGACGTCGTCGAGCACGCCCAGCGCTCCGATCACGATGCCGGCGAGCAGCAGGCCGCGGGCGTCGATGCCGGTGCCGAGCGAGGCGATCAGGTCGATGGTCTCGTCGGTGAGCCCGGTGAGCTCGGCCGCGGCGGAGAACCCCGCTCCGAGCGCTCCGATCAGCGCCAGTGACACCAGCGTGCCCAACACCGCGGTGGACGTGCGCGCCGACGGGCCGTGGGTCAGGTAGAGCACCGCGAACATGATCAGACAGGCACCGACGACCGCGACGGCCAGCGGGTTGCGGCCGCTGAGAATGGCCGGCAACACGAACACCAGCAATACCCCGAAGCTCAGTATCAGCGCGGCGAGCGAGGCCAGCCCGCGCCACCGTCCGAGCAGCAGCACCGCCCCGGCGAACAGCGCCGCGAGCCACAGCAACGGGGCGTCGCGTTGGATGTCCACGACCTGGTAGGACTCGGGGTCCCCGGGGTCGCTGCCGAAGTAGGCGAGGACCACGTCATCGCCCACGGTGAACCGTGGGGTGCTCGGCTCGACCGGCACCACCTGCACCAGATCGCGGCCCGGCAGCGGTCCGTCGGCCATCCGCAGGACCAACGCCAGACAGGACCGGTCGGCCGAGCCCGGTGTGCATTCCGCGGTGCGTGCGGCGGTGATCTCGGCGCGCACCGGTTCCTGTGCCGCGATCCGGGCGGTCGGTGGCGGGCCGGCTGCCGGCCAGAGGAGCACGAGCCCGACCAGGGTGGCCAGCGCGCAGGGTACGAGCAGGGCGGCAATGAGTATGCGCACCCGGCGCCCGGCCGGTGCGGCAGGGGAGTGGCCGTGCCCGTGACCGGCGACGGGCTCAGGGGCGGGTGTGACGGCATGCCGGCTCGTCCGCGACGCCCTGCCGGAGGCGGATCGAGCGACCTGTGCGGTCTCATCGGTCTTGCTGCCAGGGCTGCGGGTGCCGGTGGGCTGAGTGGCCGAGATCGTACCGGTGGGTGGCGTCGGAAGCTCGGTGTCCGCCAGGCCGTGGCGGGGTCGCCCGGCTTCCGGGCGCGGCGCGGCGCGCCGGTCCGATTCGGCCGGGATGCCCGGGTCGCGCGACTCCACGACCCCATCCTGTCAATGCCGACACCCGGCACCGCGCGCGCCATCCGGGGTCTCGGTGACGGACGATCCCATGGTCATGGCGGACCTCCTCCGGCTGCTGGTCGAGACTCCCCGTCCAGGCCGAGCTCATGCAGCGCAAACTCCGCGACGGTCGGTGGGGCGCCGGTGGCATCCATGCGGATGCCGGGCTCGTCGGGCTGCAGGTCCTCGAGAGTGGCGAGCTGGCTGTGAAGAAGCGACGGCGGCATGTAGTGGCCCTGCCGGGCAGTGACGCGCTGCGCGATCAGCTCGGGCGGCGCGAGCAGGTGGACGAAACGCACCGAGGGGTGGCCGTCTCGCAACAGGTCGCGGTACGAGCGCTTGAGTGCCGAGCACGTGACGACGCCGCTGCGCCCGGCCGTCTCCAGCTCGCCGATCCGCGCCGCCACCCGGCGCAGCCAGGGCCGGCGGTCGTCGTCGTCGAGCGGGTGGCCGGAGGCCATCTGCAGTCGATTGCTCTCGGGGTGCTGGTCGTCGCCCTCGACGAACTCCCAGCCGGTGCGCGCAACGAGCTCGGCGGCGACCGAGCTCTTGCCCACTCCGGACACACCCATCACGACGAGGGTCACCGTCCGTGCGTGGTTGCTCATGGGGCCACCCTGGGCCATGGTGGTACGCGGCATCCGCCAGCTCTGCGCTCTGTGAGCGCCAACGCTGTCGGTGACGCCCGTGCCTAGCCTGGCCGCATGTCCGGGAGACGTCCTCGCCTCGTGCAGGCGCGCAGGGTGGCCGGGCTCACGCAGGAGGACCTCGTGCACCGGGTCGGCGTCGACCCGGTGCACGGTGGGGCGTTGGGAGTCCGGTGAGACCGTACGACGCACACGGCGGTCGGCTGCGCAGGCTTGCGGTGGCGCGGCTCGACCTGGCGCTCGCGCTGATCGGCCAGGGCCAGGTCGACGAGGCCGCGCAGTCCGCGCTCGACGCGGTGGAATCCGGCCGGGTGGCCCCGTCGAATCGGTGGCGGGTGCTGGAGGTCGTGCGTGCCGCCGAATCCGCCGGCACTCAAGTTGCGGCGCCGCTCCGGGCGGCCTACCGGGCGCTTGTGCATTCCAACCTGCTGGCAGGTTCGCTGCGCTGAAACCTGCCAGCAGGTCAGTCAGTGGGCCCGGATAGCCTCGAGCCCGTGATGCGCACCCACCCCGCCGGCACGTTGCGTGCTGACCATGCCGAACAGACCGTGACCCTCGCCGGGTGGGTGGCGCGTCGCCGGGATCACGGTGGGGTGATCTTCATCGATCTGCGGGACGCCTCCGGCTCGGCGCAGGTGGTATTCCGTGAGGGTGAGATGGCGCAGCGAGCCCACCGCCTGCGAGCGGAGTTCTGTGTGCAGGTCACCGGCGTGGTCGTGGGTCGACCCGTGGGCAACGAGAACCTCGATCTCGCCACCGGGGAGATCGAGGTCACGGCCACCGCGCTCACGGTGCTGTCGGAATCGGCGCCACTGCCGTTCCCGCTCGATGAGCACAGCGAGATCGGTGCGGAGATCCGCCTCAAGCACCGGTATCTCGACCTGCGCCGCACCGGACCTGCGGCGGCCCTGCGGCTGCGCAGCGAGGCCAACCGGATCGCCCGCACCGTGCTGCACGAGCGGGAGTTCGTCGAGGTCGAGACGCCCACCCTCACCCGTTCCACACCTGAGGGAGCGCGCGACTTCCTCGTGCCCGCGCGGCTGCGTCCCGGCTCCTGGTATGCGCTGCCGCAGAGCCCCCAGCTGTTCAAACAGCTGCTCATGGTGGCCGGCACCGAGCGCTACTACCAGATCGCCCGCTGCTATCGCGACGAGGACTTCCGTGCCGACCGCCAGCCCGAGTTCACCCAGCTCGACATTGAGTGCAGCTTCGTCGATCAGGACGACGTGATCTCACTCGGTGAGGAGATCACCGCCGCGCTGTGGCGCGGCCTGGTCGGGTACGAGATCCCGCGTCCGGTTCCCCGGATGACCTATGCCGAGGCGATGGCCCGCTACGGCTCCGACAAGCCCGACCTGCGCTTCGACGTCGAGCTCATCGATCTCACCGAGTATTTCGCGGAGACCTCGTTCCGGGTGTTCCAGTCACCGCACGTCGGTGCCGTGGTCATGCCGGGTGGCGCGAGCCAGCCGCGCAAGCAGCTCGACGCGTGGCAGGAATGGGCCAAGCAGCGCGGCGCCCGCGGGCTGGCCTATGTGCTCGTCGGGGAGGACGGCGCGGTGAGCGATCGGGGGCCGGTGGTGAAGAACCTGTCCGAGGCCGAGCGCGACGGGCTGGCCAAGGCCACCGGTGCCGAGCCCGGTGACTGTGTCTTCTTCGCCGCCGGAGCCGCGGCTGATGCGCAGGCGCTGCTCGGCGCCGCCCGCGGCGAGATCGCCCGCCGGTGCGGGTTGCTCGACGAGAGCGCCTGGTCGTTCGTCTGGGTGGTCGACGCGCCGATGTTCGAGCGGATCCGGGACGACAAGGGCCACGAGCTCGGCTGGACCGCGGTGCACCACCCCTTCACCGCGCCCAATGACGAGTGGGCCGACCGCTTCGAGGAGGCCCCGGACCAGGCGCTGGCCTATGCCTACGACATCGTGTGCAACGGCAACGAGATCGGCGGTGGGTCGATCCGGATCCACCGCGGCGACGTGCAGGAACGGGTGTTCGCGCTGCTGGGGATGGACGAGGGCGAGCAGCGGGAGAAGTTCGGGTTCCTGCTCGACGCGTTCGCCTACGGTCCGCCGCCGCACGGCGGGATCGCGTTCGGCTGGGACCGGGTCTGTATGCTGCTCTCCGGGGCCGACTCGTTGCGTGAGGTGATCGCGTTCCCGAAGACCGGCGGGGGGTATGACCCGCTGACCGCCGCCCCGGCATCGATCACCCCCGAGCAGCGCCGGGAGGCAGGCGTCGACGCCCAGTCCCTGACTGCCCAGTCCCCGAACCCCGCACCGCCCAGCGCGCCCGCCACGGCGCCGACCGCGCCTGCGGTGACCCGACCGAGTTGACACCATGCTCGACACGCTGGACCTCGCCACGCTGGACACCGTGCTCTCCGACGCAGTCGATGCGGCCCGCGGTGCAGGAGGCCGATCCCCGGCGACCTGACGGACGCGGTGGTCTGGGGCGATCTCGCGGCGAGGCGGAGCGGCGGCCGCAGGCTCTGCGCGGGGTAGGGTCTCCGGCGATGGCTGGCGATCTGCGTAGTTTCCCCCGGCCGGTGCTCGCCGCGCTGGCTGCCGCTGAACGTCTGCTCAGCCGCCGGGCCGGTGCCGGGGTGGTGCTGGCCGATCCGGAGGACCTCGGCGGGAGTGACCGATCCGTGGTGGCCCGCGCCCGGGTGGCGCGCAACCCGTTCTCGCTGCCTCGCACGCTGGTGGTCAAGCAGTACCTCGGTGCGCCCGACCCAGAGCGGCCCGACCCCTTCCACTACGAGGTGGCGAGCTGTCAGCTCTTCACCGCCCTTCCCGCTGATATCCGGCCCAGCCCGGTGATCATCGCGCACGACCAGCAGACCCGGCTGTTGGTCCTCGAGGACCTCGGCCGCAGCTCCACGCTCGCGGACAAGCTGTTCGGGCTCGACCCGGCCGCCGCGCAGCGCTGCCTGCTCAGCTGGGCACGCGCCCTGGGCCAGATGCAGGCTGCCACCGCCGGGCGGGAGGGCGATTTCGGTGCGTTGCTGCGCCGGCTCGGGGAACGGTCGTGGCGCGACCCGATGGCCGATGAAGCCCGCGCCGCGCTCGCCGGGGTGCCCGGCCTGCTCGCCGAAGAGCTCAAGGTCAGGGTGTCAGCCGCCGCCGCGCAGGAGGCGCACGAGACCGCGCGGCTGCTGGGCGGCACCCGTTACCGGGCCTTCAGCCCCTCGGATACCTGCCCGGACAACAACCTGGTCACGAGCCGTGGAGTGCGGTTCGTCGACTTCGAGTGGGGCTGTTTCCGGGACGTGGTGCTGGATGCCGCCTACTTTCGCGTGCCGTTCCCCGGTTGCGAGGCCAGCTTCGCGTTGCCCCCGGGGATGGCCGAGACGATGCTTCAGGCGTGGCGCAACGAGATCGTCACGGTCTGGCCGGACCTCGATCAACCCGAGCACCTGGAGCGTCGGCTGGTGCGAGCCCAGTTGCTGTGGGTGTGGCTGTGCACCCGGTGGCTGCTGCCGCGGATCCGGGGCCGCGACATGCCGGTGGGGCTGGACGCCACCCGGTCGCCGCGAATCAGCACCGCGCTGTCGCACTACTGGCGTCAGATGGCCGAAGTCGCGCAGCTCGGTGGTCTCCCCGCGAGCGCCGCATTGGGGCACGAGGTCGCGGCCGCCCTGCACGAGCGGTTCCCCGACGCGGCCACCGCCCTGCCGATCTACCCGGTGTTCCGCTCTGCCGTCTGACCGGCACGGCTCCCACCCTCGCTACAGCGACCCGAGGAACCGTCCGATCCGCTCCAACGCCTCCTCGAGCAGCGGCAACGCGGTGGCGTAGGAGCAGCGCACGTGGCCCTCCCCGGACGGGCCGAACACGCTGCCCGGCACCACGGCCACCCGCTCGGTATACAGCAGCCGTTCGGCGAAGGTCTCGGAGTCCAGCCCGGAGCGCCGGATCGAGGGGAAGGCGTAGAACGCCCCGCCGGGTTCCGGGCAGTCCAGACCGAGCTCGCGCAGCCCCTTGACGAACACCCGGCGGCGCCGGTCGTAGTCGGCCACCATCTCCGCGACGTCGGCGTCGCCCCCGGACAGCGCCTCCACCGCGGCGAGCTGGGAGATGTGCGGGGCGCACAGCATCGTGTACTGGTGCACCCGCACGCACAGCTCAGCGACGGCACGCGGCGCGCAGATCCAGCCGACCCGCCAGCCCGTCATCGCGTATGCCTTGGAGAATCCGCCGAGCAGCACCGTGCGTTCGTGGGCACCGGGCAGGGCACCGAGGCACGTGTGGGTACCGTCGTAGGTGAGCCGGTCGTAGATCTCGTCGGAGATCAGGTAGAGGTCGTGCCGCTCGGCGAGTGTCACCAGTGCCTCGAGTACGGCCCTGGGCTGCACGGCACCGGTCGGGTTGGCGGGCGAGCCGATCAGGATCGCTGTCGTCCGCGGGGTGATCGCGGCCTCGACGAGGGTGGGGTCGATCGCGAAACCGTCCTCCCACCGGGTGGGCACCCGGATCGGGACACCCCCGGCGAACGCCACGCAGGGTTCGTAGGCCACGTAACAGGGCTCCGCGACGATGACCTCGTCACCGGGGTTGAGCAGCACGCGCAGCGCCAGGTCCAGGCCCTCGGACACCCCGGTGGTGATCAGGCATTCGCTGTCGGCCGAGTACTGGACGTCGTAGCGGACCGCCAGGTCGGCGCAGATCAGCTGGCGCAGCCTCGGCAGGCCGGCGTTGGAGGTGTAGGTGGTGTAGCCGTGCTCCAGGGCGTAGATCCCGGCTTCCCGGATACGCCACGGCGTGACGAAATCGGGCTCGCCGACGCCGAGGGAGATGACTCCGTCCATCTCGGCGGCGATGTCGAAGAACCGCCGGATGCCCGACGGCGGGCAGGCCGCGACGACCGCGTTGAGCGGCCTCACGGGGTGACCGGCAGGCGGTGGTCGGGCTCGGATGCGAGGAACGCGTCGCCGTCGCGCTTGTAGGTCTTGAGGACGAAGTGGGTGGCGGTGGCCTGCACCCGATCGATCGTGGACAGCTTCTGGGACACGAAATCCGACACCGACCGGATGCTGTGCCCGGTCACCGTGCAGCGCAGGTCGTGCCCACCGGAGACGAGGTAGACGCTGCGCACCTCGACGAAACGGGAGATCCGCTCGGCGACGTCGTCGAATCCGACGGTGCGGGCCGGGGCGACGGAGACGTCGATGAACGCCGTGATGTCCTCGGGGCCCTGCGCTGCCTCATCTGCTGCCTCCCAGTCGATCACCGCCTTGTAACGGCGGATCACCCCGGCCGCCTCCCACGCCTGCACCTGTGCTGCAACCTCGGCGACCGGCAGCCCGGTCATGGTCGCGATCGTGTCGTGGGACAGCTGGGCGTCGCGCTCCAGCAGTTCGAGGATCTGTCGCACGAGGGTCGACCCTACTTGCCGGATGGGTGCCACACGTCACCCACCATGGGGCAAGCAACTCTGTTGTTCCGGCGCGGGGCAGGGTAGTAAACAGGAGTATGGGCGACATCCTGCTGCCGACGCGCGGTGCGGTCCCGACGGTGCGGTACGAACCACCGCCGTACCTGTTCGTTTCGCTCACCGAGCAGCTCGCCAATGTCCAACGGTGGAACGAGGACCGGGAGTGGGGCTTTCGGGCCGAAGATCTCCACGCGATCGACCTCACGCCGCGGGTCCACGCCGATCCGCTCGTCGTCGACCTGATCGCCGTCTACCTCGACACCGAGTACCGGGGAGACGACGAGGGTGAGATGGACGGGGTCCGGCGCACCTGCCATGAGATGTGGAACGTCGCGACCGAGCGCCAGCTCAACACCTGGTGCTGGGACTGGATCCGGGACTCCTACGAGAGCCGGCCGAAGCCGGTGCGGCTGCTCGCAGGTCTGGAGCACTGGCCGGGCGTCCGCCGGGTGACCGTCGACCTCGGTGCCCACTGGGACCCGGGACGCCACATCCGCCCGCGCGGCATCCGCGGCCGGAACTCCGCACACGCCGAGATCCTCGCCGCGGCGGCGCATTTCCCGCGCTGGGCCCGGGCGATGGACGGCGTCAGAGTGCCGTTCGTGTGGCTGTCGGGATACCAGGTGACCTACCCGGAGTACTCCATCGACGAACGATTGCTCGCCCTCGCCTGGGTCCAGTACCGCCGCACGCTCAGCCTGAGCATCGCCCGGGCCGACCACTCTATGTGCGGCTGGGCCTCCCCGGTCCTCGTCCGCTGAGCGGCACCCGTCTCGCTGTTCGGTCAGTCGTCGAGTGTGCGCGTCACGCCGATTCGGGTGCTCAGGTGTGCCAGGCGGGGGCTTGCGCTGCTGGTGCGACTCGCGCTCGGCGATGACCGCGCCAAGCTGGGCGAGCCCGGCGGTATCGCCATACGCAACGCTCGCCGGGTCGGTGAGCGGGTGCTCAGCGGCGGGTGAGGGAGTGGAGTCTGAGCGGGTGACCACGGCGTCGGGCACGCGGATCGTCAGCGGTGGGTCGGAGATCACGACCTCGACCTCGGTGAGCGCCGTGCGCCCAGGAGGCAGCTGGTCGTCGATCCGGTATCCGATCCGCATGACTGCTCTCTGGTGCCACGACAGCGGCATCGGCGACATCACGAGCATCCCTTCCGCGAGCTCGAGTCGCATCGCCGTGTCCTCCGGCAGCGCCTCCCACTCCTCGAGTGTGAGCAGATGGTTCGGCCACGACAGAGTCATCAGGCACTCCTTTCCGACGCGGGAATCCTCCCACGGTCCACCGACAGTCGTGGGCGGATCGAACCGGTGGCAGGCTGGACCTTGATGAGTACCGACGGGCTGTTCGACCTGGACGAGCCAACCCCGCTCCCGAACCGGCCGGCCGCGACGGCGCCGCTCGCTGTCCGGATGCGCCCGCGCTCGCTCGACGAGGTCGTCGGGCAGGCCCACCTGCTGCGCCCCGGCGCCCCGCTGCGCCGCCTCGTCGAGGGTGGGGCGCCCGCGTCGGTGCTGCTGCACGGCTCGCCCGGGACCGGCAAGACGACCCTGGCCCGGCTGATGGCCGGGGCGGGGGAGGGCCGGGCGTTCGTCGCGCTCTCGGCGCTGTCGGCCGGGGTCAAGGAGCTCCGGGTGGTGATCGACGACGCCCGCCGCCGCTTGGACCGCCAGGGGCAACCCACCGTGCTGTTCATCGACGAGGTGCACCGCTTTTCCAAGACCCAGCAGGACGCGCTGCTGGGGGCGGTGGAGGACCGGATCGTGCTGCTGGTGGCCGCCACCACGGAGAACCCGTCGTTCTCGGTGGTGGCGCCGTTGCTGTCGCGGTCGCTGGTGCTAAGGCTGGAGGCCCTCGACGACGCCGAGGTGCGAGAGCTGCTCCGCCGGGCGGTTGCCGACGCCCGCGGGCTCGGTGGCGCCGTCGATCTGGCTGCCGACGCCGAAAACGCGCTGGTCCGGCTCGCCGGGGGCGACGCGCGCCGGGCGCTCACCGCGTTGGAGGCGGCCGCCGACGGGGTGCTGGCGCAGGGGGCGCGATTGATCGACGTCGCCGTGGTGGAGCGTGCCGTCACCGAGGCGACCGTGCGCTACGACCGGGCCGGTGACCAGCACTATGACGTGATCAGCGCGTTCATCAAGTCCATCCGTGGCTCCGACCCCGACGCCGCGCTGCACTACCTGGCCCGCATGATCGTTGCCGGGGAGGACCCGCGATTCATCGCGCGCCGCCTGGTGGTGCATGCGAGCGAGGACGTCGGGCTGGCCGACCCCACCGCGCTGCCCGTCGCGGTGGCCGCCGCGCAGACCGTGCAGCTGATCGGGATGCCGGAGGCACGGCTCGCGCTCGCCCAGGCCACCGTGCACCTGGCCACGGCACCCAAGTCCAACGCCGTGATCGTCGGGATCGACGAGGCGATGGCCGACGTGCGCGACGGCGCAGTCGGGGCCGTACCGGCGCACCTGCGCGACGGGCACTACGCCGGGGCACAGAAGCTGGGCAACGCGGTGGGTTACCGGTACCCCCACGATGACCCGGACGGCGTGCTGGCCCAGCAGTATCCACCGGACGCGCTGGTCGGGAAGGACTACTACCGGCCGGGTACCCATGGCGCCGAACGGGTGCTGGCCGAGCGGTTGCCGAAGCTGCGCCGAGCCGTCCGCGGTGAGCGGGTGGGTGGGTGATCGGTTCAGGCCGGGTCGCGGCGGATGGGGCAGCTCAGGCACCGCGGGCCGCCGCGGCCGCGGCCCAGCTCACCGCCGGGGACGTCGATCACCTCGATGCCGTGCCGGCGCAGGAACGTGTTGGTGGTGACGTTGCGCTCGTAGGCCACGACGACACCGGGTGCGACGGCCAGGGTGTTGCACCCGTCGTCCCACTGCTCGCGGTCGGCGGCGTAGACGTCCTGCACGGCGGTGAGGACCCGGATGTCGGCCAGCCGCAGCGCCGCGGCGATCGCGGCATGCATGTCGTCGGGATGGTGATCGGTGACGTGCAGCTCCTTGTCCGACTCGCCCGGGCGCACGGTGTAGGCGGGCAGCATCCCGAGCCCCGCGTACTGGGTGAACGTCTCGGGGTCGACCATCGTCAACACCGTGTCCAGGTGCATCAGCGCCCGGGTTTCCGGCAGCCGCAGGGCCACGATCCGGTCCACCTGACCCCCGGCGAACAGCCGCCGAGCGAGCCGCTCCACACCCGCGGCCGTCGTCCGCTCGCTGATCCCGACGAGCACCGCACCGCCGCCGAGCACCATCATGTCGCCGCCCTCGGTGGTCGCGACCCCGTTGGTGATGCCCTCGGACCACACCTCGAACGGTGCCTCGGCGAACAGCGGGTGCCAGCGGTAGATCGCCTCGTAGTGCACCGTCTCCCGAATGCGCGCCGTCTTGCGCATGCTGTTGATCGATACCCCGCCGTGGATCCAGGCGGACGTGTCGCGGGGGTAGAGGTGGTTGGGTAGCGGCTCGAGCACGAAGTCATCGGCGGTGAGTACATGGAAGGCGATCGAGCGCGGTTCCGGGATCCGGCCGAGCACCTCGCGCTTGGTGATGCCGCCGACGAGGTGTTCGGTCAGGGTGTCGACGTCCATCGCGTCGAAGGCGTTGCGCAGGGCGTTGATGGCCAGCGGGCCGTACACGCGCTCGTCGAAGATCTGGTCGAGCAGGTACTTCTTGGCCTCGGGAATCTCCACGGTGCGGCGGAGCAGCTCGCCGAACAGGTGGACGGTGACGCCGCGCTCGCGCAGCAGGGTCGCGAACATGTCGTGTTCGGCCTGCGCGCGCGCCACCCAGAGCACGTCGTCGAAGAGCAGCCGGTCCATGTTGGCCGGGGTGAGCCGCTTCAGCTCCAGGCCCGGTCGGTGCAGGATCACCTGCCGCAGCCGGCCGACCTCGGAATCGACGCAGAAGGGACCGCGAGTAGGGGCCACCCGGCCATCCTGCCCCAGGACGGCCGAGGGAAGTTCGCCGCAAGGTCGGCTGAATCGTTGATCAGGCAGCAGCAGCGCGCCAGGCCGCGGCGATCAGCTACCAGGCCGGTCGGCCGGTCGACCTCTGGTGGGATGGCCCGATGCGAATCGACCGGCTCGACGAGGAGATCATCGCGCTCCTGGTGGATGACGCCCGCCGCAGCTATGCCCATCTCGGCGCGCGCGTCGGGCTGACCGCATCCGCGGTGAAACGGCGGGTGGACCGGCTGCGGGCCGGCGGGGCGATCACCGGGTTCACCGTGCGGCTCGACCCGGGGGTGCTGGGCTGGGCGGTGGAGGGCTACGTCGAGCTGTACTGCCGGATGAGCACCCCGCCGGCGACGATCCGGGCCGCGGTCGGCCGGTTCGCCGAGGTCGTCGACGCCAGCACGATCTCCGGGGAGGCCGACGCGATGCTGCGGATCCTGGCCACCGACATGCGCCACTTCGAGCAGGTCCTCGAGCAGATCGGCGCGCAGCCGTTCGTGACCAGAACAAAATCGGTCCTGGTCCTCTCCCCCCTGCTGCGCCGCCCCGCGACCCCGCCCCATCCCCCCTGACCGCGAGTTCGCCGATCTGGCCCGGTGAGTTCGCCGATCCGGCACGCTGAGTTCGCCGATCCGGCCCGCTGAGCTTGCGCATCGAGCCTCGCAACGAATCACCGTGGCAGTGCCGGATCACGCAATGGATCGCCGCCGGCCCGCAATGGATCGCGATTGTCGCGCCGCTTCGAGGTCATATCGTGAAACCATGACCCTGCTCGCCGAGAACGCTGTTGCGCCCCACAGCCGGACAGCCCACCACCAGCACCTCGTCGGGGAGCACTCGGCGCACAACTACCACCCACTGCCGGTGGTGATCAGCGAGGCCGCGGGTGCCTGGGTGACCGACGTCGAGGGCCGCCGCTACCTCGACTGTCTCGCCGGGTACTCCGCGCTCAACTTCGGTCATGGGCATCCCGCGTTGCTCGCCGCCGCGCATCGCCAGCTCGATCGCGTGACCCTCACCAGCCGCGCCTTCGGCAGCGATCAGCTCGGCCCGTTCTGCGCCGAGCTCGCCGCGCTCGTCGGCAAGGAGCTGGTGCTCCCGATGAACACCGGTGCCGAGGCGGTGGAGAGCGGGATCAAGGTTGCGCGCAAGTGGGGCTATGAGGTCAAGGGGGTGCCCGCGGGCCGGGCCCGCATCGTCGTCGCCGCGAATGCCTTCCATGGCCGCACGACCACCATCGTCGGGTTCTCCACCGACCCGCAGGCCCGCGACGGGTTCGGTCCCTTCACCCCGGGCTTTGACGTGACGCCCTACGGTGACGTCGACGCGCTGCGCGCCGCGATCACCCCGGACACCGTCGCCGTGCTGATCGAGCCGGTGCAGGGCGAGGCCGGAGTCGTTGTCCCACCGCCGGGTTACCTGGCTGCGGTCCGCGAGCTCTGCGATGTGTCGAAGGTGCTGTTCGTCGCTGACGAGGTGCAGTCCGGGCTCGGCCGCACCGGTCACGTGCTCGCCACCCGCGCAGCCGGGGTGGATGCCGATGTCTACCTGCTGGGCAAGGCCCTGGGTGGCGGGATCATGCCGCTGTCGGCGGTGGTGGCCGACGCCTCCGTGCTCGGGGTGCTGCGTCCGGGCCAGCACGGCAGCACCTTCGGCGGCAACCCGCTGGCGTGCGCCGTCGGGCGGGCGGTGGTCGAGCTGCTGCGCGACGAGGGGGCCGACGGGATGCTCGCCCGGGCCCGCGTGCTCGGCGAGGTACTGCAGGGACGGCTCGCGGAGCTCGTCGGGAACGGGGTGTTGGAGGTGCGCCGTGTCGGGCTGTGGGCGGGGATCGACATCGACCCCCGGCTCGGCAGCGGCCGAGAAGTCTGCGAGCAGCTCGCCCGGCGCGGCGTGCTCGCGAAGGACACCCACGGCTCGACGGTGCGGCTCTCGCCGCCCCTGGTGATCACGTCCGAGGAGCTGGGCTGCGCGGTGGACGCGTTGGCCGAGGTGCTCTCCGACCTGCGCTGAAGTATCAGCTCTCGTCGATCACGGGCCGATCGGGGTCGACCAGGATCCGCGCCACCCCCGGGAACCGAACGCCGGGTCGGCGGTGCCCAGCAGTGTGCGGCGGATGCGTCGCGCTTCGTCGGGGTGGTTCTCGTTCCAGAACCACTCGTTCGGGCGTGTCAGCAGGCTGAATCAATCTTAGCGTAGCCAGTGTCGGGGTCTGAGCTGCTCTTGACTCTAGTTGGAGGGTCGCCCAGAATGACTACTGAACAACAAGCGGTTACCTGTCGCGTGCGCACGATGGGATGGGCCACCGTTCAGGGGGATGCCGACGGGGATTCGGCGCGACTCGACGCACGTGTCGGGGATCGCGTATTCACCGGCTGCGGAGGTCTTTCCCGGACAGCCTGCACCACGCGCTTCCGGCGAACCGTCGGACTGCGACATGCATCCAGGAGGCACCGGCGACTCGTCGCGGGTGCCGGAGGAGGGGAATCCGCCGATGCTCGACCACCTTGTCGACGGGCTCGATGCCGCGGGGACCATCCGATGAGCGCCGAGCCGGCCGGGCCATCGCCCGACGAGTCCGGCGGGTTCCCAGCTCCGGTGCCGTCGCTCCTGGAGGGTCTGGTAGCCGCGGCTGTCGGCGGTGACGGCCGCGCCATCGAACAGCTGCTCGCCGAAATCCGGCCGCTCGTCCTGCGCTACTGCCGGGCCCGGCTGGGCCGGCAGGAGACCGTGCTCGGATCTGCCGATGACGTGGCCCAGGACACCTGCCTGGCCGTGGTCAGCGCGCTGCCCGGCTATACGCTGAAGGGACTGTCGTTCCGCGCGTTCGTCTACGGCATCGCCGCGCACAAGATCACCGACGCGTTCCGGGCGATCGGACGCAACCGCTCCGAACCGATGGCCGACCTGCCCGACGCACCGGTGCTGCACGACGGGCCGGAGTTCCGGTTGCTCGCCGCGGAGCTCGCCGAGCGGGTCGATGGCCTCCTGCACGTCCTGACGCCGCGCCAGCGTGAGGTACTGGTGCTGCGCATCGCCGTCGGTCTCAGTGCCGAGGAGACCGCCAGTGTGGTCGGGTCGACACCCGGTGCGGTGCGGGTCATCCAGCACCGCGCGCTCAATCGGCTGCGCGGCATCCTCCCCGAAGTCCAACCGCGACCGTCCTGATGACACGGTGTCCGCAAGGTCGACCCGATCGGATCCGACCCCCGGTGGTCAGATCCGAGCCGAGGAGTAGCCTGTCAGCGATCACGTCCGCTGTTGGGAAGGCTGCAAGGAGGCCCTGTGTCGGCTGGTCAGATCGCTGCCCTGATCGCTGCGGGGGCCTTCGTGGTCCTGGTGGCGCTGCTCGCCGTGCCATTGCTCAAGCTAGGACGCACCCTGGACGAGACCACCGTGGCAATCCGCAAGGCCCATGAGGGCAGCGCGCCCCTGCTGAGCGATGCCCAGGCAACGTTGCAGCAGGTCAACACCCAGCTCGAACGGGTCGATGGCATCACCTCGAGCGCGCGCACGGTGACCAGCAACGTCTCGGTCCTCACCTCGCTGTTCACCGCCACCCTGGGCGGGCCGCTGGTGCGGGCGGCGGCGTTCTCCTACGGCGTGAACCGGGCCCTCAAGGCGCGGCGGGCCGGCAAGGATGCCCGGGCCCACGTGCGGCGCCGGCCCGGGTTTCGGCGGCGGACTCGGCGATGAGACGCCTGTTCTGGCTCGGTGTCGGGCTCGCCGCGGGGGCTTACGTCACTCGCCGCGCCACCGCGGTGGCACACAACCTCACCCCGGCCGGGATCGGCGCCAACCTGGCCGACGGGCTGCGGGAACTCGGTGCCGGTCTCGGTGCGTTCGGAGCCGAGGTACGGGCCGGGATGACCGAGCGCGAGCAGGAGCTCACCGAGCTCGTCGCGCGCCGCACGGGGGCATCGCTGCCGTCCGCCGCCGACGCGCTGGCCGAGCAGGCTTCGGCGCGAGCGCGCCGGGCAGGGGAATAGACGCCTCGTCGTCCCCGCAGCCAGCGTCCACCCCTGTCACCGTCCTTCGAAAGAGCCACCGTGCAGACCCACGAGATTGCTCGTCGCTTCACCGACCACTTCCTCCGCGCCGGCCATATCAGCGTGCCCAGCGCGTCGCTGATCCTCGACGACCCCAACCTGCTGTTCGTCAATGCCGGCATGGTGCAGTTCAAGCCGTACTTCCTCGGCGAGGTCCCGCCGCCGTACCCGTGCGCCACGTCGATCCAGAAGTGCGTGCGCACCGGCGACATCGACGAGGTCGGCAAGACCACCCGGCACAACACGTTCTTCCAGATGGCCGGCAACTTCTCCTTCGGTGACTACTTCAAGGCCGGCGCTATCGAGCACGCCTGGAGCGTGGTCACCGGCTCGACGGACGCCGGCGGCTACGGGTTCGACCCGGACCGGATCTGGGTCACCGTCTACCTCGATGACGACGAGGCAGCACTGCTCTGGCAGCGGATCGCCGGTATCCCGCCCGAGCGGATCCAGCGCCGGGGGATGGCCGACAACTACTGGTCGATGGGTGTGCCCGGGCCGTGCGGGCCGTGCTCGGAGATCTACTACGACCGTGGCGCGGAGTACGGCGCCGACGGTGGCCCGATCGCGGACGAGGACCGGTATCTGGAGGTCTGGAATCTCGTCTTCATGCAGAACGAGCGCGGGGCGGGCGGCACCAAGGACGACTTCCCGGTCCTCGGCGAGCTCCCCGCGAAGAGCATCGACACCGGCATGGGCATCGAGCGCGTCGCCTCCCTCCTGCAGGGCGTGGACAACGTCTACGAGACCGATCTGGTCCGACCGGTGATAGCCCGCGCCGAGGAGATGTCCGGACGGCGCTACGGCGCCGATCGCGAGGACGACGTCCGGTTCCGGGTGATCGCCGATCACGCCCGGTCCGGTGTCATGATCATCGGCGATGGGGTGACGCCGTCGAACGACGGACGTGGCTACGTGTTGCGCCGGTTGCTGCGTCGCATCGTGCGCTCGGCACGGTTGCTCGGGGTGCACGAGCCGGTGCTCGGGCCGTTCGCGGAGGTGGTCCGGAACGTCCTGGCCCCGGCCTATCCGGAGCTGGCGGCCGACTTCGAACGCATCTCGGCGGTTGTGCGAGCCGAGGAGGAGGCGTTCCTCACCACGCTGACCGCCGGATCGCGGCTCTTCGACGTCGCCGTCGCCCAGACCAAGGGGTCCGGTCGGTCGGTGCTGCCCGGCGACCAGGCGTTCCAGCTGCACGACACTTACGGCTTCCCGATCGATTTGACTCTGGAGATGGCCGCCGAGGCCGGCCTCGAGGTCGACCAGGATCGCTTCCGGGCCCTCATGGGCGAGCAGCGGGTTCGGGCCAAGGCCGACGCCGCCACCCGCAAGGTCGGCCACGGCGACGGCTCGATCTACCGCACCGTGCTCGACACCCACGGCGCCACCACGTTCGTCGGCTACACCGGCCTGTCAGCCGAGGCGACGGTCACCGGCCTGCTCGTCGGCGGCGCGGCGGCGCCGGCCGCGACCCAGGGCCAGCAGGTGGAGGTCGTGCTCGACCGCACCCCGTTCTACGCCGAGGCGGGCGGCCAGCAGGCCGACACCGGCGAGCTGCGCGGTGCCTCGTTCACTGTGCGGGTCGATGACGTGCAGGTACCGGTCACGGGCCTGCGGGTGCACCGGGGCACTGTCACCACGGGCGAGGTGGCGCTCGACGCGGCCGTCGTCGCCGAGGTGGACCGGGTCCGCCGGGCGTCGATCTCCCGCGCCCACACCGCCACCCACCTCGTGCATGCCGGCGTTCGCGTCGCGCTGGGGCCCTCGGCAACGCAGGCCGGCTCGCTCAACGCCCCGGGCCGGATGCGCTTCGACTTCACCTCGCCCGCCGGTGCCGTCGCCCCGGCCGCGCTTGCCGGCATCGAGGACGAGGTCAACTCCGTCCTGCAGGAGAACCGCGAGGTGGCGGCCTACGAGACGTCGATGGACGAGGCCCGCCGGCTCGGCGCGATGATGCTGTTCGGTGAGAAGTACGGCGACCGCGTCCGGGTGGTCGACATGGGCGACTATTCCCGCGAGCTGTGCGGCGGCACCCACGTCGGGCGCACCGGCGAGATCGGCATGGTCAAGGTGCTCTCGGAGGCCTCGATCGGGTCTGGCATCCGCCGGGTCGACGCGCTGGTGGGGCTGGACGCGTTCCGGTTCCTCTCGCGCGAGCACGTGCTCGTCTCCAACCTTGCCGAGCAGCTCAAGGCCCGCCCCGAGGACCTGCCGGAACGGATCAACACCCTCGTCGAGCGGCTGCGCACCGCCGAGCGCGACCTGGAGAAGGTGCGTGCCGGCGCGGTGCTCTCCTCGGCCGGGGCGCTGGCCGAGGCCGCCGAGGACGTCGACGGCGTCGCGTTGGTGGCCGCGGCGGCTCCCGACGGCGTCGCCGGCAACGACCTGCGCGCGCTGGCTTCGGATGTGCGTGGCCGGCTCGGATCGCGGCCGGGGGTCGTGGCGCTGTTCTCCGACAACGGCGCGGCTGGCGCGGCCGCAGGCAAGGTCTCCTTTGTGGTGGCCACCACGGCCGCGGCTCGCGACCGCGGTCTCGCGGCCGGAAAGCTGATCCCGGCGTTCGCTCCGGCCGTCGGTGGGCGCGGCGGTGGCAAGCCGGACCTGGCCCAGGGCGGTGGCACCGATCCGTCCGGTATCCCGGCGGCCGTCGCGGCACTCCGCCAGGCGCTCGCTTCCCGGTGAGCCGGGCCGCGTTCGGGTCGTGCGGTTGTGGTGACGGCCGGGTCACGTTCGAATCAGGTAGTTGTGGTGACGGCCGGTCGGGTCCGGGTCGTGCGCTCATCGTGACGGCTGGTCGGGTCCGGGTCGTGCGGTCGGGGTGATACCCCGTCGCGGGCGGCGGCTCGGGATCGACGTCGGGACGGTCCGGATCGGGGTTGCGCTCTCCGATCCCGACGGCGTGCTCGCCACCCCACTGGTGACGGTGCCCCGAGACGTCGGGGAGGGTTCGGATCTGCGTGCATTGGCGGATCTGGTGTCCGAGCACGAGGTGGTGCAGGTGGTGGTGGGCCTGCCGCGCACCCTGGCCGGGCGCGAGGGGGTCGCTGCGCATGCGGTTCGGGAGTTCGTCGCGGCGCTGTCGGTGGTGTTGGATGTGCTCGACGTGCCGATCGTGCTGGCCGACGAGCGGCTCAGCACTGTGGTTGCCACCCGTCAGCTGCGCGCGAGCGGGCGATCCGGGCGCCGGCAGCGCGCCGTGGTCGACCAGGTCGCCGCCGTCGCGATCCTGCAGAGCTGGCTGGATGCGCAGCCCTGAGGCATGCTTGCCGGGCCGAAGCGACGGCCCCGTCGGAGGCCACCGCGTCCACCTGGTTAGTCTCCGACGTTGTGAACCGGACGGATGGGGCTCCTCTCGCTTCTGGGCCCCGTTCTGTAAGTGGCGGCTCGTGACCGATCGGGTCGACGTCTACGCGAACCGGCGTGTCGAGCTTGCCGCCCGGCGGGCTCAGCGGGCGGCGCGGCGCCGCCGCCGAGGTATCCTCGTGCTGGCGGTCGCGCTGCTCCTGATCGCCGCGGTGTTCGCGACCGTCTACGTTGTCGGTTCGCTCAGCACTCCCGATTTCGATGGCCCCGGTGACGGCGCTGTCGTCGTGGAGGTGCGCGACGGTGCCACGACCACCCAGATCGGCGATGTGCTCGCCCGAAACGGAGTGGTCGCAGGCGTCAAGGCGTTCACCGAGGCAGCGGTATCGGAGAACCGGATCCGGTCGGTTCAGCCCGGCTACTACCAGATGCGCCTGCGGATGTCGGGGACATCGGCCGTCGCGCTGCTGCTCGATCCGACGTCCCGGGTCGGCCGGCTGGAGATCCGCGGCGGCGTGCAGCTCGACGACACCCGGGCACCCGATGGCACCGTCGTATTCGGGGCGCTCAGCCTGATCTCCCGGGCAACCTGCGCGACGGCGGACGGCCAGCAGCGTTGCGTCTCGGTCGACGACCTGCGTGCGACGATGGCAGGCACCGACCCAGTCGAGCTCGGTGTGCCGCAGTGGGCAGTGGCCGATGTCCGCGCGGCCGACCCGGTGCGGCGCCTGGAGGGTCTGCTCCTGCCCGGCCTCTATGACGTGCAACCGGGGACGTCCGCCGCGGAGGTGCTGCGCGGTGTGGTCGAGGTCTCCGCGGCCCGGCTGGAGGCGTCCGGTCTGGTGGCCGGCGCGCAGGCGGTCGACTTCGAGCCGTACCAGGTGCTGATCATCTCCTCGCTGGTGGAGAAGGAGGGCATCACCGCGGACATGCCGAACGTCGCGCGCGTGATCTACAACCGGCTGGCCATCGATCAGCGCCTCGAGCTGGACTCCACGGTGAACTATCCACTCGATCTCCAGGCCCTGCGCACCACGCGCGAGGCTCGCGCGCGCGTCGGGCCCTACAACAGCTACGCCGTCGCAGGGCTGCCGCCGACGCCGATCGGGGCCCCCGGTCGGGACGCCGTCGCCGCGGCGATCGCACCCGCGCCGGGACCGTGGTTGTTCTTCGTCCGGTGCCAGCCCGACGGCACGTCGTGTTTCGGGAAGACACTTGCGGAGCACCAGGTCAACGTGGAGACAGCCATCGCGAACGGCGCCATCTGAGCTGATGACCATCAGGCGCTGATGACCATCAGGCAGGGCGGCTATCAGGCAGGGCGCCAATCAGGCAGGGCGACCGAAGAATCCCGGTGGCGGCACCGGCGAGGGGGCTGCGGTCGCGTCGGTGGGTACGGCCGCACTGCCGGCGAGCTGGCGCGTCTGGGCGTCGGTGAGCAGCCGCGCGGGGAAGGGGTCGCCCGCGGTGCGGCGGGTGAGCCGGGCGACCGGCAGGTCTGCGTGCGTCCCAAGCAGCACGAGGTTGCCGAAGCGGGGCCCGTGTAGCACCGCGGGCGCGACGAGCACCGCCACCTCAGGAAACACCGTGCCCAACGCCGCCATCTGCGCCCGGGCGAAGGACAGTGGCGCCGCGTCGGCGATGTTCGCGGCGTAGACCCCGCCCGGGCGCAGCACGCGAGCGGCGGCGCGCACGAAGTCGACCGACGTCAGGTGCGCCGGGATCCGGGCTCCGGCGAAGACGTCGAGAACCACCAGGTCGACGGTGCCGGCCGGGGTGTCCTCCAGGCCCCGGCGGGCATCGTCGACCAGCACCTCGATCCCGAGCCCGTCCGACGGCAGCCGGTCCCCGATGAACTCCACCAGCGCGGCGTCCAGCTCCACCACGCGCTGCCAGGAGGCGGGCCGGGTCGCGGCGACGTAACGAGCCAGGGTCAAGGCCCCGCCGCCGAGGTGCAGCACCCGCAGCGCCGCCGGGCTGGCGGGTTCCAGCGCATCCACGACGTGCCCGAGCCGGCGCACGTACTCGAACTCGAGGTGCGTCGGATCGTCCAGGTCGACGTGGGACTGGGCGGTGCCGTCAAGGATCAGGGTCCAGGCGTGGGGCCGGTCGAGGTCACCGACGAGCTCCGCGACGGCGTGGTCGACCTCGGCCCGCACCACGGCGGTGGCTTCCCGGCGCTCCCGGTTTCGCATACCTCCGATCATCTCGCGCGGCGATCCGGGATCCGCGTCTACCGGCCTATCACACGTCACCGACACCGCACCGCGCTCCGGTCCGTTCGATGCCCATCTGTGCACATCGCACCATGCCCATCCACAGTCTCGACGAGGCTCTGGTGCGGGATGCGCCCGCGGTCGAGCATCGATGCCATGACACACAGCCCAGGGATGGGGAGCGCGTTCGTCGTCACCGCCGGTTTCGTCACTGCCGGTTTCGTCACCGCCGGTTTCGTCGTGGTCGGAGTACTCGCCGGGGCGGGGGCGCGATGGTTGCTCGGCCGGTTGCGACGTGGCGCCCAGGTGCGGCCGCCCGGGTGCGAGGTCGGGGTGGCCGCGGTCTGGGGCGCCACCGGTGCGGCCTGGACGGCCGGTCTGGTGCCCCCGGCATGGCTGCCGGTCCTGCTGGGGCTGGGGTGGCTCGCCATCGCCGCGGCGGCGGTCGACCTGGCACACCACCGGCTGCCCGACGTCCTCACCCTGCCGGCGCTCCCCGCGGCCCTGCTCCTGCTGGTCCCGCTCGGGGCCGGTGCGGTGGCGCGCGGGGTGGCCGGGGCCGGGATCGCCGTGGCGGCACACGCGGCGCTGCACCTGCTCGCGCCGGGAGCGATGGGCGCCGGCGACGTCAAGCTCGCGGCGCCGCTCGGCGCGGTGCTCGCCGCGGTGTCGTGGCCGGCGCTCGTCCTCGCCGCGGTGCTCGCCGCGTTGATCACCGGGTGTGTCGCTATCGTGGGCAGCTGTACCCGCCGGCTCGCCCGCGGCGCCGCCGTGCCACACGGCCCGTCGATGCTGATCGCGGCCTGGATCGTCGCGTCGGGCGCGGCGATCGCCGCAGCGGCCGGGTGAGAGGATGGCTGTCGTGCGTTGGATCACTGCCGGGGAGTCCCACGGTCCTGCGCTGGTCGCCGTGCTCGAAGGCATGGTCGCCGGTGTCGAGATCACTACCAAGGAGTTGGCTGCCGAGCTCGCCCGCCGCCGCCTGGGCCACGGCCGGGGCGGGCGGATGAAGTTCGAGGCCGACGAGCTCGAGGTCATCGGCGGGGTGCGCCACGGTGTCACCCAGGGCGGCCCGGTGGCGGTGCGGATCGGCAACACCGAATGGCCCAAGTGGGAGACGGTGATGGCCGCCGATCCGGTCGACCCCGAGCTGATCGCCGGCCGTGCCCGCAACGCCCCGCTCACCCGCCCTCGTCCCGGTCACGCCGACCTGGCCGGCATGACGAAGTACGGCTTCGACGATGCCCGGCCGGTGCTCGAGCGGGCCAGCGCCCGGGAGACGGCCGCGCGGGTCGTGCTGGGCACCGTGGCCAAGGCCTTCCTGACCCAGGCATGCGGTGTCGTCCTGCTGTCCCATGTGGTGGCGCTCGGCAGTGCCGAGGCATCCGACGACGAGGTGCCCGGCCCCGACGACCTCGATCGGATCGATGCGAGCCCCGTCCGCGCCTACTCGGAGGCGGCCACGGCGGCGATGGTCGCCGAGGTCGACGCGGCGCAGCGCGACGGCGACACGCTCGGCGGCGTTGTGGAGGTGATCGCCTATGGGCTGCCCGTCGGTTTGGGCTCCTATGTCCAGTCCGATTGTCGCCTCGATGCCCGCCTGGCCGGGGCACTCATGGGCATCCAGGCGATGAAGGGCGTGGAGATCGGCGACGGCTTCCGTACCGCGCGCCGCCGTGGCAGCGCGGCGCACGACGAGATGGTCCCCGGTGCCCCGGTCACCCGGCTGTCCAACCGGGCCGGCGGCATCGAGGGCGGGATGAGCAACGGCGAGCCGGTCCGGGTCCGGGTGGCCATGAAGCCGATCTCCACCGTCCCCAGGGCATTGCAGACCGTCGACATCGCCACCGGCGAGGCCGCCACGGCGATCCACCAGCGCTCCGACGTGTGCGCGGTGCCCGCGGCTGGGGTGGTGGCCGAGGCGATGGTGGCGCTGGTGTTGGCCGATGCGGCGTTGGAGAAGTTCGGTGGCGACTCGCTGGCCGAGACCCGCCGCAACCTGCGGTCCTACCTGGAGGCGGGCGGTGTCACCGCGGGGCCGCACGCCTAAGAAATGTGTATGCATTCGGTCGCGGGTCTGGAGCAAGCCCGCAGCGCGACGCCAACCCCATCACCGCATGTCATCGCCGACCACGGGAGGCCCCGCACCGGACCAGCCGTTGGTGCTCGAGGCTGTCCCTGCCGATCGTTACGGCCGTACCTCACGCGCGTTCCTCGCTCAGCTCGGTGGACCAACCCGAGGAGCCAGCCGACATGAGGTCACTACCCTTCACCCTGTGAGTTCTGAGAGTCGTCCCACCCTGGTGCTCGTCGGCCCACCCGGTGCCGGCAAGACCACGGTCGGTCAGGTGCTGGCCCGCCGCCTCGGGGTCGGGTTCACCGACGTCGACGCGCTCATCCAGAAGCGCGCGGGCAAGACCATCGCCGATATCTTCACCCAGGACGGCGAGACCGCCTTCCGGACGCTGGAGCGCGAGGTCGTCGCCAAGGCTCTGAACAGCACCTATGGCGTGCTGGCCCTCGGGGGCGGGTCGGTGCTGGCCGCCGAGACCCGCGCGCGGCTGCGCGGGCATCGGGTGGTGTACCTGGTCGTGGGGCTCACCGACGGCCTGCGACGCACCGGGATGTCCACGGCCCGCCCCCTGCTGGCCGGGGTCAATCCGCGGGCCACGTTCAAGGCGCTGTTGGACGCTCGCGTGCCGCTGTACCGGGAGGTCGCCACCGTGCAGGTCGACACCGCGCGGCGCAGTGCGAATCAGGTGGTCCGTGCCGTGCTGGAGGCGCTGGGCGAGGAGCCGGGCGGGGCCGTCCGTTCGGCCGCGGTGCCCGATCCGCTCGACCGTCCGACGCCCCACGACGGGGTCGCCCTACCCGACCCGACAATGCGGCCCGACCCGACAATGCGGCCTGTCCCGACGGTGCCGCCCGATCCGACGGCACCGCCCGACTTCCCTGCGCCGCATGGTTCGGTGGCCATGCCCGATCCGACCGTTTTCGACCGGGGATCGGCCCTCCAGATCAGGCAGCCATGAGCGGCCAAGCCGACGAACCGGTACGGATCGACGTTGCTGCCGAACGCCCGTACCCGGTCCACATCGGCCGCGGAGTGCGCGACCGGCTGGCTGCCACCGTCGCCGATCTCGGTGCGGCGGCGGCGGTCCTGGTGTACCAGCCGGCGCTGGCCGGCGCGGCCGAGCAGGTCCGCGGGGAGCTTGCGGTGATGGGTGTTGAGGCCCACCCGGTGGAGGTGCCCGACGCCGAGGAGGGAAAGACGCTGGCCGTCGCGGACTTCTGCTGGAAGGTGTGCGGCCGGGTCGGGCTGGCCCGTGGCGACGTGGTGGTCGCGCTCGGTGGCGGCGCGGTCACCGACCTCGCCGGTTTCGTCGCGGCCACCTGGATGCGGGGGGTGCGGGTGGTGCACGTGCCCACCACGCTGCTGGCCATGGTCGACGCGGCGGTCGGCGGGAAGACCGGGATCAACACCGCGGCTGGCAAGAACCTGGTGGGTGCCTTTCACGAGCCGTCGGCGGTACTCGTCGACCTGGCCACCCTGGACACCTTGCCCGCCGCCGAGCTTGTCGCGGGTATGGCGGAGATCGTCAAGGCCGGGTTCATCGCCGATCCGGTGATCCTCGAGCTGGTGGAGTCCGATCCGGCCGCGGCGCTGGATCCGGCCGGTGCCGTGCTGCCCGAGCTGGTCCGGCGCTCCATCCAGGTCAAGGCCGATGTCGTGTCGGCCGATCTGCGCGAGTCGCACCTGCGCGAGGTACTCAACTACGGCCACACCCTCGGCCATGCGATCGAGCACCGCGAGCAGTACCGCTGGCGTCACGGTGCCGCGGTGAGCGTCGGGTTGGTGTTCGCCGCCGAGCTGGCCCGGGCCGCCGGCCGCCTCGACGACGCCGTCGCCGATCGACACCGGATGATCCTCACCTCGCTCGGGCTGCCGGTGTCCTACGAGCCCGGGGCCCTGCCCGAGCTGGTGGTGACCATGCGAGGTGACAAGAAGTCACGCGCGGGCACGTTGCGATTCGTGGTGCTCGACGGGCTCGCCGCACCCGGGCGGCTCGAGGGGCCCGAGCCGGCGCTGCTCGAGCGTGCTTACGCGGCCGTGTGCGGAGCGGCGCCGTGACACCGCGGCAGGTGTCCGTCCTCAACGGGCCCAACCTCGGGCGGCTCGGCACCCGCGAGCCCACGATCTACGGCTCGACCACCCACGATGACCTGGTGGCATTGTGTGAGCGCACCGGCGCGGAGCTCGGCCTCGCCGTCGACGTCCGTCAGACCGACCACGAGGGTGAGCTGCTCGGCTGGTTGCACACCGCAGCCGACGCGGGCACCCCAGTGGTGCTCAACGCCGCGGCCTGGACGCATACCTCGATCGCGGTGCGCGACGCCTGCGCCCAACTCACTGCGCCACTGGTGGAGGTGCATATCAGCAACGTCCATGCGCGTGAAGAATTTCGGCATCACTCCTACATCAGTGCGGTGGCCAGCGGGGTGATCGTGGGCCTCGGCGTGGCCGGGTACGCGCTCGCCCTGCGGTGGATTGCCGAGCACGGCTCGGTCTGTGGGGCGGAGCGTCAGTAACGCGGATCTTGCTCGTGGCCCTGCTGCGACGGAACCGGCGGTGGGTACTGCTGCTCGTGAGCACCAGCACCGCGGGCTACACCGTAGGCTTGGGCGGTGTCCTGCGTCCATCGTCGAGAAGCCGTCCGAGCGCAGCTGCACGTGGCCGAGCTGGATGCCCTGCTCGTCACGAACCTGGTCAACATCCGGTACTTGACCGGCTTCACCGGTTCCAGCGCCGCCCTGCTCCTGCACGCCGACGGCGACGCGGCGAGCGTGCTGTGCACCGACGGGCGGTACGACCAGCAGGCCGCCGCCGAGGTGCCCGACCTGGAGCGGTTGATCGAGCGTTCCGGTCCACTCGTGCTGGCCGGCGGCGCTGGGGCGCGGGGGGTCCGTCGGCTCGGCTTCGAGTCCGACGCCGTCACGGTCGAGGCGCATTCCGGTCTGGTCGAGGCCGCGAGAGCGGTGGCACTGCACCGGGCACCCGGGCTGGTGCAGCAGCTGCGGATGGTGAAGGACGAGGCGGAGGTTGCCGTCCTGCGGGCAGCCTGTGCGTTCGCCGATCAGGCGTTCGCGGATCTGCTCGCCGCGGGCGGGTTGCGTCCGGGCCGCACCGAGCGCGAGATCGCGCTCGACCTGGAGACGCGGATGCGCCGCCACGGCGCCATCGGCCCGGCGTTCGAGACGATCGTCGCTGCCGGGGCGCACTCCGCGATCCCGCACCACCGGCCGACCGACGCGACGTTGCACCAGGGCGATCTGGTCAAGCTCGACTTCGGGGCGCTCTCCGGCGGCTACCACAGTGACATGACCCGCACCGTCGTGCTGGGCCCGCCGGCCGCGTGGCAGCGTGAGCTGTACGAACTGGTCGCCGCGGCACAGGTCGCCGGTCGAGCGGCCGCGCTCCCCGGCGCCGATGTCGCTGCCGTCGATGCGGCGGCCCGCACCGTGATCACCGACGCCGGCCGCGGTGACGACTTCCCGCACGGCCTCGGCCACGGCGTCGGGCTGCAGATCCACGAGGCGCCCGCGCTGGGTCCCACCGGTACCGGGGTGCTCGCGGCCGGGATGACGGTGACCGTGGAACCCGGGGTGTATCTCGTCGGGCGCGGCGGGGTGCGGATCGAGGACACGGTCGTGGTGTGCGACGGCGAGCCGTTGCTCCTGACGCGCACCACCCGTGAGCTGCTGGAGATCTGACCATCCCGGGCACGGGATCGCCGGGCCTGCGACCCGATCGCAGCATCGACCACCAGCGACTTCGCGACCCCTGCCCGGTTCGACTGCCCGGTTCGACGTCGACGATCTCGGCGTCCACGTCATGATCCTGTCGAGCACCACCCGCCGGATCACCGTGGACGCGCCCCGCGGGGAGCTAACGGTGCGCCGACTTCTTTCTGACCGAGTACGCTGGGACGCTCGTCGTCCGGTGCCAGCGGGTCCGGGTATCCTGTAGCCAGCACGGCGGCGTCGACTGCGGCGGCCGTCTCGAGCACCCCCCTGACGCGACGGCCGTGCCGTCCCGCGCCCGCACAGAACTCAGGAGACATCCCCCGTGGCCACCACGAACGACCTGAAGAACGGCTTGGTGCTCAACCTCGACGGCCAGCTGTGGTCGGTCACCGATTTTCAGCACGTCAAGCCGGGCAAGGGCGGTGCTTTCGTGCGCACCACGCTGAAGAACGTGATGACCGGCAAGGTCGTCGACAAGACGTTCAACGCCGGCACCAGGGTGGAGACGGCCACCGTCGACCGCCGCGACATGACCTTCCTCTACCGCGACAGCGGCGATTTCGTCTTCATGGACGGCGACACGTTCGACCAGATCTCGATCCCGGCCGGCACCGTGGGGAGCGCCGCTGACTACCTGCTGGAGAACCAGGTCGCGATGGTCGCGCTGCACGATGCCGTGCCGCTCTACATCGAGCTGCCCACGTCGGTCGAGCTCGTCGTCGCGCACACCGACCCGGGCCTGCAGGGCGACCGTTCCACCGGCGGCACCAAGCCCGCCACCCTGGAGACCGGTGCGGAGATCCAGGTGCCGCTGTTCCTCACCACCGGTGAGAAGGTCAAGGTGGACACCCGTGACGGGCGCTACCTCGGTCGCGTCTCCCGTTGATGCCCCGATCCCCGTTGATGCCCAGGGCGCGCTGATGCTGAGAGCGCGTACGAAGGCGCGCAAACGCGCTCTCGACATCCTGTTCGAGTCCGAGGCCCGCGGCGAGGATCCGCTGGTGGTACTCATCCAGCGTCGCGAGACCGATGACGCACCGCCGGTGTCGGACTACGCGGCGATGCTCGTCGAGGGCGTGGTGGCACACCGGGAGCGGATCGACCAGCTCCTCGCCGAGCACGCCGAAGGCTGGACGGTGGCCCGGATGCCCGCGGTCGACCGCACGCTGTTGCGGATCGGCGTGTTGGAGCTCCTGTGGATCGACGAGATCGACGACCCGGTGGCGATCACCGAGGCCGTAGAGCTGGCCCGCACCCTCTCCACCGACGACTCCCCGCGCTACCTCAACGGCGTGTTGGGCCGCATCGCCGACATCGCCGAGCACCTGCGCGCCACCCGCTGACGAACGCCACCCGCTGACGCACGAACGCCACCCGCTGACGAACGAACGCCACCCGCTGACGCACGAACGGCACTCTCGTCCAGTAGGTATGGACGAAAGTGCCGTTCGTTCAGGCAGGGGCGAGGCAGGGCTGAGCGGCAGGGGCGGGGGGCAGGGCGCGCGGGTGTGTCACAGCACCTTCAGTACCGCCCCGGCGGCCAGCCCGAGCACCAGCAGCGCGCCCGCCTGGCGCACGTGCACCCACGCGAGCGCCGCGTACCACAGCGGCCAGACCGGGAAGCCCGGCGGCGGTTCGGCCGGGGGCGGACGGCGGAACCGTGGCCATACCTTGGCCAGCCGGGGTAGCGCGAGCGCGACGATCAGCGCGGGCCACGGCATCGCCCCGACCAGCACCGTGATCCCGACGAGCAGGTAGAACCCGACCATCATGCCCAATGTCACCGTCCGGGCCCGGTGCTCGCGCAGGATCACCGGCAGGGTGCGGATCCCGAGGGGCTCGTCGTAGGGGATCTTGTCGATGTGCTTGCCCATGAGCACGGTCGTGCACAGCAGCCCGTAGGGCAACGATGCGAGCAGCACCTGCCAGGTGATCGACCCGACCGCCGCGTAGTAGGTGCCGCCGACCATCAACGGCCCCCACACCACCAGCACGTCCGGCTCGCCGAGGCCGCGCTTCTTCAACCGCAGCGGTGGTGCGGTGTAGGCCACGCTCAGCACGAACCCGGCGAGCGCGAACGTGACCACCGGCCAGCCGCGCGCCAGCGTCAGCACGACCAGGATCGCCAGGTCCGTGAGGTTCACCAGCACGATCGCGATGAGCAGCGTGCGCTTGCTGACCAACCCGGACAGCACCGGGTGCGGTGCGTACAGTGCGCGGGGATACGTGGCGCTGTCGCTGCCGGCCTGCGTGTCGTACAGGTCGTTCATGAGGTTGTTGGCGACGTGCGCGAGAATGATGCCGACGATCGCGAGCGCCAGCCACCCGCGGTCGAGCCTCGGCTCGCCGACGGCGAGCAGTGCCGCCACCAGCCCCGACACGAGGGTCATCGGCAGGACGGCCGCCCGGCTGATGACGATCCACCGGGTGATGGCGTCGACCCGCCCGCCCGGTGGGGGGTTCGTGGTGCGCAGTGCATAGGCCCAGGACCGCAGCCGGGACACCGCCGGCACGTCGCTCATACCCGCGATGGTAGGCCGGTGCGGCCGATGATCTCATCGATCACGGGCACACCGTTGCTTTCGGGGATCATGTCACCACGGTGTGCCCGTGATCGCTGCGCTGTCGACGCCCGGGGGTCAATCGGAGCGGTTGGCCGGACGGGCGTCGGGGGGAAGGACTCCCCAGGCGATGAGCTGGTCGGTGAGGTCGCCGGGAGTCATGTCATAGATGATCGCGAGAGATCGCAGGTCCTCGGCCCGGATGGACAGCACCTTGCCGTTGTAGTCGCCGCGCTGGCTCTGGATGGCTGCGGCGTAGCGGGCGAGTGGACCCACCTTGTCGGCCGGTAGCTGTTGGAGCCGCTCCAGATTGATGACGATCTTCGTGGCCGGTTCGGAACCCGAGGAGACGCGACCCTCGGGCAACAGCTCGGCCACCGGCACGCCGTAGAAATCGGCCAGCTCCGCGAGCTTCTGCACGGTGACCGCCCGGTCGCCGCGCTCGTAGGAGCCCACCACGACCGCCTTCCAGCGACCGCCCGACTTCTGTTCGACGCCGTGCAGCGACAACCCTTGCTGCTGGCGGATGGCCCGGAGCTTGCCACCGAGCGCCTTGGCATAGTCGCCCATGTGGCGACCTCCTCACTTGCTGGTCGTCGGCTGCGGGACCGACGCACGCGGGTCGGGCGGGGGGAGTCGGCCGGCGCGAATGGGGAGCGCCGGGAGGGAGGGCGTCCCGGGAGTGGAGTGCCACCGCTGCCCGCGGCTACTCACAAGACTGTGAATCAATACGGAGAGTAATCATGCGCTGACGGTCGTGGTTCGGTCAAGCCGGTACCTCTGTGGTGGAGCGATCACGCCGCGAGATCACCCGAATGGCTGATCGACATGCCGTGATGAGGAAGTCGGTTCGGCCAACTGATCCCGCGGCTTGCGCCGCGTAGTGGGGCAGCTGTGGCACGTATGGGGTGGGCACCGGGCGTGCCGACGGTAGGCCCTGATGCCGATACCACCGAGGTGCGATCCTGGCCGACGGGCGCTGGTAACGTCGCGGTGGCGGTCCAGGTAGCCCGGCCTGATCGAGCTGGCTGCGGCCCGTCGTCCATTCCTTTAAGGCCCGTCCGGTGAGGCGGGGAAGGAGAGAGTACTCGTGGCGACCGACCGCCGCGGGGGCTCGGCCGGGGCGAGCCCTCCCGCGCGGGAGCTGCTCAGCGCCGCCGACGTCACCCGCACCATCGCGCGCATCGCGCACCAGATCATCGAGAAGACAGCCGGCAGCGCAGACCTCGTGCTGATCGGCATCCCCACCCGCGGCGCCGTGCTGGCGCGGCGCCTAGGCGCCGCCATTGCGGAGTTCGAGGGTGCGGGTCCGGCGGTCGGTGCCGTCGATCCGACGCTCTACCGCGACGACCTGCGCCGCCGGCCCGCCCGCGCACTCGAGGACACGGCCGTGCCCGAGGGCGGGCTGGACGACAAGCTCGTCGTGCTCGTCGACGACGTCCTGTTCTCCGGGCGCACGGTCCGGGCTGCGCTGGACGCGCTGGGCGACCACGGCCGCCCGCGGGCGGTGCAGCTCGCGGTGCTGGTCGACCGCGGCCACCGTGAGCTGCCGATCCGCGCGGACTACGTGGGCAAGAACGTGCCCACTGCGCGCAGTGAGCAGATCCTGGTGCTGCTCACCGAGACCGACGGCCGCGACGGCGTGCTGCTGGGGCGGGGCCCCACCGGCGGAGCCGGCACCCCGGCGCAGCAGGGCGGCACCGCGCAGTGAAGCACCTGCTTTCGGTTACCGACCTCGACGCCGCAGCCGCCACCGGCCTGCTCGACACCTCCGATCGTCTCCGCCAGGCGCTGTTGGGCCGTGAGGTCCGCAAGCTGCCGACGCTGCGCGGGCGCACCGTCATCACCATGTTCTACGAGGACTCCACGCGCACGCGGGTCTCGTTCGAGATCGCCGGCAAGTGGATGAGCGCCGACACGGTCAACGTCGCCGCGAAGGGCTCCTCGGTCGCCAAGGGCGAGTCGCTGCGCGACACGTCGCTGACGCTGTCGGCCATAGGCGCGGACTGCGTGGTGGTGCGCCATCCCGCGTCCGGCGCCGCCCACCGGCTGGCGTCGTGGGCCGACCGCGACCGTGCCGGCACCGGCACCCACACCTGCATCGTCAACGCCGGCGACGGCACCCACGAGCACCCCACCCAGGCGCTGCTCGACGCGGCGACGCTGCGCGACCGGCTCGGCTCGATCGCCGGGCGCCGGATCGGCATCGTCGGCGACGTCCTGCACAGCCGGGTCGCCCGCTCAGGGGTGTTCCTGCTCAGCACCCTCGGGGCGGAGGTGGTGCTCGTCGCGCCGCCCATGTTGCTGCCCGTCGGGGTGGAGCAGTGGCCGTGCCGGGTGAGCTCCGAGCTTGACGCCGAGCTGTCCACGTTGGACGCAGTGATGATGCTGCGGGTGCAGGCCGAACGGATGCACGGCTCGTTCTTCCCGTCGTCGCGGGAGTACGCTTCTCGCTACGGCCTGTCCGAGGCCCGCGCGGCGCTGCTGCCTGAGCACGCCGTGGTGCTGCACCCCGGCCCAATGGTGCGCGGCATGGAGATCGCCTCCTCGGTGGCCGACTCGCCGTCCTCGGCCATCCTCGCCCAGGTGCGCAACGGCGTGCACGTGCGGATGGCTGTCCTCTACCACCTGCTCGCGGGGGCCCCCGAATGAACCTCTTCCTGTCGAACACGCGGCCCTATGGTGACGGTGACCCCGTCGATGTCGTGGTGTGCGACGGCGTCATCACCGAGTTGGGTGCAGGCCTGTCCGCTCCGCACGGTGCCGAGACGATCGACGCCGCCGGGCTGGTGTTGCTGCCCGGATTCGTCGACCTGCACACCCACCTGCGCGAACCCGGGGGCGAGGAGTCCGAGACGATCGCGACGGGCTCGGCCGCGGCAGCGCTGGGCGGGTTCACCGCCGTGTTCGCGATGCCCAACACCGACCCGGTGGCCGACACCGAGGTGGTCGTCGAGCACATCCACCGGCGTGGCCGCGAGGTGGGGCTGGTCGACGTGCACCCGGTCGGCGCGGTCACCGTCGGGCTCGAGGGCCAGAAGATGGCCGAGCTGGGCACGATGGCGCGATCCCGGGCCCAGGTGCGGATGTTCTCCGACGACGGCCGCTGCATCCACGACCCGCTGATCATGCGCCGGGCCCTGGAGTACGCCTGCGTGCTGGATGTCGTGATCGCCCAGCATGCCGAGGACCACCGGCTCACCGCGGACGCGCAGGCCCACGAGGGCGTGGTCGCGTCCCGGTTGGGACTGGCCGGATGGCCGGCCAGCGCCGAGGAGACGATCGTCGCGCGGGACTGCGTACTGGCCCGCGAGGCCGGTGCCGCGTTGCACGTCTGTCACGTGTCATCGGCGCGCACCGTCGAGGTGCTGCGCGCGGCCAAGGCCGCCGGGGTGCGGGTGAGCGCCGAGGTCACCCCGCACCACCTGCTGCTCACCGACGCGGCGCTCACCTCGTACGACCCGGTGCACAAGGTCAACCCGCCGCTGCGGACCGCGGCCGACACCCACGCGATGCGCCAGGCGCTGGCGCAGGGCCTCATCGACGTGGTCGCCACCGACCACGCACCCCATGCCGCGCAGTACAAGGACACCGAGTGGCAGGCGGCCCGGCCCGGGATGCTGGGCCTGCAGACCGCGCTGTCGGTGCTGGTGCTCGCATGCGTCGAGCCGGGGTTGCTGGACTGGCGCGGGGTGGCCAGGGTGCTGTCGGAGCGGCCGGCGGAGATCGCCGGGCTGCCCGACCAGGGCCGTGCGATCGCGGTGGGGGAGCCGGCGACGTTTACCCTGGTCGACCCGGACGAGTGCTGGACGGTGCGCGGGGCGAAACTTGCCAGCATCGCCTCGAACACCCCGTATGAGGGCATGCGGCTGCCGGCAACCGTGGTCGCCACGGTGCTCCGTGGCCGAATCACCGCGCGGGACGGGCAGGCCCGCCCATGATCCCCAGAACCCACCCGCGCTCCGCCCACCCACGCCGCGATCACGTCGCCGCTCGCGGTCTTGTTCGCGACATGGTCACATGTCGCGGTTCGCGGGGGCGATGAACAGTGACATGTGACCATGTCGCGGTCGGTCCGGGAGCGTCGGCATGAGCGACGGGTGGGTGGTGCTGGAGGATGGGCGGATCTTTCGGGGGGAGGCTTATGGAGCCACCGGGCAGGGGCTCGGCGAGGCCGTCTTCACCACCGGGATGACCGGCTACCAGGAGACGCTGACCGACCCGTCCTACCACCGCCAGATCGTGGTGCAGACCGCCCCGCACATCGGCAACACCGGATGGAACGACGAGGACGACGAGTCCGCGCAGATCCAGGTGGCGGGCTACGTCGTGCGTGATCCCGCGCGAACCCCGTCGAACTGGCGTTCGCGCCGCCCGCTCGGCGAGGCGCTGGCCGACCAGGGTGTCGTCGGGGTGGCGGGGATCGACACCCGCGCGCTGGTGCGGCACCTGCGTGAGCGTGGCGCCATGCGAGCGGGGGTCTTCTCCGGCGACGCGCTGGGTGGGGGGGCAACGGATCGGGAGCTGGTGGATCGCGTGCTGGGCAGCCCGCTGATGGAGGGCGCCGATCTGTACGGTGCCGTGACGACGCGCGAGCCCTACGTCGTCCCGGCGATCGGCGAGCGACGGTTCACCGTGGCCGCGCTCGACGTCGGCATCAAGTCGAACACCCCGCGGATGCTTGCGGCACGGGGCATCGAGACCCACGTGCTACCGGCGCACGCCACGATCGAGCAGATCGAGGCGCTGGGCGCGGACGGGTTCTTCCTGTCCAACGGCCCGGGCGACCCGGCCACCGTCGACGGCCCGGTCGCGCTGACCCGGCAGGTGCTCGAGCGGCGGATCCCGCTGTTCGGCATCTGCTTCGGCAACCAGATCCTGGCCCGGGCACTGGGCCGGTCGACCTACAAGATGCGCTACGGCCACCGCGGCCTCAACATCCCGGTGATCGAGCATGCCACCGGCCGGGTCGCGATCACGTCGCAGAACCACGGGTTCGCCGTCGAGGGTGAGGCGGGGGAGCGGTTCGACACCCCGTTCGGCATGGCGGAGATCACCCATACCTGCCCGAACGACGGCTGCGTCGAGGGCGTGGCGGCCCTGGACGTCCCGGCTTTCAGCGTGCAGTACCACCCGGAGGCTGCGGCTGGCCCGCACGATGCCGCGGAGCTGTTCGATCGGTTCGTCGAGCTGATGGCGGAGCGCCTCGGTGGTGCGGGTCCTGGCCAGCACCGGCTCTATGGTTATCACCGGAGGAGGGGGCCCGATGCCTGACCTGCGTGCGAACCGGCCGGTGATTGAACGTTTGACCATTCAGAACTATCGGGTTCTTCGAGACGTGACGTTCGACCGCCTCACGCCGCTCACTGTGCTGTTCGGACCCAATGGCAGCGGGAAGTCGACGGTGTTCGACGTGTTTGCCTTTTTGCACGAGGCCTTCACCACCAACTTGCGGCGCGCGTGGGACCGGCGGAACCGGCTCCACGAGATCCGGAGCCGGGGTTCTGCGGGGCCGGTGATTTTCGAGCTGAAGTACCGCGAGACGAAGAAGAGTAGACTTGTGACCTACCGGCTTGCTATCGATGAGTACCGTGGCGCGCCTGTGGTGGTCGAGGAGACGCTGCGATGGAACACTTCGCCGGGATCGGGAAGATCTCGGGATATTCTGCGTTTCATCCGGGGTGAGGGCCACGTATTCGATGAGGACACTGGTGAGTCCTCATTGGAAGCGTTGGACAGCCCCGACCTGTTGGCGGTCAGCACTCTTGGCCAGCTGAGCCGACATCCGCGGGTGTCGGCTCTGCGTCGTTTCATCTCAGGCTGGTACCTGTCGTACGTCAGTGCCGACAGTGCTCGATCACTACCCGAGGCCGGTCCCCAGGAGAGGCTCTCGCAGAGCGGTGACAATCTTCCCAACGTCGTTCAATACCTACAGGAACAGCACCCCGACCGGCTGGTCCGGATTTTCGAGATACTGGGCGAACGCGTGCCGAACCTGGAGCGCCTCGAGCCGGAACAACTCGCCGACGGCCGTTTGCTTCTCCGGCTCAAGGACAGCTCGTTCGACGAACCGATCCTGGCGAAATTTACTTCCGATGGGACCCTGAAGCTTCTCGCGTACCTGACGGTGCTGCATGATCCAGAACCTCCGACGATCATCGGAATCGAAGAGCCCGAGAACCAGCTTCATCCAAGGCTCCTCCCGCTGCTCGCCGAGGAGTCCCGGCACGCAGCTGCTCGAAGCCAAATGCTGGTGACCTTCCAGGACGGACTTCGAGAGTTGCTGAGAATGGGACGTATCTGATGCCGCGGCGCGAGGACATCGGGCACGTGCTGGTGATCGGCTCCGGGCCGATCGTCATCGGGCAGGCGTGCGAGTTCGACTACTCCGGCACCCAGGCCTGCCGGGTGCTGCAGGCCGAGGGCATCCGGGTCTCGCTGGTGAACTCCAATCCCGCAACGATCATGACCGACCCCGAGTTCGCGGACGCCACCTACATCGAGCCGATCACGCCCGAGTTCGTCGAGAAGGTGATCGAGGCCGAACGGGCGGACGGCACGCCGATCACCGCGATCCTGGCCACCCTCGGGGGGCAGACCGCGCTCAACACCGCGCTGGCGCTGCACGAGAACGGGGTGCTGCGCCGCTACGGGATCGAATTGATCGGCGCCGACATCGAGGCGATCCAGCGCGGCGAGGACCGGCTGAAGTTCAAGGAGATCGTCGCGAACCTCGGCGCCGAGGTACCCCGATCCGCGGTCTGCCGGTCCATGGACGAGGTGCGCGCCGCCGCCGTCGAGCTCGGGCTGCCGGTGGTGATCCGGCCGTCGTTCACGATGGGCGGGCTCGGTTCGGGGATGGCGCACGACGACGCCGACCTGGAGCGCCTGGCCGGTGGTGGGCTCGCGGCGTCCCCGGTGCACGAGGTGCTGATCGAGGAGTCGGTGCTGGGCTGGAAGGAGTTCGAGCTCGAGCTGATGCGCGACCACGCCGACAACGTCGTGGTCATCTGCTCGATCGAGAATCTCGACCCGATGGGGGTGCACACCGGCGACTCGATCACGGTCGCCCCGGCGATGACGCTCACCGACCGCGAGTACCAGCACATGCGCGACGTCGCCATCGCCGTGCTGCGGGCGGTGGGCGTCGACACCGGGGGCTGCAACATCCAGTTCGCGGTGCACCCCGGCACCGGGCGGCTCGTGGTGATCGAGATGAACCCGCGGGTGTCGCGGTCCTCGGCGCTGGCGTCGAAGGCCACCGGCTTCCCGATTGCGAAGATCGCCGCGCGGCTGGCCATCGGGTACACGTTGGATGAGATCCGCAACGACATCACCGGCGAGACGCCCGCCGCGTTCGAGCCGACGATGGACTACGTCGTCGTCAAGATCCCGCGGTTCGCGTTCGAGAAGTTCCCGGGCGCAGATCCCGAGCTGACCACGACGATGAAGAGCGTCGGTGAGGCGATGGCGCTGGGGCGGTCGTTCCCGGAGGCGCTGGGCAAGGCGATGCGGTCGATGGAGACGACCGCGGCCGGCTTCTGGACCACCCCGGACCCCGTCGATCCGTACTGGTGTGCCGAGCCGGCTCTGCGCACACCCCTGGACGGGCGGATCTACGCGATCGAGGGGGCCCTGCGTGGTGGTGCCACGGTGCGCGAGGTCGCGGCCGCGTCCGGGATCGATCCGTGGTTCGTCGACCAGATCGCCGCGCTCGTCGAGCTGCGGGCGGAGATCCTCGATGCCGCGGTGCTCGACGCCGCGTTGCTGCGCCGGGCCAAGCGGGCCGGGCTCTCGGACCGCCAGCTCGCCGCGTTGCGCCCGGAGTTCGCCGGTGAGGACGGGGTGCGCACGCTGCGCCACCGGCTGGGGATCCGGCCGGTCTACAAGACCGTCGATACCTGCGCGGCGGAGTTCGCGGCACGCACACCGTACCACTACAGCGCGTATGAGACCGATCCGGAAGCCGAGTCCGAGATCGCGGCGCAGACCGAGAAGCCCAAGGTGCTCATCCTTGGCTCCGGGCCGAACCGGATCGGGCAGGGCATCGAGTTCGACTACTCGTGTGTGCATGCGGCAATGGCACTGCGCTCTGCTCCGGACAACGGCGGGGCCGGCTACGAGACCGTGATGGTCAACTGCAATCCGGAGACGGTCTCCACCGACTACGACACCGCGGACCGGCTCTACTTCGAACCGCTCACCTTGGAAGACGTGCTGGAGGTGGTGCACGCCGAGCAGTCCTCCGGCACCGTCGTCGGGGTGATCGTGCAGCTCGGCGGGCAGACCCCGCTCGGGCTCGCCGCCCGGCTCACCGCGGCAGGTGTGCCGGTGGTCGGCACCTCCGCGGCGGCGATCGACCTGGCTGAGGACCGCGGCGCGTTCGGCGAGGTGCTGCGCAAGGCCGGGCTGCCCGCGCCCGCGTTCGGGATGGCCGTGTCCTTCGAGCAGGCCCGGGAGATCGCCGACCGGATCGGATACCCGGTGCTCGTCCGACCCTCGTACGTGCTCGGCGGGCGGGGTATGGAGATCGTCTACGACGAGGCGACGCTGGCCGGCTACATCGCCCGCGCCACCGCCGTCAGCCCGCAGCACCCGGTGCTGGTCGACCACTTCCTCGACGACGCCATCGAGATCGACGTGGACGCGCTGTGCGACGGCACCGAGGTCTTCATCGGCGGGGTCATGGAGCACATCGAGGAGGCCGGGATCCACTCCGGTGACTCGTCGTGCACGCTGCCACCGATCACGCTCGGGCACGGGATCCTCACGGTGGTGCGGCAGTCCACCGAGGCCATCGCGCACGGGGTGGGTGTGCAGGGCCTGCTCAACGTGCAGTACGCGCTGCACGGCGAGATCCTCTACGTGCTGGAGGCCAACCCCCGGGCGTCGCGCACGGTGCCGTTCGTGTCCAAGGCGACGGCGGTGCCGCTGGCCAAGGCGGCTGCGCGCATCATGCTCGGTGCGACGATCGCGCAACTGCGGACCGAGGGGCTGCTCCCCGCTGAGGGCGACGGGGGCGAGCTCCCGCCCGACGCGCCGGTGGCGGTCAAGGAGGCGGTGCTGCCGTTCCACCGGTTCCGGACGAAGGAGGGCCACGGCGTCGACCCGCTGCTCGGCCCGGAGATGAAGTCGACCGGCGAGGTGATGGGCATCGACGTCTCCTTCGGTCCGGCGTTCGCCAAGTCGCAGGCCGGGGCGTACGGATCGCTGCCGACGTCCGGGCGGGTGTTCGTGTCGATGGCCGACCGGGACAAGCGGGCGATGGTGTTCCCGGTGCGGCGCCTGACCGACCTCGGTTTCGAGGTGCTCGCGACGGTGGGCACGGCTGACGTTCTGCGCCGGCACGGCATCGTCTCGACTGTCGTGCGCAAACATTCCGAGGGTGGCGAGACCGTCGTTGATCGCATTCTCGCCGGCGAGGTCGCCCTCATCATCAACACCCCGTACGGCAACTCCGGACCTCGGGTGGACGGCTACGAGATCCGGGCGGCAGCGGTGTCCCGCGGGGTGCCCTGCATCACCACGGTGCAGGGCGCCGCGGCTGCCGTGCAGGGCATCGAGGCGATGATCGGCGGCTCGATCGGCGTCCGCTCCCTTCAGGACCTGCACGCCGCCCTGGCGAAGACGCGCAACGCGGGGCCGCGACCCGGCGAGGCAGGGTGAGCGCGTTCGGGAGACGGTTGGTGGACGCGGTGGCTGCGCATGGGCCGTTGTGTGTGGGGATCGATCCGCATCCTGGGTTGCTGGCCGAGTGGGGGCTCCCGGACGACGTGGGCGGGCTGGAGCGGTTCGCGATGTCCTGTGTGGATGCGCTCGCCGGGCAGGTGGCGGTGGTGAAGCCGCAGTCGGCGTTCTTCGAGCGGCACGGGTCCGCGGGTGTGGCGGTGTTGGAGCGGGTGCTCGCCGCGCTCGCGGGCACCTCGACGCTCTCGCTGCTCGACGTCAAGCGCGGTGACATCGGGTCCACGATGGACGGTTATGCCGACGCCTACCTCGGCGTCGGGGCGCCGTTGGCCGCGGACGCGATCACGGTGTCGCCCTATCTCGGGCTGGGTTCGCTGACCTCGGCGATCCGGACGGCCGAGGATGCCGGGCGGGGGGTCTTCGTGCTGGCTCGCACGTCCAACCCAGAGGGTGCGCAGGTACAGCTCGCGGACTGGGCGGGTCGGTGCGTCGCGCAGACTGTCGTCGATGGCGTGGCAGCGCTGAATGCCGACACGCGCAGCGGTGGTGGGGCGCGCGGCGATACTGCGCGCAGTGGCGGCGGGGTGCGCGGTACCGCCGCGTCGTTCGGAAATGTCGGCGTGGTGGTCGGGGCGGTAGCGGCGCACGGGCTCGACCTCTCCGCGCTGAACGGCCCCGTACTCGCACCCGGGCTCGGCGCGCAGGGCGCCCGGCCCGGCGATCTGGCCGCCCGGTTTGCCGGGCTCAACGGGATCGTGCTGCCGAGTGTTTCGCGGTCGGTGCTGCGGGTGGGTCCGGCCGCGGTCCGGGCCGCCGCGGCGGCGTTGCGTGACGAGCTCGCCGCCGCGGGGTGATCGCTGAACGGTGCCATGCTGGGAAGGTCGATAGGCATTCAGTCCCCGTTGTGTTGGTGCACGCCTTGCGCCCCGCCGCCGATGCCGCACGCCGCTAGTTGCTCGTCGAGCGTCCTGACCGCTGGCGTGCCCTGCCACGGCGCCATCCCGGCCCGGGCGGCGCGTAGCTCGGCCGTCAGCCGTGGGGAGATGTCAGCCAGGCTCGCCGCGTCGCCGAGCACCCGTGCGGCCTCGCCGATCTCCCTGTCCGCCACGAGCGCGGCGCCCAGGTGTACCAACGCGAAGGCATAAAGGCGCGTATACGACCGATCGCTGCACGCGAGAGCGTTGCTCGCCGCGTCGACGGCATCCCGCGAGCGGTGCAGCGCCGACAGGTTGACACTCAGCCGGCTGTCCAGCCAACCCTCGTGTACCCAGTAGGCGGGCGACGCGGGGGCAGACCCGGTGTCGTTCGCCAGGAACTCCTTCGCACGCGCATACGCGGCCAGACACAGCCCGTGCTGGCCGTCCAATGCGTACGCGTCAGCGGCCCTCTGCTCTACCAGGGCCTTCAGGTGCGGGTCATCGGTCCGCGCCGCCAGACTCCGAGCGGCGGCGGCCGTGTCCATCGCCGTGTGCGCCTCACCAAACAGGTAGGCCACTTGGCTCATGTTGCCGACCGCGTATGCGGCGCAGGTTGGGCTTCGGGCGTCGTGACCGGCCTTGCGAGCCGTCCGAAAGTAGCGCGCCGCACCGTCGTGGTCACCCAGGTCGAGGAGATAATTTCCGATTGACGATGCCATGTCGCTTTCCAGAGCCAACAAGGATCGGGACAATCCGCCCTCTGGGCACCCTCCCGCTTGCAGCCGCTGCACCACCCCGTGCTGCGCCACGACCGTCGACACGACCTCAGCCGGCCCTAAGGCGTCCTCTTGCCGCTTGCAGTGGGCGAGGGTGATCGCGAGGTTCCTGATGACTTGGGCATCCACTCGGTGCGGAGAGTCGAGGGCTGTCGCCACCCGCGCGCATTCGTCCACGTCCACCCCGGCCAGACCGACGGTCGCGAGTGTCAACCCGGCCACCCGCATGGCGTCGCGACGCCCCAGCATGTGCACCAGTTTCGTGACCACCTGCATCAACTCCTCGACCAGGTCGCTACGCACCCCGGCAAGATCCAGACCCAAGGCCTGCGACAGGGACAGGGGGGCGGCCCGCAGGGCGTCGACCTCGACCTGCGCTGCCGCCCGTTGTGTCGCCCGGCGCTTGTCCCGCGCCCGGGCGCGGTGATCCTGCTCCGCCGTCGCCAGCACGCCGTGCGCAGCCACGAGATTACCCTCGGCATGGCACACGTCGTCGATGATCGTCCACTGCTGTGCGGTCAACCCGCGCTTGCCGTGCTCGACCCGCGACATCATGGTGCGGGTCCTGCCGATCGCCGAAGCAAGCGCGCGCTGGGTGACCCCGGCGGCGTTGCGGTACGTCACGAGCCGGTGACCCAGGTCGCGACGCAAGGCGTCCAACCCTGCTTCCTCAGCCACCATGTCCATGTCCTCTGTGGTCACAGCCACACCTTACCGAGGGGTGCGACAGGTAGGGATCACAGCCGGGTCACACCCCTCTTCGGTCGCCATGATCAACTCCGCCACCGTGATGGGTTACGTCAGCGACCAGGTGCGTTCCGAGGCCGGGTGGCCGTGCCAGACGCTGGTCCGCTCAAGCGTGGCGGTGATGCCGAAGTCGGTCCACTGCGGGCAGTGGAGGTGTCCCCATTCGTTCCAGGCGTTCTCGATGGCGCAGATGAGTGCTGTGGGTCCAGCCTCACGTGCGTCGCGGCGGCCGCGGTGGTCGGCGTTGTGGGTGACCTCGGCCCACGAGCCGTCGGGTGCGGTGAAGTAGCTGGCGGGTGCGGTGTTGGCGTCGAGTCGGACGTGGTGGGTGGTTCCCTTAGGCAGGTGGAGCTGGGTGAGCAGGGACAACGGCGTTCCGCGGTGGAGTTCGGTGGGATCTACCGGCGTGGTGCGAGCTCGGCCGTTGCCGACGGCGGAGCAGTAGCGGCGTCGAATCTCGCGTACGGGGCGCCTGACGGGGATGTCGATGGCCGGCCAGGCTAAGAAGCGTCCGTCGAGGATGCCTCCGCTGCGGTGCCGGAGCAGGAGGGGTGTTCCGGTTCCGGCGAGGTTGCGCAAGTGGGTCAGGACGAGGGCGCCGGGGCGGGTCTGGGTAATCCAGGAGGAGGGGATCGAGTCGAGGGTGCAGGCGGCGAGGATCCGGTCGAACGGCGCATCCTCGAGGGCGCCGCGGGTTCCGTCACCGCTGCTGAGGGTAGGTGTGAGGCCGAGGGTGGCGAGGTGGTTGCGGGCCTGATCGGTGAGGTCGGGGTCGATGTCGATCGAGGTGACATGGTCGGCGCCGAGGCGGTGGGCGAGCAGGGCGGTGACGTATCCGGTGCCGGTGCCGACTTCCAGGATGCGCATCTGGTCGGTGATGCACAGGGCGTGCAGCATCCGGATTGCCTGGTCGGGTGCGGTCGAGGCGGATACGGGTGCGGGGTTGCCCGGTTCGGCGTTGGTGGACAGGGCGGTGACCAGGGCGTTGGGGGAATAGACGGTGGCGAGCCAGTCCGCCGTGCTGACCGGGTCGCTGGGTTCCTGCAGATACCAGCGGGACGGGTGATGGTGAACGTCGCGGGTGTAGTAGCCGGGGACGAACACGTGCCGGGGTGTCTCGCGGATGGCTTGGTACCAGCGCTCGTCGGTCAGGCCGTCGAGTTCTCCAGCAGAGCGTAGGTGATCGGTGAGCCGGGTGGCGTGCGAGCGCCACACACCCCCGGGCACCATGGGGTTCATGTCGATGTGCAGCGGGAGGCCGCCACGATGCGACCCGGCGAGGAGCGGAGAAGACGGCACGGGGTGTTCCTTCTCGTTGTGGTGATGTTGGGGGTGGCGGGGACTCGGTTGGCTGCTCCTCGCCGATGGGACTTGGACGAGGCCAGTCGGGAGGGTGGTGCGGCACGTCCAGCAGGGCGCGCCACGCAACCGCTCGTCGTCGGTGCGCCGATGGTGATCAAGGCCGTCGACGAGCCGGGTGGCGGGTGAGCGCCGGACGCCTGCGGGTACCAGGGGATGCGGCGTCGCTTCGGGTTCGTGGTGGTCGCGGCGGGTGTGATCGTGGTGACCAGCCGCATTTCGTGGGTGGCGCGCGCCGGGCCACGGGTGCAGGCCGACCTGAGCTACCCCCTCGACGAGCCAGCTGTCCCGTCCACCAGGCAATCTTTCCTGGACTCTGGGGGTCGCAGTGCCCTACGTTCTTGAGGGCGTCGGGAGGTGCATCGGCGTCTAGGAGGTGCCGGGGGTCTGTTCCGCGTCGCATGAGGTCAGTCGACCTCGTTCTCGGCGAGTGGAACATCCTGGTAGCGTTAAATCGCCCCGAAAAATAGACCTGGCGTGGCTGAATCTGCTGACGGGCGTCGGCTGGTCGTCCCCCGACTTGGCGCGTGCGATGAACGAGGCGACACCCAGAAGCCCGCGGCACTCGTGAGCTCGCCGTCGTGCGCACCGGTCAGCGCGTCTTCCCTGACATGGTCGAGAGCTACTTGTGGCGCGTGGCCACACTGCTCGCCTGCCCCCCGTGATCTGTGGCCGTAGCCACCGCAGCGACGAGCACGGCCATGGAGCGCGGACGTGGCATGGGCTCATGCTTGTGGAGTTAAGCGGTTGGCAGGACTGCCACACTTTGTTGGTGACCTCGTCGTCTGCCGCTGTTCCGCCCGGTCAGGCGCGTATGCCCGGGAATGGTGGGGCGGCACAGCTGCGAGGTGTGCCGCTGGGTGAACCCCTTACCGGCCACACCAACTGGGTGCGGTGGGGGGCGTGGGGGCGGGTCGAGAATCGGCCGGTCCTGGCCACCGGCGGCTACGACGGGACGGTGCGGTTGTGGGATCCGACCGCGCGCGCCTCGCTGGGTGAACCTCTCATCGGCCACCCCAACTGGGTGCGGTGGGGGGCGTGGGGGCAAGTCGGGGACCGGCCGGTTCTCGCCACCGGCGGCGGCGACGGGACGGTGCGGTTGTGGGATCCGACCGCGCGCGCCTCGCTGGGTGAACCTCTCATCGGCCACACCAACTGGGTGCTGTGGGGGGCGTGGGGGCAAGTCGGGGACCGGCCGGTTCTCGCCACCGGCGGCTACGACGGGACGGTGCGGTTGTGGGACCCGGTAGCACGTACCCCGCTGGGTGAACCTCTCATCGGCCATACCAACTGGGTGCTGTGGGGGGCGTGGGGGCAAGTCGGGAACCGGCCGGTCCTGGCCACCGGCGGCGGCGACGGGACGGTGCGGTTGTGGGACCCGGTAGCACGTACCCCGCTGGGTGAACCTCTCATCGGCCACACCAACTGGGTGCTGTGGGGGGCGTGGGGGCGGGTCGAGGACCGGCCGGTCCTGGCCACCGGCGGCGGCGACGGGACGGTGCGGTTGTGGGACCTGGTAGTGCGCACCCCGCTGGGTGAACCTTTCATCGGCCACACCAACCGGGTGGGGTGGGGGGCGTGGGGTCGGGTCGGGAACCGGCCGGTTCTCGCTACCGGCGGCGCCGACGGGACGGTGCGGTTGTGGGACCCGGTAGCACGTACCCCGCTGGGTGAACCTCTCATCGGCCACACCAATTGGGTGCTGTGGGGGGCGTGGGGTCGGGTCGGGAACCGGCCGGTCCTCGCTACCGGCGGTGACGACGGGACGGTGCGGTTGTGGGAGGTGATCGAGGATCGGCCGGTTCCGCGGTTGCCGTCCTACCGGTCAGATGCCACCGCCGACGGCGATGCTTTGGACCGGTCCGCGGATGCGGTCGCGCTGGCTGAGCTGATTACCGCGCGGTCCGCACGGCCACCGCTGGCGGTGGGATTGTTCGGCGACTGGGGCGAGGGCAAGAGCTACTTCCTGGGGCTGCTGCAGCAGCAGGTGGCTGCGACGGCCCGCCCCGACAATCCGCTGGCACACGACGCGGTGCGGCAGGTGCAGTTCAACGCCTGGCACTACGCCGAGACCGACCTGTGGGCGAGCCTGGTGGCCGAACTGTTCGCCCAACTCGCCGCACCACCGGACGGCGACGTGGGCGCGGAGCAGCGCCGCCAGTCGCGGCTGACCGCTGAGCTGATCAACGAGCGGGGGTTGCGGGAGCGGCTCCACGCCGCGCGGGGCCGTCGCGACGAGCTACAGACGGCGCTGTGGCGGGTCGGGCGGGACACGCTCGGAGCCTGGGACGGCCTCGGTGAGCAGCAGAAGCAGCAGCTGGAGATGCTGGGTGGGGGACGGGCGATCGAGTTCTACCGCGACGCCGTCCGGACCGTGACATCGCTGCGGGAGACCGGTCGCGCCTCGTGGTGGTTCCTGCGCGGCCTCCGACCGGTGACGGTGGTCCGCGTCGCGGTCCTGCTGATCGTGCTGAGCGCGGGGGCGCTGGTACTGGCCTGGGTTGTTCCGGAGGTGGCCAGTTGGGTGGCGGCGTTGCCCGCTGCGGCCACGCTCGTGACGGTGCTCGCCGCCATCCGACATGTCAGGGCCGAGACGGTCAAGCGGGCGAGTGCGGCGTGGAAGACCGCGGTCCGGATCGCGCAGGCGCAGCGCGAGCGGCTGCAGACCGCCGCCGAGGTCGCCGCCGCCGAGGTCGCCGCGCTGCAACGGCAGGTGCAGAACCTCACCGCCGCCGGGCAGCTCGCCGGACTGGTCGCCGACCGGGTCGCCGGTGCCGACTACCGCAGCCGGTTAGGGGTGATGACCCAGATCCGCGAGGACTTCGCTCACATGGCCCGGCTGCTGGCCGACGCCGCCCACGACCCCGGACCCGCAGCGGCGGCTGACGACGACCGCCCCGAGCCTGGGTTGAGCCCGGCCGACGCCGAGCGCGGCGGTCGGGCTCGCCGCGACGGCCGATCCACGGCACCGACCGACGCGGCGGGTGACACGCTGCCGCGCATCGACCGGATCATCCTCTACATCGACGACCTCGACCGCTGCCCGCCCTCGCGAGTGGTGGAGATGCTCGAGGCCATCCACCTGCTGCTGGCCGTCGACCTGTTCGTGGTGGTCATCGCCGTGGATCCCCGCTGGCTGCTCCGCGCGATCGCCGCGCACTACCGCGACCTCCTGCACAGCGACCCCACACCCGCCGACTCCGACGCCGACGGGTCAGCGGTCGACCCGGACGACGAGGAGCTGTGGCGCTCGACCCCCAGCCAGTACCTGGAGAAGATCTTCCAGGTGGTCCTCACCCTCCCTCCCCTGGACACCCTCGGCTACCAGCGACTGGTCCGCACCCTCGTCGGCACCCGCGCCGACCAGCCCACCCCGCCACCCGCTGACACCACCACCAGCCCCGGCATGCCAGCCACCACGACCACTGCCGACACTCGCTCAGCCGACGCCAACCGTGACGACGGCGAGGCCGACTCGGCGGCCGGCGCGAACCAGGACGACGGCGAGGCCGACTCGGAGAAGGGGATGTTCGGGGTGGAGCTGCCCGCCGCCCGCGTCATCGAGCGGGTCGACCCGCTCACCCTCGAACCCGACGAACTGACCCTGTTGGACCTGCTCGGCCCGCCCCTGCTGGTATCCACCCCGCGCGCCGCCAAGCGGCTGGCCAACAGCTACGGCCTGCTCACCGCGATCCGCCGCGACCACCGTGACACCGATCTCGCCGACCAGCACACCACGATCATCGACGCCACCACCGGCGAATCACGCGAACTGACCTACCGGCCCTACCGGGCCGCCATGGTGCTGCTCGCGAGCCTCGTGGCCTTCCCCGCCCTGGGCCCAGCCCTGTTCCTGCACCTGCACCACCACGCCACCACGACTCACCCTCCCCAGACCACCTGGACACCATTCCTCACGACCCTCCAACCCCGCCGGGACGAGAAGCAGGGCGGATGGTCCAACCCCGCCGACCCCTGGATGACCCCGGTCCGGGCCCAACAGTGGCAAGCCCTCCTTCGCAGCCTGCATCACATCGCCCGGACAGCAGCCGAGCGCGACCTACCCCTCCCTGAGCCCCTCATCGCCTGGGCTCACTGGGTTATCCCCGTCGGTCGTCTGTCCTTCTCCACCGGCCGCATCGTCAGCAGTCTCGACCGGCAACACCCGCTCGCCCCCGATCGCCGCAACACCGGCCCCGAAGAACGCTCACGCGGCGGGCCGTAGCCCAGATATGCCATAGCCCAGATATACAGCGAGTGCAGCACCGCAAAAGTCCTTTGGGGGTCTGGAGACCCTGTTGGCGACATGGCTGTCGACCTCCACACTGTTGATCTTCTGTGACGGCGTGATCCTGCCTGCGGTGGGCTCGCCGGCTGGAAATGCACCGAATCGGTGATCAAGGTGGCCTGGAGCCGAGCACCCTGTGCGGTACAGCAGAAACTATGGCTGCTGGGGGCCGGATCATGCTGCAACGCGGAGGGTGGCGGCCTCTGCGCCGCGAAGCTCGTGGCCCAGGTCACTGATCCTCCAGCACCAGCCCTGCGGCCTGCCAGCCGCCCATGCCGTGGACGCCGCCGCCGGGCGGGGTGCTCGACGAACACAGGTACAGGCCCGGCACGGGTGTGCGCCACGGTGTTCGGGACAGCACCGGGCGGGCCACGAACTGGCGCACGTCGGCCGCACCGCCACCGATGTCGCCGCCCACGTAGTTGGCGTTGTGCGCCTCCAGCGCGGTCGGGCCCATGACGTGGCGGGCCAGTATCCGGTCCCGGAACCCCGGTGCGAACCGCTCGATCTGCCCCTCGATCGCGCCGGTCATGTCCACATCGGAGCCGTTCGGTACGTGGCAGTAGGCCCAGAACGTGTGCTTGCCGGCCGGCGCCCGCGACGGGTCGGCCACGCACGCCTGCACGCCGAGCACGAACGGGCGCTGCGGATGCCCGCCCCGGGCGACGGTGCGCTCCCCGGCGGTGATCTCCTCGGCGGTCCCGCCCAGGTGCACGGTGCCGGCGCCGGCCACGGCCGGGTCGCGCCACGGCACCGGCCCGTCCAGGGCGTGGTCGACCTTGAAGATCCCGGGGCCGTAGCGGTAGCGCCGCAGCGCGCGCCGGTAGCGCGGTGGCAGCCGGTCACCGGCGATCGCGAGCACCTGCCGTGGGGTCAGGTCGAGCAGCGTGGAACGTGCGGGCGGCAGTTCGTCGAGGCTGCGGACCGGCTGCCCGGTGACGACCTCCCCGCCCAGAGCGCGCAGTCGGGCCACGAGCGCGTCGGCCAACGCCTGGGAACCGCCGCGCACCACCGGCCAGCCCACCAGATGCGCGAGGGCGGCGAGCAGCAGGCCGTACCCGGCGGTGATCGGCGCATGTAGGTCCAGATTTGCGTGCGCGGCCATTCCGGCGAACGCGGCCCGGGCCGCCGGCTCCCGGAACAGCGCCCCGGTGACGGTCGCGGGCAGCGCACCGAGCACGCCGTAACGGACAGCGGCACGTGACGGCGTGGGTAGGCTCAACGGGGCGAGCAGGGTGTCCACCAACGGAAACCCGGCCCGCGCCGTGGCCCCGACCGTCGCCCGCCAGGCCCGCGCGTCGGGGCCGAATCCGGCTGCGGTGGCGGTGGCGTCGCGCAGGACGAGGGCGGCCGGGCGCCCGTCGAGGGGATGTGCGGCCGGCACCGGGGGATGCGCGAACTCCCCGCTCAGCCCTAGCGCCCGGTCCACTCCCAGCGCCCGAAACGCCGGCGAGGCCAGCGCCAGCGGCAGGACGGTCGCGCACACGTCGTGCCGGAACCCGGGCAGCGTCAACTCCTCGGTCCGCAGCCCCCCACCGACCCTGCTCGCCGCCTCCACCAGCAGTACCCGGCGCCCGGCCTGAGCCAGGCGCACCGCGGCGACCAGACCGCCCGGACCCGAGCCGACGACGACGGCGTCGAACCCGTCGGCGCCGGACCTCTCGTGCACGCCCACCAGCATGGCAACCGGCTGGCATGCTCGCTGATCTGCCCGCCCGGTGCGCCGAGCGGACGGTTTGCTCTCGGTTCAAACGACCCGGATGTGCTATCACCCGGACGGGTGGACGCCGCGGAAAACCCACAGGTGGCACCCCCGTTTCCGTCCCTGGACGGGTCGTGAGTACGTTCGGGACCGACCTTGAAGCGCCGGGGGGACATCGACTGGTGCAGGACGAAGACGGAGGAGATCGTGGCACTTCCCCAGCTGACTGAGGAACAGCGTGCGGCCGCATTGGAAAAGGCAGCCGCTGCGCGTCGTACCCGGGCTGAGCTGAAGGAACGTCTCAAGCGCGGCGGAACCACCATCGACGAGGTGCTCAAGCAGGCCGACACCGACGAGGTCCTGGGCAAGATGAAGGTCTCGGCGTTGCTCGAGGCGATGCCAGGTGTCGGCAAGGTCCGGGCCGCGCAGATCATGGAGCGGCTGGAGATCGCGCCCAGCCGGCGCCTGCGCGGGCTCGGCGACCGGCAGCGCAAGGCGTTGCTCGCCGATTTCTCGGCCTGAAGACATCGGCTCGCTGATCGTGTGCGAAGCCATCATCGACCACAGCACCGAGCTCAGCACACAGCAGGACGCCCGGAGAGGCCGTCTGATCGTTCTGGCCGGTCCATCCGGCGTCGGCAAGAGCAGTGTGGTGACGTGGCTGCGCGAGGAGCTGCCGGAGCTGTACTTCAGCGTGTCGGCCACGACCCGCGCCCGCCGGCCAGGGGAGGTGGACGGGCGCGACTACCGGTTCCTCACCGCCGCGGATTTCGACGCTCTCATCGCCACCGACGCCCTGCTGGAGTGGGCGCAGATCCACGCCGGTCTGCACCGCTCGGGCACCTTGCGCCAGCCGGTGCAGGAGGCGCTCGCCGCGGGGCGCCCGGTGCTGGTCGAGGTGGATCTGCAGGGCGCGCGGGCCATCAAGGCCATGGTGCCCGAGGCCGTCACGGTGTTTCTGGAACCTCCGAGCTTCGAGGAGTTGGCTCGCCGGCTACGGGCGCGGGGCACCGAATCGCAGGCCCAGTTCGCCCGCCGGCTGGACACCGCGCGCACGGAGATGGCGGCCCGCGACGAGTTCGACGTGGCGGTGATCAACGACGACCTGCCGACCGTCGTGGCCCAGTTGGTAGACTTACTCGTCGGCCGCGCGGATCCCGCGGGTCGCACTCCCTCCAGCGCCTAGCGCGAGCGCGCATCAGCACAGCGCGCATCAACACAGCAGGAGTTCGCAGTGAGCATGCCTCTGACCGACAAGATCTCCGGCTCCGTCCCCGAGGGCATCACCAACCCACCGATCGACGACCTCCTCGGCCAGGTGAGCTCCAAATACGCGCTGGTGATCTACGCTGCCAAGCGCGCCCGGCAGATCAACGACTACTACTCCCAGCTCGGTGAGGGTCTGCTGGAGTACGTCGGACCGCTCGTCGAGCCCGGTTCGCGGGAGAAGCCGCTGTCCATCGCGATGCGCGAGATCCAGGCCGGCATGTTGGAGCACACCGAGGGCGGCGAGTAGTACTCATGCCCACGCCCAGGGTGCTGCTGGGCGTTTCCGGCGGGATCGCGGCCTACAAGAGCGTCGAGCTGCTCCGTCGGCTCACCGAGACCGGGCACGCGGTGCGGGTGCTGCCCACTGCGTCCGCGCTGGAGTTCGTCGGGGCGGCCACGTTCGAGGCGCTGTCCGGGCAGCTGGTGCACACCGGGGTGTTCACCGACGTGGCGTCGGTTCCGCATGTCAGGTTGGGCCAGCAGGCGGATCTGGTCATCGTCGCGCCCGCCACCGCTGACCTCATGGCCCGGGCCGCGCACGGGCGCGCCGACGACCTGCTCACCGCCGCGCTGCTCACCGCGCGATGCCCGGTGCTGTTCGCGCCGGCCATGCACACCGAGATGTGGGAGCACCCGGCCACTCGCGCGAACGTTGCCCTGTTGCGTTCGCGGGGTACGGTCGTGATGGAACCGGCGTCGGGCCGGCTCACCGGCGCTGACACCGGCCCCGGGCGGCTGCCCGATCCCGCCGAAATCGCCGAGCTCGCCCACCTGCTGCTGGAGCGCCCCGACGCGCTGCCACGCGACCTCGCGGGTCGTCGGGTCGTGGTGTCGGCCGGGGGCACCCGCGAGGCGCTCGACCCCGTGCGGTTCCTCGGCAACCGGTCCTCAGGTCGGCAGGGCCATGCGCTGGCCCGGATCGCGGCCCAGCGCGGTGCCACGGTCACGCTGGTCGCGGCGCACACCGCCGACCTGGGCGATCCGGCGGCCGTGGACGTGGTGCGGGTCGGTTCGGCCCTGGAGCTTCGCGACGCCCTGCGCACGGCGGTGAAGGGCGCTGATGCCGTGGTGATGGCCGCCGCGGTGGCCGACTTCCGCCCCGTGACACCGATCGACCACAAGATCAAGAAAGGGCCGAGCGGCCCGGCCCCGGTGGTGCTCACAACCAATCCCGACATCCTCGTCGAGCTCGTCGTGGCGCGAGCACCGGGCCAGGTCGTCGTCGGGTTCGCGGCGGAGACCGGCGATACGCACGGGAACGTGCTGCATCACGGGCGGGAGAAGCTCGCCCGCAAGGGGTGTGACCTGTTGGTGGTCAACGCCGTCGGGGACGGGAAGGCGTTCGAGGTGTCGGACAACGCGGGCTGGCTGCTCGGCGCCGATGGCACCGAACTGGAACTGGCGTCGGGGTCCAAGGCGTTGCTGGCCTCCCGGGTCTGGGACGCGGTCGCCGCGCGCCTGTAGCCGGGTGCTGGGCAGCAACGGCACGGGCCGCTACGGATTCCAGGATCCGTAGCGGCCCGTGCCGCGGGGGGAACTGCCGGTCAGGGAATCAGGCCGCCGAGCGGGCCGCCGCCGGGTGCCGGCTTCGGCTCTGGCTTGGCCGCGCCATCGGGCGGGGTGGTCCCGTCCGGCTCGGTGGCGAACCCCGACGGCTCACCGTCGGCGCCAGCCGTACCACCGTTCGCTGTGCCCGCCTCGCTACCGCTGGCCGGATCGTCAACCCTCGCCGCGCCGGGCGCGGCGCCGTCGATCGAGATGAACTCCTTCGCAACCCAACCCTTGAGATCGACCAGTTCCACGAAGCCGTCGCGTGTCGCGCCCGCCTGCACGGTCTGTCCGGCCTCGCACAGTGCGATGATCTCCGAGGTGGGGTTCGGCTCCGCGCGCACGTTGACGTTCTCCACGCACTTATCGGGTTGGTCGGCCGTCGCAGTTCCACTGAGGATTGCGATCAAGCTGGTCGCGCTGACCGCGACCACCGCGCCGACCACAGCGGCCGCACGGCCCGGTCGTTGCAACGCTGTCATTCGAGGAAACCTCCGTTGGGTGGGGGGTCTTTCACCGGCCCAACGAGCAACACCGTTACCAATTCGCTACCATCGTTCGATGTCACCGGATCAAGTGATGAACCGGCGGCGTGTCGGCGAATATGTCACGGAGAGTTACTCATGCTCAGCATTCGTGCGCCGGGCGTGCGCCGTGACGAACGCCCTCAGCGGTATCGTCGTCCCAGCGGCGCTCGGCATCGTTCGGACTGGGTTCCCTATCGGGCAGGATCGGACGAGCGGACGGAGTGCGGCGTGGCGAACGTGGGTCGGCGGTTGTTCACTAGCGAGTCGGTGACCGAGGGGCACCCGGACAAGATGTGCGACGCGATCAGCGACACGGTGCTGGACGCGCTGCTCGCCCAGGATCCGCGCAGTCGCGTTGCGGTGGAGACGCTGGTGACCACGGGTCAGGTGCACGTCGTCGGCGAGGTGACCACCAGTGCCCACATCGACATCCCCACCCTGGTCCGGGGCCGGATCCTCGCCATCGGTTACGACTCGTCGGCCAAGGGCTTCGACGGAGCCACCTGCGGGGTGAACGTCGCGATCGGTACCCAGTCCGCCGACATCGCCCAGGGCGTCGACACCGCGTACGAGAGCCGGGTCGAGTCCAGCGATGATGAGATCGCCCGGCAGGGAGCAGGTGATCAGGGTCTGATGTTCGGCTACGCCAACACCGACACTCCCGAGCTGATGCCGCTGCCGATCTCCCTGGCACACCGGCTGGCGCGCCGGCTCACCGAGGTGCGCAAGGCAGGCATCCTGCCGTATCTGCGCCCGGACGGCAAGACCCAGGTCACCATCGCCTACGACGGCGACCGGGCCGTGCGGCTGGACACCGTGGTCGTCTCCAGCCAGCATGCCGCCGACATCGACATCGACGGGATGCTCGCCCCCGACATCCGTGAGCACGTGGTCGATCCGGAGATCGCCCACCTCGGCCTCGACGTCTCCGACGTGCGGCTGCTGGTCAACCCCACGGGCCGGTTCGTCGTCGGCGGTCCGATGGGTGATGCCGGCCTGACCGGACGTAAGATCATCGTGGACACCTATGGCGGCTTCGCCCGGCACGGGGGCGGGGCGTTCTCCGGCAAGGACCCGTCGAAGGTGGACCGCTCCGCCGCCTACGCGCTGCGCTGGGTCGCGAAGAACGTGGTGGCGGCGGGCCTCGCCGACCGGATCGAGGTGCAGGTGGCGTACGCGATCGGCCGGGCCGCACCCGTGGGGTTGTTCGTCGAGACGTTCGGTACCGAGCACGTCGATCCGGTGCGGATCCAGGACGCGATCTCCGAGGTGTTCGATCTGCGCCCGGCCGCGATCATCCGCGATCTCGACCTGCTCCGGCCGATCTACGCCCAGACCGCCGCGTACGGGCACTTCGGGCGCAGCGACATCGAGCTGCCGTGGGAGGCCACCTTCCGGGCCGATGCGCTGAAGTCGGCGGTGGGGGCGTGAGCCTTGCGGGCACGCACCGGGGTGGTGCTCCAGAGGTTTCGGAATCGGGATCAAACCCACGAAGGATGAACGCGGTGCAGCACTAGACTGGTGGCGATCGGGCGACACCCAGGGCAGGAGGTGGTGGTGAACGCCGACGAGCGACGCTTCGCTGTGCTGCGGGCGATCGTCGCCGACTACGTCTCCACCCAGGAGCCGGTAGCCTCCAAGATGATCGTCGAACGGCACAACCTCGGGGTGTCCAGCGCCACCGTCCGCAATGACATGGCCGTGCTCGAGGAGGACGGTCTCATCGCCCAACCGCACACCAGCGCCGGCCGGGTACCCACCGACAAGGGCTACCGGTTCTTCGTCGACCGGCTGGCCGAGATCAAGCCCCTGTCCGCGGCCGAGCGGCGCGCGGTGCAGGCGTTCCTCGACGGTGCCATCGACCTCGACGACGTGCTGCGGCGCAGCGTCCGGTTGCTCGCCCAGCTCACCCGGCAGGTCGCCGTGGTGCAGTACCCCACGCTCACCCGCTCCACGGTGCGTCACCTCGAGGTGGTCGCGCTGACCCCGGCCCGGCTGATGCTCGTGCTGATCACCGACAGCGGTCGGGTGGATCAGCGCGTGGTCGACCTGGGCGAGGTGCTCACCGCCGAGGACGTCGCGCAGATCCGCACGCTCATCAACGGGGCGCTGGTCGGTCGGCCGCTGGTCGCGGCGTCGGTGGCCGTCGCCGAGCTGCCGGACAAGGTGCCCGGGGAGTTGCGCGGCGTCGTCACGACGCTGGCCACCGTGCTGATCGAGACCCTCGTCGAGCACCCCGAGGAACGCCTGGTGCTCGGTGGCACGGGCAACCTGACCCGCAACGCCGCGGACTTCCCCGGATCGCTCCGCCAGGTGCTCGAGACCCTCGAGGAGCAGGTCGTCGTCCTCAAGTTGCTCGCCTCGGCGCAGGACAAGGGCACCGTCACGGTGCGGATCGGCGAGGAGAACGAGGTCGAGGAGATGCGCAACACCTCGGTGCTGTCGATCGGCTACGGCGGGGGCACCGTGCTGGGCGGGATGGGGGGCGTCGGTCCCACCCGGATGGACTATCCGGGGTCGATCGCGGCAGTGCGTGCGGTGGCCCGGTACGTAGGTGAGATCCTGGCTGGACGCTGAGCGCGTCAAGCTCTGCCGGGAGTCGATCGAGCGAGAAGGATCATGGGGAACGTGAGGGTGGCACGGGACTACTACGGGACACTGGGCGTCGACACCGATGCCGGGCCCGACGAGATCAAGCGGGCCTACCGTCGGCTCGCCCGCGAGCTGCATCCCGACGTCAACCCTGACCCGGGGGCGCAGGAGCGTTTTCGCGAGGTGAGCGCGGCCTACGAGGTGCTGTCGGACCCGGAGAAGCGGCGCATCGTTGACCTCGGCGGCGACCCATTGGGCAACGGCGGTGGCGCCGGAGCAGGTGGGTCGGACCCGTTCAGTGCGTTCGGCCTCGGCGACATCATGGACGCGTTCTTCGGTGGCACCGGTGGTGGCCGCGGTCGTGGTCGCGGTCCGCGCAGCCGGGTCCAACCCGGTACCGACGCGCTGATCCGGATGCAGCTGACGCTGGAAGAATGCGCCACCGGCTTCACCCGCGACCTCGCCGTCGACACCGCGGTGCTGTGCTCGGAATGCACCGGCTCGGGATGTGCGCAGGGCAGCCGCTCCACGGTGTGCGACATCTGCAGCGGGCGCGGCGAGGTGCAGAGCGTTCAGCGCTCGTTCCTCGGCCAGGTCGTCACGTCGCGGCCGTGCCCGACCTGCCGTGGCGTCGGCGAGATCATCTCCGAGCCGTGCCGCCAGTGTGCGGGCGACGGCCGGGTCCGCTCGCGGCGCACCGTCGCGGTACGGATGCCGGCCGGGGTGGGCGACGGGATGCGGGTGCGGTTGGCCGGGCAGGGCGAGGTCGGCTCCGGCGGCGGACCGGCGGGCGACCTGTTCGTGGAGGTCGAGGAGGTGCCGCACGAGACCTTCACCCGCAACGGCGCCGACCTGCACTGCACCGTCCCGCTGCCGATGACCGCGGCCGCGCTCGGCATCGCGCTGCCGCTGCCGACCCTGGACGGCACCGAGGAGCTGCAGATCGAGCCGGGCACCCAGACCGGCACGGTCCGCACCCTGCGCGGCAAGGGAATGCCGCGGCTGCGCTCCACCGGGCGGGTGGACGGCCGCGGCGACCTCATGGTGCACGTCGAGGTCGTGGTGCCCACCAAGCTCGACGCCAAGCAGTCCGAGCTACTCCGCCAGCTCGCCGCGCTGCGCGGGGAGGAAAAACTTGACCTCGGCGCCGGCAACCGCAACGGCCACGGCCTGTTCTCCCGGCTGCGCGACTCGTTCGGGCGGTGAACTCCTGAGCACCGCGCCGCTGTTCCTCGTCGACGCGGTGCCCGATGCCGGCGCCGCATATGTGCTCGATGGGCCCGAGGGTCGCCACGCCGCCACCGTCAAGCGGCTGCGGGCCGGCGAGGTGGTGGTGCTCGCGGACGGTCGTGGGGCGCTCGCGCATGCGGTGGTGCAGGCCACCGGTCGCGACCGCATCGACCTGCTGCTCACCGACCGCTCGACGCTGCCCCCGCCGGCCCCCCGGGTGCTGCTCGTGCAGGCGCTGGTCAAGGGCGACCGCGGCGAGCTGGCCGTCGAGCTGGCGACCGAGGCGGGCGTCGACGGCGTGCTCCCGTGGCGCGCCGCCCGCTGCGTTGCGCGGTGGGACAGTGGTCCCCGCGAGAACAAGGCCCTGGCGCGCTGGCGGGCCACCGTGCGCGAGGCTGCCAAGCAGGCGCGCCGGCCGTGGGTGCCGGTGGTGGAGGAGCCGGTGACGACCGTGCAGCTCGCCCGCCGGATCGGCAGCGCGGCGGGTGCGTTGGTGCTGCACGAGGGCGCGGTCGACGGTCTCGTCGAGCTGGCCGCGGACGGCGGGTTGCCCGATCGGGGTGATCTGCTGCTGGTCGTCGGCCCGGAGGGTGGGATCACCGAGGTCGAGGTGGCGGAGCTGGTCGGGGCCGGGGGGCGGGTGGTGCGGTTGGGTGCGGAGGTGTTGCGGGCGTCCACCGCGGGGGCGGTCGCGCTGGGTGCGCTGGGCGCGCTCACCAGACGCTGGGCCCGCCGGCTGCCTGAGTCACCCACGGTGACCTTTTACCGGCTGCCGTCGGTGCAACCGCGCCGTTCGGCCGACGACCTGGGGGGAAGGTGTCGCTAGCCTGGCGCGGTGCGGATCAGTCGGGTCGTGGAGGGTCAGCCGGCACATCGAGCGATCGATCGAGCGGAGACGTTGTGGGAGGAGTTGGGCGTCCCCCTCACTGCCCGGGCGCCGTGGCTGCGGACCTACCTCGCGGCGTTCCCGCGGCAGCAGCCGGTCGTCGTCGAGGTCGAGGAGCACGGGCGACCGGTCGCCGTCGGCTGTCTCGGTCGCGTCGACGGGCCGATCGTCGAGTGGACTGCCCTGGGGATCGGGGTGAGCGACTACGCCGCGCTCGCCGCGGTCGATGGCGACGCGGCGCGGCGGCTCGCCGTCGCGATCGCGGAGCTCGTCCAGCGCGGCCGCCGTCCTTGGCGGCTGCGGCTGGAACAGCTCCCCGCGGGCGACCCGGCGCTGAATCACCTGCGTTCACTGTTGCCGCAGGTGTTCTGCCGTCCCGGGATCACCGCACCGCAGTTGGCCCTGACCGAACCGCGCACCCTGGAGCGGCACCTGTCCCGGAACGGCCGCCGGACGCTGAACAAGGGGTGGAACCGGCTGCGCCGGGACGGCCACGACGTGACGGTGCGTCTGCTCCGGGACCCCGTCGAGGTGGCGGCGGCGCTGGACGCCGTCGTCGGGTTGCGCCGCGCCCGCGACCGCCAGCTCGGTCGGGGCGGCTATTTCCACAACCGGCGTTTCGAGTGCTTCTTCCGCCGGGCCGCGCTGGAGCTCGCCGATCGCGGGCAGGCGGAGTTCACCACCATGTACGTGGGTGACGAACTCATCGGCTACACCCTGGGCCTGCGCGACGGTGGCAGTTACCGCCTGTGGGACGGGCGCGTCGCTGTCGATTGGCTCACCTACTCGACCGGTCGGCTGAGCGACGCGCTGGCAGTCACCTCGGCGTTGGCTGATCCGTGCGTCACGACGCTCGACTGGATGCGTGGCGAGCACGACTACAAGAAGCATGCGACGACGCACACCGCCGAGTACGTGCACCTGCATGCCTGGTCGTCCTCGACGGTGCGCCACGGGTACCGTGTTGGGTCTGCGATCGCTCGACGGGTTCGGCTGGTCGCCGCGCCCGGTGGGCTGCGCCGAACATGGCGGCACGGGAGCGACAGGGTCCGCGGAGGGCTTCTTGGCACGCCTCTTGCCGTGGCGGCCATCGCGGCGGTTCGCCGCCGTTCACGCGGAGAGGTCGGCAGCCGGCCAGACCCGGTGGCCTGTGTCCTCGGTGGGATGGACATCGTCAGTCCGCTCGGCCGGGCTGGCATCCGTTGCGTCGTGGCTGTCGGCCAGAACGACCCAGCGCGCTTCTCGCGCCACGTCCACGGCGCGATCGACAAATTCGATCAGTGGGTCGAACCGGAGGCCTATGTCGAGCGGCTCGTCGAGTGGGCCGACACGCAGCCGGTGCCCCCAGTGCTGTACTACCCGACGGACGGCGATCTCCTGATGGTGTCGCGGTACCGGGATCGGCTGTGCGCAGCATTCACGTTCATCATTCCGGACGCTCAGCTCATCGAGGATCTTGTCGACAAGGAGCGTTTTCGGAAGCTGGCGGAGCGGCTCGAGCTTCCGGTGCCGCCGTCGTGGCACCTCTCGGTTGGTGCCGACCTGATCGAGGATCGTGCCGTCCCGTTGTCCTTCCCGGTCATCGTGAAGCCGCTCTCGCACTTCGACGCCCGACTGTTCATGAACGGCAAGGCCAAGGTCTTCCGGGCGGACTCGGCGGCGGAACTCCGATCCATCCGGCGCCAAGCCGGTGCGGCCGGTGCTGGCTGTCTGGTCCAGGCGCTGGTGCCCGGGCCGGAAACCAGGGTCGAGAGTTATCACTGCTTCGTCGACGACGCCGGAGCGACGGTTGTGGAGTTCACCGGGGAGAAGCTGCGCACCGAGCCATTCGAGTACGGCGAAAGCACCGCGGTCTCCGTCGGGCAACGAGCCGACGTTCTGGAGGTCGGGCGGCGGGTGGTCGCCGCGATCGAGCTCCGATCGGGTGCGGCGAAGGTCGATTTCAAGCGGGGTGCAGACGGACGGCTCTGGCTGCTCGAGGTCAACCCGCGCTTCAACCTCTGGCACAATCCGGGCGCGGCGGCGGGTGCGAACATTCCCGCCGCGTACTACGCCCATCTCACCGGACGCGCCCAGCCGCGCGGGCGCCCGTTCCAGGTCGGCACCACGTGGTGCGACCTGCGCAATGATCGCCGCGCCGCCGTGAACGCCGGGATTGCCCGCACGGTCTGGCTGCGGTTCGCCATCGGCTCGGCCACCCGCGCATCCGGCGACTGGGACGATCCGATGCCGCTGCTGCGCGGCATCGTGGCGCCCGCGCTCCGCCGCCGCCTCGGCGGCTCGGCCCGGGTGCGGTCGGCCGGTTGATGCGCTACGGGATCCTTTCCGACATTCACGGCAACGTCCATGCCCTGCGGGCGGTTCTGCGGTCGATCGAGCAGGATGGTGTCGACCAGTTCCTGTGTCTGGGTGACCTCGTCGGTTATGGCCCGTACCCCAACGAGTGTGTCGACATCGTGGCCGGCCTGGGGGCCGCCTGCGTGGCCGGGAACCACGACCTGATCGCCGTCGGGGCGCTGACCGACGAGCGGTGTGGGCCGCTCGCGCGAGCGCAGACCGGGTGGACCCGGGACGCGCTGACCGACGGGACCCGCCGGTATCTCGCCGAGCTACCGGGACGCGCCCGGGTGGGGGACGTCGTTCTCGCGCACGGCTCTCCTGATGATCCCGAGCGGTATGTGACGTATCCGGACCTCGCGAACCGCGTCCTGGACCGGCTTGCCGACGAGGAGTCCGGTTATCGGGTCCTGGCGCTCGGTCACACCCACCATCCCTGGGCCTACGGTCGTGACACCGGCACGCAGCACCGGGGCCGGCGTCCGGGCTCGGTCCGGCTCGACCCCGGCCAGCGCTACCTGGTGAACCCGGGCAGCGTGGGCCAGTCCCGAGACCGCAGTGTCGCCGCCCGGTACCTGGTGCTCGACCTCGGCCGCAGGCAGGCCCATTTCCGGGCCGTGCCCTACGACGTCCGCGGTCATGTGCAGGCGCTGGTGCGGGCGGGACTCCCGGCCCGATCCCATCACCTGCCGACCACCATGGCGGAGCATGCCGAACGTGCGCTGAAGAAGGTGACCCGGCGCGCCACGGCCGTGCGGCGGATGCTGCGCGGGTGAGGAACTCCGCTCAGCCCGGCTCCGTCGCGTCGCCCGAGTGGGATCCGGCGTCGCCGCTCGCGCGCCGGCGGCTCAGCACCCGTCGTCCGTCGGCGAGCACGTCGGCGACGATCGAGGGATCGAGAACCCGCAGTGCCAGCAGGTAGATCAGCCCGAACAGGAGCGTCAGCCCGGCCAGCGTGAGGATGCCGAGCGTCGTCCCGCGCTCTGCCGAGCGGGCCACGAACCACTCGCACGGACCGACCACGGCGAACGCGGTGGCGGTCGCGACCCCGGCGGGCAGCAGCGTCGCGACCAGATCCCGACCGGTGCAGCCGATGACCGATCGGGCGAGCCCGAGCGCGACGGCGGCGATGACGACCTCCATGCCGAAGATCGCCAGGCCCACCCCGAGCAGGCCGAAGGGGAGCAGGGCGGCCAGCAGGCCGATGCCGAGCACCAGCTCCAGCACCGACAGGTAGTGGAGACGGTTGGACCGCCCGGCGGCCTTCATCGCCTCCCCGGCCACCTCCTGCAGGGCCCGGCAGGCGCCGACCCCCGCCATCGCGACGAGCAGGACGCCCGCCTCCCGCCAGCGCTCACCGAGCAGCACGATCACGACCGGCTGGCCGAGGGCGAGGAGGATGCCGGTGAACGGCACCGCGCCGAACCAGATCCAGCGCAGGGCCCGGAAGAAGCCGCGGCGGAACCGTTCGGGCTCGTCCACCATCCGGGAGAAGGCTGGGAAGATGACGAACGAGCCGATCTGGACCACGGCGTGGCCGGGGAGGTCGCCGAGCCGGCGCCCGTAGCGGTACTGGCCCAGCGCGGCCTCGCCCAGCCCCCGGCCGAGCATGACGGTCTGCACCGCCTGGCGGGTCAGCATGCTGAGTGACCAGCCGACGAGTGGATACGCGAACCGCGCCATCTCGCGCCACAGCGTGACCGAGGCGCGACCCCTGCCCGGACGCCATCTCGCCATCGCCCAGGTGCCCACCAGCCAGACGGTCATCGAGGCGTAGTTGCCGATCACGAGCGACCACACGCCGTAACCCAGCGCAGCGAAGGTGATCGTCACGGCGCCGTAGGCGACGGCCTTTGCGGGATCGATGATGAGCCGCCGCTTGAAGTTGAAGCGGCGCATCATCAGCCCGTCCGGCACACTCGTCAGCGCATGCATCAGCAGCATGCCGGAGGTCGCCGCGGCGATCTTCGCGGCGTCGGGGTTGTCGAACAACCAGCCGACCAGGGGTGCGGCGGCCAGCGCCAGTAGACTCAGCACGATGCCGCTGACCGACGTCGCGTAGAAGACGGTATCGGCCGCATCCGGCACGTCGTGCTGGCGCTGGACCAACGCGCTGCGCAGCCCGCCCTCGGCGAAGACCACGATGAACCCGGACAGTACGACACCCGCGGCGTAGAGCCCGACCTCCTCCGGGCTGAGCAACCGGGCGATGACGAGAGTGCTGCCCAGGGAGACCCCCTGCACCAGGATCAGGGTGATGGCGGACAACGCCGCGCCGCGTCGTGCGACCCCGCCCAGGGAGTCGGGGACCGGCGGCTCGTCTTGGCGCCGCCGTCGGTAACGGCCCACGCGTCAGCGCGACGCGGGCGGCGTGGCCGCGTGGTCGTGCCTGGCGAGCGTCATGTCACACCTCCCCGGCGGCGTCATCCAGTGGTCAGGTCCGGTTCTCCTGCGCAGCGTAACCGTCGGCGTCACGCCCGGGTCCCGCTCCGTCGATCCCGATCCATGGCGGACGGAACCGCCAGGCGCTGTCGACCGAATATCGTGCCATGCTCGCTCCCGTGTCCCGCCGCCACGTTCTGCGCCGTCTCGCCACGATGGGGGCCTCCGTGTTGGCCTTACCCTCGGTGGTCGCGTCGTGCGCCACCGAGGGACCGCGTCCCGCGCCGGGCGTCGGCGAACCGGTCCGGCTGGACTACGGGTCGCACCGCAGCCAGTTCGGCGAGCTGACCCTGCCCGCGGGTGACGGCCTGGTGCGCGGCGTGGTCGCGGTGGTGCACGGGGGTTTCTGGCGCCAGGCCTTCGGGCTGGAGTTGGGCCGGCCGTTGGCCGTCGACCTGGCCAACGCCGGGTTCGCGGCCTGGAACGTCGAATACCGGCGGGTGGGCGGTGGCGGTGGCTGGACCGCGACCTTCGATGATGTGGCAGCCGGGTTGGATCTGCTCGCGGGGCCGGTCCAGCAGGCGGCGGGTGGGCGACTCGGGCTGGATCGGGTGGTGGCCGTCGGGCACTCGGCTGGCGGGCACCTGGCCGGGTGGCTGGCTGCGCGACCCGGCCTGCCGATGGGTGCGCCGGGGGCGGTACCGCAGGTACGGCTGCGGGGAGCGGTCAGCCAGGCCGGGGTGCTCGATCTGGTGGATGCCGCTGATCGTGGCGTCGGCGGGGGAGCGGTCGATGAGCTCGTCGGTGGGTCGCCTGCTGACGTTCCGGACAGCTACGCGCTCGCGTCGCCGATCGCCCGTCTCCCGCTCGGGGTGCCGGTGGTGTGCGTGCACGGCACCCAGGACGCCACCGTGCCGATCAGGCAGAGCGAGCGGTTCGTGACGGCGGCCCGGGCAGCCGGGGAGGGCGCCGAACTCGTGACCCTGCCCGGCGTCGGCCACTTCGCTGTGATCGACCCGTCGACGCCCGCGTGGCGGGTGTGCCGCGACGCCGTCGAGCGGCTACTGGCCTGAGGTCGCCGTCGCGGGAGGGCCGGGCCGACCACCTCGAACCGGTCGCCGCCACCCGTGATCGTCGGGCCTTGCAGTTCACTGCCGCCGGCGATGAGGCTGTCGAGCGGGTGTTCCGGACGCACTGGATCTCACCCGCGCTGCCGGAGAAGGCGCGGGAACGGTTCCTCCCGTCCGGGGACGCCACGCTCACCCGCCGGGCGAGGAAAGCGAGCGCGCTCGCCGCCGTGGTCGTGCAGTGGAGCCGGTCCCGCAAGCGGTACGAACGGCAGGGGATCCTCGTCGAGGAGGCGGCGGTGGAACGCGCCGAGGCGTCGTGCCTCGCTGACGAGGAGGCCCGGCCAGCTCCTACTTCAGTGCAGCGGCCACTCCATCGGCTAGCGGGGTGGTCGGGCGGCCGAGCAAGGCGGGTAGATCCCCGGTGGTCGTGGCCAGGGCACCCCGGGAGATCTGGACCTCAGCGTCGACGAGCAGGTCGACCATGAAGTCAGGCAAGCCAGCGCGGGTGAGGATGGCACCGTACTGCTCGGGGGCCAGGTCGTTGTAGACCACCTCTTTGCCGGACTGTTTCGCCGTTTCAGCCGCCAGCTCTGGCAGACTCCATGCCTGCTCGCCGGTGAGCTCGTAGACCTTCCCGGTGTGCGCGTCGCTGAGCAGCACCGCAGCGGCCGCCTCGGCCAGGTCGGCACACGCGGCCGACGCGATCCGACCGTTGCCCGCATTGCCGACGATCATGCCGCGCTCCACCGCACCGGGTAGCTGTGCGGTGTAATTCTCGGTGTACCAGCCGTTACGCAGTACCACCGATGCGAGCCCCGAGTCGGTGATGATGCCTTCCGTCACCCGGTGTGTCACGGCCATGCCCAATGGGCTGTCAGCGGCGTTGACCAGTGAGGTGTAGACCAGTAAGCCCACCCCCACCTGCTGGGCCGCAGCCACCGCGTTGCCATGGTGGCGGATCCGGACCTCGGTCGGTCCGTCGCTGGAGACCAGCAGCACCTTGTCGGCGCCCGCGAACGCCTCAGCCAAGAGCTCGGGATCGTCGTAGTCGGCTCGGCGGACCTGGATGCCACGCACAGCTAGGCCGACAGCTTTCTGGGGATCGCGCACGACGGCAGCGATCTCGTCGCTAGTGGCACCCCGCTGGAGCAGGCTCTCGATCACAAGGGGACCGTACCGCCCGGTTGCTCCGGTGACGACGATCATCAGATGCTTCCTTCCTTGCCCTGGACACAGGTGCGCCGGTGCGACACCAGTCAGCCTTCGTTCAGTATGGCACTGTGTTTTTGACAGTGCCATACTGTTTTTGGGAAGTGCCATGTTGAGGTAGGTCACGGTGCGGACGCGGTCGGTCGGCGAGGGACGCCGCGCGCGGGTCGGCGGCGGGAGCGCACCGCGCCAGGCGGATGGTTGTTCCTGTTGGCCCAACCTCCAGTATTGCTCCTACGGCATTGCCCCTACGGCGCGGTGATGGACAGCGAGTGCCGGAAGAAGTTGGTCGGATCCCAGTACGCCTTCGCTCGCTGTAGCCGAGCGTAGTTCTCGCCGTAGTAGAAGGTGTGCCACGGCACGCCGGACTGGTTGAACGCTGGGTCCGTGATATCGAGGTCAGGGGCGTTGATGGAGCACCCTTCATACCTGTCACCGGGAACCGGGTAGCCACCGGTGTCGGTGAAGGTCTCGTGGTAGATATCACGCAGCCAGCCAAGATGGATGTCGTCTTCAGTCGGGTCTGCCCAATAGTTCTGATAAAATGCAAGAAATGACGAATTACGTTGGACGATGGCAGTGGCTGTCGGGGGCACAGTGTTGATCTTACCGCCGGCCATCGAACCGAGCTGGAGGATCGTTCCACCGGGATTTGCGTAGTCCGTGCGCGTCATGTTCCGGTAGATTGCCGCTATCTGCTCATCGGTGAAGCTGCGGCGCAGGTAGGCGCTCTTGGCCGCGCTGCGCAACATGACCTTGGTCATCACCGTGTCTACGGTCTCCTTTGTGGACGCCATCCATGGTAACCGCTGGTAGGAGAACGGTCCCGGCACGCCGGTGTCGGCGGTAACCGCAGTGAGATAATCGTTGAGCAGTTGTACGGCGTTGGGGACGGTGGCGTCGACCTGGGTGAGCATCGCGATGCCTCCGCTGGACACATGCTGGACGAACATGAGCCCGCAGAGGGCTGTGTACGGCGAGCTGGGGTCGCTGTTGTGCTCATACCAGGTTCCGAGGTTGCGAACCAGATGGGTGAATTTTCGCTGATCGAGCTCGTCCCAGGGTATGAATATCTTACTGATCAGAACTTCCCTGGGTGGCCGTGGCAAAGACAAGCCCGGGTCGGAACCGGTAGCTTCCCGACTGCGGAACCAGTATCGAGTGATCACCCCGAAATTACCCCCACCGCCGCCCGTGCTCGCCCACCACAGGTCGTTTTCGGGGCCGGTGTCCGCTCGTGATACGATTACTGTGTGCGCGGTGCCATGGCGGTTCACCACCATCTCCACCGCCTCAATATGATCAGAGACGTTGCCGAACCGGCGTGACAGCAGGCCATGGCCGCCCCCGCTTGCGTGGCCGCCCATAGCCACGGTCGGGCACAAGCCACCCGGAATCGTCACGTCCCATCCTTTGAAGAGGGTCTCATAGATGCGGCCGAGCTGAGCTCCGCTCTCTACCGCAAAAGCATTGCGCTTCGGGTCGTAGTAAACTTGGTCCATGAGGGACAGATCAATAATGAGCTCGACGGCAGCGTTGTAGACAAAATCGGCATAACAGTGGCCGCCGCTGCGGACAGAGACTCGCTTGCCGGTCCGGATTGCTTCCTGAACCACAGCGTGCACCTGGTTGGTTGTTCGGACGAGGTGTACCGAGTGGGGCGCGGCTACCCACCGCCGGTTCTGACCGACGACCAGTTCCGAGTAACGAGGGTCGTCAGGGCCCACTGCCGGCGGTCCGAGGGACGACGCGTCTCCAAAGATGACGTCCGCGCCACCTACCGCTTTGGAATCGCTTCCCGTACTGATTTCCATGGTGATGTCCTTTCGTAGGTGCATCTCTCATCGTCAAGCATGACAGTCCGGCAACGAGTCGGTCCACTGAATACGAGCCGGTCCGCTGAGGCGGTGTACGCCGAGATTGCGGTGGCTCAACGAGGAGGGAACCCGCGTGTGGGTCGGTGATCAGACTCCCGGTCCTGGTGTGGGTTGACACTGCACAGATGCCCCGGTCCTGGGCATAGCGCCTGGCTGGGCCAGTTTGTGGAGTAACATCACCTCGTGGACATGTGCGAGGTGGCGACCGCGAACGACGAGGGCCAAGGGTTCGCAGCGCTGAAGTTCGATGTCTTTGCTCGCGGTTGCCCGGCGCGGTCCACGCTTGAGCACGTCACCGGCCGGTGGGGCATCCTGGTCCTCGGCGGCCTGGACGCAGGCCCTAGCCGCTTCAATGCGCTGCTGCGTCGGGTCGAGGGTGTCAGCGAGAAGATGCTCGCTCAGGCCCTGCAGGCCCTGTGCCGCGACGGCTTCGTGCACCGAGAAGTCCGCACCGTTTTTCCACCGAACGTCGAGTACAGCCTCACTCCCCTTGGTCGGGAAACCGCGGGCCAGGTGCGCCGCCTCATCGACCATGTCGAAGCGCACATGCCGCAGGTGCTGGCCGCGAACGAGCGCTACGACCAGGAGCGGGTCAGCGGCTGAGCTGGCCACGACCGATCGTTGAGCGGTGCTTGAGTCCTGACTGCCACCCTGGGCGCATCCAGACCCCCAGCGAGATCATGTCAGGTACCCGCATACGGAGGCGTCGTGCCGTTCACAGCATCGGTCCAACCGATCGCGGTCGATGATGACACCTTGCGCGAACATCTGCGCAGCGCAGAAGTTCCCGCACTGCTGATGACCGTTGCACAGCTCACCGGTGACTTGTCCATTCTGCGTGACGACTGTCGCCCCAGCGGGTGGTTGTTCCTGCCGCAAGGTGGTTTTTCTGCGGAGCAGCAGGACGAGGCGCGTGATCTTGCCTTGCGTGCGCTGCGTCGTATCCGGGACGGTGCGTCGGTTCCACCGCCGGGTCCTGAGGTGCTGCGGTCGATCACCAGTTGGGCAATGGGTATCGACACCGAGGAACTGCTGCCGCTGTTGACCCAGGAGATCGTACTTGCCGGTGAGGATCCGAAAGCGCCCGGGTGGACTATGGATGATCTTGCGCCCGGCGTCGATGTCCGGGTCGCTGTCATCGGTGCCGGAATGAGTGGCTTGTTGGCTGCGTATCGCCTTGCTCAGGCGGGTGTGCCGGTCGTGATCTATGAGAAGAACAGCGAGGTCGGTGGCACCTGGTTTGAGAACACCTACCCTGGGTGTCGCGTCGATGTCGCCAGCCACCTCTACAGCTACTCCTTCGCGTCGAAGACCGACTGGCCGGATCATTTCTGCACTCAGGGAGTGTTGCTGGACTACTTTCGGGAGTTCGCCAAAGAGTTCGGGTTGCAAGACCGTATCCGGTTCGACACCGAGGTGACCGCAGCGGTGTGGGACGACGAACGCGCGCGCTGGACCCTGACCGTGTGTGGGCCAGACGGGCAGCAGACGGTGGAGTACACCGTACTGGTCAGCGCCGTGGGTCAGCTCAACCGGCCGAAGCTACCGGACATCCGGGGACGGACAAGCTATCCGGGGCCGGCGTTTCACTCCGCTCAGTGGGACCACTCGGTGGAGCTGACCGGCAAACGGGTAGCGGTGATCGGCACCGGCGCCAGTGCCTACCAGTTCATCCCGGAGATCGCTGCAGATGCTGGTGAGTTGCTCGTCTTTCAGCGCACCCCACCGTGGCTGCGATCAACACCGCATTACCACGAACCCGTGTCGGACAGTGCGATGTGGCTCTACGAGCACGTACCTTATTATGCGCAGTGGTACCGCTTCTGGCTGTTCGCGCCAGGGTTGTGGGGTGTGCTCGAGGGGTGGGTCGTCGACCCGCAGTATCCACCCACCGAACGCGCCGTCTCTGCGGTGAATGACCAACTGCGCGCAATGCTGACCCGGGAGATCGAGGCCCAGGTGGCGGACGATCCAGAATTGTTAGCGCACGTTCTGCCGCGCTACCCGGTCGGCGCTAAACGAGTGCTCCGAGACAACGGCATTTGGCTCAGGACGCTCAAACGACATAATGTCCGGCTCGTCACTGAGCCGATCAAGGAGATCACCCGTTGCGGAGTGGTCACCCACGATGACACCGAGCACGAGGTCGACGTCATCATCTACGGCACCGGATTTCAGGCATCGCATTTTCTCGTGCCGATGAATGTTGTCGGCCGCGGTGGCATCGACCTGCACGACACGTGGGATGGCGACGCGCGCGCTTATCTCGGAGTCACCGTGCCCGGCTTCCCGAACCTGTTCTGCCTGTACGGACCCAACACCAATCTCATCGGGCAGGGAGGCAGCATCTTCTACTTCTCCGAGTGCGCGGTGACGTACTTGATGGATGCCATCCGACTGCTCCTGGAGACGGGACACCGGGCCATGGAAGTCCGCAAGGACGTCCACGACGACTACAACACCTGGATCGACGCGGGTAACGTCAACCGGGCCTGGGGATGGTCCACGGTCAGCAGCTGGTACACCAATGACAAGGGACGTTCGCCGCAGAACTGGCCTTTCACGGCCCAAGAGTACTGGCAACGCACCCGCCAGATCGACAGGTCCGCGTACAATATGTGGTGAGTTCGCCGTTCGTTGATCTCAAGTCACCTGTGCACTCCTCTCGACTGATCGCTGGTCTCGTATCCAGAGGAGTTGGCGGTTCTGGCTGCAGCACTAATTCTTTCGTCGTGATTGTGGTTGGCGCTGCTGCGCGCGGTGCACGACGGCGGGGTCCCGCCCCGGCTGGGAGAGGCGCCCGCGGTGGACGTTCGCGGCGGACAGATGCCGGGACTGCCCCGTCCGTGACCGGTGCACCCGCGCGAGGTCCCCGCGGGTCGGCCGCCCACTCACCGTGCCAGAGCATGAGATCTATCACACTCAGCTCATCACCCAAGTTACCCGGAACATCCCGGACCGGCAGGCCCGTGACGCCCAGCGAGCCGGTGTCGAGGGGCGCCGTCGGACGGGGTGTTGCGGTGACCGGGATACGCCGCGTCCGCTACCGCGGCGTACCCAAGACCAGACTCGAACACGTGTACTCGGCCGTCGCGCTCAACCTGATCCGCCTGTACACCTGGTGGGTTCTGGCACGCCCTGGGCCGAGCCAGAACCCACCACCACACCCGCCTCGCCCCCCCTGGCCGCCTGACCGAATTGGCCAGCAGGGTCGGGGCAGTCTCATCTACCCAACCCTGGTTTCCTGAAGTTGGCGGCTGCGCCGCGAAGCAGCCCGGGTAATCACCTGTAAATGACGTGCAGCCCGAGCAGCACGGTGCCATCCTGACCCAGGTCGGTGTTCCTGGCTTCATGGTCGATCTACTTGTCGAGGCAGCGGTCCCAATCTTCAAGAGCACCCTTGCTGCCACCACCGGTGAGCTGGCTGCATTGCTGCCAGCCGCACTGGTCGCGCCGCAGTAAGGGCCTCTTCGTCGCCGCCCGGATGAACGTGACACAGAAACGTGACACAGAGACGATGGCAAGTGTGAGAGGCATAACAAGCCAAGACGCGTTTGCTTACATAGGTATCAACGGTACTACCAGGTCCCTCTCCTCTAGTGGGAACATGGTCCTGGTCCTTAACGCTTACCAGCTATCGACTGTGGCGCGCATTGTGGACTTGCGCGGTGCAACTGGGCCATGGCACCGCTGCAGCACCACGATGCCGGCACAACTGGTATCGGTTCGTGGTGCGGAAGGGGAAGCAGATGCAGTTCAAACTCATGGGAACATTTGAAGTACAGAAGGACGGCCGGATCCTCACCCCGACAGCTGCCAAGCCCCGGCAGGTCCTAGCCATGCTGGCCGTTAACGCGAGCACCATGGTGAGCGCCGACCAACTGATCGACGAACTCTGGCCGAACGGGCCCCCGGCTAGCGCGCGGACGACTGTGCAGACCTACGTCTACCAACTGCGCAAGCTTCTGAGCTGTAGATTTTCCTCTTCGCGAGGCAAGGAGGTGCTCGTCACATGTCCCGCCGGGTACCTCCTCGCGGTTTCCCGAGAAGACGTGGATATCTTTCGATTCCAGCGTCTTGTGGACGACGGCAGAGCCGCCTTGCGTCGATCCGATCCGTCCCGAGCATCTGATCTCCTGCGCGACGCGCTGGCGTTGTGGCGCGGGCACATGCTCGTCGATGTCACCCGGGGCCCGCGACTTGAGGGACACTCCGCCTATCTTGAGGAGCAGCGGATGGAGGCCCTGGCGCTGCGCATCGAGGCCGATTTGGAAACCAGACGCCACCGGGAGATCGTCGGCGAACTCCGGATGCTCGTGACGACGCATCGTCTTCACGAATGGCTGTACGTCCGGCTCATGCAGGCGCTGCATCGTTCCGGGCGACGAAGCGAGGCGCTGGACGTGTACCAGCAACTCCGTCGCCTGCTGGAAGACGAGCTCGGGCTGCAACCGAGTGTGGACGCAAGACAGCTTCAACATCAGATCCTCGCCAGTTGATCACTGCCTGGTGGCGCGTCGGAGCGCGTGAGTCGAACCCGATGCGCGCCACGACCGGCCACCGACCCCGGTCGGCGTCGGCGGCTCTGCGCACCTGAAGGCCCGGCAGCAACGCCGTCGCCAGCTGGAACCGGCCGACCCCGTAGTTCGCGTCGGCGGTGGGGATGGCGCTGAGCCGGCGAGGGGGACTGCCGTCCAGCGGCACCTCGGTCAACCAGTACGGATCGGGGTTATCGGTCCCGGCGAGCACCAGCACTCGATCCGTCGCGGTCCAGCCCAGTATCCGGTCCTCGCCCGTCGCCACTGCGCGTCCCAGCGGGTCGGGCACCCGACCGTTCTGCCCGGTCGCGTCGACGAAGAAGACCTCATCCGGAATGGTGTCGTACTCCTGCCTGCAGCTGAGCCATTCGGCTTCGCTCTCGAAGGGTTCGAGGCCGCATCCCATCGGCGCCCGCGAGGTCGCCAGCAGGGCGCCGTCTGGTGACCACGCGGTGGGGCCGTCCAGGAGGTGTCCGCGAGGCAGGTCGAGGACGCGGTCGGCCCCGCCGTCGAGGCTGAGTACCTTCAGGGCTCCACCGGCCGCGAGACTGTGCTGGACGGCCAGCTCGGCCCCGTTCGGGGCGAAGGCGGCCGTCCACACCTCTGACGCGCCGGGCAGCGCCTCGGCCTGCCCAGTGGCCACGTCGAGCAGGCCCACGTCCCCGGTGTGACCCCGGTGTCCTTCAGCTCCTCGCGCAGCGACTCGGAGAACGAGCCGAGGAAGGTCTTCGACGCGGCGTACACCGACTCGAAGGGGCCGGGCTGGGTTGATGATTGCCTCGTCCTCGGCGGCCACAAACAGATCGAACCCGTGCTCGGCGAACTGGTCAACCAGCGCGAGCCCGATTCCGCTGGAGGCTCCCGTCACGACCGCGAGGGGCCGACCGGTGGTTGTGGTGGAGTCCGAAGTGATGGTTATGGCACCGGTTACCCACCTGTGACGGGCTCATGCCGCCCCGCCACTTCGTCCGCGGCTACAGCGTGGCGCTCGCCCAGGGGCCGTGGTGTGCCCCGGGTGCTGTCGTGGCTGGTCTGCCGTTCGGACTCGGCGTTGATCTCCGCACCGAGAAGCACGATGTAGCTGGTGAGATACAACCACAGCATGAGCACGATCACCCCGGCCAGCGCGCCGTAGGTCTTGTTGTAGCTGCCGAAGTTGTTGACGTAGAGGCTGAACCCGACACTGCCGATGATCCACAGAGTGGTGGCGACGAGCGCGCCCGGGCTGGTCCAGCGAAATTTCGGGGAGTCGCGGTCGGGTGCCACCCGGTACACCACGGCCAGCGCGACGACCACGATGCCGACCAGCAGCGCCCAGCGCAGCACCTGCGCGATCACGGTGCTCACCACTCCGAGTGGCAGCGTGTCCAGCAGCGGGGGCACGACAGCGACGAGCGCGAGGGTGACCAGTACGAACACGATGGCCCCGAGGGTGAGGACCAGGGCGAGGCCGCGCAGCTTGACGAACCCGCGCCCTTCCTGTTCGTCATAGGCGATGTTGATCGCCTGGATGAGGTTCCCCGTGCCGCTCGAGGCGCTCCACAGCGCCGCCAGCAGCGAGACCACCAGACCGATGGTGAGCGCACTCCCGCTGGTGGACGCGACGGCGGTGAGTTGGTCGCGGATGAGCGGCTGGGTCTGCCGCGGCAGGCCCGCTGCGACGTCCTCGACCTGCTGCACGGCCTGGGCAGGGTCGGCGACGAGGCCATAGAGCGTCAGCCCCGCGATCAGAGCGGGGAACACAGCAAGGAAGGCGAAGAACGCGACGCCTCCGGCGAGCATGGGTACGTTATCCGTCGAGCTCTCCTTCAACGCTCGACGGATGACCTGCCACCACCCTCGGGGTGGAATCTGGGTAGGGGTGTCGGCGTGCTCACCCGGTAGCTGGGCAGTGGTGGCCATCGACAATCCTCTGGGCGCTCGACGCGGTGGCGTTCGGATATCCGCTGCTGGTCGCGCTCAAAACATCCTGGTCCGTTCCTGATCGCATCTCTGGTTTGTGGTCGGCTCGCTCGGGGCACTACGAGCAACATGTCCCTGCAGCTTCTGCCCAGGCTCCTTGGCGCGGCCACCGCGCTCTACAGCGTCGCTATCACCCTTCGTCCGGCCGTGTTGGCACGGCCCTGCGGCCTCGTCCACGGCCCGGATGAGGATGAGGTGGCCCCGGCGATCAGCACCCTGATCGGGGGTATCGGCATCCGCGACGCCGCCGTCGGCGCAGCGATGATGCTGGCCCCCCGGGGTCCGGCGCTGCGGGCGGTCATCGCGTGCCGGGTGATCGCCGACGCGGGCGACGCCCTCGTCTTCGGCACGCAGCTGCCGGCTCGCGACCGGCGTCCGAAGGTGGTCGCCTTCGCCTTGTTCTGGGCCGGTCTCTGCGCGATGAGCAGCCGCTGGGCCCGGTAACCTGCGGGATACCTCCCCTGGGGACGTCGCGAGGACCGGCTACCCCCGCGCGGTATAGAGGTCTCGGGTGACGCTGCCCTACAGTTCTCCTGGCGATCAATTGACCAGGTGAGGTGCCGCTGACCATGACGTTCGGGGTTGTCTGGCTCGATGGTCCACTTGCTGTGCTGTCCCTCGGGATCGGGCTTCTTTACATCGTCATGGTGATCACCCGGAAGGTCCGGTCGACGAGCGGGCTGACTCATGCGCTGATGGGTGTCGGGATGGCTGCGATGTTCGCGCCGCGCTTCGATCCGCTGCCACGGGTGGGGTGGGTCGCGATCTTCGTGCTCATCGGTGCCTGGTTCGGGGCCGCCGCCCTGCGCGCGGGGCTGGGATTCGGCGAGCCGGCACACCACGTCGTGGGTGCGGTCGCCATGGTCTTCATGATCCTTGCTCACCGCCACGACGCCGCTCCGGTGGCGGTGACCGATCACGCGCACGCGCACCACGGTGCCGCGGCCGGGGGCGGGACGGCCGCATTCTCGGCCCTGGCCCTGGTGCTGGCGGCGTACTTCATCGCGCACGTCGTGCACCATCTGTTGGCCCGCGCGTCCGCGGGTGTCGAGCCGGTTCCGGCTGGGGCGGTCGGGGTGCTGGCCCGGGTGAACGCCCAGCGTGCCGTGCCGGCCTCCCACGTCGTCATGGGCGCCACGATGGCGGTCATGCTGCTCGGAATGGTGTAGCAGCCAGACCGTCCGTGCGTCGCGCCGTCGCGCTCACCGGCGGGAACACGACCGTCCACCACCTCTGGTCGAGCACCCCCCGATGATCCTCCGAGAACGCTGCGAGCACCGTGAGGACCGTAACCGAGGCAACGACGCGGTCGGGGGCATCGGTCTGGCTCCTGGATGGCGAACGGGTGGGCGAAACCCTGGCGAGAGCTCTGCTCATCGGTGTACACGTCCTGGTGGCGGTTTACGGTTCAATCAGATCTCGATCGACGTGAACCGTTACGCCACGCCATCTGCGTCCGAGGTGAACAGTGTCCGGTCGCTGACCGGACCCACCACCCTCCGGCTGCACGTTCTAGGAGAAATGATCATGTCGATTGACGCGAACCCGGCACTGAGCCGCCGCATGGTTGTCGGTGGGGCCTGCGGCACCGCCTGCCTGCTGGCGCTGACCGCGTGCAGCGGCTACGGCTCGGGCGGGTCCGCCAGGCCGGCGCCCGGCAACTCCGGCGGCGCGACCACCGGTGCCGGCTCAGCGGGCGAGGCACTGGCGGACACCGCCGACATCCCGGTGGGTGGCGGTGTGGTCTTTGCCGACCAGGACGTGGTGGTGACCCAGCCGGTGGCGGGGGAGTTCAAGGCGTTCACGGCCACGTGCACTCACCAGGGATGCGTGGTCGACGAGGTCGCCGACGGCACCATCAACTGCCCCTGCCACGGCAGCAAGTTCGCGGTGGCCGATGGCTCGGTCGCGGGCGGTCCGGCCTCGTCGCCGCTGGCCGAGAAGGCGATCGCGGTGCAGGGGTCGTCGATCATGCTCGGGTAGGAGACTGGTGCTCGACGACAGCGTGGATCGCAGTTGGCGACGTCGACCCTGACCACGATCGCGTCCGGATCCCCTCGTCGCAACGAACGGCACTTTCGTCCGTTAGGTGTGCGCGAAAGTGCCGTTCGTTGTGTTCTGGGCGACCGGCGGACCCTGCCGGCTGCACGTGCAGGTCCGCGCGTTGGTTGGCACGCTCGCAACTCACGAGGTTGCGGGAGGGTTCAGCGCCCGGGCTGGGTTACTCGGGCAGGAGGTGCAGGGTGGCGCGGTGCCGGGGCCGGACGATCGAGAAATGCCGGCGGTCCAGGGTGGCGACCTTGTCCTCGTCGAGCCGTTCGCACACTGCGATGACCGCGGCATCCACGAACCCGAGTCGCAGGCCGTCATATTGGGACTCCAGCTCTGCCGCCCGGGCAACGTCGGCGACCGTTGCGGACTCGAGGCGGTAGGCGCCGCCGGCCAGATCCTCTACGAACGTTCGCCATACCTTGATGTCGAGGCGCTTTCGCACCCAGTAATCGACCTCGACCAGCACTGGGCTGGGGACGACCAGATCTCGGTGCTCGTCGGCCAGCGCAACGCATCGGTCGTGGTCGGGATCGTCAGCGTCGAGTAGGGCCACAATCGGCCCGGTGTCGAGGACGAGCGCCATCAGGAGCGGAACGGCTGAGTCTCGTACGGCTCGTCGTCGTAGCCGGCTATGCCCGCGGCCGGCTCCTGACCGCCGCTGTGACCGACACCGAACCGGGGACGCCGCTCGGTGCGCAGTTGCTCAGCGGCATGGGCAACGATCTCGCGCAGGAGGGCTGTAAGGGACAGGCTTCTTCGGCGTGCCTCCTGCTCGAGGCGCGCGAGATCGCCGGCATCGGCCGAGAGCGTGGTGCGACGAGTCGACATGCATCTGATGCTAGCATCACTCATAGCTTGAGGTGCCCGCTACACGTGTGATGGCGTCGAAGACCGCGAGCCGCCCCCGGCAGGTTCACGATCGTGAACCCGATCACGAGCACGACGAGTCGCTGCGGTTCGTCGAGCGGCTGCGCGAGGTCCTGGCCAAGTTCCCGAGCGTCTGATGGGCACCTCGGTGTGGGTCTCCCGGGCGCGGCGGCGGGCGGGCATCGTCACAGACAGCTCCGGCGCCACCACGATGGCGGCCACGGCCAGCACGACGCCCGCGACGATCGGAACCGCGACCCGGCGGGACTCGATCTTCGGGGCGCGGCCGTCGAGCGGGGACCTTGGCGCCGTGGATGGTGTGGGGGCAGCACCGCCTGTCGGTGTCGCGACCATCGAGAGCCGGTGTCCATGCCGGCCGGGTCACCGAGACTGTCGGTGCCCGCAGGTAGCTTCCGCCGCATGCCATCGAGCCTGCACGAGGCGTTGACCGACATGTTTCGGCACCGCCCGACGCTGGCCGCCGAGCTGCTGGCGGACGCGCTGGGTATGAAGCTGCCAGGCTACGAACAGGCCACGGTCGAGTCCGCCGACTTCACCGTCCTCACCCCGACCGAGTACCGGGCCGACGCGGTGGTGGTGCTGTCCGCCGCCGGGTCAGCGGTGTTGGCGGTGGTGGGTGTGCCATCCCGATCGAGCTCGGACCCGGCGCGACGGTGACCCCGATGGTGCTGGGACCCGATCGGGTACCGGTCGTGACCGACCTCGACGACGCCCGACGCGTCCCGGAGCTGGTGGTGCTGTCGGCCATTGCGCATGGGGCCGATCCCGACCGCAGCAAGGTGTTGGATGCGCTGCTCAGCGCGCTCACAGCGGTCGATCCACCACTTGCCAACCTGTACTGTGACCTTGTGCTGGCTGCGCTGCCCGAGGCGGCGCAACACTACCTGGAGGGACTCGTGGCCACCGGAACGTATGAGTACCAGAGCGACTTCGCACGCCGCTACTTCTCCCAGGGCAAGGCGGCGGGCGAGGCCAAGGGCAAGGCGGCGGGCGAGGCCAAGGCGGTGCTCGCGGTACTCGACGCCCGCGGCATCGATGTTCCCGCCCGCGCCCGCGCCCGCATTGCCGAGTGCTCCGACATCGACCAGCTCGACGCCTGGGTGCGCCGTGCGGTCACCGCCGACTCGGTCCACGACCTGTTCGCCTAGCCTCGCCTAGCTAGCCTCGCGTTCCGGGTGCTATCCGGGGCGCCAGGGTCCAGCCGGCGTAGTCCGAGGTCCGACGAGCAGTACCCATGCGTCTGCGTCGTCGCTGACGAAGGCGGCCACCGCGCGGTCGTTGCCGCGCAGGTGCTTCACGCACAGGCGGGGGAGGGAATCGTCCCCGGTGCCGGCCGGTGTGCTGCAGGTCCGCTACCAGGTGCAGGACATCGTGGATTCGTCTGGCGTCGAGCAGGAGGTCGAGCAGGAGTCGGGAGGACGTCGAGAACGGCGGGCCGGGACCTCAGGCCGGCTCTGCCGGTCGGGCGGCGGGATGCAGAGGGGGAAGGAGCCCGAAGGACTCTGCGGGGAGGCGGGTGAGCCGACCGTCCTCGACGACGTTCCAGCCGAGCCAGCGCCAGGCCCCCGCGCTGGCCCTCACGAGCTGGTCCGAGACGGTGTCGAAGACCGCGAGCTCGCCCCCCGGCAGGTTCACGATCGTGAACCCGATGGGCAGCCCGCTGGTGGCGTCCCAGACCCGGGCGGTGTTGTCGGTGCTGCCGGTGAGCAGGCGGGTGCCATCGGGAGACCAGGCCACCGCCCACACCGGGCTGGTGTGGGCGGTGAGGTGGTGGAGGGGCTCGGCGGTGG
>Ga0136617_10000034_pt1 | contig 85003 bp, 75 predicted proteins | sample AntDrymUQ3222106_2_FD_129672 | JGI IMG/M metagenome (GOLD analysis project Ga0136617, IMG submission 129672) | Polar desert sand microbial communities from Dry Valleys, Antarctica - metaG UQ322 (21.06) | ecosystem: Environmental > Terrestrial > Soil > Desert | place: Antarctica: Dry Valley...
CAACTCTCGTCGGGCTTATGCTTGGGGCAAAAGCATCAAGCCAGCAACCTGCGTCGAAGACTTATGAATTTATAAACGGGCAATGGTTTGACGGACAAGGCTTTAAAGGCAGGAAATTTTATTTGCGTCTTTCGACATTTTAAGTAACAATTCAATTGAGTAATTCATAAGAATCTTGTGGCTTAAAAAATTTAACGGAGGAAAATGAAATTTTTATGTCTTTGACTACTAAATTCAAGTCCGCTTATATGCAAGCGGCAGTTTTTTCGATAGCTATCTTCGGATTATGGTTTGCGGTCGGTGTCGGCAACGTCAACGCCCAATCCTTTAGCGAAGATTTCGCAACTGTTCCGCCGACCGGATGGGCGGTTCAAAACAACAGTCAGCCGCTTGGCACGAGGGGCTGGTTTCAGGGAGACACCACGGTTTTTCCGGCACAGTCCGGCGCAACAAATTCCTATATCGCTGCAAACTTTGATAACACGGGCAGCATTGGCACGATCAGCAACTGGCTTTTTCCGCCGAGCCGCACTTTCAGAAACGGCGACGTAGTTACGTTCTATACAAGAACAGTAACAACACCCTCGTACCCCGAGCGCTTGCAGGTTCGGCTTTCAACCGCCGGATCAGGCACGAATGTCGGCGCAACTGCGACATCGGTCGGAGATTTTACGACGCTTTTGCTGGACATCAACCCGACTTATACCGTCAGCGGTTATCCTGTAACGTGGACGCAGTTTTCGATTACGCTTGCGGGACTTCCAGCCGGCGGAGTAGTTGGGCGGCTCGCTTTCCGTTACTTTGTCGAAAATGGCGGACTGAACGGCGGCAACTCAGACTATATCGGTATTGATACCTTTGTATATACTTCGTCAGTGCCAACCGCCGCTTCCGTAACGATTTCCGGCAGAGTTTTATCTTCCGCCGAAGGTCGCGGTTTGCCAAGAGCGATTATCCATCTGACCGATCAGAACGGTAATATCAGAATGGCACGGACAAACCCGTTCGGCTATTACCGCTTTACGGATGTCGAGGTCGGGCAAACTTTGATAGTCAATGTGTTTCACAAGTACTATCAATTTGATCCACAGGTTATCTCGCTCAATGAAGCTATGGAGAATTTGAACTTTACACCGCAAAACAGCGTGATAAAACAGCAATGATTGAGACGGTAACTGATATTGCCGCATTAAAAAATTAGACGAACAAGACTTTTTTGAATAAGCCGAACAATTTGAAGAGTTTTGCGAAAACACGAAACCGGTTCCGTTGTTCAACGGTGGTTTTGAAATTGAAGGCTATCAAACCATTGCTTTACAGAAAAAAGAGAGCGAACCTTTCAATGAGATACACAATCTGCTAATTCAAAATCTTCAACTGCTAAAGAAACACGAAGTTCATATTGCAATCGGAAGCGACAGCTACCGGCAAACTTCTCTAGCTGAAGCCTTGAATCTGTAAAAGCTGGAAGTGTTTGATAGCCGCGCATTGCTGAAAATGTGGTGTGAGACAACAGTTGCGACTATTTTCCCAAAGCGCACAATCGGTCATTTGAAAGAAGGATACGAGGCGAGTTTTTTAGTGTTGGATGACAATCCCATTCAAAATTTCGCAAACGTCCAAAAGATTGACAAACGATTTAAGCAAGGCGAGTTTTTGTCGTGGTAAGCGCGTTGCTTCGATACACGCCGCCGAACAAGTCATTGGACGTGAGGGCGAAACAGCGACTTTCTTATCGCGTTGTCCGTTTAACCCGAAGTTGCGTGTCGGCGGTTTCGCCCCACGTCAACTCAAACGTTAGATGCTTCTTGAAAGAAGCAAAAAGACGGCTTGAAAATTTGGAATCGAAACACGCTCCGCGTTTCTTTCAAAGTTGCGTGTCGGCAAGCGGCGTGGTGAAATCAAAGACGCATCTAACAATTCAATGGACGTGAGGGCAAAACAGCGACTCTTTATCACGGTCTTTGGTTTCTTGCGGCTTGCGCGTAGCCGGTTTCGCCCCACGTCATCTCAGCCGTTGGACGGCTTCTTGTGATTGACAAGCGAGCTAGAAACGCATCAATCTTTTTTCGGGAAGAAAGTTCCGAGATGTTTCGTCTAAATTATCGTCAACTGAAACTTCTTGGGAGAAATACTATGAAAAACCTAAAAAACCAAGTGTCGCTTTCTGTAATTCTGGCGTTGTGTTTTGCTTTTGTTCCGGGTTGTCGCGCCCAAGTTGCAACCGATGGGCAAAAGACCCAAATCAATTCTGCCCGTGATGGAATTGTTAGCTCAATTCGGAGTATGACCGCCAAACGAGCAGCGCACACGGCGACGCTGCTCGACAATGGCAAAGTTTTGATTGCGGGCGGATTTGTCGGCAATGGCAGCGGATTGTCGAGCGTCGAACTGTTTGACCCGACGAGCAACACTTTTACATCGGTAGAAAGTTTGTCAGCCGCTCGCGCAGGTCATACGGCGATACAGCTTCCGAATGGGAAAATCTTAATTGCCGGAGGTTACAACGGCGATTACTTGAACAGCGCGGAAATCTTTGACCCGACGACAAACCGCTTCACGTCAACCGGACGAATGGTTACGGCGCGAAGCGGTCACGTCGCCACACTTTTGAACAGTGGCAAAGTTCTTCTGGCTGGCGGTGTCGGAACGGGCTGGACATTTTTGGCGGATGCTGAATTGTATGACCCCAAAACTAATACTTTTACAGCAACGGGCGCAATGACGGCGGCGCGAGAATCTCATACGGCGACTTTGTTGAATGACGGACGAGTGCTGATTACGGGCGGGCATAAAGGCAGACGCGCCAACATTACGATTTACACGAGCGCAGAAATTTATAATCCGGCGAACGGAGCTTTCACGGCTGCCGGCAATTTAACCGTTAAGCGGCACAAACACGATGCCGTGCGACTTGCGGACGGCAGAGTTTTAATTGTCGGCGGTTCGGACGAGCGCGACGGCGACGGCGCGTATCGAAACGCGGAAGTCTTTAATCCGGCGAACGGCAGCTTTAAGGCTGTCGAAAACAATATGAATACCGCGCGTTACAAACTGCAAGGCACGGCAATACTTTTGAAAAACGGCAAGGTTCTAATCGCAGGCGGCGCAAATCGGGCGGAAGTCTTTGACCCGACAACCAACAATTTTTCGCTTGCCGATGGCGATATGGGAACAAAAAAATTATTTTCGACAGCAACGCTCTTAAAAAACGGTCAGGTTTTAATTACGGGCGGTTACACAGACGGCAACATCGTCAGCGCGAATGCGTGGATTTATCGGGCGTGATTTCTCCGAACGCGCCGTCCAACAATTCAATGGACGTAAGGGCGAAACAGCTACTTTCTTATTTGGCTTGTCCGTTTCCCTTACGTTGCGTGGTAGCGGTTTCGCCCCACGTCATCTCAGCCGTTGGGCGGCTTCGCTTAAACCTGAACGAACAAATACAGAATGAGAAAAATGAAGATACGTTGGTTCATTTTAACAATCGCTTTTCTTTTGACCGTTTCGCCATCGTTGAACGCCCAAACTAAACGCGCTTCTAAATATGTCGTTACCTTCAATAGTTTCGGTTCGCTTAAAATTGGGATGACAGTTTCAAAAGCCTCAAAAGCACTTGGCGTTCGTCTTTTGAAAGAGGACGAAATTGGTAGTTGCTATTACGTCAGACCGAAGCGTGGTTTCAAAGACATTGGCTTTATGGTCAACAATGGCAGCATTGCCCGAATTGATGTTTCCGAGCGCACCTATGCTACCGACAGAGGCGCGATGATTGGCGACAGTGAAGCACGAATCAAACGTCTATACAAAGGACAATACAAAGTGAGCAAACATTTTTATACTGACGGTCATAACATCGAAGTAAAAATGAAAGGCGGAAAATTCAGGATTATTTTTGAAACCGACGGAAAGCGCGTAACATACATACGCGCAGGTAGGTCTCCAGAAATTCAACTTGTTGAAGGTTGCTCGTAATCAACGCGCCGCCCAACAATTCAATGGACGTGAGGACGAAACAGCTACTTTCTTATCGAGGTGTCTGTTAAACTCGGAGCTGCGTGTATTCGGTTTCGCCCCACGTCATCTCAGCCGTTCGGCGGCTACTGCTAAACTACAACGAGAGGAGAATGAAAGATGAAAGAAATAACTATCGAACGGATAGCGTATTCGTGGGATGCCCCGACGGGCGCGTGGGTGATGTTGAAAGAAAAGAAATCAAACCGCCGCATTCTCATCTGTATCGGTCAGGCAGAAGCGTTGGGTATCGCGGGCAGATTACAGAATCAGAGAATGCCTCGTCCCTGGACGCATGACCTACTGGCAACATTTGTCGAGCGGCTTGGCGGCACAACTAAACATATCGTCATGACGGAATTAAAGGAAGATACTTTCTATTCGACAATTGTGGTTGCATCCAACGGCACGACTCACGAGATTGATGCCCGTCCGAGCGATGCCCTTGCCCTAGCCGTCAGGCAGGGCGTGCCTATCTTCGCGGAAGAATCGCTTTTAGAGGCGGCGGAGAAGCAAGATAACTCAAAGTTCGGGCAGTTTGTTACCTTGTATCCTGTTAAAGAGGAAAGTTTGTCGAAGCCAAAAGCAAGCACAAGGAAGAAGGCGAAGAAGAAAGTATAAAGTTACATTTCTCTGAACGCGCCGCCGAACAATTCAATGGACGTGAGGGCGAAACAGCCACTTTCTTATCAAACTTGTGTGGTTACTTTCGGCGGGATTGGCGGCAGTTTCGCCCTTCGTCAACTCTGCCGTTAAATATTAACCGAAACTACAAATCTCAATGAAAAAGCCACCTCTCATTTTGTGAAAGACGGCTTTTTTAATTGTTTAATTTTTATTTGTTAACTTATAAAACCTTTAAATTTGCTCGGACTCGGCGAATAGCTTGGAAAGATTTTATCGAGGTTTTTATTGCCTAGATGTTTGTAAGCGATTTCACCGAAAACGTCGCGGAAGTCTGTTGTAACGTCTAAGTCGCGTCCTTCGTAAAGTTTGTCGTTTGTCAAACCTTTCCAATCGCCGTAAACTTTTCCGCCTCTGACCGAGTTTCCCAGAACAAACATCGCGTTCGCGTGTCCATGGTCGGTGCCACGCGTGCCGTTTTCGCGTGCCGTTCTGCCGAATTCGCTCATTGTAAGAACGACAACATCATCCATTTGCTTGCCTAAATCGGTTGCTAGCGCGGCGATTGATTGTCCGAAATCGCGCAGTAAATTTGCCAGTTGTCCGCGTGAACCGCCTTGATTTGAATGTGTGTCCCAACCGCCTGCTTCAGCGAAAGCGACTTCCAGACCGACGCCAGCTTTTATCAATTGCGCGATTTGAAACAGCGAGCGTCCGAGCGGGCTGTTCGGATATTGTGCTCCGTTCTCGGCGCGATACTGCGCGGGATTTGCCTTTTTCAAGAAGTTAACGGCTTCAAAAGTTTCCTTTCCCGTTTCGCCCAATCCATCCTTAGCGTTTTGCTGCCAGACGCTTTCAAAACCACCTTGCACGGCGTTTGTGTAAGCGCCAGCGTTGATGGCAAAATCCGAAAGATTGGTCATTGCCACAGTCGGAGCGCGTCCCATCAATGTGCGCGGAATTTGCTGTGTCATCGCAACAGCGCGAAACGGCGAAGCTTTGTCGTCTTTTCCAGTCTGCATTATGCGATTGAGCCAACCATCGCGCGTGGATTTTACGCCCGGAGTTCCCGATTCCATATAATCCTGCGCGTCAAAATGTGAACGAGTATTGTCGGGTGAACCAGCCGAATGAACGACCGCAAGCTGTTTGTTTTGCCAGAATTTTTCCAATGGTTTCAGCGCCGGATGAAACCCGAAAAATCCGTCCAAATTTATTGCGCCTTCGGTTTGATTCGGCTTTTGTATAGCAATCGTGCGGCGCAAATTATAGTATTCGCTGTCACCGTGCGGTACGACAACATTTAGCCCGTCAGCCGCTCCCCGCTGGAAAATCGTAATAAGAACTTTCTTTTTGCCGTAACCGTCCGTTAATGTCGCTGCCTCAGCAAATTGATGCAAAAATTGCGGCGCTACATTCATTAAGCCGAAACTTGCCAGGGCAATTCCGCTTGATTTCAAAAAATATCTTCTGTCCATAAATGCTTACCTCTAAACTGCTTTATAAAATTTCTCAACCCGTTTTTAGACGTTTCAAAAATGATTTTGGTCAGTTTTTTATTATGAAATAAATAATCAATTTAACAAATAATTGAACGAAATTTAGGTTAAAATTAACAAGGAAGAAGAGGATGGACCATGATAAAAAAATCACTTTAAAAAATCCCTTTCACCCCCTTCATCCTGTTAATTTTCCTTTTACTGCCTTTGAAATTCCGGCGTTCCTAAAATCAACCCAACAACTTTAAACACTTCCGCGTTGCCGCTCGGCGCGAGTAAACGCGCTTGTCTGTTTTGTCCTTTGCGCCCGCCGCCTTGCGCAGGCATCATTGCTGCATTTTCCATACTTTCCATACCGTCCGTGTTGTCCGATATTTTTATTTCGGGAAGCGGCTCGTTGATTTTTTTCAAAAGCGTTTGTTTGGTGTTCGATGAAACTTCGCCGTCTAAAACCGCTTGGATTGTTTTATCCAAAACCTGCGCTTTGTCTTTGGCTTCAAATTTCGACAAATCAACCCTTGTTCCCGGAATTCGGTTGCTCGCCAAGGCAATCGCAAAATTCATACGCTCGAGTAGCGCACCCGTATTGACCCAATCTTCCGCCATATCCGGATAACCAGTCGGCGCTTGATAGCCATAAAGCGGCTCGCCCATTTTCGCCAGCATCGCTTGAACCGCGCCGCCATTAGTGTCCGCGCCAATCGTGCGAATCGCGCTGACGACGAGTTCAAACGGAGTTTTGATTTTCGCCCGATAATTTTCCGGCGCGAAAAATTCCTTATCGGTAAAAAGGGCGCGTAAAGTCGTTTTTATATCGCCTTTTGAATTGTGAAAGGCATCGGCGACGCGTTGAACAAGAGATTCGCTCGGATTATCGGAAACAAATTTTACCGCTAATTTGCGAGCAACAAATTTTGCCGTCGAAGGATGATTAACCAAAATATCAATTACCCTTAAACCGTCTTTCATTCCGCCTTCATTCACTTTTTGACCTAAAACAACTTTTTCGCCCTGGTCGTGAGCGCGTTCGTTAAAATAAAACGTTCCGCTTTCCGCGTCGGCAGGTAAACCAGCGAGACGCGTTAAACCTCTCATTCCGCTGTTTTGTTTTTCGTCACCGACTAAAGCCGTCGCTTTGCGGTAACCGCGCGGGTCAATGATTGTCCAGCCGGTAAAAGCGCGCGCGACTTCCCCAATGTCTTTCTGCGTGTATCCGCCTTCAACGCCCAAAGTGTGAAGTTCCATAACTTCGCGGGCATAATTTTCGTTTATGCCGCGCTTCATTCTTTTGGGTTGTTTGGCGTTTTGCTGATTTTGTTTCAGCCGCGCGTCGAGTTCGGCATCAGACAAGCCGTATTTTTCTTTGAGCTGCTCGCGTCTTTGAGCGTTCATCTCGCCGTTTTGCATTTGACGATTACGCAAGTTTCCACCGCCGCGTTTGGCGTTATTTTGCATATTGGGCGAAACCGATTGGAAATTGTCGAGATAAAAAAGCATCGCCGGACTTTTCGCCGTCGCCAGAAGCAAATCCTTAAAATTCCCCAATGCATTCGGACGAATTACGTCGCGGTCATATTCGGGCAAAAACCATCGTGTCGCCGCTTTGCCCGCGTAAACATTAAAATGATTTGTCCAGAAATCAACCATCGCTTCGTTAAGTTGCCGCTCGGAATAAACCGCCCGCATAATACGTGAAGCAGTTAGCTGTTGCGTAATCTGCTGCGGACGACCCAATTTATATTTTTGATAAGTTTCGGCAATTTGTTTTTGATATTCGCGTCGTTCTTCGGCAGACAATTCTCCTTCCGCTTTTTCTTTTTCATCGCCATTCATTGACGCTTTCATCTCATTATTTTTATTACCGTTAGCACGGATGCCTTTTAAGTCCTGCCGTTTCAGACCATTCTGCTGCGCGACAATCTGCAAAACCGCCGCGCCCGCCGGATATTTGGCAAAAAGCTCGTCGTTCGACAATTTCAAAACATCGAGATTTTTCACTTTTGCATCTGCAACTTGGTCGTTTATCGAATTCGGATTTAACTGTTGCTCGATGTATTTGTTCAAACCGACGGCTTTTATTCGTTGAACATCGCCGTCGCGTGCGCCGAAACCCAAACGATTAAGAACGTGAACAATTTTTTGTTCTTCAGTGAGCGGTTTGAGTTTTGTTTTCGACATCGCCTGCGCGTTTGCGCCGATTGAAAACATCGAGCTAAACAGTGCTGCCAGCATTAGAAATGCCGTTGTTTTATGAATCAAAGAAAATTTCTTTTTCATTCGCTTTTACCTCAAAAATTTATGATTGCTTCGGAGTATTCCAAAGAATTACTGTAACCTTAGACGCTGAAAGAGCGGGAAAAGACGAAAAATTTATACGGCTATTTAATGTTCGTTATTTAATATCAAAATTTGAATTTTGCGGAATCGTCGAATATTTGACAAAGGACAACCGACGAAGTAAAAGACAGCATCTAAAAATTCGTATTTACAACAAAAATAAATTAATATAATCGAAATATTTTCGAGCCTCTGAGGAAGTAACAAAATGAAATCAATTAAACTTGCCATTTTATTTTCTCTCGCCGCCGGTCTGTTTTTTACAGCTCCGGCATTCGCCCAGACGCAAACTTTTAAAGATGCCAATGTTGAGTATGCGTTTGATTTGCCTGAAACAACATGGAAGCAAACCGTCAAGCCTTCGTCAACCAGCCCGAATGTTGAATATGTATTTGGTGATCGGGTGAACGGTCATCTTGAAATTCGTCAAATTGCGGTAAAATCTGGTGAAATAATTTCGGACACTATTGAAAATGAAGAACAAAAACTTCAATTTCTGCCCGGTTATGTTGCCGGAAAGGAAGAAAATTTTAGAGGTTCGTTTGACGGAAAAGTTTTCAATTTTGAATTTGTTCGCTCGGGTAGAAATATGAGCGGCAGATTTTACTTTTTAAAGGCAAGCGGTAAAACCGTTTATGTGCTGCGTTTTACAGGCTTACGCGACAAACTGCGTTCCATTCGCAACCAAACTGATTCGATTGCCCGAACATTCGAATTGGTCAAGAGATAGTTTTTTATAATTCAAATCTTTGTAAAAACAAAAGGAAAACGCCGGTTAACTTAATCGGCGTTTTCCTTTTATTTTACACGCTGTAACTCTTGTTCAGAAATTGAAACTTTACCGCAATTTTTTATCCCAAAACTTCCGCCATCACTGCCCTGATTTCGCCGTAACTATAATTTTCGCCTAAAAATTCTTTCACCGGAGCAACCGCAGTTCCAGAGTTAAGGCGAACGATTGCATTTTTTATCGGCTCAATTTTGGAATAAAGAACCAAATCTTCAAGACTTATTTCGCCGCTGGAAATAAAACGGACGAGATGCATTTCAATCGTGCTTTGCGCCATTCCGCGCGTTTCGGCAATTTCAGCGATTGAAAGTCCTGATTTAAACATATCCAAAGAAATGTGGTATGTGTCTTGACCGTTGGCATCGCGTTTCGTGCGGCTTTTACGCTCGATTTTCGGCGTCTTTAAGTTGATGCGCGACGCTAAATTGTTGCGCTCACAATAGCTTTTTATTTCCCGCAGAAAATCCGCGCCGTATTTCTCCATTTTCAAATCACCGACGCCGGAAATTTTACGCATCTCAATTTCTGTTTGCGGCAGATATGTTGACATCTCGATTAACGTCGCGTCGGAAAAAACGACATACGGCGGCACGTTTTCGCTTTTGGCAAACGCCGTCCGCACGCGCCTTAAATTGTCAAACAAATCCTTGATGTAATCGTGCGCGACCGACGAGACGAGCGACGCTTTTTTGTCTTCTTTAATGGTGACTTTTATCAAATCAACCTGCACGTTTCCTTGCAAAACCGCTTCGCTTTTTTCAGTTAAAACAATTACCGGAAGTTGTCCTTCGGTTTGCGCCAAATACCCTTGCGCGATTAAATCTCTAAAATAATCAAACCAATTATTTTTTGAAACGTCCGCGCCGACACCGTAAGTTTTCAGTCGTTTATGTTCTTCCCAAATCGTTTTTGCCTGCGAGCCGCGCAGAAAATCAATCAGGTAATTAAGTCCGAAACGCTGTCCGGTTCGATAAACCGCGCTCAACGCCTTTTGCGCGATTATCGTTCCGTCAAAGCGTTCAAATTCGGTCGTGCAGTTGTCGCAATGCCCGCAGTCTTCGACGAGTTCTTCGCTGAAATAATCGAGCAGAAATTTGCGCCGACAAGTTTTCAAATTGCCGAATTTGCCCATCGTGTTTAATTTATTAAGCATTATTTCGCTCTGCACACGATTACCTTCAACGGCGGCAAAATCCTTCAGCTTTTTGACATCGCCCCAACTGAAAAACAATAATGCCTCGCTCTGCAAACCGTCGCGTCCGGCGCGTCCGGTTTCCTGATAATAACTTTCGATGTTTTTCGGCAAATCCATATGCACGACGAAACGCACGTTCGATTTGTCAATTCCCATTCCGAAGGCGATTGTCGCAACAACAATTTTCGCTTCGTCTTTTAAGAACAATTCCTGATGTTTATCTCTGGTTTCCTTGTCTAAACCAGCGTGATAAGAAAGCGCGTTAAAGCCTTCATCGCGCAAATCTGCCGCCAGACTGTCCGCTGAATTACGGCTCAGACAATAAACGATTCCGCTTTCGTCGCGGCGTTTTTCCAGATATTCAAGCAGACGAGCAAAAGAATTTCGCTTCGGCTCAACGGAATAAAAAATGTTCGGACGATTAAAACTCGAAACAAAAAGCGCGGCGTTTTCAACATTTAAACGCTCGATAATATCTTTGCGAACCAATTTATCGGCGGTCGCCGTCAGCGCAATCAGCGGAACGTCGGGAAAATGAAATTTCAGTTTCGCAAGCTGCATATACTCCGGTCGAAAATCGTGTCCCCAACTCGAAATACAATGCGCTTCGTCAATGGCAAAGAGCGAAACATTTACCGATTTTAGAAAATCTATAAACTGCTCGCCGCTTTGCAGAAGTCTTTCGGGTGCGACATAAAGAAGTTTTAATTTGCCGCTTCGTATGTCACGAAAAACTTCGACTTGTTCTTGCGCCGTCTGCGTGGAATTCAAAAACGCGGCTTCAACTCCGTTGTTTTTCAGAGCATCGACCTGGTCTTTCATCAAAGCAATCAGCGGTGAAATAACAACCGTCAAACCTTCCAACATCAACGCCGGAATCTGGTAACACAAAGATTTACCGCCGCCTGTCGGCATCAAAACAATGCAGTCTTTTTTCTGCAAAACAGCCTCAATCGCGGCTTGCTGATTCATCCGAAAAGAATCGTAACCGAACTGACGCTTGAGGATTTCTTTTGCACGCTCAATGTTCATTGATTTTAAATATATTTTCTTTGCCTATAACACACGAACACATCAAAAAGAAAAGTTTGAGCGGAAATCCTTTTCGTATCTTTCATGTGTTTCGTAGGCAAATCGTAATTTTCCTCAAACGGACTTTGCTTTTTCAAATTTTGCCGCGATTTTCGGAATTATCTTTTTCGGAACTTCAATCGCGCCGACAATATGCCGTGTTTCGGTAAAATGTCCGACGACGTAAACGCCTGTAACGGTAGTTTCAAAGTTTTCTTCATCATAAACCGGAACTTCGCCGTATTTTGAATTTCTGGTTTCGATGCCCAAATCTTTCAACATTGTCAAATCAGCGTCCGCGCCGATAAGCACGAAAACGACATCATTCGGTAAAGTTTCAATCTCGCCGTTTTCGCTTTCAAGCAAAACTTCCCTTTCCTTTATTTCAACAACGCGCCCTAAGAAAAAAACGTCGAGACAATTTTTTTCCAATTGCTTTTCGAGCGGCTGTTTAACCCAATGTTTGATGCAGCCCTGTTTTGGGTCGGTTTCTTCCCAATCCTTGCGAAACGTAGCGAGCGTCGCGTTCGCGCCCTCCTGCGCTAAAAACAAAGCCGCTTCGCCCGCGCTGTTTCCGCCGCCGATGACAAGAGCATTCTTTTTCACCCACGGATAAGTTTCGTCAAAACGATGATAAACCTTCGGCAAATCTTCGCCTTCGACATTTAAATGGCGCGGATATTGCATTGCGCCAAATGCGAAAAGAATCGTTCTTGCTTCGTATTCCCCTTTATCGCTTTTGATTTTGAAATGATTTTCCGTGAGTTTCTTAACATTTAAAACTTCTTCCTCGGTTTGAATATTCAAATCGTTTTCCAAACAAAAGCGCACATAATAAGAAAGCAATTCTTCCCGCGTCGGCTTTTCACGCGCCGGTTTCAACGCGCCTGTTTCAATTTCCAATTCATCAACCGTCGAAAAAACCGTTAAGCCAACCGGATAATGATAAATCGTGTCGGCAATCAAACCTTTTTCTAGAACAAGATAATTTAACCCAAGGTTTTTCGCTTCAAAGGCGCCGGAAATTCCGGCTGGTCCCGCGCCGATAATTAACAAATCAAACATTCAATTCTCTTCTTTAATCTTTTCATCCGGCATTGGTTCAGGTTCGATGCCGTTTTTATTAACAACCCATATTTCAATTTCGCAATTGACCCGATAACCGCCATAAATAATTTTCACACGATTCAAGTCAAGATTAGAGGTTTTCACATACGGTTGTAAAAGACTTTCGATTATTTGACGAGAGTTTTGAATGTCGTATTCGTCTTCATCTGCATAAAATATCAAAACCGCCCGCCAAGTTTTATCTCGGCTCAAAACCTCCGCCAACTCTTTTGCAAAATCTTTTGAATTTAATTGCGCTTCCAATTCAAATTCAGTATCATTCGAATCTTCATCTTCTTTTACTTCCGCTTTTAGTTTAGCTTCATTAAAATTGATTTTTTCCGTGCCGAGTATTTCCAATTTATATTTTTCACCTTTTGCTAATTCGCCGGAATTAATTATTTGCGGACTTTCCCCTCCAACCGGAACGAGCCAAAGCTCCGTTGTCATTTTTTCACGCAAACCGCCAAAAACATAAGTTATTCTTGGCGAATCATACTCATTAGATAAATACATAGAGTAAATTTGAGTCTTTCTTCGCGCAAAATAATTTGTTTGTTTGAAAGGCGAGTCATTAAGATTGTTGTAGAAAACTACATTACCTTGTAATGAATTGCTTTTCCGCAAAAGATTAAAGAATTTTTTGAGTTTGGGTGCAAATTCCTTTTCACTAATGTCTCCAAAATTATCAAATTTTGTTGTCTGCTTTATGTTGTTCAAATTTGAGTCCGAATTATTCGATACATTTTGCGCCGAAGCGACAGACGAAAAAAGAGACAATAAAACAATTAAAAAGCTGGTTTGAATACGCATAACTTTTTTTCCTTTCATCAAATTTTAACTCGAATACTAATAGTCACAAAGATTTTTCTTGTTCGCTTTCCAGTTTTTTCAACTCTTCCGTAAATTTCTCAATCTGTAATTTTGTGGTTTCAAGATTTCGTTTGCTTTCGAGATAATTTTCCCACTCTTTTGTTTCGGTTAAAGCCTTCGTAATATCTTTATCTAGAGCGTGCGCCACTAAAACAAGCAAATCGCTTAACGCTTCGTTGCTTTGCAAAAGCGATTGAATAATCGTGTAGGCGAGTTTTGCATTTGATAAATCAATGCCTGAATTTTCGGAAAACTCTAAATGTGTTGCTTCCATTTTTCTACCAAATCTCGGTTAAATCCAATTCAAAGTCTTGTAAAACATCTTCACCCGAAACAATTTTCGGAGTTTCTAAAATTTCAACCGTTTTATCTGCGTGATAAACGTGAACTCGTTTTTCCGTCGGGTCAATCAGCCAGCCTAGACGCGCGCCGTTTTCAATGTATTCGCGCATCTTGTTTTGCAGCTTTCGCAAGTTATCCGATTTAGAGCGCAGTTCGATGACAAAATCGGGGCAAATCCGCGCAAAACTTTCCTCGCGTTCTTCTTGCGAAAGCGCGAAATATCTTTCCTTTGAAATCCAGAAAGCGTCGGGCGCACGCTTCGCGCCGTTCGGCAAGGTGAACATTCCGTCCGATTCAAAAGCGATTCCGGTATTGTCATTTTTTGCCCAGGCACGCAACTGAAAATTTATTTCGCTGTTTTTATTACTCGTTTCTAAGAAAGTTGGCGGCATAATAATTAAATTTCCCCGTTTGTCCATCTCAAAACGAAAATCTTTGTTTCGCTGGCAAAATTCGTAAAACGTCTTGTCGGTCATCTTCAAAGGACGAACGTCAAAAGTAAATAAAACGGAATCTTGTTGAACTGCCGTTGACATTATAAAAATTACCTCTCAAATCATTTTAACCCAATTAGCGAACGAACGGTAAATCTTTTACATGCGCCGTAAAGTCCTTAATTTTAACTTCAGTTCCTTCCGCCAAATAATCATAACGAACATACGCCAAAGCGATTTTGCCGCTAAGTTTCGGCGAAAATGTAACCGAGGTAACGCGCCCCGCATTTTTACCTTCCATAGATTTCAATTCGTCGCCCGGATTTATCTCAACTATTTCATTTTCAAAAACGAGACCGGTTAATTTTTTAGCGACGTGACCGCGAAAATGGATGCGGGCAATAATTTCCTGCCCGATGTAACAGCCTTTGTTGTAACTGATGAGTTCGGTCAAACCAATTTCCGGCACAATTGTCGTCTCGTCAACATCAATTCCGTAAAGTGGTAAGCCGGCTTCGATTCGCAAGATTTCAAAGGTTTGGTCGGAAATCGCAGCGAAACCGGCTTTTTGTAATTCTTTCTTGAAATTTTCAGCTTGCGTTTTCGGAACGTAGAAATAAAATTCGTTTTCGCCAAGGTTTGAGTTATTCAAGACCGTAATTTTCTCGCTTTTAAATTCTGTTTCAATAGTTTCATTCCGCGAATTTGGAATTTGAAATTTTGAATTTAGAATCCTTTTGCCGCGAATAGAGAAAAACGCAAATTTATCGCTTAAATCGTTGACAAAGAAATTACCCGCTAAAGTAAACCGCTGCAAATTTTTCAGAACTGTTTCGTGAGTTTTTTCTTCCGTATCGAAATAAAATTTTCCGTTCTTTCGCCAAACGCGGACAACTGCCAAAAGCCGACCTTGAGCGTTTGGAAAAGCCGCGAGCATCGAAGAGTTTTCGGCTAGTTTTTTAACATCGTTGGTTATTAATCCGTTCAAAAACATCTCCGCTTCGGCGCCTGAGACTTCAATTAAACCACGTTTTTGCTCATAAAATCCGCCGCCGTTTTCGCGTACTGCTTGATATTCATTTAGTAAATTCGCTTTCATAAATTTTGTATTCTAATATTTTATCAAAAAAGTTTTGTTTGTGCTTTTCGGATAAATTTCAACGTATGTATTTAATACTAAAACCATATAAAGATGTGTATCAGCACGGAGAACACTTTTTCTTCTTTTATTTTTTTTCTCGTTAAAAACAGGCGGTTTAGAACAAAATTATATTTCACTGACGCCGGAGGCTGCCAATTTGGAACGTTAATTGCTTTTCAATTCGTCAACCGAAAAACCAAACAAATGGCAAAATCGTTAAACCCGAAAATGATTTTGTTTGGAATTTTGGAAGAAAAGCGATGAATAAAAAAATTGAAAATGTAAGCGCGGTGAATCAAACTTCCGAATCGCAAATTGATAATGAAATGACCGTAATTCCTGTCATTCAGGAAGAAGTCGTTTTTGAAAAACAGGTTGTTGAAACCGGAAAAGTTCGGATTTCCAAACATATTCGAGAGTTTGAAGAAATAGTGGATGAACCGCTTTTTCGCGAAGAAGTTGCTGTTGAGCGTGTTCCTATTAATCAATTTGTCGAAGCTCGTCCGGCTGTTAGGCAGGAAGGCGATACAATGATTATTCCAGTTGTTCAAGAGCAAATTTTCGTTCAAAAACGTCTCGTTTTGGTTGAGGAGTTGCGCGTCAGAAAACAAGTAGTCGAATCTCACCAACCGCAACGCGTTACTTTACGCAAAGAGGAAGTGGAGATAAAACGCACTGCCGAAAACGAAAATGTCGGCAGATAAAACAAACAGATTGTCAAAATGATATTTGGCAAAATTAATATAATTATAACGCAAAAAGGGAGGAAGTAAGATGGCTTATACAGTAGTAGGAGTATTTGATAGTAGAACGGAGGCACACGCTGCCAGGAATGAATTGGTTCAAAATGGTTTTATTCCAGACGACATTGATGTTTCGGAAGCAGTAACTGGTTCTTCAACCAGTACAACCAACACTGCCGCGACCGGTACGGGCATCGGTGACCGCGTGAGTAATTTTTTCAATCATTTATTCGGCGATGATGAAACTACGGCACGTAATTACACAAATATCGCCCAAGACGCCGACGCAATTTTGTCCGTTCAAGTTGACTCGCAGGACAGAGCAAATCGCGTAGCTGAAATTTTTGATAGGCACGGTGCCGTTGATGTTAATGACCGCGCCGGTCGAAATCAGCAAAATTTTTCTCAAACAACCGATACAACTCGCAACCAAACCACCACGGATACAACCCAAAACCGAACCGCAACTCCAGGTGATATAGCGATTCCGGTTGTCGAAGAAAACTTGCAGGTTGGCAAACGAACCGTTGAAAAGGGTGGAGCCCGCGTTCGTAGCCGCATTGTTGAAAAACCGGTCGAAGAAACTTTACGCCTTCGTCAAGAGCGCGTTGTGGTTGACCGTCATGCGGTTAATCGTCAAGCAAACGAGGCTGATTTTAGAAACGTTCAAGATGGTGAAATTGAAATAACAGAACGGTCTGAAGTTCCGGTGGTTTCAAAACAAGCCCGCGTTGTAGAAGAAGTTACGGTTGGCAAACAAGTTGAAGAGCGCGACCAAGTGGTTAGCGACACGTTGCGACGTACCGATGTCGAAGTTGAAGAAATTAATACGGATGACGCCGCTCGTCGTGCCGGAAACCGAACTTAAAAAACTTTTTGGTAAGGTAATTTTAAGGTGAATTTCAAATTCTGAAATTCACCTTTTTTATTTGATATTCCTTTAATAAGTAATCTAATAATTAAATCTTTAAAACCATTCGAATACAAAATCTCTCCTATAAAGCCTCTTAAAGAAACACTTTTCTTTAGTCGCTTAAATTCGACAATACGACCCGATTTTGAGAAAGTATAATTTTATAATCAAAAATAAAATTATGCATTTACGGAATTATGAATCAAATCATCGAACAAGCAGTTTTAGACCAATTAAAAAATATCGTTGACCCGGATTTGAAAAAGGATATTGTCACGCTTGGTTTCGTCAAGGACTTGAAAATTGAAGGCGGCGACGTAGGGTTTCGGCTTGTCTTGACAACACCCGCTTGTCCAGTCAAGGAAGCATTTGAAATCGAAGCGAGAAAACTTGTCGGCGCAATTGAAGGCGTAACCAGTGTTAATGTCATAATGGACGCCATAGTTCCGCAAGGACGCGGAATTGCCGGAAATATGACATTGCCGAATGTAAAAAACATCATTGCGGTTTCAAGTGGAAAAGGCGGTGTCGGCAAATCAACTGTTGCGGTAAATCTGGCTGTTTCGCTTTCCCTTGACGGCGCAAAAGTCGGCTTGATGGATGCCGACGTGTATGGTCCGAATGTGCCTTTAATGCTCGGCGTCGCGCACAAACAACCGGCTGTATTTAACAATCAAATCGTTCCTATCGAAGCATACGGCGTGAAAATGATTTCGATGGCTCTGCTCGCTCCGCCCGATAAACCGATGGTTTTGCGCGGTCCGATGCTGCACGGCATTGTGCGCCAATTTTTGTCGGACGTAAATTGGGGAGAGCTTGATTATTTGATTGTTGATATGCCGCCGGGAACGGGTGACGTTCAGCTGTCTCTGGCGCAGCTTGTTCCGGTGCAGGGCGCGGTTCTGGTGACAACACCGCAGATTGTTTCTTTGGCGGATGTTCGCCGCGCCTTGAAAATGTTCGAACAAGTTGCCGTACCGATTCTGGGAATTATCGAAAATATGAGTTATTTCATCGCGCCCGACACGCAAAATCGTTACGACATTTTCGGCAAAGGCGGCGGAACCAGTTTTGCCGATGAAATGGGCGTGCCGTTTTTAGGCGAAGTTCCGCTCGGCATCGAAGTCCGCGAAGCCGGTGATAAAGGAACGCCCGTCGTTGTTTCCAACCCGGAATCACCGCAGGCAAAAGCATTTCGCACGGTTGCCGAAGAAGTTGCCAGACAAGTTTCGATAGAAGCAATGAAGCCTGAACTTATGATTTTGTCGCGCGCTAAATAGTCAATGTTTGATGAAGAAAAGGAAAAAATTTTAAATTGGCTTTCAACTAAACTTGAGCAAGATTATCAACGAAAAACTCTTGCAAAATTGTTTGCTGTAGGCGTAGTTGGAAACATATTATCTTGGTTAATTGCATTTTATACTCCAAGTATTATCGGAAAATTTATCGCAACCCTTGTAAATATTGAGGGCAAAATTGGATATTATCTTTTGATTGTTCCGTTTTCATTTGCTTTTTTGATGTCTCTTTCAATTTGCAAATTACGAATAAATCAAATAGAAACTGTCGTGAATCAAAAGAAAGAATTTCTTGTTAATTACTTTGAAACCTTACAAGCTAATGATTTCCGTGTTATTTTTCTTATTTCAGCAATGTTTGGCGCACTAAATTGTATTTTACTTGTGTTTGTAATTACTATGTAATGCTTGTTATTTCGTAAAAAGAAAGCTAAAATTGAAATTAATGTAAAGATTCAGTTTTGAGCTGAATTAATCGAAATTATTCTTAAAGGAGATTATAAAAATGTCAGCAGTTGCAGCGCCGGTGATTGAAATAAATGTAAGTTCGACCGCGGCGGTAGAAATTAAAAAATTTATGTCAAGCGAAGAAGATTTGCCGGAAACCGCCGGTCTTCGCGTCAGAGTTGTTCCGGGCGGTTGTTCAGGTTTTCAATATAGTTTGAATATCGAAGAAGAATCACGCCAAGGCGATTTTATCGTTGACCAGCACGGAGTTCGTCTTTTCGTTGATATGTTCAGCGCACAATACTTAAACGGCGTTACGGTTGATTACACATCAAATATGATGGGGTCGGGTTTCACATTTGAAAATCCGAACGCTACCGGCGGTTGTGGTTGCGGAACTTCTTTTTCGGCGTAACATTAAAACAAAAATTCATATAAAAAAGCGTGTCCTAAATTTTCAATAATTTGCGGCGCGCTTTTTTATATTTTTCTGTTGATAAAAACTATTTATTCAGTTTAGACTTGCAATAAATTTTTCAATGTAATCGCAAGTTTATTTAAAGAAATAATAAAATAAATATCCGATGCCGCAAAGACTCAGTAAAAATAATATTCCTGCAACAAACTTGAGTGAGATTGAATTTTTTGTGCGAGTATTTTTTAAACTTGTAAATACCTGTGACTTAAATTTTTTTTCTAAAGCATCACCGTTTTGAACGCTAACTGATTTGCCAAGTTTTTCAAATTCTTTAAGCTGACCTTGCAACATATTCAAGTCGTCGGCAAATTCGGTAGCCGATTGATAACGATTTTGAATGTCCTTGCTTAATACTTTTTCTAAAACCTTTTCGCCGTCACGCAAAACCTGAGTAATTTTTCCAGTTAAAGTACGTGGTTCTCTGAGTAAAATTTCAGCTTGCGTATCATTTGGTGTTTTACCTTGAAACGGTCGTTCCCCCGCCAGCATTTCATACAAAATTACGCCCAAACTCCACAAATCGGTGCGGATATCGAGTTCCTTGCCGCGTATTTGTTCCGGCGACATATAAGCAGTTGTTCCGATTATTACACCGGAATAAGTGTCTACGGACGATGTAAGACTTCTTTTTTCAGGCGGCGAATTGTCGGGCGCGAACATTTTTGCTAGTCCGAAATCCAAAACTTTAACCAAACCTTCTTCGGTAACAACGATATTTTCGGGTTTTATATCCCGATGAACAATGCCGCGTCTGTGCGCGGCTGAAAGCGCGTTAGCAATTTGGCGGGCAATATCCAGAGCGTTTTCGGCAGAAATTATTTTTTCCTCAAGTAATTGGCGTAAGGTTTTTCCCTCAACAAACTCCATTGCCAGAAAAAAACAATCTTCGGCGCGGTTAAATTCATAGATATGCGCCACGTTTATGTGAGAAATGGCTGAAGCCGCTTTTGCTTCTTGCTGAAAACGCAGAATATTCAGCTCATTGTCGCCGCGCGGAAAAATCTTTAGCGCAACGGGACGTTCCAGCCGTGTATCTTCCGCCAAATAAATTTTTCCCGTTCCGCCACCACCGATTTGCTTGACTATTTTATATGAAGCGAACTCAGTATTTTCCGAAAATTTGTCATTCTCCGCATTTACCTGGCTTTTTCCAGACGAAAGAATTTTTTGATTAAAAAATTCTTTTTCGCTCCGGTTATTTTTTTCGTCTTCGTTAAGCAACAATTCCAATTCTTCACGCAAATTTAGGTCATCGCCGCAAACCAAGTCGAGGAACTCGTTTCTTTCAGCCGAATCAAGTTGGACGGCTTCGTTGAAAACATTTTCTATAATCTGCCTGCGCTTGATTTGCATTTTATTAGTCTTACCATTAACGATGAAAATTCCGTTCCATAGCACTACGCACCGTTTTCACCGAAAACTTATATATTTATTTTTGAGCGCGATTTTACTTTTCAAAACAGGCTCTATTAAAATGCTTGCTAAGTCGAAACGTCGCCCAAAGGTATTCAAAGTTTCTTTATTTAATTTTTCTTAATAATGAGAGAGCAGAAAAGTCAACAGCTATTTTACTCGAAATAAATCACAGTACAAAATAACAGAAAACGGAAAATAAAGCGTTCACAATTTTTTAATTGCAAATCCCAAACATTAAATTAAAAAGCTTGCCAAAAGTTTTGTTTTCCGATTAATATAATTTTGCGATTTGCATTTCCTGCGCTTATAAGCGAAAATCGTTTGCGTCTTAGTTAAACCAACAAAATAATTCAATTCGATTTCAAAAAGTTTCTCCAAACGATTTCAGAACCGTTGTTGTTTTAGCTAATTTTTAAACCGGGTGGATAAATCTTCCGCCAAACCTCCAAAAAACCGCCGCCGAAAAATTAAATAATGTAGGAGTTTCCTTGATGAATTTTAAACGGTCTTTGTGCTTTTCTTTATTTTTTGTTTTATTTTGCTTTGGTTTGATGGAAAATGTTTTTTCGCAGGAACGCGAAAGGATAGTGCGGGATAAACAAGACGCCCCAACCGAAAGCCGACTGACCCACCAACAACCGTTTATCATTACCCGAAATCTATCCGCGCAAATTCCAAATTTATCTGTTAAAAGCACCGCTCAAAATTCATCTTTAGTTAAAAAGATTGTTTCTTCCCAACCCTTAAATGCGCCGGTAACCAAATCAATCAGCAAAAATTTTTACAGTGCTTCTCTTAATTCGAGATTGCTTCAATCAATTCAAGCAAAAATAGGCACGCCGTATCACTATGGTTCAACCGGACCGAATTCTTATGATTGTTCTGGTTTGGTCTGGAGCGTTTTCCAAGATGCGGGTTTCTTTTTTGAACGCTCGAGCGCTCGCACTCTTTGGCAAAACTCTGAATCGGTCAACGGAGATGACCGCTTTGAATTCGGCACACTTGTCTTTTTCAACCGTCTTGGACACATCGGAATCGTCGCGGACAAAGACGGTTTCTATCACGCTTCGAGCAGTAAAGGCGTAACTTATTCGCCCTTCGATGGTTACTGGGGAAAAAGAATCGTCGGTTACCGCCGTCTTTTAACGATAGCCAACTAAATTTTCTTCAACTCTTACAAATCATCCAACAAATCCCGGACGGATATGAGGTTCTTTAACTTCCCACACAACCGTTATCTTGTTTATCGCCGCGTACGCGACTCTTTCGTGTTCATCGCGCAGATAAAGCAAGCCGTCTTTTACGTCGAAAACCTCGCCACGTACGGTCGCGTTTGTTCCAAAAGCAATATCAATTTCTTTTCCCATCAATTGTTTTAAAAACTCTTCCATTTGTTTCTCCGTTAATTTTTTATAAACGATTTTGCAACGCAGCCATTCTGCCGGCGATAGCCCAGCGGCTTTTTGTTTCTTCGATTTGTCCCTTTTTCATTGAGGCTGATTTTAATTTGTCACCAAAAGCTAGAGCCGAAGCAATCAAAGCCAAATCCCGCTTTTCTTCCGAAACTTCTCTGCTTTTTTTTCGTTCGTTGAATCGAGGGATAAATCCGGTGTCGATATTTCCTTTGATAAATTCCTCGTCCTCAACAATTTCTCGAAAAAAGGCGAGAGTGGTTTTGATGCCTCCGACTTCATATTCCCGCAAAGCGCGGCGCAGGCGTTCAATCGCTTCTTCGCGTGTTTTGCCGTAAACCGCTAGCTTGGAAATCATCGGGTCATAATAAATTGAAATTTCCGAGCCTTCGTAAATTCCGCCGTCGTCGCGCACGCCATTTCCCTGCGGAACTCTTAATCTAGTAATTTTTCCCGGCGAGGGCAGAAAATCATTTTCCGGGTCTTCGGCATAAACGCGGCATTCGATTGCGTGTTTGTTCCATTCGATTTCTTCCTGCGCGAAAGAAAGTTTTTCGCCCCAAGCAACGCGGATTTGCTCGCGCACAAGGTCAATTCCCGTAACCAATTCGGTTACCGGATGCTCGACCTGCAGGCGCGTATTCATTTCCAGAAAGTAAAAAGATTTATCAATGTCGGAAACAAGAAATTCAACCGTTCCGGCGCCGACGTAATTTACAGCTTTGGCAACTTTTATTGCGCTTTCTCCCATTCTGCGGCGCAAATCCGCATCATTTATTGGCGAAGGACATTCTTCAACTACTTTCTGATGCCGGCGTTGTATCGAACATTCGCGCTCGCCGAGATGAACGTAATTTCCGTGTTTGTCCGAGAAAATTTGAATTTCGATATGGCGCGGGCGAACAATTGCTTTTTCGATAAACACTGACGAATCGCCGAAAGACGCAAGCGCTTCGCTCTGCGCGGTTTCCAATGCGATTTGCAAATCTTCTTCGCTTTCGACAAAACGCATTCCTTTTCCGCCGCCGCCCGCCGAAGCCTTTAGCATTATGGGGAAGCCGATTTCCCTCGCACTCTCGACAGCTTCTTCCGCTGATTGCAAAGGCTCATTTGTTCCCGGGACAACAGGCACGCCTGCTTCAATCGCAATTTTCCTCGCGCTAATTTTTTCGCCCATCGCTTCCATTGCCTCAGGCGAAGGTCCAATAAAAGTAATTCCTTCTTTTGTTACTTCCCTGACAAATACAGCGTTTTCCGACAAAAAACCGTAGCCCGGATGAATCGCTTCCGCACTTGATTTTTCCACCGCTTCGATAATTTTTTCGCCGCGCAAGTAACTTTCATTCGACGGCGGAGCGCCGATAAAATACGCTTCATCAGCCATTCGCACGTGCAACGCGTCGCGGTCGGCTTCTGAATAAACGGCGACCGATTTTATTTTCATATCTCGGCAAGCACGTATCACACGCACCGCAATTTCACCGCGATTAGCAATAAGAATTTTATTAAACATAAAATTAACGGTGAACTGTGAGTAGTGAGTGATGTGTTTTATTTATTTAACTCATCATCACAACTCACAGTTCACCACTAAACAAGCATTGAGTTTCCGTGATTTTTTGGGTCGAAGCGGACGCCTACTTTTGCGCCGGGCGCGTATTGTATGGAATTTTGTAATTGATCGGCGGTTAAAATTTCCGAAGATTCAAAATCAACTCCCTGCACGCTGTAAATATAAAAAACAATTTCTTCGCCCTTATTGTTTGTTTCACTGTCAATAATTACTCCGTCGGTGATTCTGCCGCTTTTACGCAAAAACTCTTCTCTTTGATTAGTTACATCAATTTGTTTTTTTGATTTAAAAATATCGAATAAGCCCATTTGTTAATCCATTACTAACGGTGGTTTGTCGTATCTGGCGCGCAGATTATTAACTGCCGACAGAACCGTTGGTCGTTTGATAATTTGCGCCTCGAGCGGACGTTTACCAGGAATATCGAGCAATGTTAAACCGAACAGAATCGTTAAAAGCCCGGGTCCCGGTCCGAGCCACATTATCATGCCGATGACAATCAAAAATAGTCCGAAAACATTTTTGGCAATTACCGCGCCCCAGCGAACAAGCCAGGGCGTGTTGGGCAAAAAATCTTTCTGGTAACTCAAACTGAAATAATTTTCGGGGATTTTTACCATTACAATGGCAACCGCCAGCGTGCTAAAGGCGAAAGAAATTACAAACATTACAACACCGAGCAAAATTCTGCCCAGAGTAAGCGAATGCCAAAATTCAGAGAGCCAATCCATTTCTTTTATGGAAAATTGATAATGGAAAATGGAAGATTTATTTCGTTTCGTTTTTCATTATCAATTTTCCGTTTTCCATTTTTCTAAGTTCTTTCCAAGTGTAAAACATTCGATGTATAAACGTCCAAATCGAGCCGAAAGCCAAAACCCAGAGAACTTGCGGCATTCGGTTGGCTAAAAAAGCGTTCGAGTTTGGAAATGTCGAAAGCGCGCCGATAATCAATAAAACGATACGCTCGGGGCGTTGCAGAAATCCGACGTTTGATTTGATACCGATGCTTTCCGACCGCGCCGTCGTATAACTGACCATCACCGAACCAATCATTCCGATTCCCGCCATAATTACATTCAGAAGCGAATGTTCGGGCGTATTACTGGCGTAAAAAACAATGATTCCAAGAAACGAAACCATATCCGAAAGACGGTCGAGCGAAGAATCCAGAAAAGCTCCAAAGCGCGTAACTCTGCCCGTCAAACGCGCCACGTTACCATCAAGCATATCAAAGAGATTGGCGACGATTAAAACAATTCCCGCCCAGAAAAACTCGCCCATTCCGAACAAAACGCCACACCCGACGTTAACGCTTACGCCGACAACGGTCAAAATGTTCGGGCTGATTCCGCCGAAAGCGAGCCACCGCACCATTGAATCAATTATGCGTTTCGCGCCGCGTCCTAGGCTTGCTCCAAACATTTTTTTAAGATGTCAGATGTCAGATATGAGAGATTAGTAAAACTGACATCCAACCTCTGACATCTGACATCTGTTATTGTTCGTGAACTGTCGTCAATCGTTTAATTTCAAAATTGCGCCAGCCGTTCGGGGTTTTTATTCGCACTTCGTCGCCTTCTTCCTTGCCCATTAAACCTTGCCCGATTGGCGAAACTGTCGAAATCATTCCTTTGTCCGGGTCGCTTTCTTCGGAAGTAACCAGCCGGTAAGTTACATCTTCATCGCGGTCAAGGTCATATAAAATAACTGTCGAACCATAAGCTACGCTGTCAGTCGGAAGTTTCGAAACATCAATAGATTCGACCTCGCTCAGGCGATTTCGAACTTGCATAATTCGTGCTTGCACCATTGATTGGCGTTCCATCGCGGCTTTATATTCAGCGTTCTCACGCAAATCGCCGAATTCGCGCGCCTTTTGAATTTCCTTCGGTAATTTAAAGTGTAACTCTTCTTCGAGTTCGTCGAGTTCGGTTTGTAATTTTTTTTTGACTGCTTCCATAAAATTTTGTCTAAAGTTTAATGTCCAAAGTCTAAAGTCTTTTGCTCAAATATCAAGTTGACATTGGACTTTAGACTATAGACTTTGGACAAAATCTATTTATTCATCAAGGCGAATGATATGCCAATATCTCGTGCCGTGCGGATGAGTTGTGAGTCGGTTCCAACACATTTTATATTGGCGATTGCATCCGAGAGTGGAACAGTAATTATAACATTAGATTGCAGCGCGACCATTTTTCCAGACTCTCCAGCGGCAAGGGCGCGAGTGGCGCAGGCACCGAAATTTGTTCCGAGCATTCGGTCAAATGCGTTTGGACTACCGCCGCGCTGCAAATGTCCAAGAACAACGCAACGCGCTTCTTTGCCGGTCATTTCTTCGACGTTTTGACGAACATACTCGCCGATGCCGCCAAGACGCGGCGCCGACTGCGAAGTGCCGGAATCACGATAGAACTCTGACTTTCCGATTTCTCTCGCCCCTTCCGCAACGACAATATTTGTAAAACGCGAACCGCTTTTTTCCCGCTGGTGAACTTTTTTTACCATTGCTTCAAAGGAAAAAGGAATTTCTGGTATTAAAATAACGTCGGCGCTACCGGCAAGCCCGGAGTGCAATGCAATCCATCCGGTATATCTTCCCATCACTTCCAAAATCAATACCCGATCGTGCGAGGCGGCGGTCGTATGAAGGCGGTCAAGCGCTTCGGTGGCAATATCAATTGCCGTCATAAAACCAAACGTTAATTCGGTTGCCGCTAAATCGTTGTCAATCGTTTTCGGCACGCCGATAACCGGAAAGTCGCGCTTACAAAATTCCTGCGCGATGGCGAGCGTTCCGTCGCCGCCTATCACAATCAGCGCTTCTATTTCCAGCTTTTTCAAATTTTCGATAGCCTCTCGAATCGTTTCATCTGGAAAAACCACCGCTCCGTCAACAAATTTGCAAAAATGACCTTTATTTCTCGTTCCCAAAATCGTCCCGCCGCGCGGCAGCAATCCGCTGACGGCTTTGGTGGTGAGCTTCATTGTTTTTGCTTCACCCAAAAGCCCTTCGAAGCTTTCTTCGATGCCGAGAACACGCATTCCAAACTTGCCCGTCGCCGTGCGCACCGCCGCGCGGATAACGGCATTTAAGCCCGGCGCGTCTCCGCCGCCGGTTATTATTCCTATCTGTTTATACATAAAAACTTACTGTTCAAATCAAGGATATTTTACTGTGCAATCCGAAACCCTTAAACGCTTAAGAATAAAATTTTGGTTAGGAATTTTAACCCTTAAAAAGTTATATTATTTTACAGATGCAATCAAACGCCAAAAATGAAGTTTCTTTTACTGAAGCGTTACGTTTTTGGATTAAGTTAGGCTTCATTTCTTTTGGCGGACCTGCCGGGCAAATCGCCATAATGCAGCGTGAATTGGTCGAAAACAGAAAATGGATTGACCAGGACGATTTTCTTCACGCGCTAAATTACTGTATGCTGCTTCCCGGACCGGAAGCGCAGCAACTGGCGACTTATATCGGTTGGCGTTTGCACGGAATACGCGGCGGAATTGTCGCCGGAGCGTTTTTCGTAATTCCCTCTATTTTCCTTCTTCTCGCGCTCTCTTATGTTTACGCTGCTTACGGAAATCTTCCGCAGGTTAGTGCGGTTTTGGACGGGTTTAAAGCCGTCGTCGTAGCAATCGTCGTCGAAGCCGTATTCAAAATCGGCAAACGAGCCTTCAAATCATACTGGCATATTTTTATCGCAATTTTATCGTTCGCTTCAATATACTTTTTTCACGTTCCGTTTCCTTTGATTATTTTGGGCGCGGCAATTTTGGGAGTCATCAGTTCAAAGTTCAAAGTTCAAAGTTCAAAGTCGGAAGAAGTTTTAATAATCGAAAATCAAAAATTAAAAACTAAATTTTACCCAATAAAAGTTTTTGCCGCCTGTCTTATTTTTTGGATTGTGCCTTTCGTTTTATTATTATCGCTATTCGGTTTTGAAAATCTTTTAACAAAAACGTATCTTTTTTTTACGCAAGCGGCTTTTGTCACGTTCGGCGGCGCGTATGCGGTCTTAGCTTATGTTAATCAATCGGTTGTCAGCGCAGGCTGGATAACGGCAACGCAAGCCGTTGACGGGTTGGCTCTCGCTGAAACAACGCCCGGACCGTTGATTATGGTTTTGCAATTCGTCGGATTTATGACTGGCTGGAATAATCCGAATTTGGCTAATCAAACTTTAAGTGCGGTGTTTTCAGGACTTTTAGCAACCTACGCAACATTTCTGCCTTCATTTTTCTTTATTTTTCTAGGCGCGCCGTATATCGAAAAATTGCGAAACAGCGAAAAATTAAACGCTGCGCTTTCCGGCGTAACGGCGGCAGTTGTCGGCGTTATTTTGAATTTGGCTTTGATGTTCGGCGCGACGGTTATTTTTCCGAATTTGCAGGTTGATGTTTTTGCGTTGATTCTGGCAATTTCGTCGTTTGCCGCCCTTTATTTTCTAAAAATTGACGTTCTGCTTGTTGTTTTAGGCGGCGGAATCTGCGGATTTGTGAAATATCTACTTTTATAAGTGAAAAGTGAATAGTGAAAAACGAAAAATCTTTCACTATTCACTTTTCACTGCTTATTTGTTTGCCGCAACCATTCCAACTAATTTCTTTGCTTCGGGAATTGCGTCTATTGCTTTTAAAATTTGCGGGTCGGTTTCGAGCAGCACTTGTTGCCCGGCTTCGCTGGAATAATTGGCAGTAGCAATTTCTTCGCGCAAGCGAGATTTGGTATGTTCGAGCTGACTGTTGATATTTTCCGCTGATAAACCGTTTTCTTTGTCCTTAACGATAAAAGCGCGAAACGCTTCGAGCAATTTCGCGGTTACTTGAAAATCAGACGGTTGAACTGTCAAATTATAATTTTGTTTATCAGCTTTGTAAGATTCAAAACCTTTTATTTGTCCGGCGACAAGCTGGCGAACAAAGAAAAACGCGGCTTCATTGATTCGAGCGCGAAGCGGCGTAAAGGCAAGCGGCGGAGCTTTCAAATCCGGCTCGATGCCGCGACCGCCATAATAAACTCTGCCGCCGGCGGTTTTCACCGGATTTCCGGCTGGCTTTGGTTTAGCTTCCGGCGTCGCGGTTGTTCCATTTTCTTCATCTTCGGAATGATGCGTGTAATAATCGTAAATCGAGCCGCTCGAATAATCGCGCTGCAATGAGCGTCCGAAAGGGGTGTAATAACGCGCCGTCGTTAAGGTTAAACCTGTTCCGAAAGGAAGCGGAAAAACTCTCTGCACCAAGCCTTTTCCAAAACTGTCAGTCCCGACAACAACGCCGCGCCCATAATCTTGAATCGCTCCGGCTACAATTTCCGACGCCGACGCAGAATTCCCGTTTATCATTACAACGAGCGGGAAATCCATAGTTTTATCGCCCACCGACGATAAATTTCTTGATTGAGCATACTGCGAACGACCTTTAACGGAAACCACCGTTTGACCGCGCGGAACAAAGCGGCTAACGACTTCGATAGCCTGCGGCAAAAGCCCGCCCGGATTGTTGCGCAGGTCGAGAATCAAACTTTTCATTCCCTGCTTTTTCAAATTGCTGACGGCTTCATCGAGTTCTTGGGCGGTTGTTTCCTGAAATCCGCCGCCTAAACCGACGTAGCCGACGCCGTCGCGGAGCATAAAATAATTGCGAATCGAAGGCAGCGGAACGCCGCCGCGGACAATATTGTATTCAAATGGTTTTTCAATTCCGGCGCGTCCGATTTTTATGTTAACGGTAGTTCCGCGCTCGCCACGCACGTTTTTGGAAACTTCCGAGCTCGTATAATCTTTCGCGTCTTTGCCGTCAATCTCCAAAAATCTATCGCCGTAACGCAGCCCGGCTTTGTCAGCTGGCGTGTTCGGAATAATCGATTGCACATAAACGCCGTCGCGGTGTTGAAGAATCGAAACACCGATGCCGTAAAATTGCGAGGATTGGTCTTCGTAAAGTTTGCGAAACTCGTTGCGCGTGAAAAAAGCGGAATGCGGGTCGAGCGTCCACAGCATACCTTGAATCGAGTTTTCGGAAATTTTTTCGTGGTCAATTTTTCCGGCGTAATTTTTGTCAATCACGTCGAGCGCCTCGCGGTAATCAGCGACAATCTTTTCGGAAGATAAAGTATTGTCAGCCGAAGACCTGATTGGCAGTTTTCCGAATATGCCGCCGAAAACCGCGCCCGCGATAATCAATATAACAGCTATAAATCCAAATTTTCCGATCATTATAAAATCTCCAAACTTTTTTGAACTATATCATACGTTTGAGGTCAAAAGTTAGTTTCCGGTTGTCGGAATTAGAAATGAGAAGCCAGAAACCAGAAATCAGAAACTAGAACAAAGCCGGTTGAAGGATGTAAACAAAAATTGAGATGACGAATAATAGATGTTTTATACTGGTTTCTGACATCTAGCCTCTGGCTTCCGGTTTCTGTCTTCTCATTGCCTGCGGATTTACAATTTAAATTTTACATTTTACTATCTAAACGACAAACTTTTCTTAATGCAAATGAAATCAACTCTTTCAATAATCGTACCGGCATTTGACGAACAAGTTCGACTCGGCGAAACAATAACAAAAATTCTTGGCTTTATTAAAAACGAAAACTTAAACGCGGAATTGATTGTCGTTGACGACGGTTCAAAAGACGCGACGGCGGCGGTCGCCAAGCAAACTTCCGCTGCTTTTTCCGGCATCAAAACCGAAGTTATTCGCTATGAAAAAAATCGCGGTAAAGGTTTTGCCGTCAGAACCGGCTTGCAGGCTTCAAACGGAGACATTGCGTTGTTTAGCGATGCTGATCTTTCGACGCCGATTGAAGAATTAACGAAACTTGTCGAACCAATTGAGCGCGGCGAATTTGATGTAACTTTCGGCTCACGCGCTCTCGATAGAAGCCTTATCGGAACGCATCAAACGCGGCGGCGCGAGCAAGGCGGAAAGATTTTTAATTTGATTGTTCGCGCGGCGACGCGCCTTCCTTTTTGGGACACGCAGTGCGGTTTTAAAGCGTTTAATATGAAAAAGTTTCGTCCGCTTTTAAACGTCATGACAGTTGACCGCTTCGGCTTCGATGTCGAATTTCTTTACGTTGCAAATTACCGCGAACTGCGTTTAAAGGAGATTCCGGTTCGTTGGAATCACTGCGACGGAACAAAGGTCAGCGTCTTCCGTGACAGCGTGCGAATGTTCGGCGAAGTGCGGCAAATTCGCCGCAATGCGAAAAAAGGAGTTTATAATTTATGAGCGCGAAACTTAACGTCAATATTGATCACGTCGCCACTATCAGAGAAGCCCGCAAGACAATCGAGCCGAGCATAATCACGGCTGCCGTCATCTGCGAACAAGCCGGAGCGCACGGCATTACCGTCCACATTCGACAAGACCGACGGCATATACAGGACAAAGACATTTCACTTTTACGCGAAGTTGTAACTACATATTTAAATGTTGAAATGGCGGCAACCGAAGAAATGATAAAAATAGCGATTGACACAAAACCCGACGCCGTTTCTCTCGTGCCAGAAAACCCAAACGAAATTACAACCGAAGGCGGTTTAGATGTTTTGGGAAATCTCGAAAATGTGCGAACGGCGGTTAATCGCCTCCGCGAAGTCGGAATTTTCACTAGCATTTTTGTTGACCCGGATGAAAAACAAATCGAAGCCGCGCAGCAAATCGGAGCACAGCAAGTCGAGCTTTGCACCGCCGAATATGCCGAACTCACATTAGGCGCAAAATCCTCGCACGGCGCAGGTTTCGAGCGCGCCAACCAAGAATTAAACCGACTCAAAAACGCCGCTTCGTTCGCCAAATCGCTCGACTTAGTCGTCGCTGCCGGACACGGTTTAACTTACCGAAACGTCGGCGCGCTCGCGGCAATTCCCGAAATCACCGAATTCAATATTGGTCACAACATCGTCTCGCGTTCAATTTTCGTCGGTTTTAATCAAGCCGTCAGAGAAATGATAGAAGCCATTCGTAATTAATAACTGATAACTGAGAACTGAAATCTTCTAACTATCAGTTATCAACTCTTCTCGTGGCAACCTTTTGTCGGTTTCAAATCTCTCTTAGAGTGAGACCAATTTCAAAATTAGGAGATTAAATGATGCGGCGTCTAAGTTTATTTTTTTTTATAATTTACCGAACGTCCTGCAAACATTAAAAACAAAAGATTTCGCCCGCGTCATCGAATTTATGAGTCGTTTCAGTCGATTAGACGTTCGCATCGGTTTGCAGCTTCATTTGCTTGACTTTAATTTGCCGATTAGAAGTTCAAGGTCAAATTTTATTGGAGCGGAGGATTTAGTCATTCGAGTAAAAGAGGGGCGGAGACGATTTTGATTTTGGATAATATTTTTTATTTTGTATTGCGCCCGTTGAATAACGATTTTAACGCTTGTCCGGTGTAAGATTTCTTAATCCGCGCGACTTCTTCCGGCGTTCCCTGCGCCACGACGCGCCCGCCGCCTTCGCCGCCTTCTGGACCTAAATCAATCACATAATCGGCTGATTTTATCACGTCCAAATTGTGTTCGATAATAATAACCGTGTTGCCCGTGTCAACCAATCTTTGCAAAACGTCCAATAATTTATGCACGTCGGCAAAATGAAGTCCGGTTGTCGGTTCGTCTAAAATGTAAATCGTTTTTCCTGTCGCGCGTTTTGATAATTCTTTGGCAAGTTTAATACGCTGTGCTTCGCCGCCCGAAAGCGTCGTCGAAGATTGACCGATTTTGATATAACCGAGACCGACATCGAGTAAAGTTGAAAGTTTTTGTTTGATTTGCGGAATGTTTTCCAAAACCGGCAAAGCATCTTCAATAGTTGTGTCTAACAAAGCGGCAATCGAAAGACCTTTGTATTTGACTGAAAGCGTTTCGCGGTTGTAACGAGCGCCGCGACAAATGTCGCACAGAACGTAAACATCGGGCAAAAAGTTCATCTCAATGCGCTTCATTCCGTCGCCTTCGCACGCTTCACAGCGTCCGCCTTTGACGTTGAAAGAAAAGCGTCCGGCTTTGTAACCGCGCTCTCTTGATTCAGGAAGCATTGCGTAAAGCTCGCGTATCGGCGTGAAAAGTCCGGTGTAAGTTGCCGGATTCGAGCGCGGCGTTCGACCAATCGGCGATTGGTCAATTTCGATGATCTTGTCAACAAATTTCAATCCTTCAATCGAATCGTGTTCAAGAGCTTCGATTGAAGACTTATTGACGAAACGCGCCAAAGCGGGATACAAAATATCGTCAACAAGCGTTGATTTTCCCGAACCGGAAACGCCCGTGACGACTGTAAAAACGCCAAGCGGAAATGTTACATCAATGTTTTTTAAGTTATGAGCGCGCGCGCCTTTTACTTTTATGTTTTTTCCGTTCGGCAAACGGCGAACGTCGGGAACTTCGATTTTTAGCTTACCCGAAAGATATTTTCCGGTTAATGAATTTTCGCTTTTCTCAATGTCTTTCGGCGTTCCGGTAGCGACAACTTCCCCGCCGTGAGTTCCGGCAAGCGGTCCTAAATCAATGACAAAATCTGCTTTCTCGATTGTTTCTTTGTCGTGTTCGACAACAAGAACAGTGTTGCCCAAATCTCTCAATTCGTGCAAAGTTTCAATAAGTTTTTGATTATCGCGCGGATGCAAACCGATTGAAGGCTCGTCTAAAACATAAAGCACGCCGCGCAGTTGCGAACCGATTTGCGTCGCTAATCTTATTCTTTGACCTTCGCCGCCGCTCAAAGTTTGCGAAGCGCGGTCGAGCGTTAAATATCCGAGACCGACTTGATTTAAAAATCTCAGGCGGTCTTTGATTTCCCTTAAAACAAGACCGGCAATTTTTTCTTCTCTTTCATTCAGCACGGTCGCGTCAAATTTTTTGACCGCTTCTTCAATCGGCAAACTAACGTAATCGTTGATTCCGAGTTTACCGACGGTAACGGCTAAACTTTCCGGCTGCAGGCGTTTTCCTTCGCAATCGGGACAAGGCGCGGGCGAAACCAATTCTTCCAAAGCTTCGCGCAGTTTTTCCGACGGCGGATTTTCCATGCGGTCACGCATCGCTCGCACCGCGCCTTTCCAATCCGATTCGTATTTGTAACCGCCTTGTTGAAAAGTCAGACGACGTTTTGTACCGTTCCAAAACGCATCTTTTATTTCTTCCGGCAAATCAGCGAAAGGCGTTTCCATTAAATTCAAAGTTTCTTCTTTTTTACTTTTGCCTTTCGCCTCCGGTTCGCCTAATTTATCTTCACCCGTGAATTTTTCGATAATCGCTTTCAACGCCGATTGCAAAAATTTCGCGCCCGGTTTATCTACATCGCTCAAAAAATTTAATTTATAAAAAGGCTGGCTTTGGTCCGGTAAAATTTTGCCTGCGTCAATCTGCATCACCGTTCCCAAACCTTGACATTTTTTGCAAGCGCCGTAAGCCGAGTTAAATGAAAACGAGCGCGGCTCAAGTTGTGCGATATTTATTCCGCAATTAACGCACGCCATTTTTTCCGAATAAAGTTTTTCTTCGCCGTCAACGATTGAAACCAGCACCGCGCCGCCCGTTAAGTGAAGTGCAGTCTTAACCGATTCGGTCAAGCGTTCCTTTATTCCTTCTTTAATTAAAAGACGATCAACGACGACTTCAATAGTGTGGTTTTTACGTTTATCCAGTTTGATTTCTTCGTCTAAAGCGCGAAGCGCGCCGTCAACACGCGCCCTGATAAATCCGTCTTTGTGCAGCTTTTCGAGTTCCTTTTTAAATTCGCCTTTCCGCCCGCGCACAGTCGGTGCAAGAATCATCACTCTTTCGCCTTCGGGCAGCTCCAAAATATTGACGACAATCTGCTCGACCGATTGTTTTGAAATCGGCGCTCCGCACTGATGACAATGCGGTTGACCGATTGAGGAAAAAAGCAGACGCAAATAATCGTAAACTTCAGTAACCGTTCCGACTGTCGAGCGTGGGCTACGCGAAACAGTTTTTTGTTCAATCGAAATAGCGGGCGAAAGTCCTTCAACCGAATCAACATCCGGTTTTTCTAATTGGTCGAGAAATTGACGCGCGTAAGCCGAAAGCGATTCGACATATCTTCTCTGACCTTCGGCGTAAATCGTATCGAAAGCCAAACTCGATTTTCCCGAACCGCTCAAACCAGTAATAACCGTAAATGTGTCGCGCGGGATTTCGACATTTATATTTTTGAGATTGTGCTGACGCGCGCCGCGCACCGTGATTTGTTTAATGCTCATTATGTATAGATAAAAATTTCGTGTATTTGCGAAACGATTATTTTATCAATTTGAACAAGCAAAGAAAAGCGTAGGCAGTAACTGAATTTCTCATATAAAGTATTGTTAAAACCGATTCACGGTAATTTATTTTGCGAAATTGTAAAAGGGCGGATTAATCAAAGCAATTTCAGTAAAAGTTAAATTATTATTGGCTATAGAGTTTTTATTGAAGTATAAAAATTCCGTTTAAGTAAAATCTAATTCAGTAGAAAACAAAGTTAGGCACAACTTGGTGATTAGACGCAAAGAGGTTGATATGATTTATCGCAATTCCATTATAAAAACTGTAGTTTTTCTTTTTCTGATTGCACCGAGTTTAGTGACAAAAGGTCAGCAGAGTGAGATGGTAACTTACGAAGGTCAGTTACAAATCGGGAAACGCCAGTCAACCATTGTTTATCTCGGAGAAGAAACCGGAGATTTAGTTGGCTTTTGCTTTATGAATAAATCTTCAATAGGGCGTACTATCTTGTCCAAATGCAAGAATAAACAACAATGTAAATTTCGCGGGCGTGTTGACTGGAGTAATTCTTGCAGCATCAGCGGAGGTTTTTCTTCTCGCGCCAAAATAGTTTCACTGAAATCTGTTAGGAAACTTGCCCGCAAAAGGCGAGCATAAAAATAATGGTTTGCATTTGTAAAAATGCTTGCTAAAGATTGAGAATGCGCTTACCAAGTTATTGGACGTAAAGCGAAAACAACTACTTTTTTATTTACGTTCTTTGTTAAACCTTTAACGATAATCGACAATTTTGGGACACATTATCTTTTTCATTGACAAAAAAGTTAGTGAAAACGATAATCTTTGTGCGACTAAAATTATGGGAATCATCGTTTCCCGTTTCGCAGAAACTCCAAAACAATTCGGGCGGCTTTTTTAGCTGTTCCGCCGTGACCTAAGGTTTCGGTAACTTCGCTTAGTCTTTCGCGCATCTTTTGATTATTTTCAGGTTCTAACAGGCGGAAAAGCTCCGCGCTTAAACTTTCTTTGGTAAATTCGTTTTGAATTAATTCTTTTGCCACAGATTCTTGAGCAATCAGATTTATCAAACCAAAATGTTCCACATCAATCAATGGACGTAATAATTTATAATTAAAGCCGGAAGTTTTATAAACAATCGCCATCGGCGTTCCGATAATTGCGGTTTCGAGCGTCGCGGTCCCGCTCGTCACGGCGGCAACGTCAGCCGCATTTATGGCTTCGTGCGTTTCGTTTTGAACAATTAAAAGGTTTGGCGGAACTTTTATTTTTTTTTGTCTTGCTTGATTTATCGCCGTTTCGACTTCGGACTTTTTTCTGGTTGTTGGTAATGCAATGACAAATTGTAAATCCGCATTTTCCCGCGTCATCAAAGCTGCGGTTTCGAGCATTAAAGGCAGAATACGCACGATTTCCTTGTGACGGCTTCCCGGCAAAAGAGCGATAATTTGTTTTGAAGAATCGAGATTGTGTTTCCGGCAAAATTCTTCTTTTGTCCCCCGCGGCTGGACTTCACCGGCGAGCGGATTTCCGACATATTGAACGTGAGCGATTCCGCGCCTCTGATACCAATCTTTTTCAAACGGCAGAATCGTCAAAAGCAAATCAACATAATTTTCGATTGTCTTAGCCCGGTATTTGCGCCATGCCCAGAGTTGCGGGCTGATATAATAAATGACTCTGAAACCTTTTTTCTTCAGAGCTTTGGCAAGTTTTAGATTAAAATCGGGAAAATCTACCAGAATCACCACATCGGGTTTGCGCTCGTCTGCCGCTTTTTTCAGGTCTTGAAACATTCTCCAAAACATAGGCAAGGCGCGTGCGATTTCTGGCAAGCCGACAATTGACAGATTGTCAGCGCTAACGATTGTTTCCGCGCCTGCTTCGCGCAGTTTTTCCGAGGTTGTGCCGAAAAACTCGAAATCCGTGTCCGGCGCAAGTTCGCGCAAAGCATTGACTAATTTTGCCGCGTGCGTGTCACCTGAAACCTCGCCGACAACAATCATTATTTTATAATTTTGCTTCATCAATCAAAATAATGGTAAATGCTAAACGGCAAATGGTAAATCGTATGAGAAGTTTTATTTTTCGATAGGTCAACCAATTCCGCTTGTCCGCGCATCAAAACAAAAGTTTTTCAAACCGTAAATGCTTAAAAATTCATTAGTTGCTTGCAAGACGCATTCATTACCTTTAAAATGCAATGTTTTGTGCTTTGAGCAAAATTCGATTTTGAAATCATTTTCTTTTTATACATATTTTCACGTTTTAACGCTTTGGAGGAGTTTGTGAAATTTCACATTTTCGTTTTACTCGCATTCATTTTTTTATTTGGCAACTTCGCTTCGGTTTCGGCACAGGCTGCTGATTCGGTCATCGGGCAAATTACTTCTTCCGCGGCGGAATCGTTTGTCGGAGGAATAAGCGGTGACGGACGACTGGTGGTTTTCGAATCAACCGGAAACGTGGCAACGGAAAACCCGCGAAACGCCGACGGAAATCGTGAAATTTTTATCTTTGATTACGCCCAACGCCGCATTTTTCAGATTACCGACACGAGAAGTCTTTTGATTAAGACTGCCAATGCTCCGACCTTCCAAAACACCCGGGTCGTAATTTCAAATCTCCGTCCCGTGATGAGTAACGACGGGCGCTGGATTGCTTTTGGCTCGAATGCTAATTCTATTCTTGAACCTTTGCCGAATGTCACGCCCGGTAATTTTAATGCTAATTCGTTGACTGTCGATGGCAATAATCCGTTGACGCAGGACGGAAATACCGAATTGTGGCTGTATCAAATTCCGGCTGTTGCGCCCGCAGATTTATCCTCGGGAAGCGAAATTCCCGTTACAGATTTAAGCGCCGGAAGTTTTCTGAGAGCTACAAACACGCCACCAAGTTTCACGCCTTCGCCCGGTTCGACTACACAAGGTCCAATTATCGCCGATGACAACCGCGAAGCAAGCATTAACGACGATGGAAATTTTGTCGCGTTTGTTTCGACACGCGATTTATTTGAAAACAGAAACGGTTCAGCAGACGTGAACGATGAAATTTTTACTTTTGTCCGCAGCCAAAACCTCATCGCCCAAGTTACGCAAACAACGCGCGGCACTGCTTCCGCGCCGACTTATAATCAAAGCCCGACAATTTCCGGCAGCGGTTTGCGTGTCGCTTTTTTAAGCAACGCCGATAATCCGGTCATCGGAATGACGACGGGCAATAATTCGGATAAAAATGTCGAAATTTTTTATACCGATTTAAACGCCAACGGAAATCCTGCTCCAACTGCTGCGACAAACGTTACCGGAAAACAAATTACCGTAACGACCCGCGCTACTCCCGGACAAGTCATTAACATTTTGGATTTGGGCAGAAGAATGAGCCGCGACGGGCGTTACATTGCCTTTGATTCGTATGCGGATTTGGCAAATGAAAATAACGGAACGAATTACAGTTCGTTTGCGCTTTATTTATTTGACACAACGACGAATACTTTTCGGCGTATCGGACCGAGAAGCGATGCCGACGCGACGGCTTCGGGCGGCGATGTGGCTCATTATCCCGGCTTTACAAACACGGATGCGAACGGCACGCCCCAAACATTGGTTTTTGAGACTCGCTTGAACATTAGACCCGACGGAACTGTTGCCGCCGTTAATGACGAGGGATTAAATTCAAATACAGCGCGCCCGGCGCAAATTTATTCTTATCAGTTAAATTCAGCGCCAAATTTTACAAGGCTAACCAGATTTCCGACGCCGAACTTTTTCTTGGCTTCAGCGCAACCAATTCCAAGCAATTCGCTGAAACGAATGACTTTCAGCCTTGCTCTGACGGAAATCGGCACGGGCAATCCAGATTTTGCCAACGAAGCGTATTATTTTCTTTTGCCCGATGTAACGACACAATCTACAGCAGCCGTTAGTTTTTTCACTGGCGGCAGCCGTCTTCCGGTTTCTCCGTCACCTGTGCCGACGCCAACCGCTTCGCCCAGCCCGACGCCGCAAACTCCGGCTGCCGTTCACGGCGTTTCGCCCGGAATGCTCGCAATTGTGAGTTTTGCCGCCGGAGCTAATCCGCCGGTTGTGGCGCGGACGGCTGTCGGCTCGTTGCAAAGAAGTTTCACTTTGCCGATAGAATTAAGCGGCGTAACCGTAACCGTCAATGGCGCGGCTGCCGGTATAAAATCGGTCAGTCAAGAGGAAGTTGTTTTCGTTGTTCCGCCCGGACTCGCCGCCGGAACTTCCGGCGCAACTTCTTATCCGGTGGTCATTAACAATAACGGCACGGTTTTCAAAACTTCGATTACCATTGTTCCGGCTCGTCCCGACATTTTTACATTTTCCCCCGTTCCCGGACCAGGCGGGCGCGCACGCATTTTTAATGCGACAAATCGCGTTCAAACAACCGAGCCTTTTGCCATCAGAACTCTTCGATACCGCGGCGGCAGGCGTGTTCCGACAGTTTTTAGACTGTATCTAACCGGCGTGCAAGGCGTGGCAAGCAGCGCCATTTCAATTCGCATCGGAAATCGCGTTTTACCGGCAACTTCAATTTTAACAAATGCCGTTTTACGCGAGCCTGGAGTTTACACAATTGACTTCATTTTGCCGCCCGAATTTCGCGGCGCTGGCGATGTTCCGGTTGTGGTTACGGTAACTATAAATGGCGTAACGTATCAAACTCGCCTCGACGACACGGCAGCGCGAACCCGTATTTTATAGATTTTATTTTGGTCGAAAGCAGCGTTGCGGTAAAGCGGTTTTTACCACGACGCTGCTTTTTCTTGTGTCTTGCTTAACCACTCTGGTTATATTATTCTTGAGTCAAAGTTATTCAAAAAATTTATTTACTTAGTTTTTTACTTGTTTAGAAAAAATATATTTATTTCTTTTTAGGAGCTTAAAATTGTATGTTAACAAAAGATGTCAGCACCACACGCATTGCCTCGAAGGTGTGGCGCAACGGTGAGTTTATTGATTGGAAAGAAGCCCGCGTTCACGTTATGACGCACGCTATTCATTATGGTTCGAGCGTTTTTGAAGGCATCCGCGCTTATGAAACCGAGCGTGGAACAGCGGTTTTTCGGCTTACCGAGCATATACAGCGGCTTATGAATTCAGCGAAGGTTTACCGGATGGATACAAAATTCAAACGCGAAGATTTTTGCAAAGCGGCGGTTGAATTAGTCCGAGACAGCGGTCTGGAGGCGTGTTACATTCGTCCGGTTGTTTTTCGCGGGCTTAACGAAGAAAAACCGGCTTTCGGCGTTAATCCTTTTCCAAATCCGGTTGAATGTTATATGGCGGTTTGGGATTGGGGAAAATATCTCGGCGAAGAAGCGCTTGAAGCAGGCGTGGACGTTTGCGTTTCAAGCTGGACGCGCATTACGTCTAACTCGCTTCCGGCAGTCGCCAAAGCAGGCGCTAATTATATGAATTCGCAACTTATAAAGATGGAAGCCCTACTCGGCGGATTTTCCGAAGGCATCGCGCTCGACGATCGAGGCTATGTTTCCGAGGGTTCTGGCGAAAATTTGTTTCTCGTGAATAACGGAAAATTAATCACGCCGCCGCTTGGCGCTTCGATTCTTCCCGGTATTACGCGCGATTCGGTTATTAAAATAGCCAGAGAACTTGGTATTGAGGTACAGGAAACAATTATTCAACGCGCGGCATTATATCTTACCGACGAACTGTTTTTCACCGGAACTGCTGCTGAAATCACGCCTATACGCTCGGTTGACCGCATTACCGTCGGCGAAGGCAAACGCGGCGAAATTACAAAAAAATTGCAGGATGAATTTTTCAAAATTATTCGCGCCGAGCGTCCTGCTCCGGACAACGCGCCGTGGCTTACTTTTGTAAACGAAGCGAAAGAAAAAAAAACCGCAACTAGCGTGAGCGCCGTTTAGATTTGGTTAATTTTATTTTAAGAGATTTTGTTTTGATTTGGCTTCGAATTAATTTAATCAAAACAGAATCTCTTTTTAGCTTTAAATTATGAGCGAGCAGAATATCTTGCCGAACCAGCCAAAAAAATCAATCATTCTGGAAGTAACCGTTTTCGTCTGCGGTGCGCTGGTGATGATTTTTGAAATTATCGGCTCGCGCTTGCTTTCGCCGTATATCGGCGCGTCAACCTATGTTTGGACAAGTTTAATCGGCGTTATTCTCGGCGCGTTAAGCCTCGGATACTGGCTCGGCGGTAGGTGGGCAGACCGCAGACCGGACATAAAAATTTTAGCTTTTGTGATTTTTTTAGCGGGCGGTCTGGTTTCGGTAACAATTCTTATCAAAGATTTAATTTTATCTTTGATTACGGAAAGCTCCGCGGGACTTGAAATAAAGTCTTTGCTCGCCGCGCTCATTCTCTTCGCGCCTGCCAGCGTTCTTTTAGGATTTGTTACACCTTACGCTGTTAAATTAAAAATGTCTTCGCTGGCAGATTCAGGCAAAACCGTCGGCAGACTTTACGCGCTCTCGACCGTCGGAAGTATTTTGGGAACTTTTGCCGCCGGTTTCTTTCTGATTCCGTTTGTCGGCAGCACAAAAACGCTTTATCTTATCGGCGCAAGTCTTATTGGGTTATCAATTTTACTCGTTCCTTTTGCCGCAACGATAACGAATTTAATGATTTTAATCGTGTTTGTATTCGGCGTTGGGTTAAGTGAGATTAAAATTTATTATTTGCGTCAGACCAGTAATTTATACGACATTGACACCGAATACAGCCGGGTTCAGGTTTTCCAAACCGTCGAACCGAAAAGCGGCAAAAAAATTCAGGCTTTGGCGACCGACCCGTATTTTTTTCAAACGGCAATGTTTCTTGACAGCGACGAGCTTGTTTTTGATTACGCGCGTTATTATCACCTTTTGCGGCATTTCAAACCTGATTTCCAAAAAACTTTAATGATTGGCGGCGCGGGTTATTCATTTCCGAAAAATTATTTACAAAAATATCCGAATGCGGAAATCGAAGTTGTCGAAATTGATCCGCAAATGACTAAAATTGCCCACCGATTTTTTCGACTCGAAGAAAATTCGCGGCTGAAAATAATTCACGAGGACGGCAGAGTTTTTTTGAATCAGTCCGAAAAAGGAAAATACGATGCGGTTTTAATGGACGCCTTTGGTTCGCTTTTCAGTGTTCCTTTTCAATTAACGACAATTGAAGCCGTCACGGAAATTCATCGTGTGTTAAAAGATGACGGCGTGGTTATTTTTAATCTCGGCGCGGCTATCGAAGGTAACGCCAGCCGATTTCTTAAGGCAGAACTCGAAGCCTATAAACAAATTTTTCCGACCATTTATCTATTCAAAGTTAATGTAGATTATTCAGACGAACAACTTCAAAACTTAATAATTGTTGCTTGTAAAGAAAAAAATTTCGCCCCCTTGCAAAGCGACGACACGGAAATTTCCTATCTTTTAAATCATCTGTATAAAAAAGAATTAGAGGGTAATGTAGAAATTTTAACGGATGACCACGCTCCGGTTGAACATTATAACTCTTTTGGTCAAAGCTCGTATCAAGTTAAAAATTAACGAAATGCTTGTCCAAATTGCTCGGTTCCGAAACTTCCGATTCCGTTCAAGCGAAAGCTGAACACAAAGCGGTTTTCGCGCCGCGCGCCGACGTTGAAATTGTAATACTGAACGGTCACGGCGCAGCAATCAAAAGCATAGCCGACTGTTGCAAGCGAACTTATGAGCGGCGTCGTTCGCAAAACCCGCCGATTTTCAAAATCAAAAAATAGAGACGTTCCGCCATAAAATCCGCTGTCGCGGTTTCCGATAAAAACGGAAGGACTCCACTGCGAGCCGCGCAGAGTTCCGGCTTCCTTACCCGATTGATTGTTGAATTGTTGGAGCGACGGAATCAAGGTAACGGCGCGTGTGTAATAAAAGGTTTGAAAAACTTTCAAAAGTTTCTTATCGTATCCGACCGTTGCGGAAATGTCGCGCAAGCCTTCGCCCTGAACACCTATGTCCATTCGCGTATTTACAAAAACGGTTTTTCGCGGGCGATAAGTCGCGTCAATGTTTAGCGGGGAAAACCTGCGCGGCACGCCGCCGAATGTATAAAATGAAAGGTTTGCCAGCGGCGCGATTTGGTTGCGTCTGCCCGGAACGAGCGCGCCACCGAAATACGGGTCAAAAAAATACTTGCCCCGCACCGTCAAAGTAAAAATTTCATACGGTTGAACCGATAATCCTTCTTTTTGGGAAGCGGGTTTTTCGCTCAAAAGTTTTTGCGCCTCGCTTGTTACGGCTTCGGTGTAGCGGCGCGTGAAAATCCGGTTCGTCACGCCATATTCGATTTCGTTTGTATCGGTTTGCGTATCAGCGTAATCAAAGCGAATTATTCGGTTGTAATTATTTACGCCCTTAACCAGACGATAAGTTAAAAACGGCTCTATTACGTGGCGAAAACGAAACGCGCCGTTTTCGCGGAAGTAATTTTTTGCTAAAGCCACGGGACGAAAATCAAGTTCAAATTCACCGTATTTGCGCGTTACGTCTTTTGATACAACACGGCGCATATCGTTAAAAGAATCAGAATAATGCGTGACGCGCCCGCCCGCTGTCGCCGTTAAGGAAAAATACTTGAAATTAAACGGAACGGAAATTTGCGGATGAACGTCAATGCGGAGTCCGAAAACCGGCGTAAATACCGGCTCGCTTCCGATTATCTGCCGGTAAAGCGAAGGATTTTCGACGCTTTCGCGGCGGCTAACGCCATCTAAATTTGTTTTGAATGAAAAATAAGCGTCTTTCCAAAACCGGAGCGCCGAAGGTCGTTTTTCAAAACTAACGCTGGGCAGATTTCTGGTGCTGATGCGAACATTCGGGATTGAAACGACTTGCGAACGCGCCAACAAATTTAACGTGTAATTGTTCCAGCTTTTATTAACATACGCCTGTGAAAGCTCTATCGGAGAAATAATTTGCTGTATTCCATCAGAAAAAACCTGTCTGAATGCAAGATTGGAAGTCAGATGTATATCGGCGACGGCGGTATAACCTTTTGTAAAAAAGTGAACTCCTTCGGCATAAAAAGAACTTCCGCCTTGGTCTGGATGTTCGGCATCCTCCTTATGACCGAAAATACGGTCTTTGACGATATAAAATCCGAAATTGAAATATGAACGCGAATTGGCGCGTGTCCGCGCGTCAAAGCCGACTCCCAAACCGCGCGAGCTGTATAAATCGGTGCGCAAAGTAACGTCCGCCGAGCGTCCGAGCGTTTGGTAATACGCGGTGGAAAGTCGAAAGCCTTTGTTTGAAGACGAGCCAAAAGTCGGAGTCAAAAAGCCAGAACTCCGGTCGCGTTTTCTTATCGGAATCGAAGCATAAGGTAACGGAATGACAGGAACGTCTTTAATGCGAAATTTCGCGTTTTTCAATTTTATTTTGTCGTCGTTTTTTATAATCGCTTTGTCTGCCGTAAAACTCCACTTCGGCACAATCTCCTCGCAGGCGGTAAACTTTCCGTTTTCGACCAGAACTTCGTTTTCGCCAATTCGCTCGACGCGGTCGGCGGTAAAATAAACAACCGTTCCGTCGTTTGTTTGATTGGTAAATCCGGTCGAATTTTCAAAATGTCCGAGCTTTGTGCGGTAATTAAATTCGCCTTTTGATCCGGTCAAACGCTGGTCGTCGCCTTGGTCGAAAACCACACTTCCTTCGGCAACAAGTAAATTTTTCTCTTCGTAAAGCGTAATTTTGTCGGCTTGAAGACGGTAATTTCCGTAGCGAGCGTCAACATTTCCTGAATGCACGACAATGCGCTTTCCTTCCTCGCCTTCAACGGTTTGCTTATCAGAAATAACTACTACTTCATCATCGGCAATTTCCGGTTTATTGCTCAATTCAGGTTTTTTCTTCGGCGCTTTTATATCTTTTTCCGGCGCGATTGGATTGACGTTCGGCGTGTCGGTTAACGGATTTGAAAGCTGTTTATCTACCGGATTCGTTTGCTGTGCCTGCGCTGCGGACAAAAACAGAAAGCCGATAAAAAAAACTGATTTTAATGAATTGTAAAAACGCATTGAAATTACAAGGAACTCTAATTTGATGCTATCACGCTGAAAGGTAAATTATAAAGTCTGTGATAAATTAGAAGCGATAAATATGAATCAACCGAACATTTTAGTTGTCGAAGACGAAGAATTGATGCGCTCAATCTTAAGGCAGTTGCTTGAAGAAGAAGATTATCGAGTTTTCACCGCCGACAGTTCGGAAAATGCGCTCGAGATTTTTTCCGCAAATGATGTCGCTGTAACTTTAACCGATATAAAAATGGCTGGAATGGACGGATTGAAATTGCTCGAGCAAATTAAAACAATTGACGAAGAAGCGATTGTTATCGTTATGACAGCTTATTCCTCGGTTGATTCGGCAATTGCCGCGCTTCGCAAAGGCGCATATGATTACATAACCAAACCTTTTGTCAATGAAGATTTAATGCAAACCGTCCGAAACGCAATTCGCACGAAAGAACTTTTTCGTGAAAATCGAAATCTGCGCCGCGAACTCGGACGCCATCACAGTTTTTCCGAAATAATCGGTGCGAGCGAATCGCTACAAAAGGTTTTTCGTATTGTTGAAAAAGTTTCCGGCACAAACGCCGGTATTTTAATAGAAGGCGAATCAGGAACCGGAAAGGAATTAATTGCACGGGCAATTCATTTTAACAGTCAGCGCACTGGAAATCCTTTCCTTGCAATTAATTGTGGAGCTTTGCCTGAGAGTTTACTTGAATCTGAGCTTTTCGGTCATACGAAAGGCGCGTTTACGGGTGCTAATGCTGGAAAGAAGGGATTTTTTCGTTCAGCCGACGGCGGAACATTGCTTTTAGACGAAATCGGCGAAATGCCGCCGCCATTACAAGTTAAGTTATTACGTGCGCTTCAGGAGCATGAAGTCGTTCCTGTCGGTTCGAGCGCGGCAATCAAGTTTAATGTCCGTATCATTGCCGCGACGAATAAAAATCTGGAAACCGAAGTTGCCGAAAATCGTTTCCGCGAAGATTTATTTTACCGCTTAAATGTAATAGAAATTCAGCTTCCGCCGCTTCGGGAAAGGCGCGAAGATATTCCGCTTCTTGCAAAATACTTTATTTCAAAAATTGCCCGCCGGCAAAATTTAATGGAGAAAACAATTTCAAAAGAAGCTATGTCGGCGTTGATTAATTACAGTTGGAAAGGAAACGTGCGCGAACTCGAAAACGCTCTTGAACGCGCTTTTATTTTGAGCGATGACGAAATTAAACCTGAAAATTTGCCGCCAAAAATCAGCAACAATCAAGAAAATTTTTTCCAGACGCGCGACCCCGAAGGTTTTCGCCCGACTTTGGAAGAAGTAGAACGTCGTTATATTTTGGAAATTTTAAAATCGGCGAATGAAGACAAAACAGCTGCAGCTGAGATTTTAGGCATTGATTTATCAACGCTTTATCGCAAATTAAAGCGATATGAAGAAATTTAGTTTTTTTATTGTAAAAACTTTGAGGCTAACCGACGGTTAGTTCCAGAACAAAAAAATTTGTTTCGGCAATGCGCGTAATTTTCCCGTTGCTGAAAGGCGGCTGAAGAAAATCATTTGCGGAGTAAGAATTTCCTTTCAAAGTTTCATCGCCTGAAAGTTGGCTCTGAGCGATTAATTCGGCGGGAAACCAGTTTTCGGCATCAATCGCCGCTTGCGTCGCAGGTTTGTATCTTTCCGCTTGCTGGACAATTTGATTTGCTTCTTCGGATGAAAACTTTAGAACGGCAACGAGTTTTTTTTCGTTCGCCGCGGTCAGCCAAATCGCTTCTTCAGGATGAAAAGGCAATTTGATTGTTCTTTCAAGCTCTGCCACATCATCTTTTGGTAAATTTGAGTTTTCGCCGGTTGATGCATTTTGTTCAATTGAATTTGCCGTTTGTCGGTTCACATTTTGATTCGCATTTTCCCGGCAAGCGACAAAGAAAAAAATTGCTAACAGAAAAACGTAAACGAATTTTGCCCGTGCAATTTTCATTCGGTCATTGTAAAAAGAATAAAGCCGTGTTGCAATTTTGAATTGGTTCATTGTTGTTATTAATCTAACGCAGCAAATTACAAAAATGTTTCTTTTCCGTCGCATACGCGCATTTATCGTCAGAGATTTTCAACTCGCACTTTCCTATCGCGTTGAATTTTTTATCAAGATATTGTGGATTTTAGGAATCGTGACGACATTTTATTTTATCTCGCGTATTTTCGCCGGTTTTCCGCTCGCACAATACGCGCAATGGCAAAATCCGCTGACGGCGTGGCTGACCGGAATGGCGATGCTCAACTATTTTATGACCGGGTTTTCCGCGCTTGCCAACGCCATTAGGCAGGAACAAATGCAAGGCACTCTCGAAAGCGTTTTGCTGACGCCGATAAATGTTCCGACCGTGATTGTTTCAAGTTCGGCGTGGTCTTACGTTGAAGCGACGTTTAATTCGTTTTTGTATCTTTTCTTCGGCTGGCTTTTCTTTAACGTTCAATACAAAGGCAATTTTCTGCTGGCGCTTTTGTTTTTAGTTTTAACGACTTTAACTTTAGCCTGCGTCGGAATTTTGTCGGCAAGTTTTGCGATGGTTTTCAAGCGCGGCGACCCGTTTGCAATTCTGCTTGGCGCGGGAACAGCGCTTTTTTCCGGCGTTTTCTTTCCAAAGGAAATGCTGGAAGAATCTCTCGGTGAAACCGGCGGCAAAGCTCTTTCTTACATAAATCCGTCAACTCACGGACTCGAAGGCATTCGCGCCGTTTTAATTCAAGGAAAAACTTTAAGCGAAGTAGAAACGCCGCTCGTCACGCTTTTCATTTTTCTCTCCGTCTTGCTTCCCTTTTCGCTTTGGGTTTTCGGCAGAGCGATAAAACGTGCTAAACGCGAAGGCAGTTTAATACAGTATTAATACAGTATTAAAATAAAAAACCATGAATTTGACCAAATGAAACGGCTTGCCATAGATTTTTTTCAGACTTAAACTAAAAAAGGAATCAAATTTTAATAAACAAATTATCGAAGGTTTAGAAAAAATGGCGGAAGTAAAAGAAGTAATCACCAATGCGCATGAAGAAAAAGAGCGATGGGAACGAGAAACATTGCAAAAGGTTTTAGATAAAACTCCAGAACGAAAAAAGTCGTTTGAAGGCATTTCGCTCGAGCCGGTCAATCGTCTTTATACTGAAGCAGATACGGAATCAAATGATGAAATCGGTTTTCCCGGTGAGTTTCCATACAAGCGCGGAATTCATCCGACGGGTTATCGCGGGCGGCTTTGGACGATGCGGCAGTTTGCCGGATTTTCTTCGCCCGAAGAAACAAATAAACGATTTAAATATCTGATGTCGCAGGGTCAAACAGGTTTGTCGGTGGCTTATGATTTGCCCGCGCTGATGGGTCTTGACGCCGATTCTCCCTTGAGTGAAGGCGAAGTTGGAAAATGCGGCGTCGCTGTTTCATCGCTGGCTGATTTTGAAGTTTTATTTGACGGAATCCCGCTCGAACAAGTCACGGTTTCGCAGACAATCAACGCTCCGGCTTCAATTTTTCTGGCGATGTATCTGGTCGTCGCTGAAAAACAAGGCGCGGATTTTAATAAAATTTCCGGTACGCTGCAAAACGATATTTTGAAAGAATACATCGCTCAAAAAGAGTGGATTTATCCGATAAAACCGGCGATGAAATTGGTGATTGATACATTTGAATACTGCACAAAATACGTTCCGAAATACAATCCGATTTCCGTTTCCGGTTATCACATCCGCGAGGCGGGCGCGACGGCTTTGCAAGAACTCGCTTTTACTTTGCGTGACGGCGTTGAGTATGTCCAATACGGAGTTGAACGCGGCTTAAATGTTGACGAATTCGTTCCGCGTATTTCCTTCTTTTTTAACGCGCACAATGATTTTTTTGAAGAAATAGCGAAATATCGAGCGGCGCGTGTTGTATGGGCAAAAACAATGCGCGACCGTTTCGGCGCGATAAATCCGCGCACTTTGCAATTGCGTTTTCACACACAAACTGCGGGAGTTTCTTTAACCGTTCAACAGCCTTTAAACAATATCGCTCGCGTGGCGATTCAAGCCCTGGCTGGAGTTTTGGGCGGAACGCAATCTTTGCACACAGACGCTTACGACGAAGCTCTTGCTTTACCAACTGACCAAGCCGCATTAATTGCGCTTCGCACACAGCAAATCATCGCTGAAGAAACCGGTGTCGTAAATACGGTTGACCCGCTTGGCGGAAGTTGGTATCTGGAAAGTTTAACGCAAAAAATGGTTGCCGGCTGTTTTGATTATTTCGAGAAAATTGACGGTTTCGGCGGAATGGTCGAAGCGGTCGAAGCCGGATTTCCCCAACGCGAAATTCAGGAGTCAGCGTATCAATATCAAAAAGCCGTAGAAAGAAACGAGCAAACAATTGTCGGCGTAAACAAATACGCAATGGAAAATGAGTTTTCCAAAATTGATACTTTGCAAATTGACGAAAACGTGCATGAGCATCAGCTTTCACGTCTTCAAGAAACAAAACAAACGCGCGACAATGGCGCAGTTGCAAACGCTTTGGAAGGATTAAAACGCGCCGCGCAATCAAACGAGAACACAATACCTGCGACGATTGAAGCCGTCAAAGCATACGCCACAGTAGAAGAAATTTCCGTTGCGTTGCGTGATGTTTACGGAATTTATGAAGAACCTGCTTTTTAATTGAAGAATCAGCAAAGATATGCCGAATGATTTGAAACGTGAAATGCTGCGCCACACGTTTGCAGCACTTACCTATCGCGGCGGCAAAGCAATCGCCGACGCACCGGAAAGTTTTGCCGAGATGAAAGCACGCGAAACAACGAGAACTCCGATTGAAATTCTCGCGCATATCGGCGACCTGCTTGATTGGGCTTTGCAGATGGCGCGAGAAAAGCCGGTTTGGAATGATTCAAAACCATTGCCTTGGGAAAAAGAAACCGAGCGTTTTTTTGATTGTCTGGAAAAGTTTGACAAATTTTTAGCTTCCGATGAATCTTTAGCGCAATCGTGCGAGAAAATTTTTCAAGGTTCGATTGCCGACGCTTTAACACACGTCGGGCAAATCAATCTTTTGCGGCGAATTCACGATGCCCCTGTGCGCGGCGAAAACTATTTCAAAGCCAAAATCGAAATTGGTCGCGTTGGACGTGAACAATCGGCAAACCGTGTCGAGTTCGATTGAATCAAATAATCCGAGATGTTAAATCCGACCGTCATCGCCATTCCCATTTTTGCGCTCCTGATTGCAATTGAAGCGTGGCTCGTCATACGCGAAAATCAAGAGAATTTTGACCGTAAAGATACTTGGACAAACATTTTTGTCGGTTTTATGAGTGTTGCCTGGGGCGCGGTCTTCGGAATTTTCACAAGCATAATTTACAATTCGGTCTTTGAATTTGCGCCCTTCAAAATGCCGATGAACGCATGGTGGGCGTGGGCGATTTTACTTTTTGTTGACGACTTTGCATATTACTGGTTTCATCGTTTCAGCCACGAGATTCGTTTTTTCTGGAATTTTCACGTCGTTCATCACTCGTCGAATCAATACAATTTAAGCGTTGCCGTCCGTCAGAGTTGGTTTAGCGGCGTCGCGCATTGGATTTTTTATGTTCCGGTCGCGTTTTTGGGTTTTCCGCTGTGGGCTTTTGTCACAATGCACGGCTTGAATTTGATTTACCAATTCTGGATTCACACAAAACTTGTCGGAAAAATCGGATTTCTTGAAAAAATTCTCAATACGCCGTCGCATCACCGCGTTCATCACGGCATTAACAATCCTTATTTAGACAAAAATTACGCTGGGATTTTTATCATTTGGGATAAAATGTTTGGAACATTCGTTGAAGAAACAGAAACGCCGCGCTACGGAATCATTAAACCTCTAACAACGCACAATCCGCTTTGGATAAACACGCACGGTTGGTTTGAAATGTTCGCGGCAATGCGACAGCAGAAAACCTTTCGCAATAAACTTCGCTGCGTTTTCGGCTCGCCTGATATGAATCTTTGATCTTCTTTCGTCAAACGTGATTGCCTTTTCGCAAAATTTATTCATTAAATGTATTCGCCGAAACATTATGTTACCGAAGATTTCGCATTTATGCTTGGCTTTATGCGCCGGTATAATTTTGCCACGCTCGTTACTTCCAAAAACGAAATTTTGATTGCTACACATTTACCTTTTATTGTCGAAGAAAGCTCCGATTCCGTAATTTTAACTTCACATCTGGCAAGAGCCAACCCGCAATGGAAAAACTTTGCGAACGCCGAAGCTCTGGTCATTTTCCATGAACCGCACGCTTATATCTCACCTATGTGGTATGAAGAAGAACTTTCTGTTCCGACCTGGAATTATGTTGCGGTTCACGCTTACGGAAAGACGCGGATTTTTGAAGATGAAGCAGAAGTTTTTTCGATTTTAGAAAAAATGATTTCCGCTTTTGATAAAACATATTTTGAAAAATGGAAACATCTTCCATACGAATTTAAATCAAAACTTTCAAAGGGAATCGTCGCTTTTGAAATTGAGGTCAAAGACTTGCAAGGCAAAAAGAAACTCAATCAAAGTTCATCAAAAGTTGACCGCCAAAACGTGATAGAGAATCTTCAAATTAACTCAAACCAATTGGAAGTTGTAATTGCGCGAATGATGTCGGAAAATGAGCACTCGTTATAATTTTTGGTAAAATTTGTTATAGTTGCTTTCGAAAAATTAATGTTAAATAAATTTTATGAACGGTAGAAAAATTCGTGTCCTTGTAGCCAAACCCGGGCTTGACGGGCACGACCGAGGCGCAAAGGTTATTGCTCGCGCGTTACGTGACGCGGGAATGGAAGTTATCTATACAGGCTTGCGCCAAACGCCGGAAATGATTGCGACGGCAGCTTTACAGGAAGATGTTGACGCTGTTGGAATTTCGATTTTATCAGGAGCGCATAACACGCTTTGCCCGCGAATCGTTGACCTTCTGCACAAAAACGGAATGGATGATACACTTGTTCTGGTCGGCGGTATTGTTCCGCAAGAAGATATTGCCGAGCTGAAAGCAAAAGGCGTTTCGGAAATTTTTCTGCCCGGTACGTCAACCGAAGATATTGTAAAATTCATCAATGACAATGTAAAAACAAAAACTTAATCTGGCACGATTCGTGCTTAAATATTCAACGTCAAGAAATTTTCATTTAGAAAATTTTAAAAATTGGAGGTTTTATTATGAAATTGAAAGGATTTTACAGTTTCGGGCTGCTCTTCGCAATCGTATTATTTTCATACGTGATAACGACTGCTCAAGTGGTTGAGACTACAAAAAAAGTCGCGGAAAAAACAAAAGACGTGACGGTTGACGCAGCAAAAAAGACTGCTGACGTAACGGCGGATGTAGCTGAAAAAACAAAAGATGTTACCGTTGATGCCGCTAAAAAAACAGTATCTGGAGCAAAACAAACAGGCGCTTATGTTAAAAGGAAAAGCGGCGGCGCGGCACGTAGCGTTTATCGCGGCGGCAGATATGTAACCCGCAAGGTTTGGAACGGAACAAAATATGTTTCGCGCAGAGTTTATGTGGGTGCAAAATACACCGGCAAAAAAGCGTATCAAGGCGGAAAATATGTCGGCGTTAAAACTGTCAAAGGAACAAAATATACAGCTCATAAAACAAAACGCGGCGTGAAGGCTGTCGCCAGCAGAACGAAAAAGGTTTTTGATTAAATAAAATTTGTTAATTGAGTTTAAGAGACGGTCAACAACCGTAAAGAAAATTTTTCGGTTGTTGACCGTCTCTCGTTTTTGTTTTTTAATTAGAGCCTTATGAAAGAAAAAGTCAGAGTCGCAAGCGGGCAAGGTTTCTGGGGCGATTTATTGTCCGCACCGGTTGACCAGGTGCGCGGCGGGCAGATTGATTATTTGATGCTCGACTATTTAGCCGAAGTTACGATGTCCATTATGCAAAAGCAGCGCTCGCGTGATGCAAATGCCGGTTACGCGAAAGATTTTGTTTCGTTGATGCGCGAGATATTGCCCGACTGTGTCGAAAAAAATATCAAAGTTTTATCAAACGCTGGCGGCGTAAATGTCGAAGGTTGCGCTAATGCAATTTCAGATGCGGCAAAAGAAATAGGTTTAAGCGGAAAAGTAAAAATCGGCGTCGTAACAGGCGATGATATTTTGCCGCGTCTCGATGAGTTTCTCGAAAAAGGTGTTGAAATAAAAAATATGGACACGGGCGAATCGCTCGCCGCAATCCGCGATAAAGTTCAAAGCGCGAATGTTTATCTCGGCGCGCAACCGCTGGTCGAAGCGTTAGATAAAGGCGCGCAAATCATCGTCGGCGGACGCCTGACTGATACGGGTTTGACCCTCGCGCCTTTGATGCACGAATTCGGTTGGAGTTTTGAAGATTGGGACAAAGTTGCCACCGGAACAATCGCCGGACACATTATCGAATGCGGAGCGCAATGTTCGGGCGGAAACTGCCAATTCGACTGGCAAAACATTCCCGACCTGGCAAACGTCGGTTTCCCGATTGTCGAAGCCTTTCCAAACGGCGATTTCGTCATCACCAAACACGAAAACACTGGCGGCTTGGTCAACATTCCATCAGTTAAAGAACAGCTTTTATACGAAATGGGCGACCCGCAAAGTTATATCACGCCGGATGTCGTTGCCGATTTTACTTCGATAAATTTAGCCAACGATGGTAAAAATCGCGTTCGCGTTTTCAGCATCAAAGGATATCCGAACACCGAATTTTACAAAGTTTCGATTGCTTATACAGGCGGATGGAAAGCGGTCGGAACGCTCGTCTATTCTTACCCGAACGCTTTTGAAAAAGCTAAACTCGCAGACAAAATTTTGCGTCAAAGGCTGGAAAAGTTAGGTTTGAAATTTGACGTAATTTTAACCGAATTCGTCGGTGTCAATGCCACACATGGGCATCTCGCGGGTGAGCCGCCGAAAGACATCCCCGAAGTCCAATTGCGCGTCGCCGTGCGCGGACAAATCAAAGCGGACGTGGAAAGATTTACCAAAGAAATCGCGCCGCTTATTTTAACCGGTCCGCCGTCGGTTACGGGTTTCGCGGGTGGTCGTCCGAAAGTTGAAGAAATTATGGCGTATTTTCCGGCGTTGATTCCGAAGAATTTGATTGAAACAAAGGTAGAAGTTTTGGAGGCGTAGTTTCGGAAAATTAACTTTTACACTGCTTTTAATAATTTCTCCAATCTCGGTCACATTAAAAATAATTTGAATAAAAAATCTCCGACGAGGAATTTGTTTTCCTCATCGGAGAGATTTGTCACTATTTAACCGTTTGTTTATACTTTTGCGTTTTACGCTCAAAATTTCTGAGCATAAGTGCTCCGGCATTAAACGAATCCAACCTTTAGAAAGTGCCTATCTTTCAAGCAGGAAATCACCCGCATCGCCTGCAGTAAAATTCAGCCCGTCTAAATCTTCCGTTAGTGTTAAAACCTGCGCAGAGAAATTGAAACGTTTTGATTTCACCTCGAAAATATAAGTTAAAACCCGCCGCCACATTATCAAACCGATAATAGCCGAAAGTCGTCGTCGTCGCTCTTCTTGTATTGCCACTCGAATCGGTTATCGTAACGACCACGTTTCTGATTCCTCTGCCTTGTGCCGTGATAACTCTTCCCGTTACCGTAACAGTCGCGGCAGTCGGTGTCGCCACGATAAAGCTTCCGTTTGTCGTCGCTGCCGCCGGATCGCCTTCATTGAACATAAAGGATGTGAACGTTAGATTCGTTCTGTCAGTTGGTGTCTCTGCCATTCCAACTACGGTAAAGCGCAAGAAGAGTAACGTACCAGATCCGCTCAACGGCTGCTGCGTGCCAAAGCCAGAAATGGTTACTTGTCCGCTCGTCGTTGTGTTCGGCGTAATGGTAAAGCCCGCCGCTCCAGACAATGTTCCGGCTGTGTCAAAAGCGACTGTTGCCGGCTGCAGCACATTCGGATCAAAAGCGTTCAATTGTCTAAAGCGCGTGGCGTTTCCTCGCTTGCATGCGTCGCTTGAAAAGCCATGCAATGGCGTTTATCTATCGGCTACTCCGAATATCAACGGACATTTTCGCGTTTTCGCGCTCATTGCAAGTGGGGAAACGCCACGCGCTCCAGTTGGTTAGTCTGATTTATTTTTGTTCGGATGCTTACAACTGTGCCGTTAATTGCCGTTAATCACGCTGCTCATGCAGTCGCCTTGACTGTGGAAGGTTCGCGGGTAATTAAAGTTTCTCCAGCCGCCCTTCCTGCATTCGTCCACACTTAACGGGCGACCGCAAACCTGCCCGGTGTCTATGGTATATGGAGTTCCGAGCGGGACAATGAAAGTTTGCGCCGTGATGACCGGCTCATTAGTCAGGTTCTTGCCTCTGTGAACGCGACCCGCATGCTCAAGGAAGGTTGCCCTTGGGTATAAACCGTTTCAAAGCCGCAGCCGTCTTCGACAGTCAGTGTGCCTTGCTTCACAATCGTGTAAGCACCGACACCGGGATGATTATGCCAGCCAAGCACTTCGCCGGGGTCAATCGTCAGTGTCCGCATTCTTGTTGCGGCGGGACCGCCAAACTGTTCAAAGTTCGCATACACGCCGTCGGCAATCGTTTGGTTAGTTGCCGCATAGACGGCGATTCCCAAGACAAGTGCGCCTAAGCTGAGTGCAGCTACTAATCCTTTTCTCAATGTTATGATTTTCATATTTGTTCTCCTATTTTTTGGTCAGGATGCTTTGAACGGCGTGTGTTCTGCCGCCGCATCCGAATTAGCGACAGCCGACCGACTTTTTTTATTTCAAAACCGCTTGTTCATTCCGCTTCGGCAATTTGTCGCCAAAAATGCCGCGAGGTTGAAGTCGTCAATCCGAAGTAAGGAAAATAATTGTTGAAATTAGTTTCTAATTATTAGCGCAACAGTTTTTGAAAACACAGGTCAAAATGGTTTGAAAAAATTTGACTTTTCGCTTCTCTATGTTTGAATTGTTTACGGAATAAAAGCATTTGGAACAGGTTTATCAGTAGCCTCACCAAAAGCAACGCCCGTAAAACCTGACTGGCTTCTCTGGATATACCAAGTCCCATTTCTAAACACTGCAATGTCCGTCTTTTCGTCGCCATCATAATCAGCCGGAACTGGTAAATCTGTTCCCAATCCGAATGCTATTGCCGTAAATCCGTCTCGGCTTCGCTGTAGATACCACGTGCCGTTCGATGGTCTGAATACGGCAAGGTCAGTTTTACCGTCTCCGTCATAATCAGCCGGAACGGGCAAATCAGTTGCGAATCCAAACTGAATACCTGTAAATCCGTTAGTTGATTGCAATAGATACCAAGTGCCGTTTCTAAAGACGGCGATGTCGGCTCTGCCGTCGTTGTCGTAATCAGCCGCAAGCGGAACATCTCCGGCTTGTCCAAAAGGAAAGCCGGTAAATTGATTGGTTGTTAGATTGTAGATGTACCACACGCCGTCTGATGGTCGAAAGACAGCAATCTCTGCACGACCATCTCCGTCATAATCAGCGGGTACGGGAATATCGGTTGCCGCGCCAAAAGCAAGACCGAGAAAGCCAGTTGTGCTTCTTTGGACAAACCAAGTTCCGTCCCGATAAACAGCAATGTCAGTTTTGCCGTCGCCGTCGTAGTCGGCGGGAACAATTTTGTCTGTTGAAAGCCCGAACTGCGTGGCGGAAAAGCCTTGTGTTGATTGATTCAGATACCAAATTCTGTCGGTCGGACGGAAGACTGAAACGTCCGCTTTGCCGTCGCCGTCAAAGTCAAACAGTCTCACTCTGGCGGCTGTCGGCGCCACTGGCGTATTGACTCCAAGCCGTGAGGGATAACCGCGTGCGGCAAGCGCAAAATAACTCCAAGACATATAGAGTCCTACCGAATCCAGTGCTTCAATAGAAACATTATAAATTCCTGAAGGAGTCCACTGAGAAAATCGATGGACGACTTTATAGACTCCGTCTTTATCATCACCTGAAATTCGGTTGGAAATGTTTGGTTCAATAATAAACCCATCTCCCTCCCAATAATCATCCTCAGGGCGGAATAAAAACACTCTAATAGAACCGTAAGGAGGAATGCCTGATGTTGCGTCTTTAACCCGAAAAGTGATAGTGACATCCTGCGCACCGTCTGCCGTATTAATAACAGAGGGCGATAGGCTGAAATCACTTATCTCCGGCGGAATTATGTCTTCATTATTACTAATAACCTGCAGCTCGGTGGCAAAACCACGCGCAGCAATCTCAGAGGTACCAAACGCCCTGTAATTTATTCCATCAAATGCATAGATAAAATTAATCTTCCAGGTTCCTGCCCCGCTGTATTGAGGAAATATGGCTGTCTTTCTATAAACTCCATCTCTAGCATTTCCTGAAATTCGATCCACGTTGAGCAAACCAACACCAACGTATTGGTTTCCTATAGGACTTCTGAAGCTCACACTAACACCAGTTACATTTCTTTCGGTATCCGTAACACGAACAGTTATGGTTACAGTTTGAGAACTGTTTGTCGTATCAATGATCGACGGAGTAAAGCTGAACTCCTTTATATCTATCGCTGCTGGATTACCGCTTTGTGCGCTAACATGGGCTATCACTGATAGAACTAACATGGCAGCCAATGTTAATTTGCCGATAAACGGTCTAATGCGTATTTCTCTAAACAAAAAAAGAATGTTTTTCATTAAGCCGCACATTAAAAATACGACGGCGAAAAATTGCTTTGATGTAAGTTTTATCTTGTTCATAAATTTCTCCTTTTGGCGTTTGATAAAAAACGCCGGTTATGTTTGTGATAATTGATTTCTCAATTTATTAAACTTTTCTTAAATCTCTCTAAAAATGCATTTCCCTAGTTGTTGGAGCGCGGTTTCATAAAATTCAGAAAAACGTAGTTAGCGACGTTGCGCCCCGCCGATTGTCCGGCAACTTGGTCAAACTCGAAATGAATGCCGCCATAGACGCGGCTTCGTCCCTGTTCGTTCGCCATCTGGTGAAATCCGGCATATGAGCGCGTCGCGCCGCCCGCACCTTCCCAAGTGCTTTGATAAGGAATGTCGTCGCGTCCGAAAAACAGCGCGAGAATCGTCGCTTGCGACATACCCATTCCCGTCTGATTGCCCGGATAAGTCGGATACGCCGGATTGGCGATCAGCGATGTCCAATTGACATCCGGCGCGGTGTTCGGATTGCCGTCTTCGTCGGCGCGTCGAATCGCCGTCACGGGTCGCCACAAACCATATTGATATTTGCCGGCGAATGTCGTTAGCAGCGTGTCGTGCGACGAGATATTCAGCAGCGCGAAGAGGCGCGCGTTTTCCGCCGTCGTATTGTTGCGCTGGATGGCGATGTTGCGGGCGACGGTGTTCCAAGTGGCAAACAAATTCGTCGTCGTATTGACGCCGTGCCATAACTGCGCGATTTGCGTTTGGTCGGCAGTGCGCGTCGTGCTTGTCGCCGAGCCAAGCGCTTTGACTTCGTTAAAATCACGAGCGTATTCGTCGCTCGTCATCGCGGGCGGCGGATTCGACATGAACCGCGTGGCAGAACCGATGGCAAACGGCAGAACTCCCGGATAATGCGTAAATGTCGCAATGGTATTGCCCGGCGCGAGTTGCCAGTTTCCCGGAGTCGGCGGCAAAACATACGACGGCGGCGTAACATTCCAGCCGTCATTAGCGCGAACCGCCAAAATTCGCGCGGCGACAATTTGACCGACCCTGATGCCTTCCCCAGCCTGACGGGGCGAAATTCCGTTTAGCGAGTTGGCTAACTCGGTATCGAAAACCGTCGCCCGCGTCGGATACAAAGCCACCAAAACATCGTGCGCGGCTTGAGCGGCGGCGGCTTCCCGCGAAGATGGTCCAATGTAAAATATGGTTGTATCATCCCGCGAAGCTCGTCCGCTTCTCGGAACTTCGATTAAATAAGGCGTGTAAGTGCCGTCAATCGAATTTACCGCATCGAATATCGCCGCGTGCATCATTGCGTAAGGGCGCGTCTGAAAAATGGTCGCCGGATGCTGTCCGGGCGTGCTGATGGTTTGTTGCAAAACCCGATTCCACTGCAGAACGACATTTTCGTCGGGCGTATTTGCTTCGGTCGACTCCATTTCCTGCGCCCGAATATTCGTCAGAGCGCAAAATAAAATTGCGATTGTCAAAAGACATTTGAGAAATTGTTTGTAATTCATCTTATTTTTCTCCTTAATTTACAAATTGATTTTTTACAGATTGTTTTTGATTACCCGAATCGGCGTCGCTTTTACGTCTGCCAAATTCTCGATTAACTTTTCCATATCTTCATTTTTGATTTCGCCTTGCGGGTCAATCACGACTTCCCTTTCTGCGATTGAGGTTTTTTCGCGGTCATCAAAAATTACTTTGAGTTTTTCCGATAACAGCGTTATATCGGCAATCGTTCCGGTTTCGATTTTGTTCAGACTCAAGCGTCCGTCTTCGCCGACTTCAACGACCAGCATTAACGGCTTTACCTTTTTGTCGAGCGCAAGTAAGGTATTCCGGTCAACGAAATCAATCGGATAATTTTTCACCGAACTCTTACAATTAAGAAAAGAAAGGCTGAAAACGAAAATTGAAATGAGCAAGATTTTTTTCAAGCTGTTTCGCATTCTTCCCCCGTGTTTTGAGTTCCGCCAAAAGGACGGCTTTTTATTCTAAAAATCACTGCCTGAAGGCGGAACTCAAAACGGTTGTTCACTCCTGCTTTTCCGATTACTTGCGAAGCGTTTTCGCCGTTACCGTATTGGAATAAGCCGAGCTGCCGCCGAGATTGACGGCGCGCACGCGGTAATAGTATTGCGTGTTGGCAAACAGTCCCGTGTCGGTATATGTCGTCACATTTGCGCCCGTTTGTCCGACTTGAACGGCATTACCGCAGTTTTTATTGCGGCATTGTTCGATAACGAATCCGCTTTCGTTGTTTGCATTGTCAGTCCAACTGAAACTGACTTGCGACTTGCCGACCGTATCTACCTTCAAATTGCTCGGCGCAGCCGGCGGCGGCGGCGGGACAACCGAAATGCCGACGGTTTGGACGGTTTCACCCGAGTCGTTGTCAGTCACCTTGACCGTTATCGTGTAATTGCCCGCGGCTGAGTATTGATGCGTTTGAAGAAATCCGCCGGGCGCGCCCGTTGTTGTAAGAAATCCGCTCGCTCCGTCGCCCCAATCTATGAACACCGTCAGCGACTCGTCCTGAAAGCCGCCGTGATAGCCGGGGTCTGTATAATCGCCGGTGAGCGTCGCCGTGCTTCCGACAGTAACCGTTGACGGATTGACGGCGAGGTTGCTGATAATCGGATTGACATTGTTGACGGTAACGACTGTCTGTCCGGCTTCGCCGGTGCCGTTATTGTCAACGATTTGATAATTTATCGTGTAGTTATCCGAAGACGTAACATTAGGATTGTCGTCAAGATATTGATGCGTTTCGCTGAACGAAGTCGTTCCCGCCGGATAATTGAAAAATTGCAGCGCTGAGCCGTCGCCCCAATTAACCGTCAAAGTAAAAGTATCGCCCGCGTTCGAGTCGTTGATATTGCCTGATAAAGTCGCCGTGCCGCCTTCGTTAATCGGCGTAGTAACCGCGACATTGCTCAAGGTCGGCGGGGTCGCTTCGCCGCCCCACGACGGCTGTATATCAGCCGCCGGATGGTTGGTCAGCCGATTTAAGTTCGAGCCATTCGCGTCCATCACATAAATCTCACTGTTGCCGTCGCGCTGTGAGCTAAAAGCAATCTTGCCGCCATCGGGACTAAACGACGGGTCGGCATCAAACGCCGAGTTGTTGGTCACATTGGTTTCATTCGTTCCGTTGGCGTCCATCACATAAATTTCATAGCTGCCGTCGCGGTTTGAGCTAAAAGCAATCCTGCTGCCGTCGGGACTAAACGACGGCTGGGAATCAGCCGCCGAGTTGTTAGTCAGCCGATTTAAATTCGAGCCGTTCGCGTCCATCACATAAATCTCTTCGTTACCGTCGCGGTCTGAGATAAAAGCAATCTTGCTGCCGTCGGGACTAAACGACGGGCTGGAATCATCCGCCGAGTTGTTGGTCACATTAATTTGATTTGTTCCGTTGGCGTTCATTACATAAATCTCGGAGTTGCCGAAACGAATTGCGTGAAAAGCAATCTTGCTGCCGTCAGCACTAAGCGACGGGCTGTCATCATACGCCGAGTTGTTAGTCAAATTGGTTTGATTTGTTCCGTTGGCGTTCATTACATAAATCTCAACGTCACCGTCGCGCTGTGAAGCAAAAGCAATGTCTCCGTTTGTCTGGGCGCGGACAATCGGCACGGTCAAAAAAGCCATTGCCAGAAATAAAATGATTGAAAGCGTGTTTCGCATTGTTGGTTGTAATTTCATAGTTTTTCTCCTTTAGTTTTTATTTAGGAATTTTTTGTTTATTGCGGAAGTCCGCACTTTTGCCCGGACGAAAGTTACACTCGACTATCGTGTGGTTCCACATTTTGAGAACATTTTCAAAAATCAGGAATGCAGAATAGCGTTTCGGCTAATTCCGAGTTGTGCTATCATTCGTTTTACGGGTTAATCTCAAGCAGTTAAATTCTTTTCGCCGGAAAAGTCCTTTGGTTTGGCTTAGACATTTCTTAGAAAGTTATTAGAAGGCGTATGTCGCTGAAAACAAACAGTTTTGAGTTTGGCGAGTTTCTTCTCGATGCGAAGGAAAAAGTGCTTTTGCGACAGGGAGAACCCATTTCCATCACGCCGAAGACCTTTCAATTGCTTCTCGTGCTGGTTGAAAATCACGATCATATTGTCGAAAAAAACGAATTGATGAAAGCGGTCTGGGCGGACAGCTTTGTCGAGGAAGGAAATCTCTCTTTTACGATAAATCTTTTGCGAAAAACTCTGGACGACGACGCGCAAAATCCGCGATTTATCAAAACCGTCGCGCGTCGTGGTTATCGTTTTATCGGCGAAGTCAGAGAAAACGATAATGGAAACGTATCGAAGAACGACGCGGCACAGACGTTTTCTCAGCCGGTTCAAAAAAATTCCGTCCGTTCGCCAAGGCTCAAGAAATTTGTTTTTCCAATCGCAGCCGTTGTGGTTATCAGCTTAATCGTTACCGGCTTTTGGTATGCGGGAAACAAAAACACGGAAGGTGACGCGCTCGTTTTATCCGCGACTTTCCGTTCTGAAAAACTCTCGACCAATGGAAAAGTTCACAACGCCGTCATCTCGCCTGACGGAAAAAACGTGGTTTATACGAACGGTTCTCTACACAGCGAAAAGATGAGCGTTTGGCTCAGACAGCTCGAATCCGCCAACAATGTCGAGATAATTCCGCTGTCCAACGATATTTATATCGGGCTTGCGTTTTCGCCTGACGGTAATTTTCTTTATTTTGTCCGAGTACTGCGCGGTGTTGGAGCAAAAGCCGCTATTTACCGCGTTTCGATTTTCGGCGGAGTTCCGACCAAACTGGTTGGTGAAACGCAGGGCTGGATTAGTGTTTCATCCGACGGCGAAAAACTTTCATTTGTCCGCTGCTATTACCGGGAAGATGAAAATTGCTCTTTGTGGATTGCCGATTCATCGGACGGAAAAAATGAAAAAAAAATCGCTTCGCGCCCGCGCCCTTTTCGGATTGGCGACAACGAATTTTCACCCGACGGAAAAACCGTCGCCTTTGCCGTCGGACAATCGGAAAATCAAGCGAATGAGTTTGGTTTAGCCGAAGTTAACATTGAAAGCGGCGCGGAACGCGAGCTAACCGCGCAGAAATTTTTTAACATCAAAAGTTTGGCGTGGCTGCCGAATCAAAGCAGTCTGCTTATTACCGCGTCGAGAGTTCCCAATAAAACTTTTCCTATCTGGCAAGTTTCCGCCGCGACGGGCGATGTCAATCTGCTGACAAAAAATTCGGAAACTTATTCGTCTTTAAGTTTAAGCAAAGACGCGAGCCGTGTAGTTTCGACACAGGTTAAAGAAGATTTTCGCATTCGTCTTTATCAAACGGAAAATTCTTCCGCCGCGCCGCGAGTTTTAGCGGATGCGATGGCGGCTGCCTTCGCGCCGAACGGCAAAATTGTTTTTTCATCCCAGATGACGGGAAACGATGAGGTTTGGAGTATCAACGCGGACGGAAGCGAACAACGGCAATTAACCAATGACGCGGCTGACGATTCATCGCTGATAGTTTCACCCGACAATAATTCAATATTTTTCGCGTCGAACCGCACCGGAGAAGTTCACATTTGGCGAATGAACGCGGACGGAAGCAATCAAACGCAAATTACCGCCAAAGAAGGCGGTTTTCCGATTTCTGTTTCGTCAGACGGAAAATGGCTCTACTATCATTCAGGACGGCAGAGAATGCTCCGGCGTGTTTCAACCGAAGGCGGTGAAGAGCAAACGGTTTTGAACAAACGAAAACACCGCTTCGCCGTTTCCCCCGACGGTTCGCAGGCGGCTTTTCTTGAAAAACAAGGTGAAGAAAATGTCTTGATGATTGTTTCACTCGCCAACGGGCAAACGAACAAAACTTTCAAACTTGTTGACGGAAACGCCGGATTGGTTGAACTTAAATGGTCGCGGGACGGAGAAAATCTGGCGTATATTTTAGCGGACAATGAATTTAAAAATAATACTCTCTGGTTTCAACCGCTCAATGAAGAAACGCCGCGACAAATTGCCGATTTGGGCGATGAGGAAATCTCCGAGCTATCCGGTTTCGCGCTTTCGCCGGACGGAAAAAATTTCGCGGTCGTGCAAGGCGGATGGAAACACGACGTGGTACTTTTGAAAGGTTTGAAATGATTGTTAACAAAACAATTAGGCTAAAATAAATTAGCTTAAAAAATAATATTGAGTAAAGTGTATTAGTCCAATCAACCGGCTAAATTATCAGAACCGTTAACAATATTTGCAACCAGGGGTAAAGACAAATCTCAATTTTTAACGTCGCCCGATTTTACCTCAACATCTGACTTTGTAAATTTTGAATACGCAAAAATAACCCGCGTATCTTGAACAGTGGTAATTTCCTTGTCTTTGCGTTTGACCGCGTAATCCACGAGCGTAATTTTCTTCGGCAAAACGATTTCCAGATTGCTTTTTTCGTATTCAAAAACGGTTTTGATAACGGTCAAAGGCGCGTTTAATCCGTCGGGCTGAATCGTCAATTCTCTTTCTTCACGCCAAAGCTGAAACGAGTTTGTGTCAATCCACAATTTTCCGCGTAAAAGCGCGTTTGCTTCTTTTATCGAGCCTGGTAAATCAACTTCAAAGCCGACGGAAAATTTATCTGGCGCGGCGCGCTCGTCGTTAAAAATCACATAAGGGCTTTTCGATTTTTGTTTGTAGCCGATTATAACGACTTCACTTCCACCGATGTTTTCTTTTCCCAAAAACTGAAAATCGAAAAACGGACGAATATGCGAAAGTAAAACGGGAGCTTGATTGAGAGTTAAACCGGAAATGTCGAGATTCTTATCGTAACGCGAACTTTCCTGTTGAATTTTTTTCAGCTCTTGTTCGGCGGTCGAAGACTTTAGAACTTTTTCAAAAAAATCCTGCGCTCGTTTTTCGCTGTCGCCGACGTTTTTTCCGTCAACTCTTGTAACGTTGCGGTATTCGACAACCGAACCGGGATTATTTGTTGATTGGTAAACCAAAAAATTCGATTCAATCGCGCGGCTGTTTTTTAATGCGCCGTCTTTTTTGTATTCTTCAAAAGTTTTTGTTTCTTCGGCGAGCAGATTATTAAAATTTTCACGGTAAACGTCGGTTTGCTTTTCGGCTTCGGCAAGAGCATTTTCCATAGAAAAAGGAGTTGGCAAAGGAGTCGGGGACGGCTTCGGTGAAGAAGTAAGCGGCTTTTGTCCGAACGCGGCGGCAAGTGTTAAAACGACGATAAATGAAATAAAAAATAATTTTTGCGACATAAATTCCCTCACTTGATTTATTATCTAAACATAACTTTAATAGAACACGAAATTTTATGAATTCTAAACCAGACACTTGGAAGCGCGTCCGTTCAAAAAAGATTGCCGACTGTCGCGTTTTTCAAGTGCGAGAAGATTTTTGCGAGCGGGAAACAGACGGAAAACACAGCACATTTTTTGTCATTGAAAATCCCGATTGGGTAAATGTCATCGCTATCACAAAACAAAATGAAGTCGTTCTGATTGAGCAATATCGACACGGCGCAGAGCAAATCACGCTGGAGATTCCGGGCGGAATGATTGACGAAAACGAAACGCCGGAAACGGCGGCGAAACGCGAGCTTTTAGAAGAAACAGGCTTTGATGCAAAAAAAATAATTCTTCTCGGGAAATCACAACCAAATCCGGCGATTCAAAACAACAAGATGTTTCATTTTCTCGCCGTCGGCTGCGAAAAGATAAAAGAAGCCGAGTTTAACGAACACGAAAGCGTCGTCACAAAATTAGTTTCACTCAGCGAAATTGAAAATTTGATTTCGGGCGGAAAAATCACCCATTCACTCGTCATTGCGGCTTTTCATTTTTTCGGCTTAAATAAAGGTTATGAAAGTTGAATTATTAAAACTCGCGCACGCTCGTTCCGGCGACAAAGGCGACACGGCGAACGTCGGCGTAATTGCATTGAAAGACGAATTTTATCCGCTTCTCGTCCGTGAGGTAACTGAAGAAAAAGTAAAACGGCATTTTGGCGAAATCGTCAAAGGCGATGTCGAGCGTTTTGAACTTCCGAATTTAAAAGCGTTAAATTTTCTGCTTCACGAATCGCTCGGCGGCGGCGGAACTTTGTCTTTAATGACCGACGCGCAGGGTAAAACTTTTTCTACTGCGCTTCTGCGGATGAAAATCGAAATCGACGACGACGAAGCGAAAAGTTTGGGATTATTATGATTGACGAAAAAATTAAATTTGATGGCGCGCAAATAGGTGGCATAAAAATTCATTACGCGCAGGCGGGCGACGGCGAAAAACTTGTCATTTTGCTGCATGGCTTTCCCGAATTTTGGTATTCGTGGCGGCATCAGCTTGTTGCTCTGAGCGACGAATACACAGTTGTTGCACCCGATATGCGTGGGTATAATTTATCCGACAAACCGACAAACATTGATGATTACACTATTAATAAATTAGCAGACGACGTAACGGGTTTAATAACTCATTTCGGACGTAAGAAAGCGGCGGTTGTCGGACACGATTGGGGCGCGAGCGTAGCTTGGAATTTAGCGCAAAATCATCCCGAATACGTTTGGAAACTCGCCGCGCTGCAAGTTCCGCCAATGTCGGTTTGGAAAAAAAATCAGACCTTCCGCCAATTTATGGCGAGCTGGTATATGTTTTTCTTCCAAATTCCCTCGTTGCCCGAATGGATACTGACACGAAGTAATTTTGCATTGCTCGAAAACGGTCTCAAAAATACAACCGCCGAAAAAGGCGTTTTCAGCGACGATGATATTGAAAGATATAAAGAATCTTGGAGTGAGCCTTTCGCACTAACGGCGATGATAAATTATTATCGAGCAAATATTATCAAAAGGTTTTTCGCAAAATCCCAAACGGAAGAAAAAATTCATGTTCCGACCCTTTTCATCTACGGCGAAAAAGACCATGCTGTTTTGCCGGAAACGGTAAAAAACGTCGGCGACGCGGTTGACGCGCCGTTTGAATATTTTCACATTCCCGACGCCGGACATTGGGCTCAGCAGGAAGCTGCCGAAACCGTTACGCAAATGCTACGCGAATTTTTAGCCGACTAATTAGCAGGTTTTCTCGATATTGCTTTACAAATAATTTGTTTTTCTTAAATTTTATTTCACTGGTTCGAATTCATTTTTTTAATATTTCAAGCGCGAAATCAAGCTCGATTGCGGAGTTTCTTATGAAAAATTCATTTCTTCGATTATTGCTCGTTTTTATTTTGAGCGTTTCCTTTTTCTCTCAATCAATGCCGGAGGAAAAAACTCTGATGGGGTTTTCCGCCCGCAATTCTGGCAAAGAAAAATCTCTGGAAGCTAAATTTGACGCTTTATTGAAACGCGAAAATCTCCGCAATTGGATGAAGCGTCTTTCGGCGAGACCGCATCACGTCGGCTCATCTTACGGAAAGGAAAATGCCCAGTTTTTGCTTTCGCTTTTTAAATCTTGGAGTTTTGACGCCCAAATCGAGCAATTTGACGTTTTGTTTCCGACGCCGAAAACGCGCCTTTTGGAAATAATTTCGCCGGAAAAATTCATTGCAAAACTCGAAGAAACTGATTTGAAAGAAGATGCGACATCAAATCAAAAATCGGAACAACTTCCAACTTACAATGCTTATTCGATTGACGGCGATGTGACGGGCGATGTGGTTTACGTCAATTATGGTATTCCTACAGATTATGAAGAGTTAGAAAAGCGCGGAATTGACGTGAAAGGCAAAATTGTAATTGCGCGTTACGGCGGCTCGTGGCGCGGAATCAAACCGAAAGTTGCCGCAGAACACGGCGCGATAGCTTGCCTGATATATTCCGACCCGCGCGATGACGGTTATTTTCAAGGCGACGTTTACCCGAAAGGCGCGTGGCGCAACGAAAACGGCGTTCAGCGTGGTTCGGTCGCCGATATGCCGGTTTTTCCGGGCGACCCGACAACACCGAATGTCGGTTCGACAAAAGGCGTTAAACGACTTGATAGAAAGAATGCGCCGACGTTGACGAAAATTCCTGTAATGCCGATTTCGTATGCGGATGCGCTGCCGATTCTTCGCAACCTCGGCGGCGCTGTCGCAACGGCAAATTGGCGCGGCGCGTTGCCGATTACGTATCATCTCGGCGGCGTGAATAATCTAAAAGTTCATTTCAAACTCCAATTCAACTGGGACATCAAACCAATTTACAATGTTATTGCAAAAATGCGCGGCGAGGAACTTCCCGACGAATGGATTATTCGCGGCAATCATCATGACGCTTGGGTAAATGGCGCGGATGACCCAATTTCCGGTTTGGTTTCCGAACTTGAAGAGGCGCGGGCAATCGGCGAGCTTGTCAAAACCGGCTGGCGTCCGAAACGAACAATTGTTTATGCGGCTTGGGACGGTGAAGAACCGGGACTGCTCGGCTCGACCGAATGGGCGGAAACGCACGCTCAGGAATTAAAAACCAAAGCCGCCGTTTACATTAACACCGACTCGAACGGACGCGGATTTTTAGGAATTGGCGGCTCGCACACACTCGAAAAATTTATCAACGAAGTCGGGCGCGACATCGCCGACCCGCAAACGAAAATGACAGTTTGGGAACGAACACGCGCCAGACAAATCGTTGACGGCTCGCCGAACGCTCGTAAGGAAACGATGGAACGCAGTGATTTGCGGATTTACGCGCTCGGTTCAGGTTCGGATTACACGCCGTTTCTACAGCATCTCGGCATTGCCTCGTTAAATATCGGTTTCGGCGGTGAAGACGGCGGCGGTTCGTATCATTCAATTTATGATTCGTTCGATCATTTCACGCGCTTCGGAGACCCAAATTTCGATTATGGTATAGCTCTCGCCAAAGTCTGCGGTCACGCTGTTTTAAGATTAGCAAATGCCGATGTTCTGCCGTTTGAATTTACGAATTTTGCCGAAACGGTCGGCGGTTACGTCCGCGAAGTTACGGCTTTGACCGACCAGATGCGCGAAGAAACCAAAACGATGAATCAGATGCTCGGCGGCGGAATGATTGTCGGCGTGCAAGACCCGACGCAAAAATTCGTCGCGCCGAAACCGAAGGAAAACGTGCCTTATCTGAATTTCGCGCCTCTACAAAATGCTCTGGTAAAATTGCAGGAAAGCGCGAAAAATTACCAAACTGCGTCAAAAAATAAACACATTTCGCCATCGGCACAAAAATCTCTCGACCAAATTTTGATAAGAACCGAGCGAAACTTAACGCGCGGCGAAGGCTTGCCGCGCCGCAACTGGTTCAAACATCAAATTTACGCGCCCGGCTTTTACACCGGATACGGCGTTAAAACTTTGCCGTCCGTACGCGAAGCAATCGAACAAAGAGATTGGCGAGAGGCGCAGGAACAAATTACGATTGTGGCGAAAACGATGGAAAATTTCGCGTCGGAAATTGATAAAGCAGTTGCTTTATCACAAGGTAAATAAATGTCTGAAATTTTAATCGCTCAGGGAAACTCGGCTTTAAGCATCACTCTCAACCGTCCCGAAAAGCGCAACGCTTTGAATGACGCTTTAATAAATTCTTTGAAAGATGCTTTGCGCGAAGCCGACAAGGATACAAATTTGCGGGCGATTGTTATTAAAGGCGCGGGTAAAGATTTTTGTTCTGGGGCGGATTTATCGGCATTGCGGAAAATTTCCGAAAGCTCGGTTCTGGAAAATTTGGCAGACGCTGAAAATCTGATGGAGCTTTACGCTTTGATTCGTAAAACAAAAGTCCCCGTCATTGCTACGGTTCACGGACGCGCTCTGGCGGGCGGCTGCGGTTTGGCAACGGCTTGCGACATTGTTCTGGCGGCAAAATCAGCCAGCTTCGGTTACCCGGAAGTAAAAATCGGTTTTGTTCCGGCGATGGTGATGGCGATTTTGCGCCGCAACGTTTCCGAAAAACGCGCCTTTGAATTAACGACGCAAGGCTTTGAATTTTCCGCCGAAGAAGCCGAACGATTCGGTTTGATAAATCGCGTTTTCGCCGACGAAAGTTTTGCGGAAGACGTAAAAAATTATTTGTCCGTTTATACAAAAGTCTCACGCTCGGCAGTCATTTTATCAAAACGCCTTTTATATCAAATGGACGGAATGATATTTGAAACCGCGCTTCGCTCGGGCGTGGACATCAACACGATTGCCAGACTAACCGACGACTATCAAACGGGAATCGCTAAGTTTTTGAATAAATAAACTCACAAAACTATGTCGAAACTCTTAATCACCAAATACCATAATCAACTTCACGAAATTCTCAACACGGGCGGCACTCGCAACGAAACATCTATCACATTTGCTTTTGCTAATCTTCTGCGCGCTTATGCTGAAAAGAAAAATTTGCTCTTGGTCGAACAGTTTGAATTTGTCGGGAAAAGCGGCAAGCGCATCAGACCGGACGGCGTTTTAAAGTATTTCGGCGGCATCGAACTCGGATACTGGGAAGCGAAAGACAGCAAGGATAAACTCGATGTTGAAATCAATAAAAAACTCAACGAAGCGGGTTATCCGAGCAATAACATTATTTTTGAAGACACGAACACCGCCGTTTTGATTCAGGAAGGCGCGGAAGCGATGCGCGTTTCGATGAATGATTGGGAAAGACTCGACGCTTTGATTGATGAATTCATCAATTACGAACCTTCCGAAGTCAAGGAATTTAACAAAGCTCTCATAAAGTTCAAGGAAAATGTACCGTCAATCGTCGCAGGTTTGCGCGAACTGATGGAACGCGAGGCGGAAACGAACGAAACTTTTCGAGAAATGCGCGATTCGTTTCTGGAGATTGCGAGAAACGAGATTAATCCTGAAATCACGGCGGAAGACGTTCGGGAAATGATAATCCAGCACATTTTAACCGAAGACATTTTCACCAATGTTTTCGCCGACGCCGAGTTTCATCGCTCGAATAACATCGCCCGCGAATTGGAGAACGTCATTGAGACATTTATGACGCGCACAGTTCGCCGCAATTATCTCGAACACATTAAAAGTTTCTACAATGCCATACGCGACGCGGCTTCGGGCATTACTGATAACCACGAAAAGCAAAAGTTTCTTAAAACCGTCTATGAAAACTTCTATAAAGTTTATAATCCGAAAGGCGCCGACAAGCTCGGCGTCGTTTATACGCCGAATGAAATCGTCAGATTTATGATTGATTCGACCGACTGGCTTTTGGACAAGCATTTCGGTAAAAGTTTGTCGGACAAAGGCGTGGACATTCTCGACCCGGCGACGGGAACGGGAACATTCATCGCCGAACTGATTGACCGCATCAACATTCACACGCTCGAATACAAATACGAACACGAGCTGCACGCGAACGAAGTCGCCATTCTGCCGTATTACATCGCCAATCTCAACATCGAATACACTTATCAGCAGCGCAAAGGCACGTATAAAACATTCAATAACATATGTTTCGTTGACACGCTCGACAATACAAACGCGCTTGATTATTCGGGCAAGCAGGATATGTTATTCGGCATAAGTTCGGTTAATGCCGAGCGAATCAAAAAGCAGAATGAAAAGAAAATCAGCGTTATTATCGGTAATCCGCCATACAACGCAAAACAACCGAATTACAATTTTCAAAATGCCAACCGCGCTTACAAGGAAATTGATAAGAAGATAAAAGATACATACATCAGAGAAGGAACGGCGCAGAATCAGATTGTAATTTACGATATGTTCGTGCGGTTTTTCCGTTGGGCGACCGACCGCCTTGAACGCAAAAACGGAATTATCGCGTTTGTATCGAACAGTTCGTTTATTGATTCGCAATCATTCGACGGATTCCGCAAAGTCGTCGGCGAAGAATTTAACGAAGCATGGATAATCAACTTAAAAGGCAACGCCAGAACCAGCGGCGAAAGGCGCAGACAAGAATCGGGAAACATCTTTGACGACCAAATCCGCGTCGGAGTCGCGGTTTATTTCTTTGTTAAAAATGAGAACAAAAAAGGATTCAAAGTTTTCTACAATGAAATTGGCGATTACGTTAAAGCCGAACAGAAAAAAGAGTATTTGCGCGACAATCCTATTTCGACAATCGCCTTTGAACGCATCGAACCCGACGCGAAAAACAACTGGATTAACCAGACCGACAACGATTGGGATAGTTTATTGCCGTTGATTGATAAAGACGTAAAAGCGGGAAAATCGGAAAAGGCGATTTTCAAACTTTTCTCGCGCGGTGTCGGAACATACAAAGATGATTGGGTGTTTGATTTATCGGAAGATGCACTTGAAGAAAAGATGCGTTACTTCGTAAACACTTATGAATCATCTCGTAAAGACAAAAAGTTTAAAGACAAGATGAAAATCAAATGGGATGAGGATTTAGAATCTTATCTCAAAAGAGGAATTAAAAAAGAATTTGATAGTGAGCAAATTGTTGAAGGTTTATATCGTCCTTTCTCTAAACAAAAATTGTATTTAGATAAACAATTTATTGGTAGAACATATCAATGGTTCAATATCTACCGAAAAGACGAAGAAAACAAAGTAATTTGTTTTAATGTCGGCTCAACCAATTTTATTTCATTGGCAAGCGATGAAATTGTGCAACAAGGAACATTACTTGTCAGCGGCGGTTCAACTCAATGCGTTCCAATGTTTGACCGATCAAGAGGAAAAGAAGAAAACATCACCGATTGGGGCTTAATTCAGTTCTTGCACCATTACGATGCGATGCGGGCTGATGAAATTACGAAACAGGACATCTTTTATTACACTTACGCCGTGCTTCATTCGCCGGTTTATCGCAAAAAATACGAGCAGAATCTCAAACGCGAGTTTCCGCGCCTGCCGTTTTACGAGGATTTCACGCAATGGCGCGATTGGGGCGAACAATTGATGGATTTGCATATCAATTACGAAACGCAAGAGCCGTTTCCGCTGGAAAGAAAAGATTTGCATTCGACTGCGAAGAAAATCAAGCAAGACAATTTATTCGGCAGTAAGCCGGTAGATGAAACATTCGTCGTCAAACCGAAAACTAAACTTCGCCCTGACAAGGTGAAAGGAACAATAGAAATAGATTCGCACACGACATTAACGGGCATTCCGCCTTCAGCGTGGGAATATAAACTCGGAAACCGTTCCGCGCTCGAATGGATTTTAGACCAATACAAAGAAAAGAAACCGTCAGACGCGACGATTGCCGAACGATTTAACACCTACAAATTTGAAGATTACAAAGAAAATGTCATTGATTTCCTCAAACGAGTTTGCGCCGTGAGCGTAAAGACAATGGAAATCATAAACAAAATGCCTGACAAATAACTTTAGCGTCAAAATCGGCGATATTTGAATTAATCATTCCAGATTCCGTGATTATTCCCGAACCGCATAGATACGTTGTTAAATAATGTCTTTACAGTTATTATTTTGGGTGAAAAATCTTTTCAATTCCCGAAGCAGTTAGTCGGCAAACAGAATTTAGCCGAAAAGACCCAGGCTTTCGTTTTTCTCCGGCTAAATCAAACGCGGTATTCAAGTAGGTTTAAGAAAAAATTTAGGAGATAAAAATATGAAAATGAAAATCACGTTAGCTTTAACGTTCGTTTTGTGTCTGGCAATGTCCGCTTTCGCGCAGGACACGATGAAAACAGACGATAAAAAGTCAATGAAAATGACGACCGACCAGCTGCTTATGAATCAAGAGCAGATGGCTTGGAAGGCAATACAAGACAAACGCTGGGATGATTTTGGAAAGATGCTCGCCGACAATTATCAAGGCGTTTATGAAGACGGAATTCATACTAGAGACTTCGAACTCACGGGAATTAAGAACTCCGGTATTAGTAATGTAGTGCTTTCGGATATGAAGGTTAATTGGATTGATAAAAACGTGGCAGTCGTAACGGCAGTCGCCAAGGGTATGGGAAATTCGCCGGAAGGTAAGATGTCAGACTTTTCATCCCGCACCGTAACCGTTTGGAAGAAAAGCGGAAAAAACTGGATGATTGTTCATCATACGGATGTGATGATGAAATAAATTGCCCGATTAAGTTTTAGAAATTCGGCGCTCAATTTTCGCGTAAATAAAAGGCTGAAAATTTTCAGCCTTTTATTTACGTTTGAATTTTCTAAATATAAGCGATTTCGCAAACTCGTTTTATTTAGCCGCGCGAAAGACAAGAAAATAATCCATTCCGTCGTCTTTCGTAAAATCGAATTCTTCTTTCAAAACAAATCCTGCGCGTTTTGCTTCTTCAACAACTTTTTCTTTATCAATACCGTGGTCGTCGCCTTTTCCGTTTTTATCAATAATGCCAACGAGCGCGTCTTTTTTTAAAGACTTTCGAATATTTTGCAAAACTTTTATTGGCTGCGCGATTTCGTGGTAAGTCTTCAAAATCAAAACCGCGTCAATTGAATTGGCGGCAAGTTTAGGGTTATCTTCCGTTCCTAGGACGGTTTGAATGTTCGCAAAATTTTCCCGTTTGGCGCGGTCGTTTATATGATTAATATATTCTTGATTTATCTCGACGGCGAAAACTTTTCCACGACCTCCGACACGCTTTGCGGCGCGAACCGTGAACCAGCCCGAACCCGCACCGATGTCCGCTACGTTTTTGCCATCTGATATTTTCAGGATGTCCATTACGCGGTCAATCTGTAAATTCTTGGCGCGATTTTCGTCTTCAAAAATCGAAAGGTCGCCCGCGTAAGGCTCGCTCACCGAACGATTAATGTTGTCATTGGTTTGCGGAGAAGGCGAATTTGGAGGCGTTGCAGTAGGCGTCGGTTCTACGCCGGAAAGTTTTGCAGTTTGACACGCTGAAAAGGAAAATGTGAAAAATGCGGCGAGCAGAAACAGCTTTAGCAATGCAAAAGCGACAACAAATTTTTTCATAGTTTTTTGATGAAACGCCGCTGCGCCGGTTTGCTCAAAAACTTTTAATCTAAAATAAATGCCAAGCCTTCTGCTAAAGGATTTCCCGCAATTTTGTCAATCAGCCCGATTTGCAGAGCCTCATCTGCTGAAACCCTTTTTGCCGTTAAAAACATTTCCAGCGCTTTTGCTTCGCCGATTAAACGCGGCAATCTTTGCGTTCCGCCCCAGCCCGTGATGATTCCCAAGCCAACGCCCGGATGACAAAATTGAGCGTTCGAAGAAGCGATTCTTTTGTCGCACGACAAAGCCAAATCTAATGCGCCGCCAAAGCAAAAACCGTTAATCGCGGCAATTGTCATTGGCTTGCTTGCGGCGATTTTATTCATCAAATTTTGTCCGCGCAAGGCAAACTCTTTCGCTGTGTCTTTTGTTACTTTGGCAATCTCGCGCAAATCCGCGCCTGACGCAAAAACGTCATCAGTTCCTGTGAAAATTATCTTTTCGACATTCGGATTCATATTTTCCAGGATGGTTTCCAGCTTTTCCAGAACGGCAATCGAGAGCGGACTACGCTCTTTTGGACTATAAAAACGAACGACAATCTCGCTTTGCAGATTTTCGACGATGACTTGGTTAGACATTTTTGATTTTAGTTTCAATAATAATTGTATGTTCAGAATCAACAAAGCGCATCCGTGGCACGGCGTTTCGATTGGCGCAAGCGCGCCCGCCGAAGTTACCGTTTTCATCGAAATCGTTCCGCGCGACACGGTGAAATATGAAATTGATAAAGAATCAGGTTATCTTAAAATTGACCGTCCGCAGCAGTATTCAAACGTCGTTCCGGCAAATTACGGTTTTATTCCGCAAACTTTTTGCGGCGCGAACATCGCTCGTTTAGCGCAAAGTAAATCTAACAAAACGGTAGAGAAAGGCGACGGCGACCCGCTCGATATTTTAGTTTTGTCCGAACATCACATTCCGCGCGGCGATATTATTTTGCGCGCCGCGCCGATTGGCGGGCTTTGTCTGCTTGACGGTGGCGAAGCGGACGATAAAATAATTGCCGTTCTCGCGGGCGATAAAGTTTACGAATCTTACCTGGATATTTCCGAACTCCCAAAAGCAATTTTAATGCGCCTGCAGCATTATTTTTTGACTTATAAAAATTTTCCGAGCGAGCCGAATCGCTGCGAAATCTCCAGTATTTACGGGCGCGAGGATTGTTATGAAGTAATCGAGGCGTCAATTGCGGATTACAAAGAGTTAATAAAAACTCTTTAAATAAAAAACACCCAAGTTGCAAAATCTTCCGTGAAGTTTTCAAACCGATGTTCCATTTCAGCGGGAACAAACAAAACGTCGCCGAATTTGCAGTTTATACGTTTGTCGCCGAGTAAAAATTCGCTTTCTCCTTCCGCAATAACATAAATTTCGTCCTGCTCGTGCGGCGTTTGCAAATCTTTTTCGCGCGGAGCAAAAAGTTCGATTTTCAGTGCGCCTTTATTAAAAACTTCAACGAAAGGCACGCCGCCCGTGTATTTTTCATTGGCGGGTAAAGGCAGTTTTGCTAAAAACTTTTCGACGGTAAATTTCATTTCAATTCGCCCGATGTTTTTTGTTTGGAAAAAATCGGCTCAAATAATTCGTCGGTCGTTTTCCATTTTCCAAAATCCGAAATTGGAATGCTTTGCGCGGGCGGCAAAGCTGATTTTTCTTTTCCGAAAATTTCTTTTCTCTGTTCTGATTTTGAGTCTGTTTTATTTGCCGCGCGCTCGAAAATAAAGGCGTAAAAAATTCTTGCCGCGCCTGCTAAAAACAAAGTAATCAAAACCGCGTTTCCGAGAAAATCAAACCAACTCGAACTCGGCGAGCTTTCGACTAATTTGTCATCGGGCGTGAAGAATCCGCCGAGAATTTGAAATGCCGGAATTAAGACCAAAGCAAGAAGCAAAAGTTTAATGCCGAGCCTGATACCTTTTTGAAATTTTGAAATCTCTTCAAAGTCTTCGTTTTTCCCGCCGTCCTCGACAATTTTTCTAACGTCTTGCAAAACGAAACCGCACTTTGAGCAAAACTTTGTTTCATCGGACACGACTTCCGCTGCGCATTTCGGACAGAACATAATCAATTTCTCCCTTGTTTATTATTCGGACAAAGTCTTAAACGAAGTTTGGTGAACGGAAGTTCTCCAGGATTAAATATTTTCCGGTAAAACAAATGCGCCGAGATGCGGCTTGTTTGTATTCAAAGTGGTTTCCAGAGCTATTTGCAAAGCGCTGCGCAAATTTTCAGGCGTCACGATGGCATCAACAAAACCCCGCGCCGCAGCATATTTCGCGTCTAGTTCGCGGTCGTAGGTTTCCCGCACTTTTTCCATTTCGGCTTTTAATGTTTCGTCAGGCTCTTTGCCTTCTTTTTTCAATTTCTCAATCTGCGTTCCGAAAATCGCCTGCGCCGCCGAATCGCCTTCCATCACGCCCATTCTGCCCGTCGGCAGCGAAAAAATAAAATCAGGGTCAAAGCCTTGACCAGCCATCGCGTAATAACCCGCGCCGGAAGCGTGATTTATTGTCAAAACCACTTTCGGAACAATCGCCGTTGCCATCGCTTCGACAAAGTGCGCTCCGGCGCGAATAATACCGGAATGCTCGGCTTCCGCACCGACCATAAAACCGGAAACGTCCTGCACGAATAAAATCGGCGTGTTCAAGCGGTTGCAGTTTTCAATAAAATAAGCCGTCTTTTCCGCCGATTCGGTGTAAACGATGCCGCCAAATTTCGGCTGTTTGCCTTTTTGCTGAACCATACCGCGATGATTAGTGATGATGCCGACATGAATTCCGGCAATTCGCGCCGTGCCGCAAATCATTTCTTTCGCGTAATCAGCTTGAAACTCGTCTAACTTCCCTTCATCCAAAATGCAATTTAAAACTTCGCGCATATCATACGGAGCGCGGTGGTTTTCGGGCAGAATTTCGTAAAGTTTTTCCGGCTTATTTTTCGGCGATTTTGCCGCGGTGATTGATACGCGCGTTTCTTCTTTTTTCGGCAATTCCGAAACTAATTCACGAATCTTTTCCAAACATTCCTGTTCATTTGCCGTGCGATAATGCGCGACGCCGGAAATAGAATTATGCGTCATCGCGCCGCCGAGCGTTTCGTTGTCAATCGTCTGTCCGGTTGCGCCTTTCACCAAATTTGCACCGCCTAGTCCCATAAACGAAGTGCCTTCGACCATCAAAATCGAATCCGACAGCGCAGGCAAATATGCGCCGCCCGCAACGCACATTCCCATTACGGCTGCAATCTGAGGAACTCGTAAATAACGCCGCATAATTGAGTTGTAATAAAAAATCCGCGCCGCGCCGTATTGACCCGGAAAAACGCCGCCTTGGTACGGAAGATTGACACCAGCCGAATCAACTAAATAAATAATCGGAACGCGATTTCGCATCGCAATCTCCTGCGCACGGAGGATTTTTTTAATCGTTTCGGGATACCACGCGCCCGCTTTTATCGTTGCGTCATTCGCTACGACGACGCACTCGCGTCCGTGAATTTTGCTGATGCTTGTCACAACGGCAGCAGCCGGTGCTTGACCTTTGTATTCGTCGTAGGCGACAAGAAGACCGATTTCCTGTTGATAAGCGTCTTTATCGAAAAGCAAATCAATTCTTTCACGTGCAGTCAGTTTTCCTTGCTTGTGAATTTTCTCGATTTTTTCCGCGCCGCCGCCGAGTTTTAATTTACGCTCCAATCGCTCAAACTCTTCGGAAAGCTTGTGAAGTCGTGATTTTTTTTCTGATGTTTTCATTCAATAAATGTAAATTTATTTTGAGTTTTTTTGCGTTAAGTATTTAGCTTTTGCTCACCACACAATACTTCATATTTTCAGGCTTTTCTCCTATGCTGCCTGAACAATATGGTATTAATATTCCTTCTTTAGGAAAAACAATTACTGGAGACTCCGATTCAATTTCCGGTAAATCAACCCGTATTTCATCCGAATCTTTTAACGAACCATTAATTACAAAAACACTTGCTAAACCAAAAGCAAAAGTCATTAGCAAAATTCTGAAACGAAAATATAACTTTTTCATTTTATTCTTTCTCCCGAATAATAAACGTCGGCACCATTCCGCCGCCGCTTGAAACATTCGCCAACTCCGAAGAAGAGAGCCGCGTGAACGCCGAACCGACAACGCCGTTAAAAAGAAGCGGGTCGAGGTCAACAAGCTGTTCAATCATTTGAATATCTCCAGCCTCGTCGAGCATCGGAAATATTTCCTTTGATGTTTGTACACGCTCCTGCACGAGATAATCTTCATTTGCAAGAGCAATTTTTATTGCTTTGTCCCATTCTTTTTCGGTCGAAGCCCAACCGATATAAATGCCGTGTCCGCCGTAGTCGTCGTTTGGCTTTAAAACTAATTTGCTTGAATTTGCCCGCGTCCATTCAGCCAGATTAATTTCATCATCCTGATAAAACGTTTTCTCTTCGCGGAATTTTCGCGTCCAGGGAACATGCGCCTTGATTGCGGCGAGTTCTTTTTCGTTGAAAAGATGCGCGTATCTTTCATTGGTTAAAACTGCGAAAATCGCCTTTTTGTGAACCAGCTTAGAACGAAAGTTGTTGACCATACAAACTGCGCCCGCGCGATAAGCCTGCAACAACGCCGGATATTCGTCCATAATCGGCAGATACTCATTCACCAGAAGGCGTTTGTAAACAATATCAATCGCCGCGCCATCGAGAATGAGATTGCTGCCGTCAAATTCGAGTTCTTCCGGCGAGCAAATCAAAGACTCGTAGCCCTGCGATTCAAAATAATCCTTAAATAATTCAAACTCTTTCTGCGTCGGCAAATCTTTCAAATCAACAATGGCAATAACCGGCTTTCTTTCCGGTTTCCTGCCGAGAAATTCTTCGTATGCGGCGAGCAAAACTTTGAGCATTTTCGGGCTTCCCGAAAAACCGCGCACGTCGTAGCGCTCGGAAAATTTCTTCATCACCGGAAGATTTTCGAAAATTCCCGTCGCCGAATCCGCGTAGGCGATTCCAGCCGGACTTTCGCCGTTTAATTCGACATACGAATATGAGTCTTCGGTTAAAAAAGAATCGAGCCGCGCCGTCGGCGATACTTGTCGGTATTTTGGGTCAATGGCAACAAGCTCGCGCTCGATTTCCGTGATTCCCAGTTCGTTTAGAATTTCATCGTTTCCGATAGCGGCGTCCTTAACTTTTTGCAATGCGCTCCAGACAGTTTCACAAATCTGCGTAACGCGCGTCCAATCAGTTTCGGTCACAAAATGCGGGCGAATAAAAGGCGCGAGCCGGCGCCCGCCGAAAATAAGTTTCGCGCTTTTCAAACCTTCGTCTAGTGACCGGATTGAACTGCTGGCTATTTCAGAATCTTCGAGTAGTTTGTGGTAATGTGCAACGGCTTCTTTTAACATAATTTTTATCGTTTAAATAAATTGGATATTAAATTTTTCTAATGAGCGAAAAATTCTTTGCAGTTTAACAAATACGACGATATTTTGCTTCGTAAAGCGATAAAATTCCGTGACATATTAAACCTGCCGCGGTCACGAACAAAATAGTTTTCCCGAAATAGGTTTGTGCCAATGTTTCTAACGCGCCGTCAATACCGATGGCTTCATTGGGATTGAAATTGACCGCCGCCGCGATAAAGAAATAACCCATCAAAGCGAAAATCAAAGCTCGCGCCAGAAAACTGATAAAACCGAGTACGACGATAATTTTTCGTTCGTTTCCTTCGAGTTCGTGAAGACGGAAATTTACCTGAAATTTTCCGGTTACGCCGCTGTAACATTCGTTAATTCCGGCGCCGATGACGACTAAACCAATAACGCCAACTAAAATTGCTCCGAACGGAAGCGCGAGAATTAGCGCCGTCATTGTTTTCTGAGTCGTTCCGTTTTCGATTGAAACATTAGCCGTAAGAACGATGTCCCACGCTGTCCAAGCAAGAAACAAATAAAAAAGTCCCACGCCGACGGCAATTATTCGCTTCAAGATTCCTTGCAAGGTTTTGCCCGCATTATCAACATCAGCCGCGCCTCGCAGGATGTTCCACGCCCCGTGTCCGAAAGCGCCGGCAATAAAAATTATTAAAATCGTTTTGCCGTAAGATTCATTGGCGATTCTCGACAAAGCTCCGGTCGGGTCGGCTAATTGCCCGCCTCTTTCCCCAACCGCAACCATAATCGCCAATGCGCCGATAACGAGAAAAAGAAAGCCTTTTGTGTAAAACCCCAAACGCGCCAGCGTTTTTATATACGGGTGACGGATAACTTCTTCCGCTGCTTCGACCGTTTGCTCGATTTTTTCGCTGACCGTCTGCTTTGTGACGTCATTCATTTATTTTTCTGTGAGAAAAAACAAAAATCATTTGTTTGTCAATTGCTTTAGGCTTTCTTTTGCGCGCTTGTCGCTTTTTTATTGAGCCATTTTGCCCAGCGTTCCATATACGGGCGAAGCGGTTTGAACAGTTTGGCGCGGCGGCTGTTTGCGGATTGTTTTTCGCTCCACGCGCGCAAATTTTTCTCGGCATATTGGCGGATTTGTGGTTCAAGGTTTTGCTTTTTCACCGAATGGCGCAATGTTAAATAATAATGCTGTCCGACTAGCGAAAAAACGAGTCCCGCCAGATTGCTTTTAAACGAAGTTTTCGCCATCCAGTGTTTGCCGAAATTCTCCGTCGGCTGCAAAAGTGCGCCCACGGAAATTTCAAGCCACGCGCTTTTATTTTGCACTCGCGGATGATAAAGCCCGGGAAGATCGCCTTTGACCGGAACACCGGCGTTTTTTAAGCGCGGGTCATTAATAAAATCAACCAATCGCACACGTTCTAAACCGCGTAGATGCTCAATCGGTAAAGACGAGAAAATTTTTCGGATATTTTCTTCCGTGCCTTTTGGTAAATCAATGCTTGATTGGTTTTCAATCTTTAGCTCGGAAGATACCGAACCTTTTAATCCTGCCGTTTTTATTGCCATTGCTCAAATTATAAATCTTTCTTTAATATACCGCTAAATTCGATATTATCGTTTGATAAATGCTAGGCGAGACGAGCCGTGCAAGTCAAGGAAGCCAAATCTCGTTGCATTTAGCCAACACAATTTTTGTAGATTTACTACAATTCTTTTGTAAAAGTTTTTAGGAAGCAACTTCAAGGGGTTATAAAATCTAAGTTTGCTTTAACTTTTTTATATGGCACGAATGTTGTTATTGATTTAAGAAAATTTTGTCTGATAAGATGCAAAATCAAAAAACATTATCCAAAACAGTTGAAACAAGCGGCATCGGACTGCACACGGGCGTTTATGTAAATTTAAGGCTTAAACCCGCGCCGCCGCATACCGGATACGTTTTCGTTCGCACGGATTTGGATAATTTCGAGATTCCAGCTTCGGTTGAATACGTTTCCCATTGCAGTTATGCGACGACGCTTTTGAGAAGAGGCGTAATTTTGTCTACCACCGAACATCTTCTGGCGGCTTTGCGGGGCAGCGGAGTGGACAATTGTTTTATCGAAATTGACAACATCGAAATGCCGATTCTTGACGGCTCATCAGAAAATTTCATTGAGCTTATCGAAAAGGCAGGCACAAAGAAACAAGACGCAAAACGCAGATTTTTAAAGATAAAAGAAAAAGTTAAATTTGAACAAGGCGACAGAAAAATGTCGGTCGAGCCTTCGGATGAATTTGAAATAGATTGTTTGATTGATTTCGCGCACCCGTTTATCAACCGCCAAAAATATCATTTCGTTTTAGAAAACGGCTCTTTCGGAAAAGAAATTGCTTCAGCCCGGACGTTTGGTTTTACAACCGAAATTGAAATGTTAAGAAAAGCAAATCTCGCGCTCGGCGGTTCTTTGGACAATGCAATCGTCCTAACGCCTGACGGAATGCTCAACGAAAATCCGCTTCGTTTCCAAGATGAATTCGTGCGCCACAAAATTCTCGATATTATCGGCGATTTCGCGCTTTTGGGAATGCCGATTTTAGGAAAGATAAAGGCTGAAAAAAGTGGTCATTCGGTTCACGCTTCTTTGATGAGTAAACTATTGAAAAATGATAAGGCTTGGGAAATTACGGAAGCATCGAAAACTCACCTATCTAACTTTGAATGAAAGTCGCTGTTTTGCTCGCTCGTCCATTGAGTTGTTGTGCGCGTTTTCGTTTTCAGACCGTGTGATAAACTTGCTTGACAACAATTAAAACTACTTCTTCCGATAACGATTCAAATGCTGAACGCTTCAACTCTCTGGCGTATGCGGCAACAAGTTCAAAGTTTGTTGACAACGCAACCGGAATGTCTGTGTAAATCAGGTTAATGCGGTCTGGCGTTTTTATACCGGCGCTTGAAAGATAACTGCCGTCCAAACCGCGATTCGTCGTGCAACCGCCGAAGGAATAAGTAAACTCTGTGTCAAAAGCGTCAAGCAAGTTCTGATAAGCGGCGGTCGGCAAATCAGGAAGATACACTTCGATTCTTGTTCTCTCTAACAGAGCCAATGAATTTCTCCTTGCGCTTTTCGGCAAACTCTTTCATTCGCTTGATAGCCTGTTGCTCGGAAACATCGGCGCGTGGCGGACGCTCAACTTTCAACTCTTTGACGACTTTTAATTTATTAATCATGCTTTTGACTTTTAAACCTCCAAAGTTAAATTAATTTTAGCACGTTTCGCCAAAAAGTCTCGATTGATTTCACCACGAAACGCCCAACGGCTGAGATGACGTGGGGCGAAACCGCCAGCACGCAACGTGAGGAAAAAAGGACAAGCCAAATAAGAAAGTCACTGTTTCGCACTCACGTCCATTTAATTGTTATGTTGCGTCGTTATTTTCACCACGCCGTTTCGCTTCAAGTGCGTTTATTCTTTCGGCAGACTTCTCCAAATTCAAAATCTTTGTAACTTTACCACGCCCGACAACTCTTTGACCTTCACGAAGAAGAAACTCTTTGCCGGGAAAAAGTTTTTCGACGTGGCATTGCGGATTCAAGAAAGCTAACTCAGCCGTAACGGTTTGACCGGGATAAACTTCAGTTACGCCAATGTAATTTTGAACTGCGTCCCAATCGTGTCCGTCGTAATAGAACTGCGAACGATAACCCGAAAAAGCTGGAGTTTGGCGACCGCCTTCTTCAGTCGTCAGAAGAGTGATTTCTGCTTCAATGTCGTTCAGATAATCAGGACGCATAATTACACTTCACGAGCAACATAACTTTGTATTATATGGAATTAAATCTTTGTCACTCTTTAGCAATTACTCTTCAAACATCAAATTTAATAAATTATTTGTTCCAATCCTCCATATGAAAAATACCCTCTTTATCAACTCTTTGATAAGTATGCGCGCCGAAGAAATCTCGCTGCGCCTGAATCAAATTCGCGGGTAAACGTTCGGAACGAAATGCGTCGAAATAAGCTAACGCCGACGACAGACACAAAACCGGAACGCGGCTTTCGGTAAATTTTTCAACAACCGAGCGCCAGTCTTCGCGGTTTTCGTTAAGGATTTCCGCAAATTTATCGTCCAGCATCAAGTTCGGCAAATCTGGGTTTTCGGCAAAGGCTTGGCGCATATCTTCAAGCAGCGCGGAGCGAATGATACAACCGCCGCGCCATATTTTTGCGATTTCCGATAAATTTAAACCGTAGTTTTTTTCAGCCGAAGCCGTGTGCAGCAAGGACATTCCCTGCGCGTAAGTTACAACGAACGAACTAAGAAGAGCATTCTTTAATTCTTCGACAAACGTGTCAAAGTCCTCTGAAAACGCATCGCGCAATTCGGCGTTTTTGCCTTCGTCCGAAACATTTTCGACTGTCTGCGCCAGATGTTGCGCGGCGTGTTCTTCGATGAGTGGCTTATGCAGAGCGGTAACAGCGGTTTCGACTTCACGCACGGCTCGCACGGCTTTCGGGCTGGTGACGAGTCGGCTCGATACGGTCTGTCCGTCTTCTGGCAACCGCGCGTCAACTTTTTGAATTTGGCTGCCGTATTTGTTCGCAATCAAAATTCGCACGTCTTTTTGCGCGGAGATCTGGCGCATCGAAACGGCGGAATCAATCGTCGGAATCGGAACGCCGAAATCCATCGCCGCTTGCGAAGTCCATTTGCCGGTTCCCTTTTGCGCGGCTTTGTCGAGAATCATTTCAACCAGCGGCTTGTTTGTTTCGTCATCGCATTTGAGCAAAACTTCCGATGTGATTTCCACTAAAAAAGAATTTAGTTCAGAATTATTCCACGCGGCAAAAGTCTTGCTCATTTCGCTGTAATTCATTTTCAAAACGCGAAACATAAAATCGTAAGTTTCCGCCAAAATCTGCATCAAGCCGTATTCGATGCCGTTGTGAACCATTTTGACAAAATGTCCCGCCGAA
>Ga0136617_10000035_pt1 | contig 82518 bp, 75 predicted proteins | sample AntDrymUQ3222106_2_FD_129672 | JGI IMG/M metagenome (GOLD analysis project Ga0136617, IMG submission 129672) | Polar desert sand microbial communities from Dry Valleys, Antarctica - metaG UQ322 (21.06) | ecosystem: Environmental > Terrestrial > Soil > Desert | place: Antarctica: Dry Valley...
CCCGATCCGCACCGTCAACCGGGCAGCCTCCTGCAAGATGTCCGCGGCGCACTGCCGATCACCCGCCCGCATCGCCAGATCGAGACCCTGGATGTAGTACCGCTGCGCCAACGGATGCCGACCGGCATCACTCGACATGAAACCAGCGCTCTTGGTGGCCCTCGCCACGACCGACAGCAGCGCCCTGCCGACCTTCTCCGAGTAGCTACCGTGCACCAGCTGGTTGGCCTCCCGATGCAACAGCTGCACCATCTCCACCCGCACCCGCCCCGACCCGTACTCATGACCCAGCTTGTCCAGATGGGTGATGTGCTCGGTGAAAACCTGCACATCGACCATCCCCACCCGCAGACCCCCGGCGCGGACGGTGATCTGCGCCGGAGGCACCGTCAGCGCGACCAGCGCCGGCTCGGCGAACGCCGCCACGCTGAACGCCGAACCCAGCAGGAACCTGCGTCGGCGCATATCCCGTCCCGACAACTCGACAACCGTACAGACCGTGCCCTCCAGTGTGCCCGCACACCGCAGCCCGTCATAGGGATCCTCCGCTAACGGAGACCGGTCGGCAAACCCGCACTCGGTCACGCTGACCTCACGCTGCAACCGCTCCGCCAACACCGCAGCCACCAACCGCGGCACCGGCCACCACGGCTGACACCCCTCCAGCATCCGCCGCACCGCCGTCGTGTTCGTCCCCAGATGAGTCCCCTCCCGGGCGCCGGCAGCCACCACCGCACGACCCAACGCCATGTTGGTCATCTCCGCGTCGTCCAACAACTCCCGCAACGCGGTATTCGGCCCGTTCCCACTCACTGCCACACCCCTCCAAGTGTCCGTCCCGACTACCGACCGGCGTCGATAGTGGACTGCCGGCCGAGGTCCAGGGAAGGACTTCCGGGAAGTGCGAGGCAAGTGACACCCCCTACGCGACCCGGGCACAGCAGCACGGTGCCCGCTGACGACCACCCTCGACGTGCACATCAGCAGGTGCACCGGCGCTACCGGTCGTCACCCTCCAGTTCGCTGCACCTGAAACGCCGAGAGGAAGTGCTCGACGAGACGCCGCCACGACAGCGCGGTCAGCCATCGGGTACGAGTAGATGTCCATGATCGGACGAGCCGTACCCTCCGGCGCAAGGGCCAGCATCTTCACTGCACCGCATCCAGTGCACTGCCGAAGGAGTCCCACGCCGGAGGTGAATGTGATCGAGCAGTGTCACGTCGCACGCATCGGCCAGTGGTCAACTCACAGCTTAAAATGATCAACTACTACTGGATGTTCACTTACGGATCACGGAGCGTGTTCGAACGGAGTGTAGCCACAGGATCCGTCGGCGATTTGCCCATTCAGCTTCAACAATCTGTGGACCAGCTCAGCGTCGTCCTGCGCCACCCCGGCAGGCCACCCGTAACAGCTGGCCACCGCAACGTCCAGGACTCCGTGCAACTTCTGAAGATCGGTGTGCGCCCCATCGTCGACGTCGTTGTAGAGTCTAGTGAGGCCGATCCCACGGTCCAGACAGATTTCCGAACGTCGCGCGAGCAGCTCGACCGTCACCGCAGCCACTACCTCCCGCTTGGTATCGGGTACCGGCGAGGGCCACGGAAAGGTCATGAACACACTGGTCGGCGTGTATCTCGGGTCGGCCTTGAACGAAGAGCCCCGCACTCGCGCCCACGCACTATGCAGGCGGGAGATCAGGACACCCATCGAGTAGTCGTCATCGAAAGCGAACACATAAACGAGGTCGCTCGGGCAGACAACGACATCCTGCCAGGCGAAGTTTAATCGCTTGGCGAGCCGTCCAGCCACGACATAACGAGTTCGACCAGCCAAGGCAGCCCGCATACCCGGACGATACTCCCCCAGACGCCACCAATAGCGGCGATAACCCTCTCGCGAATTGCTATCACGAACTGGTCGAACGAGTCTTCGCACGATGTCCAGTGCGGCCGGGTAACGGCAAGCCTCCTCAAGGGGTTTGGCTCCAAAGTCGATGATCCAGCGAGATGGCTGCTGATTTGGCCGATCAGCCAGGTCATCACTTACCAGATACGGTCGTACTACATCCGCGTAGTTGGCTTCTGTGCGACCTAGCAGCCACTGCGCTGTTTCGTTGTTGAGGACAAATCCGGCACCGACCGGAGTCGGCCCCTGGAAGCATCGACCGGCGTTCGCCAGCAGGGTCCGCGCTGTGCCTGCTGACAACCCAGGTGGCTTCAGTTCCGCGGTGATTCCAGAGACCGAAGCACCATCTAGACGGAACTGGACCGGAGCCGAAGCTGGTTGTTTGATCCAGTTCACCAACGCAACGTGCACCTTAGCCTCACCTGGCCATTTCTGGCTGGCCACAGCATCGGTTATGACCCCACCTCCCGCAACCACGTAATCAAGCGACGCCAACCGTGCGCGGTTCTGCGCGATCGAGTTGGTGCCGACCAGGCCAGCCCGCTGACCGGGCTTAAGGTGATCGTGTGCCCGGCGAAACCAGTACACGCAGTAGTCCTTCACCCCCACGTCGAAGGTGCGCTCGAGCCAGCGGACATAGTCGTCACCCATGGCCGAACGAACGAACTGGGACCGATGAACGGCGGGTTTCCAACGATCGCGTCCGTGTCCGGCCATGGAACCCGAAGGGCGTCAGCCACACACACTCCCGACAGATCGACTAGCGGCAGCGGCGGCTCGGCCTCCCCGTAGAGGTCAATCATCTGCCGGTGACCCATCCACAGGGTCACCCGCGCTATCAACACGGCGACCCGCTCGATGTCAGACCCTGCATGTTGGCCAGCGGGACGAATGGCCAAGGCCTGGGTGGAGGTGTAGTCCCCTGGTCAGCAGCCAGTGTAGAGATGCGGTTCTTCAGGTCGTGCTCAAGGCTCCGCAGCTCCCGATAGGCCACGTATAGGAAGTTGCCACATCCGCAAGCCGGGTCCAGCACCCGGAAGCGACACAGCTCGTCGAGTAAGATTCTGGCCTCAGCCGGCGTTCGCGTCGCCGCGATCCGTTTCGCCCATGGCCGCGTAATCGTCGGTTCGACAATCTTCAGAATATCGATCTCGTGGGTGTAGTGTGCACCGAGTTCACGACGTCGCTCTCCGAGGACACCCTCCAGCAACGAGCCGAAGATCGTCGGGTTGACTTTGCGCCAGTCGAAAGCCGCCGCTACCGCCATTAGATCGAGTTCGTCCACCTCGAGATACAGCTTCGCCGGCCGTGCGAACAGATCGCCGTTGACGTAGCGAGTACCGGCTAGCACCCCTTGCCGGTTGTGGTTGCCCTTCTGGTTGAGCACGTCGAACAGGGCACCCAGCTCCGCGTACGAGGAGCGCGTCTGATCACGGCGCAGGACGTCCACAATCGTCTGAATCGGGTAGCCGTCGAGCATCCCAAGGTCTTCGGCAAAGAAGCACCATACCGCCTGGAGCAGGAACCTGTGCAGCTCGTCGATCGGCGCGGCACCGCGATCGGCAAGGTGATGGTAGAGCTTAGTGACGGCCTGGGTGGCCTCGGTCGTCAGCGCCAGGTGATGGTTCAGGAACGAGGCCCGCAGGCCCACACCAGCCAGGAACATCAACGCGTCATAGCGGTCCGGAAGCTCGTCGAGGGAAAGATCAGCGACCGGTTGCGTCGGGAATTTGCCGGGCACCCACACCTCGAATCGATGGAAGGCACACAGGACAACATAGGGCGGCGCCTCCACCCCGCTTTCGATGTCGGACGACTCCCGCCAGTAGCCCATGGCCTGCTGACGGTGGTCGGCAAGCTTATTCGCACGCCCTGGTGCCTTCATCTCCACGATGCATACGCCGGACCAGTAAAGATCCATGATGCCAACCGACGCGTGGGCATCCTCGAACCTGGCACCAGCGGCGAGGCGATCGGTGCCGTAGCACTCGAACAACTCGTTGAGAAACGTCTGAGCTTCGCTGCGCTCCGACCCGGTGTAGCCCTGCCAACGGTCGGCGAGGGCGCGCAGCGACTTCTGGATCTCCAGACCGCTCGGCATCGCTGCTAGATCAACCTCAGCTCGTCGCCGCTAAAGTACGTGTCCTTTTGCAGTCGCTTGCGCACAGACTCAAGGGCCTTCAGCGCGTCGTCGAGGGCAAGACCGGCGTTGTGCTGCGACGGCGCGCCACCCAACCGTCGACGGGCCTTCCGGGCACGCCCGATCGTGTGTTCGAGGTTGAGCAACACATCCGAGACCTCGGCCATCGCCTGTTCCTGAGCGATCTGCTCGAGACTGCGAGCTTGGTCGGAGTCAGGCTGCGCCATGGGCGTTCGCTCGCTCTCTTGGAGAGTCGGGACACGGCTAGCTTAGTCGGAGGTCAAGTCTACGGGAACGATCGGGGCTACGTGTCGTCCTCGGGCTGATCGCGCGGGGCGCGGTAGGGGTCGGCGTCGCCGGCCGGCCGGGCGCCGGCGGCGAGTCGCGCGACCTCGGCGTCGGACTCCCGGGTGCGGGCGAGGAGCTCCTCCATGCGGCGGGCCTCGTCCGGCACAATGTCGGGGACGAACGTCAGCGACGGGGTGTGCCGGATGCCGGTGCCCTCCCCGACCAGCGAGCGCAGCACGCCCGTGGCGCTGGCCAGCGCGGCGGCGGCACCCGCGCTGTCCGGTTCGGCGTCGACCGTCTCCCCGAGCACGGTGTAGTACAACGTGGCCTCGCGGAGGTCGCCGGTGACGCGGGTGTCGGTGATGGTCACCATCGTCAGGCGAGGGTCCTTGACCTCGTGCTCCAGGGCGTCGGCCACGATCTGCGAGATCCGCTTGGCCAGCCGCCGTGCGCGGGCTTGGTCCACCATGACGTGCTCCTTACTCGCACCTGGTCGGTGGCAGGGCCACTGACCTCAGTCGTCATCCGGGCCCAGCATTCGCTGCCGAGCCGAGAGCAGCTCCAGTTCCGGACGCGCGGCGACCAGCCGCTCGCACCGATCGAGGACCTCGGTGACGTGCCCGTGATCGGCGGCCACGCAGCTGACCCCGATCAGGGCGCGCCGGTGCAGGTCGAGGTGGCCCGCCTCGGCCACGGCCACCTCGAACCTGCGACGCAGCTCAGCGAGCACCGGTCGGACCACCGACCGCTTCTGCTTGAGCGAAGCGACGTCCCCGAGGAGGACGTCCAGCTCCAGCGCTCCGACGTACATGCGCAGCTCCGCTACCTGTGGTGTGCGGTCAGCTCCTCGGCTTCTCGCGCATCTCGAAGGTCTCGACGAAGTCGCCGACCTTGATATCGCTGTAGTTGCCGAGAGTGAAACCGCATTCGAAGCCCTCGCGCACCTCGACCACGTCGTCCTTGAACCGCCGCAGCGAGCTGATCGGCAGGTTCTCGGCGACGACCACGCTGTCGCGCAACAGCCTGCCCCGAGCGTTGCGCCGGATCTCCCCACTCATCACGAGGCAACCGGCGATCGTGCCGAACCGGGAGGACTTGTAGACCTCGCGGACCTCGGCGCGGCCAAGCGCGACCTCCTCGAACTCCGGCTTGAGCAGGCCCCGCAGCGCCTGCTCGATCTCCTCGATGGCCTGGTAGATCACCGTGTAGTAGCGGATCTCCACGCCCTCGCGGTTGGCCAGCTCGGTGGCCTTGCCCTCGGCCCGGACGTTGAAGCCCATGACGATGACGTTGTCCGCGATCGCGAGGTTGATGTCGCCCTCGGTGATGCCACCGACGCCACGGTGGATGACCCGCAGCTCGACGTCGTCGCCGACCTCGATCTTCACGAGCGCGTCCTCGAGAGCCTCGACGGTGCCCGAGTTGTCACCCTTGATGATCAGGTTGAGCTGGCTGGTCTCCTTGAGCGCGGCGTCGAGGTCCTCCAGGCTGACCCGCTTGCGACGCGACGCCAGCTCGGCGTTGCGCTCACGGGCCCGGCGCCGGTCGGCGATCTGGCGGGCCACCCGGTCCTCGTCCACGACGAGGAACGTGTCGCCCGCGCCGGGCACCGAGGTGAACCCGATGACCTGCACCGGACGCGACGGATAGGCCTCGGTGACGTCCGCACCGTGCTCGTCGAGCATCCGCCGGACGCGCCCGGAGGCGTCGCCCGCGACGATCGAGTCGCCGACCCGCAACGTGCCCCGCTGCACCAGCACCGTGGCCACTGGACCGCGGCCGCGGTCCAGGTGCGCCTCGATCGCGACGCCCTGGGCCTCCATGGCCGGGTTGGCCCGCAGGTCGAGCGCGGCGTCGGCGGTGAGCAGGATCGACTCCAGCAGGGTGTCGATGTTGGTGCCCTGCTTGGCGGAGATGTCGACGAACATCGTCTCGCCGCCGTACTCCTCGGCGACCAGGTTGTACTCGGTGAGCTGCTGGCGGATCTTGTCGGGGTTGGCCCCCTCCTTGTCGATCTTGTTCACCGCGACCACGACCGGCACGTTGGCGGCCTGGGCGTGGTTGATCGCCTCCACCGTCTGCGGCATGACGCCGTCGTCGGCGGCGACCACGATCACCGCGATGTCGGTCGACTTCGCCCCGCGGGCACGCATGGCGGTGAACGCCTCGTGGCCCGGGGTGTCGATGAACGTGATCGGCCGCTCGTAGCCCTCGAGCTCGGAGAGGACCTGGTAGGCACCGATGTGCTGGGTGATGCCGCCGGCCTCGCCCTCCATCACGTTCGCCTGCCGGATCGTGTCGAGCAGGCGCGTCTTGCCGTGGTCGACGTGCCCCATGACGGTGACGACCGGCGGCCGGACCACGAGGTCCTCCTCGCCACCGGCGTCCTCACCGTAGGAGATGGAGAAGCTGTCGAGCAGCTCGCGGTCCTCCTCCTCCGGGCTGACCACCTGCACGACGTAGTTCATCTCGGTGCCGAGCAGCTCGAGCACCTCGTCGGCGACCGACGCGGTGGCCGTGACCATCTCGCCGAGGTGGAACAGCACCTGCACCAGCGCGGCCGGGTTGGCGCCGATCTTGTCGGCGAAGTCGGTGAGCGAGGCACCACGCGGCAGCCGGACGGTCTCACCGCGGCCCTTCGGCAGGCGGACACCGCCGACCGAAGGGGCCTGCATCGAGTCGAACTCCTGGCGCTTCTGCCGCTTCGACTTGCGGCCCTTACGAGCCGGACCACCGGGACGACCGAACGCACCCGCCGCACCGGCACGGCCACGACCGCCACCGGAGCCGGGACGGCCGCCGCCACCGCCACCGGGACTGCTGCGGAAACCACCACCGGCCGGGGCGCCGCCGCCACCACCGGGACCACCGCCACCGGGACCGCCACCAGCGCCGGGACGGCCGCCGCCACCGCCACCGCCACCGGGACGCCCACCGGGACCGCCCGGACGCCCACCGGGACCACCGGGACCACTGCGCCCGCCACCGGGCCCACCTCGGCCCCCAGGACCGCCCGGACCACCGGAGCGCCCACCGGACGGACGCGGCGGCATCATGCCGGGGTTCGGCCGCGGAGGCATGCTGCCCGGCGACGGGGGGCGCGGGCCGGAGCGGCCGGGCTCACTCGGACGCGACGCCGCTGGACGCTGGCCGCCGCCGGGGCGGGGAGCGCCCTGTCCCTGGCCGCCGCCCTGTCCCGGGCCGCCCTGTCCCTGGCCGCCCTGCGCCGGAGCCTGCCCGGGAGCAGCCGGCCCCGGACGCGGCGGGGTCGGGCGGGGCGGGGCCCCGGAGCCGACACCGAAGGGGTTGTTGCCCACCCGCGGAGTGCGCGGGCCAGGTCGCGGAGCTGCCGAACGCGGCGGGACGACGCCCGCCTCGGCTGCAGCCAGCCGCTCCTGCTCGGCGGGGGTCGCAGGCTGCTGCGCCACCGCCGCTGGCTGCTGCGCAGCGGGCGCGGCCGGAGCCTGCGCTGCGGGCTGCTGCGGCGCTGCGGGCGGTGTCGGGGTGGCCGCAGGCTGGGGGCGGGGACCCGGACGCTGGCCGGTCGACCGGGGACGGTCTGACGCCGGGGCCGGGGCCGGGGCCTCCGGCTGCTCGGTCCGCGGCGGCTGCGGGCCGGGGACGGGGGAACCGCCCGGCCGCTGGGCCGCGCGGGGAGGGCCGGGAACCGCGGACGGGCTCGGGGGGGTGCCGCCCGAGCGGGGCTTGCCGCCACCGGGACGTCGACGGGCACCGTCTCCGGAGTCGTTGCCGTTGGACATCGACTCCCGGAGCTTGCGGGCCACGGGGGCCTCGACGGTCGAGGACGGTGACTTCACGTACTCGCCGAGATCCTGCAACTTACTCAGGACCTGCTTGCTGCTGACGCCGAGCTCTTTCGCTAGCTCGTGCACGCGGGCCTTGCCTGCCACTGGACTCCTTGTTACTCGGAGGCCGGCGGCGGATCCCGCTCGACCTCGAACCTAGTGTCGAAGCACGTTCATGGTGCGATCTTCACGACTGGCTCATGACGGGTCGACCTTGCTTCCTGGTATGACGGACCCGGGTGTCTCCCGGCTCCCGTGTGCGACGTTCAGGTACGCCCGTACCGCAGCGGTGTCCAGCGGACCCGAGACGCGCAGCGCCCGCGGGAACGCCGAGCGCCGCTCGGCACGGTCCAAGCACTCCGGCGCGGGGTGCACCCAGGCACCTCGTCCGGGGAGCCGTCGCCGCGGGTCCGGGGTGAGCACCCCATCCACCACGACGACTCGCAACAGACCGTCGGCCGACGACCGGTTCCGGCATCCGACGCAGGTCCGGACCGGTCCCGCAACGGATCGGCGATCCGGAGCGGGGGTCAGACGTGCAGGAGTCGAACCCGAGTTGTGGGCCGAAACAGAGTGTACCGCAGCGTCGGGGCGCGCCTCGTCTGCGCTACGCGGGTGAGGACTCAGCCGACCGACTCCGTCTCGGCGTCGGCCGCGGCACCACCGGCCGACTCCCGCGGATCCGCGTCGCTGCGGATGTCGATCCGCCAGCCGGTCAGCCGCGCCGCCAGCCGGGCGTTCTGACCTTCCTTGCCGATGGCCAGCGACAGCTGGAAGTCGGGCACGATGACCCGCGCGGTCTTGGTGTGCTCATCGAGCACGGTGACCGACACTACCTTCGACGGCGACAGGGCGTTGCCCACGAACGTCGCTGGGTCCTCGGACCAGTCGATGATGTCGATCTTCTCTCCCGCCAGCTCGCTCATCACGCCGCGCACTCGAGCCCCGACCGGTCCGATACAGGCCCCCTTGGGATTGACTCCCGACACCGTGGACCGGACGGCGATCTTGGATCGGTGCCCGGCCTCCCGGGCCACGGCGACGATCTCCACCGAGCCGTCGATGATCTCCGGGACCTCCAGCGCGAACAGCTTGCGCACGAGATGGGGATGCGTGCGGCTCAACGTGATCTGTGTGCCGCGCATTCCCCGCACCACACCCACGACGTAGCAGCGGATCCGCTCGCCGTGGACGTAGGTCTCGCCGGGCACCTGCTCGGCCTGGGGCAGCACGCCCTCGATCTGGCCGAGCGAGACGATCACTACCCCGCGGGCGTTGGCGCGGGCGTCGCGCTGCACGACGCCCGCGACGATCTCGCCCTCCTTGGTGGAGAACTCGCCGTAGGTCCGCTCGTGCTCGGCGTCGCGCAGCCGCTGCACGATGACCTGGCGGGCGGTGGTGGCGGCGATCCGGCCGAAACCCTCGGGGGTGTCGTCCCACTCGACGTCCACGGCGCCGTCGGCACCGAGTTCTTGGGCCAGCACCCGGACGGCGCCGGTCTTGCGGTCGATGTCGATCCGGGCGTGCGGCTGGTGCCCCTCGGTGTGCTTGTAGGCGGTGAGCAACGCGGTCTCGATGGCTTCGATGACCGTCTCGAACGGGATGTCCTTCTCCCGCTCGATGGTGCGCAGCGCGGCGATGTCGACGTTCATGCCGTCTCCTCCTCAGGTGGCTCGGGTGCCCCCTGCAGCCGCTGCACCTCGGCCTCGGGCGCGGGCCGGAACTCCACCTGGACGGCGGCGTGGGCAACGTCGGTGTAGCGCAGCGCTCGCAGCTGTCCGTCGACGAGGAGCGTGACCGCCTCCGCGCCCGCCGCGCCGACGCGACCGGTGAACGTGGTGCCGTCGTGGGTGCGGACCGCGACCTGGCGCAGGTGCGCCCGTCGCCAGTGCCGCAGGCCGGTCAGCGGTCGATCGACGCCCGGCGAGGTGACTTCGAGGGTGTAGGACCCGCCGATGAGGTGCTCGTGGCGGTCCAGCTCGGCGGAGACGGCCCGGGACAGGTACCCGATGTCGTCCAGCCCGACGCCGGAGTCGGAGTCCACCACGACCTTGACGGTGTGCCGGCGCCCCGCGGTACGCACGTCGAGCTGGTCCAGCTCGAACCCGGCCTCGTCGACGATCGGTTCCAGCACGCCGCGCAGCTGCGCGGGCAGCTGCCCGGCATCCTGCGCGGGGCGGGGGGAGGACATCGCGTGGGCTCCTGCTCGTTCGGCTTTCCGCCAGCACGCACGCTGCGGCGGGTACCGGGCGAGCGGATGGGTCGGTCCGCCAGGGTATCGCGACGCTCGAAAGGCTTCTCCTCCCGAGCACCCCCATGCACGACCGCCGGCTGAAGCGGCCTGGCAGGATGAGCGCCCGGCGAGCGGAGTCCCGATCGCTTCGGTCGGCTCGGCAGCTCCAGACGGTGCGGCCGCGGAGCGCCAGCGAGGAGAGGCAGTGAGTGCAACGCCCCGGCCCGGGATAGCCCGACGCCGGGTGTTGGCCGGTCTGCTGCTCGTGCCGCCCGCCGTGAGTGCCTGCTCGCTCGGCGCCGGTGCCTCCGAGAAGGAACCGGAGTCGCTGATCGCGCTCGCCGACGCCGCCCGTGCCGACGCCGCGCTGGCCGCCGCCGCGATCGACCGCGAGCCGGATCTGGCCGAACAGGTACAGCCGTTGCTCGACGCCCGCACCGCGCACGCGATGGCGCTGGACGCGGAGGTCGCCCGGCTGGATCCGGCTCGGGCGAACGACGCTCCAACCGCAGACGCCGCACCCGCCGACCGGCCGGCAACACTGTCCCGAGTCCGGGATGCGGTGCTGGCATCCGGAACCGACGCCGCCACCGTCGCTCTCGACCTTCCCGCCGAACAGGTCGGCCTCGTCGCGTCCGTCGCCGCCTGCTGTAACACCTACGCGGAGACGTGGCGGCGGCGCGGCGAGGAAAGAGCCACCATGGCGCCGGTGCCCGAGAGCGGGGTCTCCACCGTGGACGCGATGGCCGCCGAGGCCCTGCAGGACGCGCTCACCACCGAGCACGCCGCCGTGTGGAGCTACTCGCTGGCCCTCGCGTTCCTCTCGCCCGAGCGGCTCGACCAAGCCCGCTCCGACGCCGAGGCCCACCGGCTGCTGCGCGGCGCCACGGAGCGGACCCTCACCGAGATCGGCGTGCGCCCGGTGTCGGCGCAGCCCGCCTACGCCACGCCGCAGCCGGTGGTCGACGGACTGTCGGCCGCCGAGCTGGTCATCGTCGCCGAGACCGACACACTCGCCGCCTGGCGCTCGGTGCTGGAACGCACCACCGACCGACCGCTGCGCCAGGCCGCCCTGAACGCCCTGACCAAGGGCACGCTGCGGTGCGCCGGCTGGCGGGCTGCGGTGGACTCGACCCCCGCGATCCCGGTCTTCCCCGGCCGCTGATCCTGTGCCAGCGCGGCACGAAAGGGCAGAATAAAAATGCTATCGCTCACCGCCATCCAGGCCACCACGGTAAGTTCCGATTTCAATGAGTACTCCTACCTGGTAGCCAGCCTGGCCCTCGCATCACTACTTGGGTTGATCGTCAAGAAACGGATCAGCATCAACTTCATGATCCTCTACGGTCTCCTGGCGATTGCCTTTCTGGCCACTATTATCATCTTTGCCAACATCAACGAAGCGGCCCTGACCAGCGTATTTACCCTTTTGGGAACCATCGCAGGCTACCTCGCGGGCGTGCGAACACCGCCCAAACACATAGAAGACGGCAGCGGAGGCTCGACTACCTCAACCAAAGAGTAGATGGTGTCGAGGATGAAAGCGCGGCGACGCATGACCTCCAACACGTTGGCTCATCAGAAATCGAGCAGGTGGCTCGCGAGCCTGCCGAGTGGCTCGGCGAGATCGGGATAGTCGCCGCCGTCGATCCGGCGCAACAGCCGCGCGATGACGTACAGCTGCGCTACGCGGCCGGTGGGAGTGTCGAGGACGTCGGCGAACAGCGTGCGGACCGCCTCGACGACCTCGGGTACCAACAGGCTGTGGCACAGCAGGGTCGCCGCGTCCGTCCCGGCCGGGCCTCGGCCCCACAGCTCCCAGTCGAGCACACCGAAGTCGGGTCGCATCACGTTCGACCAATGCAGGTCACCGTGAACGGTCGCCCAGTGCGTCACCGTGGTGTCGACAACGCCACCGAAGCGACCGCGGATGCGGCCGGTAACCCGTTCCTGATCGGCGTGCGTCCGCTCGGTCGAGGTCACGGCGAGGGTGTCGAGGCAACGCCGCAGGTCACTCCACCAGGCCACCGAGAAATCCGGTTCAGAACGCAGGACGTCAGTTGCCGAACACGGGGCGCCCGGTACCACCGTCATCACCTCGGCCCGTTGGATGCGCCAATCGCGTTCTGACCACTCGACCACGTCCAGCACGTGAGGTTTAGCGACGCCGACGATCGAGTTCGCGTCGAGATTCCCGGTCCAGGCGTAGCCCCGCGCCCATCGAGGCTCTTCGGAGACGACACGCAACCAGCACGCGCCGTACGTGCCCGCAGCAGGGGCGCCGATCGACCGGAGCCGCCACCCGAACACCGTCGCTCCGGTGACTGCTACGGCAAAGCTGTCAGCGGCGCGCGCGATGTTGTGCCGCATGAAATTGCGAAACACCGCGTCGGCATCCGTCTGCGGCTCAGCGGTGAGGTAGTCGCTCATGAGTCGATGATGTGTCGCAGGTAGACGCCAGGGTTGTCGAGGTACCGGCGCCAATGGGCGACCAGTTCAAGGTCTGCCCACTTCACGCGGTGCAGTCCGTGCTCGTCTACCTCGATGATGTCGGCGCCAGGCGTCGATGCCAGGATCGGCGAGTGAGTCGCGCACACAACTTGGGCCCCCGACTCACCAAGCTCGTTCATCAAGGTGACAAGGTGCAGGCAGGCGGTGAAGGACAACGCAGACTCGGGCTCGTCCATCACGTAGAACCCGGGCTCACGGAACATTGACCGAAACACGGCGAGAAAACCCTCCCCGTGGCTCATCTCAGCTGTGTTGTCCGCCCAGTAGCCCGGAACACCGCCAAGGTTCTCAGTCATGCTGAACGCGGTTTCGGCGCGCAAGAAGAAGCCTTTCTTCCCCAACCGCGGTCCGCCCAACATGCGAGAACCCTTGGCGGTGGTCTCCAGCCTCAGCACCTCACCCAGCGCCGTCGTGGTCGCGTCCGGCTTCCCGGTGCGGACTGCGGCACGACCGCCGCGAGCATTCAACTTGAACCCCTCGGCGATGGCTTCGACCAGCGTCGACTTTCCCGAACCGTTGTCACCGACGAGGAACGTCACCGGGTGCGTGAAGTCCACACCATGCCTGGCTACCTCAGCGACGGCCGGCACGGTGTACGGCCATCGTCGGTAGTCCTGGGGACGCAGCGACTCCGGCACGTAGGCACGGCTGACGAACACTCACACGCTCCTAGTCGTAGTTGGGCTGACATCCGCCCTTCGGTCCGCAGGGGCCGGTGCCCGTAGGCCAGCATGACGGGTTGCACGCTGGGCCGCAGTTCGGTCCGCACTGCGGGTCACACGGAGCCTCCCTCCCACCCCTGCGCCGTCGGCTGCTGAAATGCTGGCGCAGCATCGTTGTCGTCTCCACCATTCTCGGCCCGCTCATAATCTCGGTGAGAGCGTCGCTACGTACGTTGCCGACCGGCAGCCAACGGGAGAACACACACGGCCACACCGCACCATCGGCAGCAATCGCAATGGTGCCTCGATCACAGTGTCCGCACAGTTGGGAGAGATCCGGCTGCTGATCGCGGACACCTCGACCGACCTGCCGCAGGTGGTCGACACGTACCTCGTCGACGCCGAGATCAGCCAGTTCGGTGCGCGCCTGGTCGACGCGCTGCTCGTCGTGCACGTCGATCACGCCTACGCGCAGCGGGACCGCGCGTCGCACCGCCTCCGCGATGTTGGCCTTGGTGCGGGCATAGCTGCCCCGCCCCTGGGTGATCGACTCGTGCTGGTCTGCGCAGTCGGTGTAGTAGCTCGTCGCGAGACGCACGCCCGGCTGCACGAAGACATCCCAGAGTTTCGGCGACACGTGGACAAGGTTGCTGAACACCTCGACCTGCAGCCCGCAGCTGAGCGCCTGTCCCACGAGTTCAGGCAGTCCACGGTGCAGCGTGGGCTCGCCGCCGATGAACTGCACCATCCTCGCGCCCAACCCTGCCACTTGATCCATCACGCTCGACCAGTCTTCCACGGTCATCGCGCCATCCGTGCCGCGAGGGCCGGACTCCGCGTAACAGTGATCGCACTGCAACTGGCACTTACCAGTGATCTCCAGCCAGGCAAACGACAGACCGTGCACTGCTGCCTCCGAAGTACCCAGAAAAGACGATCATGTGGCGGTGGATCGGTGCTGGCGCAGGACGTGGTGGAGGTGTTCGGTATCGGATCGGCCGGCGGTGCCGATGGAGTGGGCGAGCTCCTCGGCGCGGTCGAGGATGACCGGAAGGGCGCACTCCGGTGGTAGTGCGAGCAGTGTCTGGGTGGCGTGTCCGGCCGCGTCGCGGGGGTAGCCGTCCTGGCGCAGGCAATCGGCCTGGTCAAGGGCGAGGAAGGTCCGGTCGGTGGTGGCTGCGGCGGGATAGGCGGTCAACGCCTGGTCCTGGATGGCTCGGGCGCGGGTGGTGTCGCCGAGTCGGGTGTGGACCTCGCTGGCGAACCGGCCGACGCGGTACCACGGGCAGCTGTAGGCGGTGAAGCGATCCTCACCGCGGTGCTCGGTGGCGCGCTCGGCGTCGTGCAACGCCTCCAGGGCCACATCGCGATGACCCAGCCGCGCGGCCGCTGCTGCCGCGAGGGCGTTGCCGAGGATGGAACCCAAGTGCCCGGGGGGAGAGGTGACCACGGCGTAGGCGGCGTCATGCAGCACCTGGCGGTGATCACCCCGATGGGCGGCGATGAGCGTGGAGCGGGCGGCAACCCACCCGGCGGCCTCCCGATCACCGGCGCGTTCAGCGTGCTCGAGAGATTCTCCGTACCAGCGCAGTGCTGTGTCATAGTCCTGCCAACTGGACAGGTTCGCGGCGATGAACGCAGCAAGATAGGCCATCGCGGACTGCGCACGCCGACGCTGGATATCGGTCTGCGGTCTGACATGGCGGGCCGCGACGTAGTCACGCAGCAGCGCGGGGAGCTGGTCGATGGTGGGCACGGTGGGGAAGTCCAGCGCGTGGGCGTGCACAGCCACGTCGAGATGAGCGATGCGGTTGGCCTGGCCGATGACGTCCAGAGGTTCGAGCCGAGCGGCCGAGTCGATCACACCCGGGGTGATGCCCAACCCGGCGGCCGACAGAGTGTCGAGGATGAACGCGCGGCGAAGCATGATCTCCCTCTCGTCTCCCGAAGGTCGATACATGACCTCCAGACTAGCGTGTGGGCTGCCGCCAGCTGAGGTCAGCTGATCCTTGCTGGTCGCGGCCCTACGGGCTGCCGGAGCTACACAGGCTGGAGCACACGTGATCTACGCGTCGGGTGGAGGGGACGCCCAGCGCCGGGCTGTCGCCTGCGCAATGCCGGTCCTCGCCTCGATCTGCCGCCACGAGCCGAGTGCGCGATGCAGTGCAGCGAGTACCGCACCGCCGTGGCGAGTGTTGTCGATGCGGCGCTGCATCGAGCGACGGGCGGCCTCGGTGAGGTCGTCGACGAGGACACCTGTCCGCTGAGCTGCCGGAAGCAACTCGTCCAGGGCTGCACGCTCGTCAGCGGACAGCTGGCCCTCTGGCGGTCCATCGTCGGTCATGGCGCCAGTGTGCCACGCACAGCACGTGCCAGTTTTGACACAGCAGTTTCAGGTGTGCCACTCTTGGCACACCTTGGCTGGTATGGGGCACGAGAACGTGCGGAGGAACCGATGCGGAATATTCCGGCGACATTTGAACGGCGTCAAGCTGACGGTGCAGCGGCGCATGCGCCGGAGATGCCGAGGTGTGTCCAGGTGCCTGGAGCAGATAACCGACCCGTCACGGGCACACCAGCTATGACGTGCCCATCACCCGGTGGTCCGGTGAGGCTGCGCCGCTCCCGGCCCCGGACCGGGCGTCACGATGTCTGACCGGCAACCCTCGTGGCGTGGTGGTGGGCAGCTCATCGGTGGTAAGTCGAGGAGGGAAGGAGCACGCCGACCCCGATGAGCACGGTCAGTGCGGTGGTCGGGCTGAGCCAGGCCGTTCCCCCACGGTCGCTCGTCGGCCACCGCACTGGCCCGAACCCCGATCCGGGACAGGTATCGGATATCCGCCGGCCGCGGGAGCCGGCTGACCGCACGTGAAGGAGACAGCCCGATGGCCGCCGAGACAAGCACCGGCGACCCGACGGACAGGGCCAGGTCCGACGGGCCGCACCGGTCGGCGAGGTGACGGTCATGAGCCCCACCGTGCAGTCGGCCGTGACCGGGGTGCTGGTGGTCTGGGTACTAGTGCTCACCGTGCTGGTGTGGCGTCGCTGCCGCGAGCCGTGGCATGACGACGGTCGTCCCGTGTACAAAGCGGCTACCCAACGGTCGCCCCCAGTTCTCCTGGGGCATCGCCCAGGGACTGGCGCAAGCACAGCGCCACTACCACGAGCGCGCCGACCAACAGCACCCTGACCAACCGGACCAGCAACGCCGGCAAGTCGAGGACACCGCGCCGATCACGCCGCACCGGGACCGGCGGACGTCGCCGGGGGTACTACCGGAGGATGCCCACGAGCCGAGGTGATCCCTACCCAGCCGGAGCGGAGCCGGTGCTCCCGGCGGCCCCGGCACCTCTGCTCCTGCGGCGCTTGGGTCTTCCTCTAGTCGACCGTGCTGTGTCCAAAACTCATCGAAGTTCTCCCGCTCGTCAGCTGACGACTCCGATATGCCCGGCCCTGATCGGATTGTCGGCTGGTCTTTGCTGGTCGCGGCCTACGGACCGCCGAAGTTGCACAGCTGGACTGAAGTGGATCAAGTGTCCTACCTGCGGCGACTGTGTCGCTCTCCGCTCGGCTTGTCGTGTTCATCAGAGTTACGCGCGGCACAAGGTGAGGAAGTAGGGGCCACGCTCGCCAGCGGCGACGATCCCGGTGGGGATTGCCAGCACCTGACGCAGTGCATATGCGACTCGTATCGACGCGATCGCCTCTCCGGTGGCCGGGTCCCAGATCCGCACCGTGCCGTCCCCGCCGGCGGAGGCCAGCCACCTGCCGTCGGGAGCGACCGCCAACGCCACCACCGGATCGGTGTGGCCGGTGAGGAGGTGACCGGCGGTGCCGGTGACCGGGTCCCAGATCCGCACCGTGCCGTCCCCGCCGGCGGAGGCCAGCCACCTGCCGTCGGGAGCGACCGCCAACGCCACCACCGGATCGGTGTGGCCGGTGAGTACGCGGTTCAGCGCGGGATGGGGCAGGTCCGGTGGCGGTGTCACCGCCCGCAGATGCGGCCCCGTGAGTGCCCCAAGTACGCGTTCGCGAAGATCCGCGGTGACGCCGCTGTCCGGGAGCCGGGATGCGACGGTGGCCGCCAGCGACTCGGGTGGATCGAGCCGACCCAGGACGTGGGCGTTCTGCCGCACCGTCGTCGCGGCGGCGCGGCAGGTCGGTTCGTCGGACAGCGCCAGGTCGGCCTCGAGCCCGGCCGGGCCGACGAGCTCAAGCTTCCCGATCAGCCATCCCGGGTCGGTCAGGCACACCTCTAGCTCGTCGACGAGCCCGGCACGCCACAGGTGCGTCGGCAGCCACGACCACAGATACATCTGCTCGGCCGGCAGTTCAGCCCACACGCTGCCGGATCCGCACTGGGGGACCAGGTCGCGGTGGGCGTCGACCATCGCCGCGTCCAGCTGCCCATGCCGACACATGGTGTGGCCGCATAGGTAGGCGCGGATCACATCGTGCAACCCCAGCCGGTCCCGGTCCGAGTCCCGGTGGTACTCGGCCAGCAGTGCCAGATCGAACAGGCGTTGGCAGAACTGGCGGGTCCGAAACGGCGACCAGCCCCCGGTGTGAGACCAGTAGCTGGCCAGCACCTCACCGGGGATGCTCACGTCCTCGCCGAAGACCGCCAGCTCCCGATAGCGGTCGCGCTGCTCCGCGGTGAGCCGGGCCAAGCTGACCTCGATCGTGCGGGCCACCGCCCGGTTCCGCTCGGCCGGGTCATCGACGTCGAGGACCGTGACCCCATCGGTCCGCAGGGCCCGCAGCACCGCATGCAGCTCGTCGGTGGCGTCCCCACCGGTAGTGACCGCATCGCGGACGGCGCCGTGCACCAGCGACAGCAACACCGGCCATAGCCCGGTCGCACCCAGCGTCGCCTCCACCAGCTCCTTGGGTAACGCGGGCAGACCGGCGGTGAGCAGTTCCCGTGCCTCGACCGCAGCCATCTGATCGACCCGCACCGGAACCGTGGACCCGGGCAGCACGCCGCGGATCCGGGTGGTGAACAACCGCACCACCCGGTCCCCGCCGAGCAGGAACGGCTCCACCTGCGCCGAGGTCCACACGTCATCGACCACCACCAGCACCCGCCGACCGTCGAGCACCCGACCCAGCCCGGCGCCCGCGGCCAGCGGGTCAGTCACCTCCGGTGCTCCACGATCGAACAGCCGCACGGCCGACGTGACCGCCGCAGCCAGGTCCGGGCCGATGGTGTCCTCACCGACACTCACCCACACCACTCCGTCGGTGAACTCCCTACGCACCCGCGGGTCGTGCGCCACCATCCGAGCCAGCGTCGTCTTCCCGAACCCGCCAGCCCCCCACAGCCCCGTGGTCACCCCCACCGACCCCGCCCCGGGGGTCAGCACCGCCTCCACCAACGCAGCCAACAAGTCCGGACGGGCCACCTCCTCGCCCTGCAGCGGCGGCACCATGATCACTGGTCCCACGACGGCCGTCGAGGACCCCGCCGACCCGGCCGAGGACGGGTTCCTCGCGAGATGCCCCAGCGCGCGGGACAGTTTCTCCGCCAACTCCTCCGGGGAGCTCACCCGTGCCGCGGTCACACCGCACCCCAGCGCGCGCCGCCGGAACTGCTCCTGCCGTGGACCATGCTCCAAGTCCCGAAACAACGCAGGCGGGCCCACGGTCCGCTCACCGAGTAGAAACACCAGCACCCGTTTACCGGCCGCGGCCGCCTCTTCGAACTCCAGCTCCGTGTAGGACACCTCCGGCTCATCCCGCACCGGCGAGCCGTACCGGAACCCCGCGATCAGCACGTACACATCGCAGGCGTGCACCGCCGACCGGCACACCTCCGCCGGCGGCTGCGGATCCGCCGTGAAGCTCGACATGTCGACCACCGCATGCCCCGTGTCAGCCACCGCGTCCTTCGCCGCCGCCACGAACGACCGATCCGCCGGCAACTCGGCCAGCTCCGAGGTGTGGCTCAGGAACACCCGCCACGGCGGCGGCTGCGGCGCGGCTCCGGTCACACCGCACAGCATCCCAGCCCCCACCCGACCGCAGCAGCCGTCCCCTGCTCCCCTGGCAGGGAGCAGCAGCTCGACCTGGGTGATCTCCGTCGTCGTGTGCGCCACGTCGCGCCGGGCGGGCACGTCGCGGGCCACCGGGGCCAGGCCGCCCTAAACGCCCTGATCAAGAGCATGCTGCGGTGCGCCCGCCGGCGCGCCGCAGTGGACTCGACCTCCGCGAGCCCGGCCTTCCCGGCCGCTGATCCTGACCGACACATCTACCAGCATACGTCTAAAATACGCACCCTCCAGATCAGTTCGGGGACACTCCGCTACTTTTATCGTTCGACTCTGCCTCGCGCAGGAGCTGGATCAGGTCGTCATGCAGCGCCGGTCCGACAGCTACTGTGGATGTCGAAGAAAGAGTGTGCGGTGCACCTGACCGGTCGACGACCGAGGCGCCCGCTTCTCGAGCCAGAATTACACCGGCAACCGTGTCCCACGGCCTGTTGGTCAGCATGACGCTCGCAGCGACGTGGCCTTCTGCGACCCATGCCAGATCGATCGCCGCTGAACCGAACATGCGAACACGCTGCACACGTGCGGCGAGATGCTGCGTGATGCGGAGCTCATCGAGGTTCTTGCCGACGGAATCCTTGCCGACGGCGTAGTCCCCCAGCGCCACGACAGCATCTTGCAGCTGGTCGACGGCACTGATGTGCAGCCTCGTCTCACCGCGGAAGGCACCGCCGTCGAGCGTCGCCGAGTAACGGCGACCCAGGAATGGCAGATCAATCACACCGAGTACCGGACTGTCGCCGTGTACCAGGCCCAGGGAGACGCCGCACAACGGGATTCCGTGTATGAAGTTCACGGTCCCGTCGATGGGATCGAGAGCCCACATGAAACTCGACATTCGATCGCCGAACCGACCGTTCTCCTCGCCGAGAAAACCAATCTCCGGCGCCTCGTCCATCAGGAAATCGCGAACATAATGCTCGACAGCATAGTCGACCTCGGTCGCAGGATCACGATCGCCCTTGATCGTGACAACGCCTGGAGGGCGGTCACGGATCATGCTGCTGGCCCGGTCGACCGCTTCGACGGCGATCGGAAGAAGATGTGCAAGCGTGGACACGACGGCTGGCCTCAGGCACATCGTCGGGCGCCGCTCCACAGCGTAGTGAATATTCGCTCAAATGTGGCGAACATACCGATACCGCCCCCACAGCGGCGCATGACCAGGGTTGGCGAATCGACGCCCCGCACGACCGGTAGGTACGGCTGGACGACGCACTGCGCATCATCGATGATCGTGATGTTGAACCGGATGGTCTCGTCGTAGGTACGAAGATCGACCCGCTCGCGGTCCTCGACGGGCAGCTCGTCGCGCAGCCGGCGAAGCATCTGCACGTTCAGCCGGGTGAGGCTCGTCAAGTCGCCCGGCATGTAGCCTTCCTCGACCTCACGTGCCCGAGTCGCCTCTCCGTCGGGATCGAGGAAGAGGCACTCCAAGCGGGCACCCCGCGCGAGCAGTGCGCGTAGCCGCTGATCCGAGTACTGCTGGCAGATCAGGTTCAGCGACAGCCCGGCAGTCTGAATCCGCGTGGCCGGATCGAACAGCGAGTTCGGCGGCATGCACTCGACGAACTCGGCGCGCGTTGCGTACGCGGCAGTGAGATCGGCGTAGGTGGCTCGATGAGCCAACTCCACCTCCTGGCCGACGAGCGGCGATGCCTGCGCATTCGATGGCGGCTCGGGTAGCGGCCAGCTTCCGTCCCACCGGCTGAACAGCGTCTCGGCGGCGCAGCGAGGAAACATGTGCTCCAACACCCGGCAATGATCCGGATGCGGCAGCGACACCATCCCCCCGGACATCCACCGGTAGAGCGTCGCCTTGCTGGGGTGTCTGCCCGCGAGATCCGGATCGACCTGCTTGGCGGCTCGATCGTAGGCACGGCAGAACGCACGGTGCTCCTGCAAGTGCCGCGACCGGAGCAGCGCCTTCAAGAGCGTCTGGGTGTCGCTCACCAGCAACCTCCGTGGACTCATAGTAGCCCAGGAGGCTACCGATGAGACATGAATAAGACTAGCTGGGACACGTTCGGCGCAGGTTGGACACCGACGGCGACAGAACGAGAAGGACGGCCTGTCACTGTCTCGGCATGCACGCGCACAGAGCCCGCGAGCCACACCGAGGCGCCCAGGAGAGCACCGTCATGAAGCTGTTGATCAGTACCTCACACAGGTCCTGCACCGTCGGGCACCTGGCAGCCGACGTGGATCGGCTCGGCAACGGCCCCAGCGACTGCCGGTGGCGAGCCAGCCCACGACGACTGTCTGTTCACGGAAGAACGTCACAACCACACCGGCACGGCACCGGCGGAAGGGCGTACCAGTGAGCACCTACCATCTCCATGCCCGCATCATGGTGGGCCCACCCTCGGCACTCGAACGCAACGAGGCGCGACGAGACGAGACCGACAGCTGGGAGTACGCCCAGACCTGGTTCCGCGAGCAGCTCGCCGAGGGCTTCACCGTCTGGATCTACGACCACGGCCACGTCCCGATCGTCGCCGGAGCCAGCGACTACCGCGTGATCGCCCACGAACGACCAGCCACCACCACGCCCCCTTCCCAGCAGACCCCCTCGCCACGGCCCCGCCGATCCCCCGAAGCTCCCCAGACCTCGAACCGGCAGGCCTCCTGATCTCCGGCGGGTCCAGCGCTGGAGCCTCCCCCCGGCCCCGCTGGACCCGCCGGTCCCACCGGCCGAGGAGCGGAACCGACCGTCCGGCGAAGAACTCGACGATCAAGCACATACCGTGATCTACGGGCAGAGCTGCGGCACGGACTGCGCACGGATGTAGCAACCGTGCGGCATCTGTGCTGCACCCGCGCGGCATCCGGGCCCTTTCACGCGGCTCGACCCGGCGCTCTCGCGCTGACGTGCCCTCCGACGCGTCGCCTGTCGAAGCGGCGGTCAGTCCTGTGCAGCAGTTCGTAACAACGCGTGCTTGATCCGCGACACTTCGGGGGGTGACGGGGCGGATCGACTTCCGAGGGTGGGGGATGGAATGCACAGCGTGACAAAGCTGGCATGCCTCACGACCTCATCGATCACTTTCGAGCGGCTGCACCCACGACCCGCGGGGGCGGGTCACCGACGGCGGGATCGCGAGGGAGTTGGTGTGGTGCGGAGGAACCTGCCGCTGTCTGCGGACGGCGCGCCGCCGGTGGCGATGCAGGTGTGGGGGGACGGCGCGCTGTTCACGCGGCCGGAGCTGAAGGTCGAGCGGGTCTCGTACCCGGTGATGACACCACCGGCGGCGGTAGGGGTGCTGGAGGCGGTCTTCTGGAAGCCGGAGATCCAGTGGCGGGTGCTGGCGATCGAGGTGCTGAACCCGATCCGCCAGCTCACCCAGCGGCGCAACGAGACCACCGACCTGGCAGCACTCGCCGATGCCGCGTCGGGACGCCGCCGGCTGGACACCGTGGCCCACCGCGTGCAGCGCAACGCAATCTGCCTGCGTGACGTCGCCTACCGGATCCACGCCCACGTCGAGCTCCGCCGACACGCGACCCAACCGGAGGCCGCTTATCGCGACCAGTTCCGTAGGCGAGTCACGCGAGGCAGCTGCTTCGCCCAGCCCTACCTCGGGACCCGCGAGTTCACCGCGTACTTCGGGGACGCCGACGACCGGCCGCCGATCGACGTGACGGAGGACCTGGGGATCATGCTGCACAGCGTCGACCACTCGACCACACCGCCGTCGTTTACCTGGTTTACCGCCCGGCTGGACAGCGGCGTCCTGCACGTGCCGGCCACGGGCGACCCCGAAACCGGGGTGGCGTGATGCTGCTGCAGCGGCTCGTCGAGTACGCCGGTCATGACGGCTCGGCCGTGCCCTTCCACCGCGAGCGGCTCTTCGACTGGCTGCTTTCCCTGGATGCCGAGGGCAGGCCCGAGACGCCGACCCTGCAGTCCCTCGTCGAGCCCGACGCCGGGGGCCACCCGCGCGGCAGGTCGCATCCGGTCCCGGCGACGGTGCGCACCATGGGGGTCGCCGCGAACCTCGCCGCGGACGACGCGCAGTACGTGCTCGGTTGGGCCGACGCGCAGAGCAGTCCCGAACGGGTCGCCCGCTGCCACGCCGCGTTCGTCGAGCTCACCCGGCGCTGGGTGGAGAGCGACGCCGGTCGGGCCGACCCGATCGCGAGCGCGGTGCGGGCCTTCTACGACAGCGATGCCCCGGCCCGCATCGTGCGACCCGAGGGCTGCACCGCCAAAGCAGGCGTCCTGATCGCGGTCAACGGCACACCGGCGTACCGGTCGCCGTCGGTACCGAGTTTCTGGGCCGCAGAGGTGGCCCGCCGGAAGGGCTCGAAACACGATCACGGTCTGTGCCTGGTCTGCGGCCGGGTCGGTCCGCTGCTCGACACGTTCCCCGGCAAGGTCCCGTCCCGGCTCGTTCCGGGCTCGACGAACGACACCGCGCTGGTGAGCGTCAACGAGCGCGTCTTCGGCTACGACCTCACCACCCAGCTCGCCGCCAGCCCGATCTGCCTGAGCTGCGGGGAGGCCGTGACCGCCGGCCTGACGAGGGCCCTGGGGTCGGGGCACTCCGCGACCTATGGCGGCCAGGACAGCCGGCTGGCCTGGTGGGCCACCGAGGAGATCGCGTTCGACCCGATGACGGTGCTGCTCGCACCGTCGCGGAGCCAGGTCGCCGCATTGCGGGAGTCCGTGCGCCGGGAGCGCCCGGCGAGCGAACCGGAGTCGGCGAGGTTCTGCTCGCTCACCGTGGGCGGCAACGTCGCCCGGCTCGTCGTCCGGGACTGGCTGGAGATGCCCCTGAGGGGGCTGGCGGCCAACCTCACCGCGTGGTTCGCCGATCAGGAGATCGCCTCCACCCGCTCGGGGGGTGCCGGGTACCACGGGGTGGGTCTGTTCACGATGGTCACCGGGCGATGGCTGCACACCCGCAACCGGTACGCCGACTTCGGCGCCGCCGGAGCGGGCCGACCCGACGGCGTGCATCGCGATCTCGTCCGCGCGGCCCAGCGGGGGGCACCCCTGCCCCCGTCCCTGCTCGCCCACCTCGTGCACCGGATCCGCACCGACCGGCACCTCGACGACGCCCGCGCCGGGCTCATCCGGCTGATCCTCACGCGCCATCCCCTCACCACGGAGAAACCGATGCCCGGGCTCAGCCCGTCCGACTCCACACCCGCCTACGTCGCCGGGCGTACGTTCGCCGTGCTGGAACAGATCCAGTACGACGTCACCGAGGGCCAGCAGCCCACGACCTACCGCGACCGCTTCTTCGCCGGCGCGATCAGCAACCCCCGCGCCGCGCTGGTGGCCGGCCACCGCAACGCCATCGCCTGGCTGCGCAAGCTGCGCCGGATGCCCGGACGACGCTGCGCGAGCAGTCGCTGTTCCTCCTGGGCTACCACCACCAGCGGGCACATCGTTTCGCGGCCATCCGCGCAGCCCGGCGCACCCCCGACGACGCTACCGAGGGCGAGGAGACCGCGTCATGACCGCACCGCACCTCGACCCGACCGTCCGCCACGACATGGTGTTCCTCTTCGACGTCGTCGACGGCAATCCCAACGGCGATCCGGACGCGGGCGGGCGGCCGCGCATGGATGACGAGTCCGGGCAGGGCCTGGTCACCGACGTGGCACTGAAACGAAAGATCCGCGACACCATCGCGCTCGCAGCCGGCGACGATCCACGCTACGGGGTGTTCGTTCAGGTCGGGCGTGCCCTCAACCCTCGGCTGGAGGCGTCCTACGAGGCCACCGGGCTCACGCTCGGCAACAAGATCACTCCGGAGCAGGCGGCGAGCGCGCGAGCGTGGCTGTGCCACCGCTACGTCGACATCAGGTTGTTCGGAGCGGTGCTGTCGGTGGGCAAGACCCAGGCGCTCGGGCAGATCCGGGGCCCGGTGCAGGTGACGATGGGTCGCAGCATTGATCCGGTGTTCCCGATGGACCACACGATCACCCGCGTCACGCAGACGCGGCAGGAGGACATCGACAAGGGCGAGAGCACCGAGCTGGGCGAAAAATGGACGGTGCCCTACGGGCTCTACCGCGTCGAGATCTACTACTCGGCAGCCGCGGCGCCCAGACCGGCGTCGACAGCCACGATCTCGACCTGCTGCACCGCAGCCTGGAGATGATGTTCGACCATGATCGGTCCGCGGCGCGCGGGAGGTTGACCCCGCGCGGGCTGTTCGTGTTCAGCCACGCCGACGCGTTCGGCTCCGCACCGGCACACCGCCTCACCGAGCGGGTCCACGTGCACCGCAGCGGCAATGACGACGGTTCGGTCCCCCGCAGCTTCGCCGACTACGTCATCTCCGTCGACGACAGCAGCCTGCCACCCGGAGTGCACCTGATCACGCTGGCCGCCTGACCGTGCTGCCGTGTCGTCCATTGTGAGCAACCGAGTTGTCGCCAACGTTAGTCCACATGCCTCAGCATATGGCGTAGGACGAGGCGCTATAGTCATTGCGCCCTATTCACGCAGGGCAAGCGGCGTCCCTCGAGACGACCGAGGATCGCAACCATGCTGTGAATCACGTCGGGTAACGCCAGTGGCGCCTCGGCCGCCCATCGGGCGGCCGAGGTTCTCGCCCACGTTACTTTACTGTTAGCCTCACCTCACGAATGGCGAGCCACTACTGGGTGGGGAGACGGCGCACGGTGACTACCACCCTCGGCGACCCGGCCGGACCGACCCGGCCGGAGGGGCCATTGCAGCTCCACCGGGCCGGTAGCCTGCACGCCCGGCGGGTGACGCTGGTCGTCACGCTGCTGGCGTTGCTGGTAGTAGCCGCGCTGGCCAGCCTCGCGGTCGGCGCCAAGCCCATCCCGATCGAGCTGGTGTGGGACGCGATCTGGTCACCGACGGGCACCGAGAACGACATCGTCGTGCGGGCGCTGCGCGCCCCGCGCACCGTGCTCGGGATCGGGGTCGGGATCGCGCTGGGGGTGGCCGGGGCGCTGATGCAGGGCCACACCCGCAACCCGCTGGCCGACCCGGGTCTGCTCGGGGTGAGCGCAGGCGCGGCGTTCTTCGTGGTGATCGGCATCTTCGCGCTCGGCATGACCAGCCTCTACAGCTACGTGTGGTTCGCCTTCGTCGGCGCCTTCGTGGCGAGCGTGCTGGTGTTCGTGCTCGGCTCGCTGGGCCGCGGGGGGCCGACCCCCGTCACGCTGGCGCTGGCCGGGGTGGCGGTGAGCGCGCTGCTCGGGGCGCTGACCTCGGCGCTCGTGCTGGCCGACACCGCCACGCTGGATGCGTTCCGGTTCTGGGCGGTGGGTTCGCTCGCCGGCCGGGACGCGGCCATCGCCGGGCAGGTCACGCCGTTCCTGCTCGTCGGGCTGGTGCTTGCGGCGGCGAACGCGCCCGCGCTGAACCTGCTCGCGCTCGGCGAGGACGTCGCCCGCGGGCTCGGGCAGAACGTCATGCTCGCGCGGTGGACCGGGCTGGTCGCGATCACCCTGCTGACCGGGGCGGCGGTGGCCGCGTGCGGGCCGATCGGGTTCGTCGGGCTGGTCGTGCCGCACGTCGCCCGGTTCTTCACCGGTCCGGATCACCGCTGGCTGCTGCCCGCCTCCGGGCTGGCCGGGGCGGTGCTGTTGCTGGCCGCGGACGTGCTCGGGCGGGTGCTGGTGCGGCCGGGCGAGCTGCAGGTCGGGATCGTGCTGGCGTTCGTCGGGGCCCCGTTCTTCATCGCTCTGGTCAGCCGCCGCAAGCTGGTGTCGCTGTGACGAGCCTGCTGGAGCGCCCCGCGGGACGGGTCGCCGGCCGGCCACCGATCCGGGCCGGGCGCTTCTCCGGGGTGTGGCGGGCTCGGATGCTCGCGGTCACCCTGGTCGGGCTCGGCATGGTCATGCTCGTCGCGGCGGTCAACATCGGGCTCGGGGACTTCCCGATCTCGATCGTCGAGGTGCTGGCGGTGCTGGTCGGCGGTGGCGACAGCTCCCAGCAGTTCATCGTGCTGGAGCTGCGGCTGCCCCGGACCCTGACCGGGCTGCTGGTGGGCGCGGCGCTGGCGCTGTCCGGCGCGATCACCCAGGCCGTCGCGCGCAACCCGCTGGCCAGCCCGGACATCCTCGGTGTCACCGCGGGCGCGAGCGCCACCGCGGTGACCGTCATCGTGCTCGGCGGCAACTCCGGGGTCGTCACCGGGTTCCTGGCCGACGTCGGGCTGCCCATCGCCGCCCTCCTCGGCGGCCTCGGCACCGCCGCGCTGGTGTACGCACTGGCCTACCGGCGCGGTATCGAGGGCTACCGGTTGGTGCTGGTCGGCGTCGGCATCGGCGCGGTGGCCACGGCGATCACCTCCTGGCTGCTGGTGATCGCCTCGATCTTCGAGGCCGCCCGGGCGACGGTGTGGCTGACCGGATCGCTCAACGCGCGCGGCTGGGAGCACGTCATGCCCGTCGGGCTCGCCCTGCTGGTGCTGGTGCCGGTGGCGCTGTTGCTCGCCTTCGCGCTGGGCGTGCTGCAGTTCAGCGACGACACCGCGCGCGGGCTGGGCATGCGCGTGAACCTGGCCCGGACGATGCTGATCCTGGTGGCCGTCGCGCTGGCCGCCATCGCCACCGCCAGCGCCGGGCCGATCGTGTTCGTGGCGCTCGTGGTGCCACAGATCTGCCAGCGGCTGGTCGGGGCGGCCCGCCCACCGCTGCTGGCCTCGGCGGTCTACGGGGCGCTGCTCACCGTCGCCGCAGACCTGATCGCCCGCACCGCGCTGGGTGTGGAGCTGCCGGTCGGCGTCGTCACCGCCATCCTCGGCGCCCCCTACCTGCTCTACCTGCTCGCCCGCCGCAACCGAGGAGTCACCGCATGACCCGCACCGGCCCCGCCGCCCGCCTGGAGGCGCGCGAGCTGCAGCTGGCCTACGGCGACACCGTCGTGGTCGACGGCCTGGACATCGACATCCTGGACGGCACGGTCACCGCGGTGATCGGCCCCAACGGCTGCGGCAAGTCCACCCTGCTACGCGCCCTGGCCCGGCTGCTGCCCACCCGGCGCGGGCACGTGCTGCTCGACGGCAGGCGCATCGACCGGATTCCCACCCGCGAGGTCGCGAAGATCCTCGGAGTGCTCCCGCAGTCCCCGACCGCCCCCGAAGGGCTCACCGTCGCCGACCTGGTCGCCCGCGGCCGGCACCCGCACCAGGCCTGGTACCGGCAGTGGTCCTCCGACGATGAGGCCGCGGTCGCCGAGGCACTGGGCTGGACCGACATGGCCGAGTTCGCCGAACGCACCGTCGATGCCCTGTCCGGCGGTCAGCGGCAGCGCGTGTGGATCTCCATGGCGCTGGCCCAGGGCACCGACGTCCTGCTGCTCGACGAGCCCACCACCTTCCTCGACCTCGCCCACCAGGTCGACGTCCTCGACCTCGTCGAACGGCTGCACCAGGAGATGGGCCGGACCGTCGTCATGGTCCTGCACGACCTCAACCTCGCCGCCCGCTACGCCAGCCGGCTGGTCGCGATGAAGGACGGCGCCATCGTCACGGCCGGAACCCCCCATGAGGTGCTCACCGAGACCATGCTCCGCGACGTGTTCGACCTCGACGCCCAGGTCGTCACGGACCCGGTCGCGAGCACCCCGCTGGTCGTCCCGATCGGCCGCCGGCACCGCGGCCGCGAACGCGATCGGCTCGCCGAGGCCACCCACAGCGCCTGACCCAGCACTCGGCGGGTCCGGCCCCAATCCGGACCCGCCGATCGTGCTGGAATGGGGCGGTGCACCGACTCTGGCCCGTCGACGCGCCGGAGCTCGACGACACGGCCCTCGCCGCGCACTACGCCTACCCCGACGGGCTCACCGCGCCCTTCGTGCGCGTCAACGTCGTCTCGAGCACCGACGGCGCCGTCTCCGTGGACGGCACGTCGAGCGGACTGGGATCAGACGCCGACCGGCGCGTGTTCGGGCTGCTGCGCGAGCTCGCCGAGGTGGTGCTCGTCGGCGCCGGGACGGTGCGCGCCGAGAACTACCGGGGTGCGCGCCGGCCCACCCGGGGCCGCACCACCCCACCGCCGATCGCGGTGGTGACCGGTTCGGCCGACCTCGACCCGACGAGCAGGCTGTTCACCGACACCGCCGTGGCCCCGATCGTGCTCACCCTCGCCTCGGCTCCCGCGCCGCGCCGCGATCGGCTCGCCGCCGCGGGGGGCGACGTCGTGGTGCTCGAGCGGCTCACCCCCGACACCGTGCTGGCCGAGCTCGCCCGTCGCGGCCTGCATCGGGTGCTGTGCGAGGGCGGCCCGTCGCTGCTCGGTACGTTCGCGGCCGCCGACGCCGTGGACGAGCTGTGCCTCACCCTGGCGCCGTTGCTCACCGGCGGCACGGCCTGCCGCATCGCCTGGGGACCAGACGGCAGTCCCATCCGGCCGTTGGTCCTGGTCGGCGCCCTGCACGCCAGCGGTGTCCTGCTGCTCCGCTACCGTCGCGCTGACCCGATCGGGCGACATGGCAGGAGGCGGAGCATCGTCCCCACGTCCTATGGGGGAACGAACCGAACATACCGAACAGCCGAGTGAGAGGGACACAGACGATGAGCCAGAACGAGCCGACGACCAAGACCCCCACCAGCTCCACCTCCTCGCCGGCCCGGCTGGCCGACGACACCGCCCAGGGCAAGACCACCATCGCCGCCTCGGTCGTCCAGAAGATCGCCGGCATCGCCGCGCGCGAGATCTCGGGCGTCTACTCGATGGGTGGGGGCGTCTCCCGCGCGTTCGGCGCGATCCGCGAGCGGATCCCCGGCGGCGGTACCGGTGCCGCGAACATCGCCGGCGTGCAGGTCGAGGTCGGCGAGAAGCAGGCCGCGATCGACCTCGACATCGTCGTCGAGTACGGCGCGTCCATCGTCGAGCTGGCCCGCTCGGTACGCCGTAACGTGATCGGCACCGTGGAACGGATGACGGGCCTCGAGGTGATCGAGGTCAACATCTCTGTCAACGACATCCACCTGCCGACCGCCGAGGACGACGAGACCCCCCCGACCACGCAGCCGTCGCGGGTCGAGTGACCCGGCCGCGACCAGCCGGACCCGATGACAGGACGTGACGCTGTGCCCACCGCCGCTCCGGCCACGCTCGCCGAACGGATCGCCGCCGCGGTGACCGCACACGCTGCGGTCGCCCGGCTGCACGGCGGGATCTTCGGCGCCGTCGCCACCTACCTGCCGGGGCGCAAGCTCACGGGGGTGCGGGTCGGCGAGGGTGACGAGCCGGTCGAGCTGGGCGTCGTGCTCTACCTCGAGCGGCCGATTCCGGAAGTCGTGCGGACCCTGCGTCGCGAGGTCTCCGGGATGTGCGACGGGGCTGCGGTGGACATCACGGTGGCCGACGTCGCACTCCCGGAGGAGGTCGCGCTTCTGGAGGAGACCGCGCTCCTGGCGGACACCGCTCCGTGAACGAGCAGGAGCGGGCCGCGTTCCGCGCGTTCGTCCGGGAGAACCACCCGGATCGGGGCGGCGACCCCGAGGTCTTCGTCGCCGGTATGGCTCGATTCAGCGCGGCGACGGCGCCGGAGTCGAGGATCGGTGACGACGCCCGTTACGACGCCCCCATCGAGATCGTCGCGGCGCTGCCGTTCCCGGTCCGCGTCGGCGTCGCCCTGATCCGGACGTGGCATCGGCACCGCAACCGCCGCGTGCAGTGACCCAACAAAGGAGAACCAGATGAACGCGACCCAGACCGGCCTGCTGGCGGGTCTCGTCCTCGGCGCCGCCGGGGCCTTCGGCGGTTTCAGTGCTTTCCTGATAGTCCTGATCCTCGGGCTGATCGGCCTCGTCGTCGGCCGGATGCTGGACGGCGAGCTCGACCTGGGTGCCGTCCTCGGCCGGGGTCGGGACCGATGAACGCTCCCGCCCCGGACCTCGGTGATCGGGGCCGGCTCGACATCCACCCCCTCGTGCTGCGCAAGATCGTCGAGCACGCCGCCGACCAGGTCCCCGGGACGCTGCGCCGCGAGCGTCGGGTGGCCGGCATCGACGTCGGTGCGGCCGGGGCCAGCGCGAAGATCATAACCGGTTCCGGCGATCCGTCCGCCGTGGACGTGCAGCTCGAGCTGACGCTGCGCTACCCCGCCCCTGTCCGGTCCGTGATCGACTCCGTGCGTACCCGGGTGGGCGAGGAGCTCACCCGCATTGCCGGACGTCGCGTGCGGGTCCTCACGGTCACCGTGAGCGGGCTGCGGGACGCTGCCGACGACGCCGCGCGGCTCTCGTAGACCCGCCGAAGCCCAGGAGGAACGACATGCGCGTGCTGCTCCGGTTGCTCGCCCCGCTGCTCGGCCTCGCCCTGGCCGCCGCGGGCGTGCTCCTCGTGATCGAGGTCGTCGCCGTGTGGGTGCGCCCCGCCGCGACCACCGGGCTCGTCGTGCCGTGGCCCGACTGGCGCACCATCTCGACCACCCTGACCTGGTCCAACACCCCCGTGCCCGCCGTCGCGATCGGCGTTGCGGTCGTCGGGTTGCTGCTGGTGCTGCTCGGGCTGCTGGCCCGGCGCTCCGACATCGTCCTCACCGCACCCACGCCGGAGATCACCGTGACCACCTCGCCACGCGTGCTGGCGCGGCTGGTCGGCCGCCATGTCCGCGCCACCGACGACGTGGCCGGCGCGTCGGTCACCGCCTCGCGGCGCACGGTCGCGGTGTCCGTGCAGGGCTGGGGCAAGGCCGATCCCGAGCTGCGCGGCACGGTCCGCAACCGGGTGAAAGCGATGCTGGACGAGCTGCCGCTGCGCCGCCGACCCCGCGTGACCGTGGCGGTGCAGGACCGGAAGGGACCCCGATGACCATCCCCGTCGAGCTGACGAAGCCCGAAGCTCCAGAGCTCGAACCCACCTCCACACCCGCCCCGCGCCCCGCCACCCTGCGCAAGCGGGCGCGCTCCGCGGTGGCCCGTTCCGCTGCGGGTGACCGCTCGCTCACGGTGCTGATCGGGCTCACGCTGCTCGCCGCCGGCACGCTGGTGGCGTTGCTGTCCTACGGCGTGTTCGGCCGCGGCCGGTCCCGCCGCACGCTGCTGGATCCGGTGATCGTGGACGCGCTGCGCGCCCAGCCACTGCTGGCCCGCCTCGTGGCCCTCGCCGCCGGCCTGCTGCTGCTGGGTCTGGGTCTGGTGTGGGCCGCGCGCTCGCTACGCCCGGAACGCCGCCCCGACGTGATCGTCGACGGCGGGGCCGACACCGCGATCGTCGTGAGCTCGTCGGCTGCAGCCGACGCGGTCGCCGCCCAGGCCGGGGCGCTGCGCGGGGTCGGTCACGCGCGGGCGCGGTTCGTCGGCACCGATGCTGCCCTCTCCCTGCGCGTCACGCTGTGGTTGGCCGAGGACGCCGACATCCGCGACGTGCTGGCACGACTCGACGACCAGGTCCTCACGACCGCCCGGACCTCCCTCGGCCTCGCCGCGCTACCAGTAGCCGTCCGCCTGGAGCTGGACTCCTCCACCCCCCACCCCCGGGTCGCCTGACGGCCCCGTGCGCGGATATCGCTGCTGGAGCAGCGATATCCGCGCACGACCCCCCGCCGTCCGTTCACCGGCCCCACACCGGCGCTGCGGCAGGGTGGGCGCCGATCAACGGTGAGGGGAGGGCACGTGGGACGAGCGCCGCGCCTCGCGGTGACGGCCGTCCTCATCGGCATGCTCACCCTGCTCGCCGGCTGTACCGTCGGCCCGTCGCAGCGGTCCCCCGTCGCGGTACGCGGGGAGAACATGCCAGCGCCCCCGGCGCCCGCACCACCACCGCCAACCCCGTCCGAAACGCTGCCCGAACCGCAGCCGCAGAACGCGGCGATCCGGTTTTCCGAATGCACTGAGGGCATGCTCGACATCCCGAACCCACCGGATCGGGAGCTGCGCGTGGACTGCGGCGCGATCACCGTTCCCGCCGACCCCGACCAGCCGGGCCCCGGTGAGTCCGTACTCCGGGTGCTGCGCGTCGGGCTGGCCGGGGCGCCGCGCAACCGGCCGCCGTTGCTCGCGCTCGGCGACACCGCGGGTGAACCGTCGGCCCACAACGCGGTGGTGCTGGCCAGCCGGGTCGCACCGGCGCTGCTGGAGCGCTACACCCTCGTCGGCCTCGACCGACGCGGCTCGGGCACGGATCTCCTGGGCTGCGCACCCGTCGACGCCCGCGCCGCGCTCGTCGACGCCGATCCCGCAACCGTCACCGAAGCCGGGCTGGCCAGGCTGCTGGAGCAGGCCCGTGCCGTCGTGCAGGAGTGCAACCTCGCACTCGACCGCGGGCTCGGCGGTGGGCTGGGCGGATACCGCACCACGGCCACGGCCACCGACATCGAACTGCTCCGCACGGCGCTGGGCGTCGATCAGCTCTCCGCGATCGGGGTGGGCGACGGGGCCGCGGCGCTGGCCGGCTGGGCCCGGAGCGCACCCCAGGCCGTCGGCCGGCTCGTGCTCGACGGGCCTCCGCACCCCACGCTCGACGAGCCCGATCTCACCGAGTCCCGTGCCGAAGCCGCCGAGGCCGCGTTCGGGGCGCTCGCCGTCGCGTGCACCGCAGGTCCGGACTGTCCCCTGGGCGCCGACCCGCGGGCCACCGTCCTCGGCCTCGTCGAGCAGCTCCGCACCCAGCCGCTGGCCGCCGGCGACGATCGCAGGCTCACCGCGGGCGCCGCCGTCACCGCGCTGCTCACCGGGCTCGGCGAGCCGCGGAGCTGGCCAGCCCTGACCACCGCGCTGGCCAGCGCGGGGACCGGCGATCCGGCCCCGCTGCGCAGCGTGCTCGACCCCGTGACCGGGCCCGGCGGCCGGTTCGACAGCATGCTCGCTACCGCCTGCAACGACACCCGACGCCGGCTCGCACCCGGCGACATCGCCGACCTGGCCGCCCGCTGGCGCACCGCGTACCCGCTCTTCGGCGGCACCCTCGCCCAGCGCCTGCTGGCCTGTACCCCGTGGCCGACAGGCACCTCGTTCCCCACCGGCGGGCGGGCCGAGGGCACACCGCCGATCCTCGTCATCGGCACCGCAGCCGACCCCCGCAACCCGCTGGAAGGCGCGCGACAGACCGCGGAGGGCCTGACCTCGGCCCGCTTCCTGAGCTGGCAGGGCGCCGGCACCGGCGCCTACCCGCGCACGCCGTGCGTGCGCGACGTGGTCGACGCGATGCTGCTCGACGGCGTCGTACCCCGGGCCGGGACGCTGTGCCCGCCGTGAGCCGCCGCCTTCCGCCTCAGCAGTAGAACTCCTGGGCGATGTCGACGACGTCCGCCGCCTGCCTCTTCGTGACCGTCGGCAGCACCGCAGGAAGCGACCGGACCAGGGCGTCCTCATCGGCCCCGCGGTCGAGCTGCTCGCAGATGACGGCGGCCGCCTCGGTCTCGGCGAGACCGCTGCGGCTGGTCGGGATCTCGGCCTTCCGCAGTGCGGCGAGGTAAGCGGTGGCCGCCGGGCTCTCCGGATCGACGTCGATGCGGGCCGGGACGGCGGTCGAGTCGGACCCGGGAGCCGGGGGCCACGGGGTGCGCTCCACGGCGGCCGTCGTGTCGGGCCCGGTCGGGACCGTGCTCGTCGCAGTGACCGCGGCTGATGCTGGAGCCGGGGTCGGTTCCATACCGAACACCGTGGTCGTCACCGCCGTCAGCGCCAGTACCCCACCCACCGCGGCAGCAGCCAGAACCGATCGAAGAGCGGGAACCTGCGCCGGGCGACCGGCGGGCGGCTCGATGTCCGGTGCCCGGCTGTCCGCACGTCCCAGGTCACCCACGAAGATCTCGGAGGTCTCCGCATCGGCGGCCGCAGCGGCTTCCCGTGGTCCCCTCGCACCCGCATCCGTCATCGCACGCCCCCATCACGCCGGCGCCGTCGACCGGTCGTCTACAACACAACGACCGTCAAGCACCGTAGGCGCGGTTGCGGCCGTCACGCCGTGAGATGAACAAGAGCGCTGTTCTGGAGAGATCCAACAGCCCTGGTGTTCATCTCACGCAACCATCCGCATGATCTGACCACTGGGGCGCCAGTTCGTACCGACTCGCGCGCCAATTCGTGCCGACTCGCGGGTGGGGGTTTAGTGCTTGGCGCGGCTGGGTTGGACGCGCATGGGTTCGCCGGGCATCTTCGGGTAGTCGGGAGGGTAGGGGAGCTCTCCCAGGCCGCGGTCGCGCTCGTCGGCGGTGTACCAGTCCAGCGCGGTCTCGATCCCGCCGATCGCGGCGTCCATCCCGGCGTGCGGGTCACCGCGGTCGGCGAACAGCCCGGGCACCGTGCGCACGTCGAAGTCCTCCGGCTCGACCTCGGGCAGCGCCTCCCAGGTGACCGGCATCGACACCGTCGCCCGCGGCCGCCCGCGCACCGACCACGCCGAGGCGACCGTCCGGTCCCGGGCGGCCTGGTTGTAGTCGAGGAACACCCGCTCGCCGCGCTCCTCCTTCCACCAGTCGACGGTGGCGCACTCGGGCAGCCGCTGCGCCACCCGCCGCGCGATCGCGATCACCGCGTGCCGGACGTCGACGAACGACCACTCCGGCCGGATCCGCGCGAACACGTGGACGCCACGCCCGCCCGAGGTCTTCGGCCAGCCGACCAGCCCCGCCTCGTCGAGCACCTCCCGCAGCACCGCGGCAACGGCGACGGCGTCGGCGAAGTCCGTGCCGGGCTGCGGATCGAGGTCGACGCGCAGCTCGTCGGGCCGGTCGGGGTCGGCGCGGCGCACCGGCCAGGGATGGAAGTCGAACGTGCCCATGTTCGCCGCCCACACCAGCACGGCCGGCTCGGTGGGGCACAGCGACTCGGCAGTGCGACCACTGGGAAACGTCACCCGCGCCGTCTGGACGTAGGGCGGCGCACCCGCGGGCAGCCGCTTGCCGTAGAACGGCTCACCCTCGACACCGTCGGGGTAGCGCTTGAGGTTGGTCGGCCGCTCGACCAGCACCCCCAGCAGCGGCTGCGCCACGGCGCGGTAGTACTCGACGACCTCGCGCTTGGTGATCCCCAGCTCCGGAAAGTAGATCTTGTCGGGGCTGGTGAGGCGCACCTCACGGTCGCCGTCCGGTCCCGCAACGGTGAGCAGCACCGCCGCGCCCTTGCTCGCCACGGAGCGGGACGTTACCGGCTACCCTCGTGCTGTGCCCGAACTCCCCGAACCGGACCGCTCGGCCCGGTCCCGGCAGTTCGACGACGAGCTGATCGGACTCGATCCCGACGACCCGGACGCGCAGGCGTTCGCGGCGCATCTGGACCGGATGCAGCGCCAGGCACCCACGTTCACGGTAGAGGGTTACCTCGACGGCGTCCGCGACTTCGCCGACTCCGCGAACCGGGCGCAGGGCGGGCGGCGGTGGGCGGCCGTGCTGGTCGTGGCGCTGCTGCTCGCGGTGGCGGCGCACCTGGTGTGGGACTCGTTGGTGTTCGTCGTGACGACCTGGCTGTAGCCCTCGGCGCTGTCGGCTCGACGGACATAGTGTGGGCGACATGGATCCTGTCACCGATCAGCCGCCGACGGTCGTCAAGTCCGACGCCGAGTGGCGCGAGCAGCTCAACCCCGCCGAGTACCGGGTCCTGCGCGAGGCCGGCACCGAGCGACCGTTCACCGACGCGTACACCGACACCACGACCACGGGCGTCTACTCCTGCCGCGCGTGTGGGGCGGAGCTCTTCCGCAGCGACACCAAGTTCGAGTCACACTGCGGCTGGCCGTCGTTCTTCACCCCGCTCGCGGGCGAGGCCGTCATCGAGCGCACGGACCGCGCCATGGGCATGAAACGGGTCGAGGTGCTCTGCGCCACGTGCCACAGCCACCTCGGACACGTCTTCGAGGGTGAGGGCTACGGCACCCCGACCGATCTCCGGTACTGCATCAACTCGATCTCCCTGAGGCTCGAGCCGGAGGAGTGAGGGGGTCGCGGTCCTCACGGCAGCGTCGCCACCAGGGCACCCGGCTGCACTCGGGGCCCGGTGTAGAACGGGACCTCCGCGCGGACGTGCCGGCGCGCCTCGGTGGCCCGCAGGTGGCGCATGAGGTCAACGATGCGGTCGAGCTCGTCGGCCTCGAACGCGAGGATCCACTCGTAGTCACCGAGCGCGAACGCCGGCACCGTGTTGGCCCGCACGTCGGGGTAGTCGCGGGCTTGCATGCCGTGGTCGGCGAGCATCTGGCGACGCTCGTCGTCGGGCAGCAGGTACCACTCCAGGGACCGGACGAACGGGTAGACGCACACGTAGCGCTTGGGGTCCTCACCGGCCACGAACGCCGGCAGGTGGCTCTTGTTGAACTCCGCGGGCCGGTGCAGCGCGACCTGGCTCCAGACCGGGACGCTGGCCCGGCCGAGCGCGGTGGTGCGGCGCAGGTCGGCGTAGGCGGCCTGCAGCGCCTCGACGTTGCCGGCGTGCCACCAGGTCATGTAGTCGGCGTCGGCGCGCATGCCGGCCAGGTCATAGACGCCGCGGACGGTGACGCCTTTGCCCTCCAGGACGTCGAGGAACTCACCGACCTGCGAGGACGCGGCGGCGCGATCCTCCCCCAACGTCCCCGGCGCCACCCGGAACACCGACCACATCGTGTAGCGGATGGTGCTGTTCAGCGTGGCGTAATCCAGACGGCCCATGCCCCCATGCTGCCACCCCGCGAGTCCCCCAAGCCGGCACGGTGAGTTTGCCGGTCGAGCGCAATGCCACACCGGGGACGGGTCAGGGCGCTGCCGACGCCGCGTGCTGTGCCGCCAGGAGCTGCGCGGCGGCCCGGGCGGTTGCGACGCACGCCGGCACGCCGACACCGTGCAGCGCCGCGCCCGCGACGGCCAGCCCCGGCGGCAGGCGTTCCTCGATCGCCCGAACCCGGTCGAGGTGGCCGACCGCGTACTGCGGCAGCCCGCCACCCCAGCGCTGCACGTGCACGGCCACCGGGGCGGCGGTGATCCCGGTGAGCGTCGCGAGGTCGGCGCGGACCCGGGCGACGAGCTCGGCGTCGTCGGACTGCACGGTGGCCGCCTCGCCGAAGCGGCCGAGCGAGGCGCGCAGCCGCACCAGCCCGTCGGGTGCGAGATGGGCCCACTTGGTCGTCGAGTGCGTGACTGCTTTGATCGACAGTGGCTCCCCCGCCGCGACCAGCGCACCGGAGGTCGCGGGCAGGGTCGCGGCGTCGGTGGCCCGGTAGGCGAGCGCGACCACGACCGAGGAGGCGAGCTCGATCTCCCCGGCCGCCCGGGCCGCGTGCGGGGCCGCCGGCGCCAGCAGCCGCGCCACCGCGGGGGCGGGCACGGCGAACAGCACGGCGTCGACGTCGAGGACCTCGGGTGCGGTGGTCGGGCCGAGGGTCAGCTGCCAGCCGTCGCGGCGGCGGACCACGGCGCGGACGGTGGTGCGGAGCCGGACCTGCGGCGCCGCCGCGGCGACGAGGGCGTCGAGCAGCACGACGTAGCCGCCCCGAACGGCGCCGAAGACAGGTCCGCCGTGCTCGACCGAGGCACTCGCCGTGCTCGACCGGGGAACTCGCCGGGCCGGGTCGGGGGACCCGCCGCGGCTGTTGGGGGGACTCGCGGGGGTCGTGTCGGCTGCTGTTGTCAGGGATCGTGCGCCGGCGTCGAGGGCGGCCGCCAGGGCGGGGATCGTGGGGCGCAGGCCCAGGGCGTCCACGCGGCCCGCGTACACCCCGCCGAGCAGGGGGTCGGCCAGGCGGTCCACCAGCTCGTCACCGAACCGTTCGCGCAGCAGCCCACCCAGGGCGACGTCGGCGCCGGTGTCCCAGCGCAGCGGAAGGTCCGGCTCCGCGGCCACGGCGGCGAGCCCAGTCGCGGAGAGCAGGCCGTCGAGCCGGGCCGCGCTCGTGGGCACGCCGAGCAGGGTGCCGCCCGGCAGCGGGCCCGTCGCGCCGCCGGCCCGCACCGAGGGCGCGGCCCCCGTCGGAAAGACTTGCTCGCCGGCCAGCCCCAGCTCGGCGAGCAACTCGGGCACTTCCGGGCGCCGGGCCAGGAACGCCTCCGCGCCGACGTCGAAGGCCACCCCGGCGAGGTCGACGGTGCGCAGCACGCCACCGAGCTGGTCCCGCTGCTCGAGCACGATGATCGCGGCGGACGGACCGAGCAGCGCGCGCAGCCGGTGCGCCGCGGCAAGCCCGGAGATCCCGCCGCCGACCACGGCGACGCGGGAGATCATGGCTCGAGGCTGTGCACCAGCTCGACGAGCCGGGTGAGAGCGTCCGGGTTGGTCTCCGGAAGCACGCCGTGGCCCAGGTTGAACACGTGCCCGGGCGCCCGGCGCCCCTCCGCGACGATCCGGCGCACCTCGTCCTCGATCGACGCGGCGTCGGCGAACAGCATGGCCGGGTCGAGGTTGCCCTGCACCGGGTGCGTGTGCCCGGTGCGGCGGGCGGCCTCGTCCAGCGGCACCCGCCAGTCGACGCCGACCACATCGGCCCCGGCCTCGGCCATCGCGCCGAGCAGCTCACCGGTGCCGACCCCGAAGTGAATCCGCGGGACGCCGGAGTCGGCGAGCCCGCCGAGAACCCGGGCGGAGTACGGCAGTGCGTATCGGCGGTAGTCACGCTCGGACAGTGCACCGGCCCAGGAGTCGAACAGCTGCACGGCGTCCACGCCCGCGTCCACCTGCGCCTGCAGGAAGGTGGCGGTGGTGTCGGCGAGCCAGCCCAACAGGGCGTGCCAGACCTCGGGCGCCGACCGCATCAGGGCCTTGGTGCGCTCGTGGTTGCGGCTGGGCCCGCCCTCGACCAGGTAGGACGCGAGGGTGAACGGGGCGCCGGCGAACCCGATGAGGGGGGTGTCCCCCAGCTCGCGCAACACCAGCGCGATCGCGTCGGTGACCGGGGTGACCTGCTCGGCGTGCAGCACGGGCAGCGCCGCCACGTCGGCGGCGGTGCGCACCGGGTGCGCGATGACCGGCCCGGTACCCGCCACGATGTCCACCCCGACACCTGCCGCGTACAGCGGCACCACGATGTCGCTGAACAGGATCGCGGCGTCGACACCGTGCCGGCGCACCGGCTGCAGGGTGATCTCGCACGTCAGGTCCGGGGTGAGGCAGGCCTGAAGCATCCCGGTGCCGGCCCGGGCGACGCGGTACTCCGGCAACGACCGCCCAGCCTGCCGCATGAACCAGACCGGCACCTGGGCGGGGGTCCCGCCGCCGGTCGCGGTCAGCAGCGGAGCGGAGCAGAGGTCCCGCCGACGAGCGCGGACCGCGGGAGCGGAGAGGGGCACCATCACAATCCATACTCCCACGAGCCGCCCTCGGCGCGCCTCGGGGCCAGGACCCGACGAGCGATCTAGAGTCATCGTTCGTGCCCGACGCGACCGCCCCACCACCACAGTTCCTGCAGGCGGTCGCGTCGCTGCGCGCGATGCGGCCGCGGCCCGAGCTGCTCGTGTCGGCCCTGGACGCCCCGCCGCGGCTGGCCCCCTACACCTGGGCGTTCAGCGTCGAGGCGGACGCGGAGCGGGCACCGGGGGAGGATCTCGACGAGCCGGACACCTCCGGTCGCCTGATCCTGCTGCACGACCCGGCCGGCCAGGACGCGTGGGAGGGCACGTTCCGGCTCGTCTGCTTCGTCCAGGCCCGGCTCGAGCCCGAGCAGCTGGGCGACGAGCTGCTGCCCGTCGTCGGCTGGTCGTGGCTCACCGAGGCGCTGGAGCTGGGCGGCGCCAAGTACGTGGCCCTCGGCGGCACCGTCACGCAGACCTCCTCAGTGCGCTTCGGCGACATCGCCGGGCCGCGCCGAGACGACGACGTCGAGCTGCGGGCGTCGTGGACACCGACCGACGAGGACCTCTCACGGCACGCCGAGGCGTTCTGCACGCTCGTCGCCTCCGCGGCCGGGTTACCCCCGGTCGGTGTAGTTCCTCTCGCTCGTCGAACGGTCTGATCACGGTTCCCACCTGCACGTTCAACGCTCGCCGTGATCGGATCCATCACCCGTTCGAGTGGATAGCCGGGAACAACGCTGTAACTTTCACCCGGAGAGGTTCGATTAGATACAGGACGTTAGACCGCTTGGGGGTTACGCTTCCTCCACGACACCTCCTCGGGCGGTCGGCGACAGTTCCATCCGACCGGGGTTCTGGTGCCGGTCGGGGGTAACGACCGACTCCAGGGAGGTAGTGACGTGGCCGTTGTGGGCCAGGGTGCACCGGTACGCGGTATCACGGGGGTTGTACTGTCACCGGCGATGGTCCCGCACCCGCGGGAAGAGTTGTTCTCGGTACTGGTGGTCGATGACCACCCGCTCCTGCGCGAGGCGATCGCCGCACGCCTGAGCTTGATGGGCGCGGGGGTGGTGCACGAGGCCTCCTCGATCGCCGAGGCCCGGGCCCGGGCACATGCCCACGGACCCTGCGATCTGGCGATCCTGGACCTCGGACTCCCCGACGGGAGCGGGCTGGACCTGGTGACCGAGCTGCGCTCGCTGGGCTGGAACCGGCTGGTGGTGCTGGCATCCTCGGACGACCCGTACGCGGTGCGGTCAGCGTTCCAGGCCGGGGCGCAAGCCTACCTGCTGAAGTCGGCGTCGGCGGCGATCGTCACCGACGGCGTCAAGCGGGTGCTCGACGGCGGCGTCTACGCCGACCCGACGGTCGCCCCGCTGCTCGCCATGGGCACCCGGGTACCCGGCACCGACAACACCCCGCGCGAGCTCTCGGCGCGCGAGGTGGAGGTGATCCAGCTGGTGGCCGACGGGCAGTCCAACAAGGAGATCGGTGAGGCGCTCAGCCTCTCCGCCCTCACCGTGAAGAGCCATCTGTCCCGGATCGGGCGCAAGCTCGGCACAGGGGACCGCGCCCAGATGGTCGCGCTGGCGATGCGCGCTGGAGTCATCCGCTGACCGCGGAGCGATCCGACGACGATCCCGGGGCGTCCACACCGATACCGTTGCTGCGGCCTGCCGACGGGCTGCCAGCGGTCGTAGCCGACCGGGCGGCGCTGGTCCGCGCCGCGCGGGACGTCGCGACCGGCATTGGCCCCCTCGCCGTCGACGCCGAGCGCGCGTCGGGCTTCCGGTACTCCCAGCGCGCCTACCTGGTGCAACTGCGCCGCGAGGGCGCCGGTACGGCACTGGTCGACCCGATCCCGTTGGGTAGCGACCTGTCCGAGCTCGCGCCCGCGCTGACCGGGCCGGAGTGGGTGCTGCACGCCGCCAACCAGGACCTGCCCTGCCTGGCCGAGGTGGGTCTCGCCCCGTCGCGACTGTTCGACACCGAGCTGGCGGGGCGGCTGGCCGGACTTCCCCGCGTCGGACTCGGTCCGCTGGTCGCACAGCTGCTGGGGCTGGCGCTGGAGAAGGGACACAGCGCCGCGGACTGGTCGCGCCGGCCACTGCCCGAGGACTGGCTCGTCTACGCTGCACTGGACGTCGAGGTACTGGTCGAGCTGCGGGACGTGCTGGCCGGGCTGCTCGCCGAGCAGGGCAAGCTGGAGTGGGCCGAGCAGGAGTTCGAGGCCATCCGCACCGCGGGGCCGTCCACGCCGCGGGCGGAGCCGTGGCGCCGCACGTCGGGCATCCACAAGATCCGCAAACCGGGCCAGCTGGCGGCCGTCCGGGCGCTGTGGGAGGCCCGCGACCGGCTCGCCGCGGAGCGCGACATCGCGCCTGGACGGGTGCTGCCCGACGCCGCGATCATCGACGCCGTGGTGACGGCACCGACGTCGGCGTCGGCCATGGCCGCGATGCCGGTGTTCCGCGGTCGCTCCCAGCGCCGGCTGACCACCTACTGGTTCGCGGCGCTACAAGAAGCCGCCGGGCTCACCACCGCCGAGCTGCCCCTGGTCTCCCCGGTCAACGACGGCCCACCCCCGGTGGCACGCTGGGCCGAGCGCAACCCCGACGCCGCCGCCCGGTTGACCGCGGCCCGCGCCGCGGTCGCCGGCGTCGCCGAACAGTGGTCGGTGCCGGTGGAGAACCTGCTGCAGCCCGACCTGCTGCGACGCCTGTGCTGGGATCCCCCCGCCGACGGCGACGTCGCAGCCGCCCTGCCCACCGGCGGCGCCCGCCCCTGGCAGACAACCCTCCTGACCCCCCATCTGGAAGCCGCCCTGCACGCGCGGAACTGATCGTCCAGCAGGAATCCGGCGTTCTCGACCCTGGATTCCTGCTGGACGATCAGCTCGGCTCGGGCCTGTGGACAACTGAACGCACGATCAGCGCCGAGCTCCAGGCGCTCCACGGTCGGATGCGCGCGCTCGCCGAAACGCAAGGCGGCGTGATCACCTGCCACCAACGACCCGCTGCTGGGCGACGTGCACGTCACCGACTACGACAACGCCGACGCCGACGCTGTGCGGATTACCGGTGCTGGCGGGTGCCCGGCTTGTTCTCGACTGCTGTGACGTGACGGCGCCGGACTCCGCCCTGGCCGTCGCCGACGCCGCGCTGCGCCGACGCCTCACCACGGTCGACGACCTGCACCGCGAGCTCGCCCGGCGGCGCGCCCGCCCCGGGATCATCCGGGCAACACGCGTGGTGGGGCGGGCGGACCCGCTGGCCGAGAGCTGGTTCGAGTCGATGTCCCGGTGGTGGTTGCTGGAGCACGGGCTCCCGAACCCGCAGCTCCAGGCCGGCTTCACCGACGACCACGGCCGGATACAAGCGCGGGTGGATTTGTGGTTCCCCGAGCAGCGCACGGTGGGCGAGGCCGACGGAGCCGGTAAGTACGACGAGCCCGGAGCGCTCTTCGCGGAGAAACAGCGCGAGGACTGGCTCCGCGACACCCGAGAACGCCGGATTCCTGCTGGACGATCAGCTCCGTCAGGTTATGGGGCGGGCAGGTGCACCGTCACCATCAGGCCGCCGCCGGGGAGGGGGTCGGCGTGGACCGTGCCACCGTGCGCGGCGACGACCGCGCGGACGATGGCGAGCCCGAGCCCCGAGCCCGGCACGGCGCCGGTGCGCTCCACCGGGCCGCGTCGGAAGGGCTCGAACAGCTCCGCCACCCGGTCCCGGGGGATCACCGGACCGGTCGAGATCACCCGCAGCTCGGCGGACGGGCCGGTCACGCCGGTGCACACCTGCACCCAGCCCCCTGCGACGTTGTGCCGCACCGCGTTCTCCAGCAGGTTGCCGGCCACCCGCTCCAGCAACACGGCGTCGCCACGGCACGGGGCGTGGGCGGTCTGCACCTGCAGCCGCAGGCCGCGGTTCCCGGCCTCGACCCGCACCGCGGCCAGCGCCGGCCCGACGAGGTCGGCGAGGTCCACGGGCTGGGTCTCGGCGAGCTCGGTGCCCTCCGTGCGGGCCAGCAACAGCAGCCCGGCGACGAGGTCGTTCGCACGGCGGGTGGCCTCGCGCACGACGGTGCCCATCCGCCGCAGCTCCTCGACGTCGGCGGTGGGGTCGGCGAGCGTGACGTCCACCTCGGTGCGCAGCACCGACAGCGGGGTGCGCAACTCGTGGCTGGCGTTGGCGACGAACCGGCGCTGCGCGTCGAACGCCGCCTGCAACCGGTCCAGCATCGCGTCGAAGCCCGCGGCGAGCTCAGCGACCTCCCCGCGGGCGTCGCGCAACCCGGTGCGGATGTCCAGCGACTCGACGGTCAGCCGCCGCGCCGCGGCCGTCACGGCGTGCAGCGGACCGAGCACCCACCCGACCAGCACCCAGGACACCACCCCCGCCGCGACCACCACGAGCGGGAACGCGATCAACCCAGCCCGCAGCACCTCGCTGCGGGCCGCGGCGCCCATCGCCTCGCTCACCTGCTCGGCCAGCACGCTCCGGTCCCCCACCCGCACCGTCGTGCCGGGCGGCAACGTGGGCAGGGTGCGGGCGACGCCACCGACCAGCAGCCAGCCCAGCCACAGCAGCAGCGCGCTCACCAGGGCCACCACCGCGGTCGCGACCAGCGTCAGGCGTGGTCGCAACCCCATCCCGCGCCCCCGCACCGGCTCGGCCACCGCGGCACCCGTTTCAGCCCGCGGCCGGTACCCGGTACCCGGCTCCCACCACGGTCTCGATCACACCGGGGTCGCCGAGCTTCTTGCGCAGCGTCATCACGGTGACCCGCACGGTGGTGGTGAACGGGTCGGCGTTCTCGTCCCAGACCCGCTCCAGCAGCTCCTCGCTGCTCACCACCGCACCGCCCGCGCCGAGCAGTACCTCCAGCACCCCGAACTCCTTGCGCGTCAGCTCGACGGGCCGCTGCGCCCGGGAGACCGTGCGCCGGGCCGGGTCGAGCGCGATGTCACCCGCGACGAGCAGCGGCGGCGCTGCCGGGGTGGCCCGGCGGCCGAGGGCGCGACAGCGGGCCACGAGCTCGGGAAAGTCGAAGGGCTTGGCGAGGTAGTCGTCGGCGCCCCGGGACAGCCCGTCGACCTTGTCGGCGAGCGTGCCGCTGGCCGTCAACATCAGCACGCGCGTGGTCACCCCGGAGGCGACGATCTCCGCGCACAGCCGGTCGCCCGACATGCCGGGAAGGTCGCGGTCCAGCACCACCACGTCGTAGCGCGTGACCACGGACTTCTCGTGCCCGCTGTCGCCGTCGTAGGCGACGTCGACCGCCATCCCCTCCCGGCGCAACCCCCGCGCCACCGCATCGGCCAGCGGCCGTTCGTCCTCCACGACGAGCACCCGCATCAGCGCGCCTGCTCCGCGTCGCGTTCCGGGGCGCCCAGCAGCGCCGCGGCCCACTCGGTGACCCGCCGCGCGACGTCCTGCGCAGTCAGCCCGACGGCGGCGAGCACGTCGTCGCGGCTGCCGTGCTCGGGGAACCGCTGCGGGATCGCGAGGTCGCGCAGCGGGACGTCGCACTCGGCGGTGCGCAGCGCGTCGGCCAGCGCGGAACCGAACCCGCCGTGGCGGCCGCTGTCGGCGACGGTGACGACGAGCCGGTACCCGCGCACCAGGTCGACGAGCACGGCGGGCACGGGCAGCACCCAACGCGGGTCCACCACGGTGACCGCCACCCCCTGCTGGGTCAGCCGCCGCGCCGCCGAGACCCCCAGCTCGCCGAACGCTCCCACGCACACCAGCAGCACCGACGGCTCCTCATCCGCCGCCGGCTCGTGCAGCACGTCCACGTCGCCGACGCGACGTATCGCGGGCACCGACTCGATCACCGCGCCCTTGGGGAAGCGGATCGCCGTGGGTCCGTCCTCGACCGCGACGGCCTCGGCCAGCTCCGCGCGCAGCGTGGCGGCGTCCCGGGGCGCGGCGACCCGCATCCCGGGCACGATCCCGAGGATCGACAGGTCCCACATGCCGTTGTGCGACGGCCCGTCGCTGCCGGTGACCCCCGCCCGGTCCAGGACGAGGGTGATCGCGGCCCGGTGCAGGGCGACGTCGAGGAGCAGCTGGTCGAACGCCCGGTTGAGGAACGTGGAGTAGATCGCGACCACGGGGTGCAGCCCACCCCGCGCCAGCCCCGCGGCGCAGGTGAGCGCGTGCTGCTCGGCGATGCCGACGTCGAGGCAGCGGTCGGGGTAGGCCCGCGCGAACGGCGCCAGCCCGGTGGGTCCGAGCATCGCCGCCGTGATCGCGACGACGTCGGGGCGGCGAGCGCCCAACTCCACCAGCTCGTCGGCGAACACGCTGGTCCAGCCGACCGACGGCGGCCCGTTCGGCAGGCCCGTCTGCGGGTCGAACGCCGCCGGGCTGTGCATCTGCTCGGCCTCGTCGTTCTCCGCGGGGAGGTAGCCGTTGCCCTTGCGGGTGACGGCGTGCACGATCACCGGACCGCCGAAGCGCCGGGCGCGGTACAGCGCCGACTCCAGGGCACCGATGTCGTGCCCGTCGACCGGGCCGAAGTACTTCAGGCCGAGGTCGGAGAACAGCTCCTGCGGGCTCAGCGCGTCTTTCATGCCGGCCTTGAGCGCGTGCAGGCCGGCGTAGAGGGTGCCGCCGACCACGGGGGTGCGCGCGAGGGCCTGCTTGCCGGCCTCCAGCACCCGCTCGTAGCCGGGCTGCAGCCGCAGCGAGGCGAGCCGGTCGGCGAGCCCGCCGATGGTCGGCGCGTAGGAGCGACCGTTGTCGTTGACGATGATGACGACGTTGCGCTCCTTCTCGGTCGCGATGTTGTTCAGCGCCTCCCAGGCCATCCCGCCGGTCAGCGCGCCGTCGCCGATCACCGCGACGACGTGGCGCTGCTGGCCGGTGAGCGCGTAGGCGCGGGCGATGCCGTCGGCCCAGGACAGCGACGTGGACGCGTGACTGTTCTCGACGTGGTCGTGCTCGCTCTCGGCCCGGCACGGGTAGCCCGACAGCCCGCCGGTCTTCTTGAGCCGCTCCCAGCCGTCCTGGCGGCCGGTGAGCATCTTGTGCACGTAGGCCTGATGGCCGGTGTCCCAGACGAGGGTGTCGCGCGGGGAGTCGAACACCCGGTGCAACGCGATGGTCAGCTCGACGACGCCGAGGTTGGGGCCGAGGTGCCCGCCGGTGCGGGACACCGAGGTCACCAGCTCGCGGCGGATCTCGGCAGCCAGTGCGGTGAGCTGGTCGGCCCCCAGCCGCTTGAGATCGGCCGGGCCTCGGACAGATCGCAACACGGTCACCGGCCCAAGGGTAATGGTCGCCATCCGCACCGTCGGCCCGTTCAGCTCGCGGCCGTCGCCTTACGGCGACGAGTCGCCGAGCGGGCCGGCTCCTCGGCCGGGGTGACCAGGCCCAGCAAGAACTGTCCCGTGTAGCTCGTGGGGTGGGCCGCCACCTGCTCCGGCGTGCCCAGTGCGACGATCGTGCCGCCCCCCGAGCCGCCCTCCGGGCCCATGTCGATGACCCAGTCGGAGGTCTTGATGACGTCCAGGTTGTGCTCGATGACGATCACTGTGTTGCCCTTGTCGACCAGACCGTTGATCACCAGCAGCAGCTTGCGGATGTCCTCGAAGTGCAGTCCCGTGGTGGGCTCGTCGAGGATGTAGACCGTGCGCCCGTTGGAGCGCTTCTGCAGCTCGGACGCGAGCTTGACGCGCTGCGCCTCGCCGCCGGACAGCGTCGGCGCGGGCTGCCCGAGCCGCACGTAGCCCAGCCCGACGTCGACGAGCGTGCGCAGGTAACGACTGATCGAGTTGATCGGCGCGAAGAACTCCGCGCCCTCCTCGATCGGCATGTCCAGGACGTCGGCGACGGTCTTGCCCTTGTAGTGCACCTCGAGCGTCTCGCGGTTGTAACGGGCGCCCGTGCACACCTCGCAGGGCACGTAGACGTCGGGCAGGAAGTTCATCTCGATCTTGATCGTGCCGTCGCCCGAGCACGCCTCGCAGCGGCCGCCCTTGACGTTGAACGAGAACCGCCCGGGCAGGTAGCCACGGACCTTGGCCTCGGTGGTGGCCGCGAAGAGCTTGCGGACCTGGTCCCACACGCCGGTGTAGGTGGCCGGATTGGACCGGGGAGTGCGCCCGATCGGCGACTGGTCGACGCGGACGAGCTTGTCGAGGCCGTCGAGCCCGGTGATCCGGGTGTGCCGGCCGGGCACCTGACGGGCACCGTTGAGCTTGTTGGCCAGCACCGTGGCGAGGATGTCGTTGACCAAGGTGGACTTGCCCGAGCCGGACACGCCGGTGACCGCGATCAGGCATCCGAGCGGGATCTCGACGTCGATGCCGCGCAGGTTGTGCTCGCGCGCCCCGACGATCGTGAGCTTGCGCTTCGGATCGGCTTTGCGGCGCTGCGCCGGCACCGGGATGGATCGCCGCCCGGACAGGTACGCGCCGGTCAGCGACGTGTCGTGGGACTCCAGCCCGGCGACCGTGCCGCTGTGCACGATGTGGCCACCGTGCTCGCCCGCCCCCGGGCCGATGTCCACGGCCCAGTCGGCGGAGCGGATGGTGTCCTCGTCGTGCTCGACGATGATCAGCGTGTTGCCCAGGTCGCGCAGCCGGGTGAGGGTCTCGATGAGCCGCCGGTTGTCGCGCTGGTGCAGCCCGATGGACGGTTCGTCGAGCACGTACAGCACGCCGACCAGCCCGGACCCGATCTGGGTGGCCAGCCGGATGCGCTGCGCCTCGCCACCGGACAGGGTGCCCGCGGCGCGGTCCAGCGACAGGTAGTCGAGCCCGACGTCGAGCAGGAACCCGAGCCGCGCCGCCACCTCCTTGCGGATCCGCCCGGCGATCATGGCCTGCCGGGCGTCGAGGACCATCCCGTCGAGGAACGTGGCGCACTCGGCCACCGACATCGCCGACACCTCGGCGATGGAGCGCTCGCCCTGCTCGCCGTGGGCCAGGGTGACGGCGAGGACCTCGGGCCGCAGGCGCGCCCCGTGACAGGCCGGGCAGGGCACGTCGCGCATGTAGCCCTCGTAGCGCTCGCGCTGCGAGTCGGACTCGGTCTGGTCGAGACGCCGCTCGAGGAAGGGGATGACGCCCTCGTAGTTGGCGTAGTACGAGCGCTCGCGGCCGTAGCGGTTGTGGTAACGCACGTGCACCTGGTCGTCGCTGCCGTGCAGCACAGCTTTCTGCGCCTTCGCCGGCAGCTTGTGCCACGGGAGGTCCATCCGGAACCCGACGGTGCGCGCGAGCCCCTCCAGCAGCCGCTCGAAGTACTCCCTGGACTGCCCGCCCGCCCAGGGTGCGATGGCACCGTCGGCGAGGCTCAGCTCGGGGTCGGGGACGACGAGCTCCGGATCGACCTCCTTCTTGATGCCGATGCCGGTGCACTCCGGGCAGGCGCCGTAGGGCGAGTTGAAGGAGAAGGTGCGCGGCTCGAGGTCGTCGAGGGACAGCGGGTGCCCGTTGGGGCAGGCCATCCGCTCGGAGAAGCGGCGCTCGCGGTGCGGGTCGTCGTCGGGCAGGTCCACGAAGTCGAGCACGACCAGCCCGTCGGCCAGCCGCAGCGCCGTCTCCACCGAGTCGGTGAGGCGCTGCTTGGCCGACTCCTTGACGGCGAGTCGGTCGATCACCACGGAGATGTCGTGCTTCTCCTGCTTCTTGAGCGTGGGCGGGTCGGTGAGCGGGTGCACGGTGCCGTCGACCAGCACGCGGGCATAGCCTTGGGTCTGGAGCTGGGAGAACAGGTCGGCGAACTCGCCCTTGCGGGTACGCACCACCGGCGCCAGCACCTGGAACCTGCTGCCGTCGGACATGGCGAGCACCTGGTCGACGATCTGCTGCGGCGTCTGCTTCTCGATCACGTGCCCGCACGCCGGGCAGTGCGGCACGCCGGCACGCGCGTAGAGCAGGCGCAGGTAGTCGTAGACCTCGGTGATGGTGCCGACCGTGGAGCGCGGGTTGCGGTTGGTGGACTTCTGGTCGATCGAGACGGCCGGGGAGAGCCCCTCGATGAAGTCCACGTCGGGCTTGTCCATCTGCCCGAGGAACTGGCGCGCGTACGCCGAGAGCGACTCGACGTAGCGGCGCTGCCCCTCGGCGAAGATCGTGTCAAACGCGAGGCTGGACTTGCCCGAGCCGGACAGTCCGGTGAACACCACGAGGCTGTCGCGGGGCAGGTCGAGATCGACACCACGCAGGTTGTGCTCGCGCGCACCGCGCACCACGAGGCGTGGAGCGTCAGCGGAACGCCCCTCGGCGCTGCGGTCGGCCACGATGGGGAGCCTCCTGGTTCCGGGTTTCGCGGGACGGCAGACGACGGGAGCCGATCCCGCGTTCCATGCTAAGCGGGGCCACTGACAGAACCGGCCCGGCGGTCGGTCACCCGGTAGACGACCGGCCAGCTGAGCCGAGCGTGACACGCCGAGGATCGCACAGACGTTCGAACGTCGCGTGCCGGAGTGAAACAGGCGCCGGACGGCTACCCTCGGCGCGTGGGAGAGCCCAACGTCTGGTCCACGGCCCGGCTGCCGACCGGGAACGGCCGTTCGACGCTGGCGGTCCGCACCGTGCTGACCACCGGCCCCGCCCGCGACTGACCGCCCGACCGGCGACTGCGCAGCGGGAACGATCCGAACAGCCAACGCCGTCGGTTCGCGGGACCGGCGCAACCGCGGCGCGCCACTTCTATGGCGGGCAGTTCTTGGCAGTCGGCAAGAACGCGTCCATCTTGTCGATGCACGAGTACAACAAGCCGCTGGTCCGTCGGATGAGTCCCAATTCCCGTAGCCGGTTCACGTCCCGGGTCAGCGTCTTCTCGGTCTTCCCTGCGTACATCTCGGCTAGTTCCGGTGTGAGGCGCCTGATCTCAGAAGTACGGATGCCACGGTCGAGGGGCATGACGAGCACCACCGTGCGCTGTCGCTTCTGCGCAGCGCCATCGGGGACTGCCTGCATCACCTCGTGCACGAAGTTGATCCACGCGACCTTCCGTTGCTGGGTTTGGACGTGACCGAGCTGCTCGCGGAGCATGTCCACATAGCCCTGGGCGGAGTAGGTCAGAAACCCCAGAACGTCGCGTTTCCGCGAGGCCATGTCCAGGCGCTGATAATAGCGGCTGCGGGTGCGGTTATAGTGGTCGGACAGCAGGTTGCTCGACACCCACGGCACGACACCGGAACGAGCGAGAATGGCGCATTCCAGCAGCCGAGCCGTACGACCGTTGCCGTCCCCAAATGGATGGATCCACGCGATGTAGAGATGACCGAGGGTGGCGGCGAGGAACGCGTGGAAGAAGCGCATGTCCGGTGCCGTGTCCGGCTCGGCGAGAGGACGCAGCAGCTCGTTGAGCCAGGCGCAGAGGCGGTCCACGAGCAGCTCGACGTCCTCCGGTGGTGCCGCCCGGTAGTTCCCTGCGAAGAGCTGGACGCTGGTGTACTCGCCTGGCACGACGTGCTCCTCGTGATCGAGGCCATCGAGAACGACGCGGTTCTGCCCCTTGATCCAGTCCGGCGTGACGACGAAGGGCGCACCGGTACGGGCATCGTCGTCGATCCGCCGCAGACCCTCGATCACGTTCTCGACCTCGCGCTGGAGGTACTCCTGAGACGGCGGGAGCCTCCGTCTCGACGCCAGCAGCTCCTGCACCTCGCCCTCGCTCAGGGTGTTGCCCTCGATGGCGGTGGTCGCCACCGCTGCCTTCACGAGGTAGACCTGGCTGAGGTCGGTGGCCAGGGCGGGCTGCAGCGGGGTGCCCGCGAGGTGCTGGCACTTCGACGCCGCCTCCCCCAGCAGGCACCACAGACGGTCCTGATCAAGACGGTACTCGAACGTGATCCATGGGTGAGTTTCGAGGTACCGGCGTGCCGGGTTCACCTGCACAACCTAGGATTATTGGCCTATTTTTGTCCAGTCCTGTGTCCGGCGCGTTGTCCAGAAGTTGTCGGTGTTGCCGTGATCGTGATGACGTCACCCGAGCGTGCCCACGACTGCCGTCGTCGAGATCGTCAGCCAGTAGGACGCCACCAGCCAGCCAGGTCGCGCTGCGCGGCCCAGGTACGTTCGACCCGGTACGCACCGTATGCGGTGCGCGCACGTTCAGTCCGTCCATCGACATCGGCCCCTCGGTCGGCGAATGCTCGCCGGATCGGAGCGGGGACAGCCCCTTCAGCCCACAGGTGACTCAATAGTCACCTGTGGAGCGGGGGTCAGCGCTACAGTGGATCAGGAGCGGGGGAACCGGAGGGACATGGACGGGAGACACGTCGTGCGCGCGGCCGCGCGCACGCTGGTGGCGCTGGCCTCGGCCGCCTCCCTCGTGACGGTCGGCCTCGCCTGGTCGCTGCACCAACAGCTCGACACCGGGAGGGTCACCAGCGACGCCGTCACCGGCGGGGGGGCCGCCGGCGAGGCGTTCACCGCACTGCTGGTGGGCCTCGACGCCCGCACCGACGCAGCGGGCAACCCGCTGCCGCGCGCGCTGCTCGACGCGCTGCACGCCGGCCCGGACCAGGGTCAGCTGCACACCGACACGATCATCCTGCTGCACGTGCCGGCGGGGTCCGGCGCACCCGCAGTGGCGATCTCCATCCCGCGCGATTCGTTCGTTCCGATCGCGGGCGGACGGGGCACCCACAAGATCAATTCAGCGTATCGGCGGGGACTGGAGGACGCCGAAGAGACCCTCGCCACGCTGGGCGTCACCGGCGCCGAGCTGGACCGCCGTGGTCGCGAGGCGGGCCGTAGCGTGCTCGTCGCCACCGTCGAAGCCCTGACGGGCGTCCGCATCGACCACTTCGCCGAGATCAACCTCGCCGGTTTCGTGGAGCTGACCGAAGCGCTCGGCGGCGTTCCGGTGTGCCTGCGCTCGGCCGTGCGGGACTCCTACTCCGGGGTGGACCTGCCCGCCGGGCGGCAGACGGTCAGCGGCGCGGGCGCGCTCGCGTTCGTCCGGCAGCGGCACGGTCTCGAGGACGGCGACCTCGACCGCATCGCGCGCCAGCAGGCGTTCATCGCCGGGCTGACCCAGCAGCTGCTGGACACGGGGACACTCACCGATCCCGTCCAGCTGGACCGCCTCGTCGGCGTCGCGACCCGGCACGTCGTGCTCGACCGCGCCTGGAGCCTCGACCAGCTGCTCACGCAGGTGCGCCGGCTCGCCGACGACGACCTCAGCTTCCGCACCATCCCCACCGGGCGGTTGGACCTGCACACCTCGGTCGACGGGATCGCGGTGCAGATCAACCCGGCGGCGGTGCGCAGCTTCGTCCGGTCCCTCGTGTCCGGGTCGGCAACCACCCCGCCCCCGCGCCTGTGGCGGGCCGGAACACGAACAACAGGTGCCGGCCCGACAACCACAGCCACCCCGCCGCCGCGCGTGATCACCGCAGCCGGCATCCCCTGCGTCAAATGAGGTCGTGCGCGGAAATCGCTGCGGGAACAGCGTTATCCGCGCACGGGCTGTGGAGTCTTGTGTAGCGGCCGTTGCGGGTGAGGAGGTCGTCGTGGGTGCCGCGCTCGACGATCCGGCCGTGCTCGACGACCGCGATCTGGTCGGCCGCCCGGATCGTGGACAGCCGGTGGGCGATGACGATCGCCGTGCGCCCGGCGAGCGCCTCGGCCAGCGCGGCCTGCACCGCGGCCTCGGACTCGGAGTCCAGGTGGGCGGTGGCCTCGTCGAGGATCACCACCCGTGGCTTGGCGAGCAGCAGCCGCGCGATCGTCAGCCGCTGGCGCTCTCCGCCGGACAGCCGGTACCCGCGCTCCCCCACCACGGTGTCGAGGCCGTCGGGCAGCGTGTCGAGCAGGTCGCCGAGCCGGGCCCGCCGCAGGGCGTCGACGAGCTCGGCATCGGTGGCCGCCGGGGCGGCGTAGTGCAGGTTGGCGCGGATCGTGTCGTGGAACAGGTGCCCGTCCTGGGTGACGACGCCGACCGCCCCGCGGATCGCGGCGAAGCTCAGGTCGCGCACGTCGATCCCGGCGAGCTCGACCGCACCACCCTCGACGTCGTAGAGCCGCGGGATCAACGCGGCGATCGTCGACTTCCCGGCCCCGGACGAGCCGACGAGGGCGAGCAGCTGCCCCTCGCCGACCGCGAGGTCGACACCGTGCAGCACCTCCCCCTCGCGCCGGTCGTCGAGCACGGCCACGTCCTCCAGCGACGCGAGCGACACCTGCTCGGCGCTGGGGTAGCCGAACCGCACGTCGCGGAGCACGACGCTGATCGGGCCGGCGGGCAGCGACCGGGCGCCGGGCCGCTCGGTGATCATCGGGGTCAGGTCGAGCACCTCGAAGACGCGCTCGAACGACACCAGCGCCGTCATCACGTCGACGCGGGCGTTGGCCAGCGCCGTCATCGGGGTGTAGAGGCGGGTGAGCAGCAGGGCGAGGGTGACGACGGTGCCGGGCTCGATCTGCCCGGTCACCGCGAGGTAGCCGCCGAGACCGTAGACCAGTGCCTGCGCCAGCGCCGAGACCAGCGACAGCGCCGTGACGAAGACACGCGAGATCATCGCGGTGCGCACGCCGATGTCGCGCGCTCGCTCGGCGCGCTCGCCGAAGTCGCGGACCTCCTCCTCGGGGCGGCCGAAGAGCTTGACCAGGGTGGCCCCGGGTGCGGAGAACCGCTCGGTCATCTGCGTGCTCATGCCGGCATTGAGGTTCGCGGACTCGCGGCGCAGGCCGGCGAGGGTGCGCCCCATGCGACGCGCGGGCAGCACGAACACCGGCAGCAGCAGCAGCGCCAGCAGCGTCACCTGCCAGGCCAACGTGATCATGACCCCCAGCGCGAGAGCCAGCTGGATGACGTTGCTCAGTACCGTGGCCAGCGTCGACGTGATCGCCGACTGGGCCCCGATGACGTCGTTGTTGAGCCTGCTCACCAGCGCGCCGGTGCGGGTGCGGGTGAAGAACGCGATCGGCATCTGCTGCACGTGGGAGAAGACCGCGCGGCGCAGGTCGACGATCAGCCCCTCCCCGATCCGGGAGGAGAACCAGCGCGACACCAGGCCGACGACGGCCTCCAGGATCGCGAGCCCGGCGATGCCCGCGGCCAGCCCGACCACCGTGGCCGCCGCGGCGGACACCTCACCACCGCCGACGATCGTGTTCACGACGCTGCCCGCGAGGACCGGCGTCAGCACACCGACGGTCGCGGACACGACCGTGAACAGCAGGAACGCCAGCAGCCAGCGACGGTACGGGCGGGCGAAGGTCCAGATTCGCCGGATCGTGCCTTTCTTGACCGACGTCGGCGCGTCCACCCCGCGGGTGACGCCCCGCATCATCGTCCAGGCATTGTCCACCGCAGACCCCTCTCACTTACACCGTTACAGCACCATGTCGCCCAACGCGAGCCGCATCTCGAATAATCCGGAAGGTCGACCAGGACAGAGGCGCTCAGCCGGTACCGGCCGCGAGGGAGCGCAGCCGACGCAGCTGCGCGGCGCGCTCGGCGGCGAGCGCGGCGTCCGGGTCGAGACCGTCGGCGACACCGGCGAGCAGGCCGAGGGTCTCGGCGGCGGCTTTCGGCGGCGCGACGAGCAGCGTGTCGACGAGGGCGTCGACGGCGGCGTCCAGCTCCCCGGTGGGCACGGCGCGCAGCGCGAGTCCCGAGGCCACGGCCTCGTCGGCACCTATGCGGCGCCCGCTCAGGCAGATCTCGGCCGCACGCGGGTAGCCGACGGCCCGCACCAGCGAGTAGGTGCCACCCAGATCGGGGACGATGCCCAGGGTCGTCTCCGCCATGCAGAACTGCACGTCCTGTGCCACAATCCGCAGATCGCAGGCCAGCGCCAGCTGGAAGCCGCCGCCGATCGCGTGCCCCTGCACGGCCGCGACCGTCACCCGGGCGGGATGGCGCAGCCAGGAGAATCCGGCCTGGAACGCGGCGATAACGGCGTCGACGTCCCCGTCAGGCAGCTCGGCGAGCCGGCTGATCCCCGGCAGGCCGTCCACGTCGCGCGCAGCGAAGAACCGCGTGTCCAGGCCTGCGGAGAACGCCCGACCCGCACCCCGCACTACCACGATGCGAACGTCGTCGGGCAGCGTCTCCCCGATCGCGCGCAGCGCCTCCCAAGTGTGGGGGGTCTGCGCGTTGCGCACCTCGGGGCGCGCGAGCGTGATCGTCGCCCGCGGGCCGCGGACGTCGAGCGTGAGCCCGCCGCGCCGCAGGAGATCGGGGGTCAGCGGCGCTGTCGTCACCCAGACAGGTTACTCCGTGGTAAGTTACTTCTTCTTGCTCCGGGTGGCACCGCCGCGTCCCCGCAGCGTGACCCCGGTCTCGGTGAGCACCCGGTGCACGAAGCCGTAGGACCTACCCGTCTGCTCGGCAAGGGCGCGGATGCTGGCGCCCTTCTCGTACTTCTTCTTCAGGTCGGTGGCGAGCTTGTCACGCTGGGGGCCGGTAATACGGGCACCCTTTTTCAGATCGGTCATACTGACCTCCTCAGTCGTCGCGGCGGCGCCGCGAACCGGAGCCCGGTGGCTCCCTTGATGCGGCAATGATCGTCCACGGTGGGTACCCAGGGCCAGGAGATCCACTCGGTGATCGGTGAGCGGTTCGCCCAAATGGATCACGCGGACGGGTGGTCATCGGTGTTCGGCGGTCATGCCCCCGTCACTCCGACGCCACCCCCTGGTCGCCCCACATGTCGATCGAGAAGCGCCGGGACCCGCTGCACCCGGCGCAACTGCCCGATCGGGTGGCGCAGCCGACCGACGATCGCCCGATCAGGCCAACTGCACCAGCTCGAGGTAGTCCGCGGACCAGTGGTCCTCGGTACCGTCGGGCAGCACGATCACCTTATCCGGATTCACGGCCTCGACCGCGCCCGGGTCGTGCGTCACCAGCACGACGGCTCCGGTGAACCGGCGTAGCGCGTCGAGCACCTGCTCCCGGCTCGCCGGGTCGAGGTTGTTCGTCGGCTCGTCGAGCAGCAGCACGTTGGCCGCGCTCGACACCAGCCCGGCCAGCGCGAGGCGGGTCTTCTCCCCGCCCGAGAGCGTGCCAGCGGCCTGGTCGAGCTGCTCTCCGGAGAACATGAACGCGCCCAGCAGCGTGCGGAGCTGCTGTTCGGGGGTGTCCGGGGAGGCGTGCCGGACGTTGGACCAGACGCTGGCATCGAGGTCGAGGGTGTCGTGCTCCTGGGCGTAATAGCCCACCCGCAGCCCATGGCCGGGGTTCACCCGCCCCGCGTCGGCCTGCTCGGTGCCGGCGAGCAGCCGCAGCAGCGTGGTCTTGCCGGCGCCGTTGAGCCCGAGCACGACGACCTTGGTTCCCCGGTCCACGGCGAGGTCGACGCCGGTGAAGACCTCCAGAGACCCGAACGCCTTGGACAGCCCCTGCGCGGTCAGCGGGGTGCGCCCGCACGGGGCCGGGGCGGGGAAGCGGATGCGCGCCACCCGGTCCTGGCGACGGGTGGGCTCGAGCCCGTCGAGGAGCTGGTCGGCGCGCCGCGCCATGTTCTTGGCGGCGACGGCCTTGGTGGCCTTGGCGCCCATCTTCGCGGCCTGGGTGTGCAGGGCCGAGGCCTTCTTCTCGGCGTTGGCCCGCTCCCGGCGGCGGCGTTTCTCGTCGGTGGCGCGCGCTTCCTGATACCGGCGCCAGTCCATGTTGTAGGCGTCCACCTCGCTGCGGGTGGCGTCGAGGAACCACACCTTGTTGACGACGGCGGCGAGCAGCTCGGTGTCGTGGCTGATCACGACCAGACCGCCGTCGTGCGCGGCCAGGAACGAGCGCAGCCAGGTGACCGAGTCGGCGTCGAGGTGGTTGGTGGGCTCGTCGAGCAGCAGGGTGGTGGCGCTCGACGCGCCGGCACCGCCCCCGTCGGACGCGGCGAACAGGATGCGCGCCAGCTCCACGCGGCGGCGCTGCCCTCCGGAGAGGGTGGCCATCTGCTGGTGCAGCACCCGGTCGGGCAGGCCCAGGTGCGCGCAGATCCGGGCCGCGTCGGCATCGGCCGCGTAACCGCCGAGGGCGGCGAAGCGCTCCTCGATGCGACCGTACTCGCGGACCGCCTTCTCGTTCTGCGCGCCGTCGACGAGCTCGGCCATGGCCGTCTGGGCCTTCTCCATCGTGCGCAGCAGCTCGTCGAGCCCGCGAGCGGACAGCACCCGGTCCTTGGCGGTGACGCTCAGGTCACCCTCGCGCGGGTCCTGCGGCAGGTAGCCCACGGAGCTGTTCGCGGTGACCGCACCGGCGTAGGGCTCGCCCTCGCCGGCAAGCACGCGCATGGAGGTGGTCTTGCCGGCGCCGTTGCGCCCGACCAGGCCGATGCGGTCGCCGGGCTGGACGCGCAGCGCGGCCCCGGCCAGCAGGATCCGGGACCCGGCACGCAGTTCCAGGTCGGTGGCGGTGATCACGAGAGAACTCCCAGAGGGTCCGGTTCAGGGCAAGGGACGGGCTGCGACTGCCCGCCTAGCCGATCCGGATCATCACCCCAGCGTACCGGCCGGGGCGAGCGGATTAGGGACGTAGGGTCCGGTCATGACCGATCTCACCGGCCGGGCCGCCCTCGTCACCGGCGCGAGCCGCGGCATCGGCTTCGCGATCGCCGCCGAGCTGCTCTCCCGGGGAGCGTCGGTGACGATCACCGCGCGCAAGCCCGACGCGCTCGCTGCCGCGGCCGACCAGCTGGTCGTCGACGCGGCGGGCGGCGATGCGAGCCGGGTGCTGGCCGTGCCGGGCAACACGGGGTCGGCGCAGTCGCGCGCGGAGGCCGTCACGCGCACCGTCGAGACCTTCGGCAGCCTCGGGATCCTGGTCAACAACACCGGCATCAACCCGACCTACGGCTTCCTCATCGACGCCGACCTCGACGCCGTCCGCAAGATCTTCGACGTCAACGTGGTCGCCGCGCTGGGCTACGTCCAGCTGGCCTACCGGGCGTGGATGGGCGCACACGGGGGCGCGGTGGTGAACCTGGCGTCGGTGGCCGGACTGCGCTCCTCGGGCGTGATCGCGGCCTACGGCGCGTCGAAGGCCGCGCTGATCCGGCTCACCGAGGAGCTGGCCTGGCAGCTCGGCCCGACGATCCGGGTCAACGCGGTGGCCCCCGCCGTGGTCAAGACCACGTTCGCCACCGCGCTGCTCGCCGAGGGCGAGGAGAAGCTCAGCGCGGCGTACCCGATGAAACGCCTCGGCGACCCGCAGGACGTAGCCTCGCTGGTCGGGTTCCTGGTCTCGGACGCGGCGTCCTGGATCACCGGCGAGACCGTGCGCGTCGACGGCGGGATCCTGGCCACCGGCGCCCTGGGCTGACCGCGGCCAGCAGGAAAGGCACCCGGTCGCCGCGCCTGCTCCCACTCGGCTTCACTGGAATCTCTCCAGAATTTTCGTATCAGCTGCTGCGCCCGCGACTCTGTAGGGGGTGCATGTATCCGCTCGAACGAGGGCAGGAGGCCAGCTATGACAGACACTCAGGACCAGGCGGACGAACAACGCGTCTACGCACTCACCAACGCCGGAGAGGGCAACCGCGTCGCGGTCTTCACCCGCGCCCCGGACGGCACCTTGGCGCCGCTCGGGTCCCTCGAACCCTTTCCTGATCTGCCGCCTGATGCGGGGGCGTTCTTCTACCAGCCGTCCGCCACGTTCGCCACGGACGGGCTGGGTACCGGTGCACCGTTCAACTCACAAGGCGCGCTGGCCGCGAGCGACGACGGTCGATACCTGTTCGTCATCAACAGCGGCAGCAACGAGATCACGTCGTTCGCGGTGACCGGTACCGGGCTCCGGCTGGTGGGCACGGTCAGCTCGGGAGGCGTCGGGCCGCGGAGCCTGACCGTCCACGGCGATCTGCTCTACACGGTCAACGGGTTCGGGCTCGGCTCGATCCAGGGCTTCACGATCCGTCCCGACGGGGCCCTCACACCCCTGGCCGGATCGAATCGGGAGCTGGGATCAGCCACCTCCGAACCCGTGCAGGTGTCCTTCAATCCGGATGGCACCTTGCTGGTGGTCAGCGAGCTGTTCGCGAACCGGATCAGCGTCTTCCCGATCGACGCGAACGGCCAACCGACCGGTGTGACGGAGAACCCGTCAGCGGGTGAGTCGCCGTTCGGTTTTGCGTTCAACCAGCGCGGGCAGCTCATCGTGTCCGAGTCCTTCGGGTTCCGGAGGAACGCGAGTGCGGTGTCCTCCTACGCGGTGAGCCCCAGTGGGAAGCTGTCAGTGATCAGCGCGTCGGTGCCGACGTGCCAGACCGCGACCTGCTGGATCGTGAACACTCCGGACGGGCGTTACACCTACGCCTCGAACACGGGGAGCGGCTCGATCTCCGGATACCGCGTCGGCGCGGACGGTGTCCTCACCGCCCTGGACGCCGACGGGCGCACCGGCCTGACCGGCGCCGTCAGCTTACCGATCGACATGGTGATCAACGGTGCCGGAACGCACCTGTACGTACTGAACCAGGGCACCCAGACGATCGGGGCCTTCCGCATCGAAGACGACGGCGGCCTCACGCTCCTGCCCAGCGTGGGAAACCTTCCGGCTATCTCGTTGGGGCTTGCCATCAGCTGAAAACACTCCACGACCTGCAGACAGCACACTGTTCAGTCAGGACGCCGGCAAGGGGGCTCGTTCGGGGGAACGAGATCGGCGTCACACGCACGCGGGCCATGCGAGGTCGTGTCGCGGACTGAATCGAAATAAGGGGGGAACGATGCACGACACTCCGATCGTAGAGTCCTTTGTGGCCTGCGCGGACCGAGATCCCGGTGCGCCCGCGCTGGTCTGGTACGAACGCGAGATCAGCTACGGGGAGCTGTACCGGGCCGCGGTCGCGCAGCGCGACCGGATGACGCGGCTCGGCCTCGGGACCGACGAGCCCGTCGGCGTGCTGGCGGCGAAGTCGCCCGACGCGGTCGCGCTGGTGCTGGGCTGCCTGCTGGCGCGACGTCCCTTCCTGCTGCCCTCGGCGACGCTGCCGCACGAGACGCTGCGGACGCTGTTCGGCGCCGCGGGGTGCGCACGCGTGCTGACCCCTGACGACGATCTGGCGCTCGGCGAGCGGGCAGCGGCGCGCGTCGCCGTACCCCCCGACACCAGCTTCATGCTGACCACGTCCGGCTCGACCGGCACACCCAAGATCGTTCCAGTGCGCGCGATCGGGGTGGACCGGTTCGCAGCCTGGGCGTCAGTCCACTTCGGCATCGGCCCGGGCACCACGGTGCTCAACCACGCGCCGCTGAACTTCGACCTGTGCCTGCTCGACGTGTGGACGACGCTGGCCCGGGGCGGGCGCGTGGTGCTGTGCGATCCGGCGCAGGCGGCGAACGGCAAGCACCTGCTGGGGCTGCTAGCGCGACACGAGGTCCACCTCGTGCAGGCGGTGCCGATGTTCTACCGCCTGCTGGCCGAGGCGGCCGGTGCCCACCGGTTCGACCGCGTCGAGCACGTCGTGTTCACCGGAGACCTGCTGCCGCGCCGGGACCTGCAGGTTCTTCCGAAACTGTTCCCCGGCGCGCGCCTGCACAACGTCTACGGCTGCACCGAGACCAACGACAGCTTCACCCACGAGGTGGACCCGGCGCGGCTGCCCGCGGGACCGGTGCCCCTGGGCGACCCGCTGCCGGGCGTGCAGGTGCTGGTGATCGCGCAGGACGGTACGCCGCTGCGCGGTCGGGGAACCGGCGAGCTGTACGTCTCGACGCCCTTCCAGACCGGCGGCTACCTCGGCGAGTGGGCCGACGTCGGCCGGTTCGGCCCGCACCCGCACGGCACGCAGGGCGTGCAGTACTACCGCACCGGCGATCTCGTCGTGCGCGGCGAGGACGGTCAGCTCGTCCTGCGCGGTCGCGACGACTTCCAGGTCAAGGTGCGCGGCGTGCGGATTGATATGCAGGATATCGAGCGAATCCTGCTCGACCATCCCGCCGTCGCGGAAGCGGCGGTGGTCGCGGTGCCGGACGACACCGTCGGCCATGCCTTGACGGCCGCAGTTCGCCGCGTTCGAGGCAGCGGCCTGAACTCCCTGGTAGTGCGTGGGCACTGCGCTCGCTGGCTGGCTCCCGCGGCAGTCCCGACGACCGTGCGCATCACCGACGACCCGCTGCCGCGCACGTCGACCGGCAAGGTCGATCGGAACCTCATCACCGAGCAGTCCCAACCGAGCAGATAGGAACCGTCGTGCAGCACGAACGAGTCATCACCGAGTTCATCATCCATGAGTTCCTGCCCGACGTCGGCGCCGACGATCTCGACGCGGACTACGACCTCCTCACCGGTGGCGTCATCGACAGCCTCGGCCTGCTGAAGGTCATCGCGTGGCTGGAGGACCGGTTCGGCATCTGCGCGGACGAGGTCGACCTCGATCCGGACAGCTTCCGATCGGTGCAAGCGATCAACGCGTTCGTCGAGCGGTCGCTGTCGCGGCCCGCGGGGGTGTCCTAGCCGTGGACGACATCCTCGCCGCCCTGGTCGGCCGCCGGCGCCGGCCGGTGCCACTGGACGCGTGGCGGTCCTTCTGGAACCGGGTGGACCGCAGGTCGGTCGCACCGGGTGCGGCGGCCGCGGTCCTGGCGTCGCTCTCGACCAGCATTCCCGGTCCGGACACGGTGGGTGCCCTGCTGGCGTCGCTGGACGAACGGCGCCCCCCGATCGAGACCAGCTTCCCGGACGCGGTCAACATCGTCGGCACCGGAGGCGGCCCCGCCACCTTCAACATCTCCACGGCCGCGGCCTTCGTCGCCGCGGCGATGGGGGTGCCGGTGGTGAAGACCGGTGCACGCGCCTACACCAGTCGCTACGGCTCGTTCGACCTGCTCGACCGGCTCGGCGTGCGCCGCACCACGTCCTACGAGCACACCGAAGAGGTTCTCCAGCGGTGCGGCATCGCGTTCGCCGGCCAGTTCGTGTACCCGAGGGAGATCGCCCAGCTCGCGCGGGCGGTCCACCCGCTGGACATGAGGGCGGTGGCCGGCATCGTCAACCTGCTCGGGCCGTTCCTGGCCGCGATGCCGGTCGGCACGCTGATCACCGGGGTGTCCGACCACGACGTGCTCCCGCTGCTGCACCAGCTCGCCTCGGCCCGGTCCGCGCAACGGACCTGGCTGTGCACCAACGACGCCGGGGCGGACGAACTGCTCAGCCACGTCGACAACGTGGTCTACCGCAACGACGACACCGCCGGGCTGTGGCTGTCCCGGCTGGAGCTCGGGCACGCGCCCGGTGAGATGGCGGACCTGCGCCCGGTGCAGGCCGACGACCGCCTCGTCCCGCACTTCCTTGACGTCCTGTCCGGCCGGGCCGGTGTCGTGGCCTCGGAGACCGTGTGCCTTAACGCGGCGGCGCTCGCGGTCGCGGCCGGGGTGAAGCCGGACTGGCGGGCGGCGCTCACCGCCGCCCGCGACGCCCTGGCCTGCGGCGCCGCGGTGGACGTGGTGGGGCGGCTGCGCGCGCAGCGCCAACGCGTCGGGGCGGGCAGCCATGGCTGAGTTCTTCGCGGGGGTGCGACCGGGACGAGCGGGGCTCGCCCTGTTCCTCAACGCCGGTGACCCGCCGCTGGACGCGCTGACCGACGTGGTGCGGGCGCTGGACGAGTGTGGTGTGGACTGCCTGGAGCTGGCCGTGCCGTTCCCGGACTCGGTCACCGACGGGCCGGTGATCCGCCGGTCGGCCGATCGCGCGCTGGCCAACGGCACGGGCCTGGACGACGTGCTCGCCTTCACCACGGCCCTGCGTCCCGAACTGCGCCACCTCCGCATCGCCCTGCTGGCCGACTGGAGCTACACGGTGCGCCCGCTGCGCCACGAGGACTTCGTGCGTCGCGTCGCCGAGTCCGGAGTGGACGGCCTGCTGGTGCACGGTCTGCCGCCGCGGCTGCGCGACGAGCACCTGCGGACCGCAGCGGCTGCGGCGCTGCCGATCGTGACCACCTGCTATGCGACCTCGGATCGCGTGGTGCGCGCGAGCGCGGCCGAGCACGTCTCGGCCTACCTGTACATGGTGGCTGCCCGCGGCCGCAGCGGCAGCCGTCCCGTGGACGGCTACACCGGTCTCTCGCCGGTGCTGGCCGAGCTGCGGCTCACCACGACCGCACCGATCGCGGTCGGGTTCGGCGTCCGATCGGCGCGCGACGTCACCGCGCTCACCGCTGCCGGCGCGGACGCGGCCGTCGTCGGCAGCGCTGCCGTGGAAGTGGTGGAGGCCACACTTGATACCCGGGGGGATATCGCCGGGGAACTGACCGAGTTCGTGCAAGGACTGCACGGAACTGAAGAGAAGAGCCTGGAGGGCTTGTCATGATTATTCGCCATCTGGACGAGGTGACCACGGTCGAGTGGGGGAACGGACTCAGCCGGAGATTCCTGGTCGAGGCCGACGGCATGGGCTACACGGTTACCGACACCACGGTCTTGGCCGATACGAAGTCGCGCATAGAGTACCGGCGCCACCTGGAGGCCTGCTACTGCATCGACGGCAGCGGCGAGGTGGTCGACCAGAACGGCCAATCGTACCGGATCGAACCGGGCACGCTGTACGCCCTCGACCAACACGACGCGCATTTCCTCATCGCCGACCCGGAGCAGGACATGCGCCTGGTGTGCATGTTCACCCCGGCGCTGGTCGGCGACGAGCGGCACAACCTGGACGCGGCGGAGTACTCCCACTACTGAGAGACGGAGCCCAACAGTGATCACCTGGAGTCAGGAACAGGACGCCCTGCGCGCCGGTCTCGACCCGTTGCTCGACGTCCTCAGCGCGGACCATCTCGAGCGCGACGCCCGCGGCGAGTTCCCCGCGGACAACTGGAAGTTGCTGGCCGCGTCGGGCGTCCTGGGCCTGCCCATCGAGGAGCGCTGGGGCGGGCTCGGCCAGGACGTGCTGACGACGGTCTACGTGCTGGAAGGACTGGGCCGGGGTTGTCGGGACGGAGGGCTGAGCTTCTCCGTCTCGACACACCTGGTGAGCGTGGGCATCGCCGTGCAGCGGTTCGGCTCCGACGAGCTGCGGCAGCGCTACCTGCCGGCGGTGTGCTCGGGCGAGCGCATCGGCGCGCACGCGATCAGCGAGCCGGACAGCGGCTCGGATGCGCTGGCGATGCGGACCAGGGCGCAGCGGGACGGCGAGCACTTCGTGCTCAACGGCAGCAAGACCTTCGTGAGCAACGGCCCGGTCGCCGACCTGGTCACCGTCTACGCCAAGACCCACCCGGACGGCGGACCGCTGGGGATCACGGCGTTCCTGGTTGAGCGGGGAACACCGGGATTCACGTGCGGATCGCCCATCGCGAAGATGGGACTGCGCACCTCGCCGCTGTGCGAATTGTTCTTCGACGACTGCCGGGTGCCGGCTGCGAACGTCGTCGGGCGCGTCGGTGGGGGATTCCTCGCGCTCACCCACGTGATGCGCTGGGAGATACTGTGCTCCTTCGCCATCACCGTCGGCGAGATGCGCCACCGGCTCGACCGCTGCCTCGATTACGCGAAGACGCGCAAGCAGTTCGGCACGCCGATCGGCTCGTTCCAGTCCGTGGCCAACAAGATCGTGAACATGGAGATCGGCCTGCGCACCGCGCGCAAGTGGCTCTACGACACCGCGGAGCGACTCGCCGCAGGCGAGGACGTGGCCGCCGACATCGCGATGACGAAGCTGATGATCAGCGAGGCCAACGTCGCCTCGGCACTCGACGCGGTGCAGATTTTCGGCGGCAACGGCTACACCACCGAGTACGGCCTGGAAAAGGACCTCCGGAACGCGGTCGGCGGCACCATCTACTCCGGCACCTCGGAGATCCAGCGCAATCGCCTCGCATCGATGTTGGGGCTGTGAGCACGATGCGCGCAGCTATCCGGAAAGAGGGAGGGCTCATGTCAGCACCGGCCGCCACACTCGTCGAGACCGAGTTCCTGGACCACGATTCACCCGAGGTCCAGGAGCTCGTGCGGCGCGCCCCGGAGGAAGGCACCGCGACCCGGACCGAGCGGGCGGTCTGGCTGTACTACGCGGTGCGCGACAGCATCCGCTACGAGGTCTACGGCGCCGACCTGTCCCGCGAGGGGTTGCGCGCCAGTGCGGTGCTCCGCACCAAGAGCGGTATGTGCCTGCACAAGTCGGTGCTCTACGCCGCCGCGCTGCGCAGCATCGGCGTGCCCAGCAGGCTGGTGCTGACCGACGTGCGCAACCACCTCGCCTCCGAGCGGCTCGTCACGCTCCTCGGGGGCGACGTGTTCCACCAGCACTGCCTCACCTCGGCCTTCCTCGACGGCCGGTGGGTTCGGGCCACACCGGTGTTCAACCGGACCCTGTGTCGGCTGTACGGCATCGACGAGCTCGGTTTCGACGGCACCGCGGACAGCCTGCACCATCCCTACGACCGCGCGGGGCGGCGGTCCATGGAGTTCCTGCGCGAGCACGGCGAGTTCGACGACCTGCCCTACGACTTCGTCCTCGGCTCGTTGCGTCGGGCGCACCCGGGCCTGTTCGCGTCGTCCACGACGTTCACGTCGGGGTCGCTCGCGGTGGAGGTGTGAACCGATGCTGATCAAGTTCTGCGGGGCGAGGACGCCCGCGGAGGTGGACGTCCTCGCCGCCGCGGGGGCCGACCTGGTCGGGCTGTGGCACGGCGTGCCGGGTGGCAGGGCGGACCTGTCGCTCCCCCGGCTCTGCGCGCTCGCCGAGGCCGCACATGCCCGACCGCCGCTGGCACCGGTGCTGGTCACGCTGCGCGACAAGGTCGCCGCCGTGCGCGCGGCGGTCGGCTGCGCCGCCGTGTCGTGGGTGCAGCTGCACGGCTACCAGCCGCCGTCGTTCGTCCGGGCGCTCAAGGAGTCCACGGACGCCACGGTGATCAAAGTGCTGCACGTGCGCGCAGGCGACTGCCCGGAGCGGGCGCTCATCCCCGCCTACGAGCGTGCGGGCACCGACCTGTTCCTGTTCGACTCGACCACCGCGGACGGCCGCGTCGGCAGCACCGGGCGACGGCTCGAGGAGACGACGCTGCTGGACCTCGTCGAGCGGATGTCGCGTCCCTTCCTGCTCGCCGGTGGCATCACCGCGGACAACCGCCACGAGTTCGGCGAGCTCACCGAACACCCGGGCTTCCGCGGCGTGGACGTGGACTCGGCCGCACGCGACGAGGGTGGCGGTTTCAGCCCGCAGCGGGTCGAGGCGATCTCACGAACGTGGCGGGTCGCTCGCGAAAGAGGTGCGGCATGAGCGACGCGTTCCTCGACGCGCTGACCCGCGCGGCGTGTCCGGTCGTCATGGAGATCAAGCGCACCGACGGCGACGGCACCGACCTGCTCGGCGGACGCCGCGTGCGCGAGATCGTCGCCGAGTACGAGCGCGCCGGCGCGCCGTGCCTGTCGGTGGTGACCGGAAAGTGGTTCGGCGGCGACCCCGACCTGCTCAGCGAGGTCTCGTCGCTGACCGATCTCCCGCTGCTGCGCAAGGACTTCATCACCCGGCGCGCGCAGCTGGAGCAGAGCCGGGAGCTGGGCGCCGCCGCCGTCCTGCTGACCGCTCGACTGCTGCCCCGACCGGTTCTGTGCCGGCTGGTAGCGGAGAGCAGGCGGCTTGGCCTCACCCCCTTCGTCGAGGTGAGCACCGCGGCCGAGGCGGCCGTCGCGCACGGGCCGGAGGCCGTCGTGGCGGTCGCCAACAAGGACATCAGCGTCCGCGAGCGCGACCGCGGCGATCTCGATCGCAGCCTCGAGCTGCTCCCGGTGGTGCGCGGCGCCGGCACCCGGTGCCCGGTCAGCGCCAGCGGGATCCACCGGCCCGCCAGCGCGGCGGCGCTGCTGCACGCCGGCTTCGCCGGGCTGCTCGTCGGCACCGCGCTGCTGCGCGCCGACGACATCGGTGCGTGGGTAGCCGAGCTCGACCAGCTGCGTGCCGCAGCGGTGGCGTCGTGACCCCCGCGCTGTCGGTCCGCCACGCCCTCGACGACCTGAGCACCCGCACCCCCGAGCGCGTGCACCGGCACTCGACCCCGACCACCACCGACGCCGTGGCCGCCGACTTCGCTGTCCGCTTCGGCGGCGTCCCGGCGACGTCGCACTCCCGCTCCGAGGACGTCGCGCTCTACTCCGGCGTCGACGACAGCGCGCACCCGGTCCTGCTCGGGCTCTACGGCGACGAGCGCCGGGTCCGCGACTGGCTGCCCGGGCTGCCGGAACGGGCCAACCCGGTGACCGCACGGCAGCTGCTCGGCGCCGCTCGCGCACCGATCCTGGTCACCGACCCACCGTGCGCGCAGACCGACGCCACGGCCGGGGGGCTCGGCGCGTTGCCGGTGCTGTGCACCACCCCCCGCGACGCCGGGCCCTTCCTGACCGCGGGCCTGCTGTGCGCGCACGTCCCTGAGCCGGACGGGCCGCACGAGATCGCCGCGTCGGTGCACCGGATGCTGGTTCTCGACGACCGCAGGCTCACCCTGTGGATGGTGCCCGGTCGCCAGCTGCGCGCGGTGTACGAGGCCACGGTCTCGCGGAGCGAGCGGTTACCCATCACGATCAACATCGGCGCGCCGCCCGCCGCGATGATCGCCTCGGCGCTCAGCTCCCGGTTCCTGCCCCCAGGCACGGCCAAGCTCGCCATGGCCGGCGCCCTGGCCGGTGCACCGCTCACCCTCGCCCGCGCCACGAGCCAGCCGGCGGCGGCGCTGGCCGAGAGCGAGATCGTCGTCGAGGGGTACCTGGACGGCACGACCGCCGACGAGTGCCGCAGCGGTGCGCCGACCGTGTCCCTGCCCGAGTTCCTCGGCTACGACGGTTCCGCGCGCACGGCGCTTCCGGTGATCACTGTCACCGCGATCACGACCCGGAAGTCGGCGCTCTACCAGGCGGTGATCGGGCCGGGGCGCGAGCAGTCGGTGATCCTCGGGATGGCGGGCGCGCTGTCGGTCGCGCTGTCCGAACCCGACCGGCTGCTGGTGCGCGACCTGCATCTGTCTCCCGCAGGCGGCGGGATGCTGCTGCTCACGATCAGCGTCGACAAGCGGGGCCCGGACTGCGATCGACGCCTGGGTCCGATCGCGCGCCGGGTGTTCGCCGCACACCCGTTCGTGAAGCTGATCGTGTTCACCGACGAGGACGTGGACATCGGCTCGCCCGAGGACGTGCTCTGGGCGGTGACGACGCGGGCGAACCTCGGCACCGACACGACGACCGAGGAGGGGTTCACCCCGCTCGGCGTCGATCCCTCCCAAAGCGCGGCCTGGGCGGCCGAGCGCGGACCCGGCGCGACCGGGCGCAGCTGGATCGACGCCACCGTCCCGTTCCAGCTGCGCCCTGCGGTGCAGCGCAGCTTCCCGTCGCTGCCGGGGGGTGCTCGATGAGGCTCGTCGTGGGCATCACCGGCGCGACCGGCACGGTGATCGGGGTGCGGGTGCTGCGCGGGCTGCGCGATCTCGGCGTGGAGACCCACCTGGTGCTCAGCCGCTGGGGGCGCGCGACGCTGCAGATGGAGACCGATGTCTCGGTGGCGGAGCTGTACGCGCTCGCCGACCACGTGCACGGCCACGGCGACCAGTCGGCACCCATATCGAGCGGCTCGTTCCGCACCGACGGCATGATCGTCGTGCCGTGCAGCATGAAGACGCTCGCCGCGATCCGCCTGGGCTACGGCGAGGGGCTGATCCCGCGCGCCGCTGACGTCACCCTCAAGGAGCGGCGCACGCTCGTGCTGGTGACCCGGGAGCTGCCGCTCTCGGAGATCCACCTCGACCACATGCTCGCCCTGGCCCGGATGGGCGTGGTGATCGCGCCACCGACACCGGCGTTCTACCAGCGGCCCCACACCGTCGAGGACCTGGTCACGCACATCGCCGCCCGGATTCTCGACCAGTTCGGACTCGAGCTGCCGGGGGCGGTCCGCTGGGACGGCCCGGCGAACGTCACCGGCGCGCCGACGCGCAACGGAAGCACGTCGTTGTCCTGAGCTGGAATCATGATCGTCAGTTCGGCGCGAAAACCGTCGGATCTGCATGGTTTTCGCGCCGAGCTGACGATCATGCCGTCCTACGCTGCTGGTGCCTCGATGTCACGCCGCCGGCGAACCGACCGGATCCGGTAAGCGCGAAGAAGACGCCCACTGCGGCGAGGAAGAGCAGCTCTTCCCCATGGAAGCCGTACCCTTCGATAGTGGTACCGCCCAGCCCGGGCACCGCCAGCAGGAGAACAGTCGCCACGACGGCCAGCACGACGCCACCGGCACGAGCGAACACGCCGAGCAGCAGCAACACACCTACAGCCAGCATCGCCAACGTGGTAGCCCAAGCCATGACGGTCGGCAGCGGAAGCCCTAACGTCATCAGCTTGTTCGCGAGCTTCGTCATGGTCTCGGTGCCCGGATCCAGGGATCTGCCGATGATCTGGCTGCTGCTGTGCAGGAGGAGCAGGGAACCGATGAAGAGTCGAAAGAAGACCCGGCCCACGGCTGCGACATGGAGGTCTCCGCGAGCAGCCTGGCTCAGCTCCGTGTCCGCCAACAGATAGCGCATGAACCGGGGCGACATGGTCGTCCTGCCGCGCACCAGGGGATGGAGAAGCGCGTCGAGCGAGTACCGGCCGGCGCCGGTGCACGCGAAGAAGATGCCGGCGGCACCGTACGACAGGGACTCGACGCCCCACAAGGTTCCAACCGGAATCAACGTGAGGGTCGAGTCGAACTGCAGCACGTAGTACGTGAAGAAGATGAGCAGGAACTTGATGGCGAGCAGGACGCCTACCGGGCGGGTGAACAGGCCCACGAGCAGCAGCACGCCCAGGCCGACGTGACCCAGCACGACCAACGAAGCAGCCACGGACGGCAACGGGACACCCAGCGCCCGCACGGCCTCCGTGAAGTCAGCGTCGCTGACGAGAATTTGCAGGCCCGCGTACAGCGTGAAGAACCCGACGAACAGGCGCAGTACCAGCAGACCGGCACCGTCCCGGCTGACGCCCAGGCGGCTCCGCTCGTGATCTACGATAACAGACATGTGCTGTCCCCCCCAATTGAATGGTCATCTGCTGAGCAGTATACGGTGGTGCCACCCCGAGTTGCTTACGAATCGACCAGCTCGTCGTCGGCGAAAACCTCGATCAGCGGATGCGAAAAGCTGACCTTCTCGGCGATGATCGCCATCTCGTCGAGCGGCTCCCGGTAGCGCCAGGCGACATCGTCGACCATTTCCGAGCCCACCTCGCCCGAGAGGTACGATGCGGTGCCCTTGTAGGGGCAGATCGTCTCGGTGGGACTGGAGTGAAGCAGGTCGGCACGCACCTGGTCGGGCGGGAGGTAGTAGCGGTTGGACAGCCCGGTCTCGGACAGCACCACCGCGGCACTGCTCCGAGCGATCAGTTGGCCACGCAGATAGACCTCGATCCTTCGGGCGGTGCGGCGCACGTCGACCCGGTGATAGGGGTCCCGCAGATGCCCGATGACCTCCTCGTCCTCGTCGAACCAGGAATCCACCGCGTCCCAGCGCAGCGCGACGTACCCCTGCATCCAGCTTGCCCCGGACGGCGGTGCCCGGTAGTCCCACACCGCGTTCTTCTCGATCCGATCGCCGAGCCGCAACGTGCGGTAGGTGGCGACTCCCTTGAACGGGCAGACCGTGGTGTGCTCACTGGGCTGGAAGCAGTCTCCACACAGGTTGGCCTCCGGCACGTACAGCTGGGGAAGCAGACCCGACTCGTGCAGCAGCATGCCGGCGGTCGTGTCGAGCACCGTCTCGCCCGCTACGACCGCCCGGACCCGCCGCGGGAAGGTGTTCGCGAACAGCAGGTTCTCCGGCCCGTCGATCCGGTAGTTGACCCGGTCGCCGCGACGTTCGGACAATGGTCCATCGGACAGGGTGAGACTCATCGACAGCTCCTCGATCCGAGTTCTGGTCGACTACTATCCGCGCAACCTGTCCAACGTGTCGAGAATCGCGCGGGGTTCCATCCGGGTGGTGTAGTCGACGGATGCATAGCGATCCCGGACCACACCGTCGTGGTCCACCACGAAGGTGGCCGGCACGACCAGGGTCGAGGTTCCATCGGCGTTCTCCGTGGCCAGATCGATCTGGAAGTAGTCCAGGCCGGTCTGAAAGTCCACCGAGACAGGAAAGCGCACCTTCCACGCCGTGGCGACCGTGCCGTCGAGGTCACTGAGCACATCGAAGGTCAGGTCGTGCTTGTCGGCCAGCGACAGCGAATGGTCAGGGGTCTGCTGGCTGATCGCGATCAGCGAGGCACCACGAGCCGTGATGTCGGGCAGCGCGTGCTGTAGGGCACGCAACTCCAGGTTGCAGAAGGGGCACCAAGCGCCTCGGTAGAAACTGACCACCACCGGGCCGTCGGCGCGGCGCTCACTGAGTGCGACCGTCCGTCCTGTCGCGTTGGCGAGGGTGAAATCCGGCGCCGGGGCGCCCACCGGCAAGCCGGGCGCCACCTCCGACCGGGCGAGCTCGGACAGCGCGCGGGCTCCGGCCTGCGCAACGTCGGCGGGGACGTCCACACCGTCCAACAGCCCTCGTAGCTCGTCGTTCAGGCACTCGGTCGAGTGGGATTGCTGCGTCATCGAAGTCACCCTTCGCTCGGTAACAGTCTGTACTAACTGGTACAAGAGTACTCTACGGTACAGCCGCCGTGCAGATGCAGACTCGTCACAGTTTTGTAAGGATCCATGGACATGACCGCAGCAGCCACTCCCCCGAGAAGACCAACCCTGACTGCCCGGGGACGTCGAACCCGGGACAGCATCGTGGAGACGGCGGCCTCGCTGATGCACAGCAACGGGGTGCGCGCGACCAGCCTGGACGACGTGCTGGCCCGCTGCGGCGCCGGGAAGAGCCAGCTCTACCATCTTTTCGCCTCCAAGGACGAGCTGATGCAGGCCGTCATCGCCTACCAGTGGCAGGCCACCCGCGCGGCTTTCGACCTCGACTCGCACGGGCCGGACACCTGGGACGACGTCCAGCGGTGGATCAACACCGTGATCGACCTCCAGGTGTCGGCGGATGCACCGGTTCGGTGCCCGCTGGGCAGCCTCGCCTACGAGCTGACCGGGGCCAACGAGGTGGTCCGCGCGCAGTTGGACCAGATCTTCGCCGAGTGGGCCGCCCACCTCGCCGACGGCCTGACCCGGATGAAGAGCCGCAACCTGTTGCGGGCCTCCGCGGATCCGCATCGCCTGGCACTGTCCACTCTGGCCAGCATCCAGGGCGGCATCATCCTCACCCACACCCACGGCGATCTGGAGCCGCTGCGAGCGGCGCTCGAGGGTGCCTTCGACCTGCTGCACGCCCACGCCACCCGCCCCGACCCGGGTGCAGCGACGCAAGGGTGAGCCGACTGGGCTCGGTCTGGGACGCGGCTGGCCGACGGGAACGCCGAGGGGAGTCGTGCGGTGCGGGACCACCTCGTGGACTCGGTGTACCGGCGCGTCGAGAGCTTCACCGCGGGTGAGACCGAGGCGGTGCTGGCTCCCGAGGCGCTGACGGAGGCCGACCAGCTGCTCGGCTACGCGGGTACGTCCGACGGGCCCGACCTGCAGGTTCTGCACGCCGCCGGGATGCTGCACCTGTCCCGCTGGACGGTGCTCGGCGAGGAGGCAGGCGCGTCCCCGCGCCTGGCGGCGACCCTGCTCCGGCCGGTGTACCTGAGCGACGAGTCCTCCGTCTCCAGCGAGATCGCGGAGGCGCTCGCCGCGGAGCAACACCCGCCGGAAGCGGGTGCGGCCGGCCGTGCCTACGACCTCGGTGTCGCAGTCGACGCCGTGGCGGCCGTCACCAACGACGCGACCATCGCGGCCAAGGCCGTCGAGCTGCTGCGGGACGCGGTGCTGGCGTCAGCCGATTACGACGACCCCTGGCACCTCGAGTACCTGGCGACCTTCGGCTCCGTCCTGCGTATCCGGTACGAACGCCACGGCGACCCCGCCGACCTGCGCGACGCCATCGACGCGTTGCGGGACTGCGTGGCGGCCTCGGCGCCGAGCGACACGTTCCTGGCCGGCGCGCTGGCCGAGCTCGGGATGGCGTGGCTCCTGACGTTCGAGCGCACCCACGATCCCCGGTCGATGACGAACGCGGTGCGGGCGGCGCGGCGTGCCCTCGCGGTCTGCCGGCCCGACCAGCCGGATCGGGCTGTTGTGCTCGCCCTCGTCACCAACGGTTTCGCCTCCGCCCAGTCGCTGCGCCCGGAACCGGCGCTGGCCCACACCGCCGTCGAGACGGCTCGCGAGTGCGTCGCCCGCACCGAGCCGGGCGACCCGCAACGTCCGGTGCGGATGTTCCTCCTCGCGTTCGCCCTGCAGCTGCTGTCTCGGCTGACCGGCGACCCGGGGATCGCCGGCGAAGCGACCGACCTCGCTCGCTCCGCGATCGCCGCAGTGCACCCGGGCGATCCGCAGCGCCCACTCATGGCGATGAAGTTCGGCTACCTGCTGCTCGGGGACGGGGACGATACCGGCGCCCTCGATGAGGCCATCGCGGCATTCGAATCGGCGGTGCAGGACCTCCCCCAGGATCATTTCCAGTATTCCCGTTGCCAGGCCGGCCTGGGTATCGCGCTGCGCCTGCGCTGGGACCGGGACGGGGATCCGTCGGCGTTGGACCGCGCCATCGGGGCGCTGCGGGCAGCGGTCGCCGGGGCGCCCGAGAGACACCCGGACGTGCCGACCTGGCTCGCCGGGATCGCCGACTCGCTGGGTGCTCGCGGCGCGCGACGTCGCAGCACCGACGACGCCGACGAGGCCATCGCCATCTACCGTCACCTGATCAGCGCTCCGGGGGACGGGCGAGCCGAACGGATGCTCGGCCTGGCGGCCGCCGCCCTGCGCCTGCGATTCGAGCTCACCGGTGACGAGTCCACGATCGTCGAGCTCGTCGAGCTCGTCGAGCGGGTGCGCGAGGCGCTGCGTTCGGAGGAGCTCGACGAGGAGTCGGCACGACACCTGCGGTCGATCCTCGGTACCGCGCTGACGGATCTGACCCAGCACACCACCGATGATGATCATTTACGGGAAGGGTTGGCGGTCCTGCGCGACCTCGCGGCCGATCCGGCACAATCCGCAGACGCTGCGGCCGTCGCCGTTTTCAACCTGAGTCAGCTGCTGTATCGGCAGTACGAGCGAACCGGAGAGGGACTGCCGGACGCCATTCGCGCCGCGCGGCAGGCGGTGGACCAGGACACGGGCACCTCGCACGAACGGATCGAACGGCTGATCTACCTCGCGGCACTGCTCTGCCGGAACGGGACATTCGACGAAGCCGTGTCGCTCGGCCGCCGGGCGGTCGACGACTGCCCGAGCGATCACCCCCGAACGACGATGGTGCTGTCCGCGTTCGCTGACATCCTGCGCCAACGGTTCCTCCGGTTCGGGAACGTGGCGGAGCTCGACGAGGCGATCGAGCTGCTACGGAAAGTGACCACGCACATCGGCAGGGACCGGAGCTCCGACGCGCTGGCGCTGTCCCGGCTGGCGGCAGCGCTGCGGGCGCGGCACGACCGCTGGCCGGACCAGGTGACCCTGGAACAGGCGCTGGACGCCGCGCGCCGCGCCATCCGCGAGCTGCCGGCAACGCACCCGGAGCGGACGAAGGCACAGGCGAACCTGGTGGTTCCGCTCCTGCAGCACTACCGCCGACGCGGCGACGCGGGGACGCTGGCCGAGGCGATCGACACCGGTCGGCAGGCGGTGGCGGCGACCCCACAGTCCCATCGCGGCCTCGGGATTCGCCTGGCGAACCTGGCAACGGCGCTGAGTGCGGAGTTCCGGCGGACCGGCAGGCTGGATGTGCTCGAGGAGGCGATCGCGGCCGATCGCCGGGCGGTGGCGGTCACGGCTCCCGGAGATCCCGACCGCAACTGGTTCCTCAACAATCTCAGCGCCGTGCTGATCGAGCACCACGAGCACACCGGCGAGCCGGACAGCGTGGCCGAGGCGGTGACCGCGGCCCGGGAGGCGGTCGCCGGCACCCCCACCGATCATCCCAGCAGGGCGATCCGCCTGCTCAACCTCGCCGCGACGCTGGGCCTCGCGGCCGAACGCGGCGACGGCGTCGGCGGAGCGCTCGAGGCGATGGTCGTTGCCGAGGCGGCCGCCGGAGTCGCCAACGCCATACCCTCGGTACGGCTGGGCGCCTGCCGGATCCGGGGACGCCTCGCCGCCGTCACGCAGCAGTGGGACGCGGCGGCGGAGGCCTTCGGGCAGGGCGTCGCGCTCCTGCCCCAGGTGGTGCCCAGAAACCTGCGTCGCGCCGACGCGGAGCACCAGCTGGCCGGCATCGACGACGTCCACGTCAACGCCGCGGCCAGCGCGCTGTGCGCGGGCGATCCCGGGGGTGCGTTGGCGGTTCTGGAGCAGGGTCGAGGCGTGCTGGCGTCCTACGCGCTGGACACCCGGGGCGAGTTCGCCGCCGTGTCCGACGTCGCGCCCGACCTCGCCACCGAGGCGCAGCGACTCATCGACGAGCTCGACAGGACCGACACCACCTCGATCGACGAGGACCCGACTCCGAACACCGAGGAACGTCGCGGGCTCGACGCCCGCTGGCACGCGCTGATCAGCGAGATCAGGACGCTTCCCGGGTTCAGCAGGTTCCTGGCACCACCCTCGGTCGACGAGCTGCTTCCCGCGGGGGCCGCCGGAGCGGTGGTGACCGTCAACGTCAGCGAGCTCCGCTGTGACGCGCTGGTGCTGAGCTCGGGCCGGATCCGGGTCGTCCCGCTCCCGGCACTGACCGTCGACGAGCTCGCCGTTCGGGTGCCGGCGTTCCTGCGCGCGCTGGACACGGCGATGGACGGCGCCCCGTCGGAACGAGACGACGCGCAGGCAGCGTTGAAGGAGACCCTGGGGTGGCTGTGGGACGTTCTCGGCCAGCCGGTGCTCGATGCGCTCGGCCACCTCACCACCCCGCAGGACGGGGTGTCCTGGCCGCGGGTCTGGTGGTCACCCACGGGACTGCTGAACTTCCTGCCGGTGCACGCGGCCGGCCGTCCCGAGCGGAGCGGGGCTGCGGTGCTGGACCGCGTGGTGTCCTCCTACACCCCCACCATCCGCGCTCTCCTGCACGCCCGGTCGCAACCCATGGCCAGCAACCCCCGACTACTCGCCGTGGCCCTGTCGGAAACCCCCGGACAGGCTCCCCTCCCCGCCACCCGCATCGAGGCGGAGGCGCTGGTCCGGCACTTCGCCGATCCGGTGACCCTGTTCGACGCGGACGCCACCGCTGCTCGGGTGCTCGCCGCCCTGCCAGCGGCCGGCTGGGTGCACTTCGCCTGTCACGCCCACAGCGACCCGCTGAATCCCTCACGCAGCCACCTCGTGCTGCACGACCGGCCGATGACCGTCACCGAGATCAGCCGCCTGCGTCTGGTCTCGGCGGAACTCGCCTACCTCTCGGCGTGCTCAACCGCTCGCAGTGACGAGCGACTGGCCGACGAGGCCATCCACGTCGCCTCGGCATTCCAACTCGCCGGGTACCAGCACGTGATCGCCTCGCTGTGGCCGGTGCTGGACGACACCGCCGCCACGGTCGCCGACCACTTCTACACCCGGACGGCGACAGGAACCGACCCGGCACGGGCGCTGCACGCCGCCGTCCGCCACGTGAGACACAACCAACCGCCGTCCGCATGGGCCGGCTATGTCCATGTCGGCCCGTAACAGCTCCCGGACCCGGTCCAACCGCGCGACGTGCCCAGTTCCGCTCCGCTCACCCCATGTCGCCTCGCCGATTGCGAGGAGCGAGCGGGTACCGGGTCCGATCGGTGGATCGCCGAACACGACCAGGTCGAGCTCGTATCCGGTCCGGTCCCGCGGATCGACCAGCGAACCGTGGCCGACCTCCGACACCTCACCCCCGATCGTCGCGGGTGCTGCGAACCACAGCGCCCACTGCCGAACCAGCTCCTCGAAGCGCGGTCCGAGGATCGTGCTGGCGAACCGCTGCTGGGAACGCCGCCACACCCGGCGACCACGCCGCTGTTCCAGCATGGTCCACGCGGGCCGCATGACCGAGTGGTAGAAGCTGACCAGCGGTTCGGTGATCTGATAGCTGCTGCGGCCCCGGCGAAGCAGGTCGGGCTCCCGGGCCAGCAAGCCGGCGTCCTCCAGCACCGTGAGCGGATGCTGGAGGTCGGTCGCGTTGCGCCCGATGTAGGAGGCGATGCCGCCGCGGGTGCGGTTGCCCTCGGCGACGGCCGCCAGCACCGAGTGGTAGAGCGCGGGTTGGCGGAGCGACGGATCCTCGGCAAGGAGGTATCGGGCCTCGCGGAACAGCGGGCGGACGGGGTTCAGCACGGCCCGAACAACCCAGTCGTCGAAGTCGTCTGCGTTGGTCGGCACGTCGTCCTGGACATACTCGCGGCGGTAAGCGGGAGTGCCGCCCACGATGGCATGCACCTGAGCCGCCAGCGCAGGATCGCTCAGCCCCCAAAACCGGCTCGTCCGCGCAGCGGCGCTGACCCGGCAAGCAGTCCTCCCATGAACGACAGTGCCGAGCCACACAGCAGGATCCTGGCTCGCGATCCGGACTGCTCCGGTCGGCCGGGAGTCAGGGCGTGCTAGATCACCGATGGGAGCTCGCGGCTCGCCCCGACCAGGTAGGGGAACTCGTCCAGGACGACGACCCTGGGCCGGTCCGCGCCGAGACCGAGCAGTGCATCGACCTCCGTGGCCCAGGAGTCCAGCTGAACCGCAGCGGGAGCCCCGATGTGCTGGCCGAGGCTCTCGCCGGGGCGGCGCAACGACTCAGCCTCGGTCGCCTCGGTGACGCCGAAGTAGAACCCGCCGGTCTGCCGGGCGAACTCGTAACGCAGCAGCGTCTTACCTTGTCGACGTCGCCCCGTGACGATCCCGAGGGTGGCTCCTGGTCGTTCGTCGGCCGCGAAACCGACGAGGTCCGCCCACCCGACGTCCCGGTCGAAGATGTGGTCCGGCTTGGCGGGAAACGCGGCAACCTCCGCTTGGGTGAGAGCTGTAGTTCTAAGAAGCGTAGTCCTGTCCCGGTAGGGCGGCGCCCATCCCACCCGGGGCATGCCCGCACGGACGAGCTCGACGCCGCGGCACAGGAGCGAGTCGAGGCTGTGACCGGCAGGATCGGACACTATGTTGCTGCGGTCTCGGCCTGCTGGATCAACGGTGCCCAGGCGTCGCGGATATCGCGAGGTAAGACCAGCTCGTCCCACAACTCGACCAGGAGCACCCCGTCGATGTAGGCGAGGATGTCCGCACCGGTGCCCTCGCGGAGCACGATCTCATACATCCGGGCGCGGTCGGAGCGATCACGTAGATCAAACGTGCGCGCGGGTGGCGACCAGTTCACGTGCAACGGCAGTGTGACCGTAGCCAGTGCCTGTGCCGGGGAAAGCCGGGAAAGATGTGATGCCACGGCGATGGTCCGGCCCCTGGCCGTGACGTGCTCGGTGACCTCCACTCGCGGCGTCGCGGTCAGCTCGAAGCCCGCTGCCGCCAGCACCCGGGAGACCGTCTGCAGCGTGGGTGAGCGGCGGCCGTTCTCGTAGGCCGACAGTGTCGGACGCGAGGTACCCGCGCGCCGGGCGAACTCGTCTTGGCTGAGCCGCGCGTGATGTCGCGCCTCGACCAGTAGTTGACCAGGGTCCACGGCCCCTCCCTGCAGTATCCGATCGGATACCCTACGTCCGAACACGAACAGCGGCAGGGAGTGAGCACGTACGTGCGCGCTACGCGCCCGCGTGTAGGTAGGCGGCCCACAGGGAGGGTGTCGCGGGCAGCTGGTCGCGGATGGCGCGCACGGCCTGGTGCAGCGCCCGCGCCGCGCCCGTGGTGTCGATCGTGCCGGAGTCGGTGGTCAGGGCGGTGTAGAAGCTGTCGGCGACGCGGACGGCGAGGGCGTCGTTGATCTCCCAGAGGGTGCCGACCACGTGTGGATAACCGGCAAGCTGGAACGCCGTGGTCAGGTGGATCGCCTCATCGATCAGCTCGGTGGAGGGGTTGAACGCCGTGCGGCAGGCCGACAGGTAGGCCAGCCGGGCGTGGTCGAGCCGGACCGGTGCCAGGCTGGCGACGGTCAGCGGATCGGTGTCATGATCGTGCAGCAACAGCAGGCTCTGCGAGGGATCACTCGGGTGGTTGTTACCGTGGCAGGCGAAGTGCGCCACGGCGCATCGGCTCAAATGGTCCAGCACGTTGGCCTTGATAGGCGGGTGCCCGGTAGTGACCGCAGGCTTCTCGATCAGCAGCGTGGATCCAGGAAACCGGATGTGCACCAGTGCGGCTTCGGCCGCGACGTGGCGCAGGGGGCTGTCGATGCCAGGTGTCGTGGGCATGGCCACGATCAGCGCCGATCCGACCGCGGTGGACGAGGTGTCGCGTTCCCGGGCGTAGCCGAGCGCACGCACGGTGGGCGTGTAGGAGGAGACCACCCGATCCATGACCGTACGACGCCCACCATCAGGCCCAAGTGGCTCGCGATGGTAACCGGCAGCATGCAGAGGCAGAAAACTCAGGAAACCACCCGATGCCCACCACAATCGCGGCCACACCGTCCCCAACGGAGGGGTGTGCCGATAACCGAGGTGATCCAGGATCGGCCGGGCTGCGACGTCCCACAGCCATTCCAGAGCCACGCTCAGGGTGTCTTGGGCACCCACCCGTTCGTCGGTGCCGACGTCGGGATCATGCACGGTGTCCAGCGCTTGATGGAAAGAGACGACCTGGTCGATCACGGACTGCTGGGTGAGGTCCGGGAGCGGGACGGAGGTGATCCCGTCCAGAGTGAGCAGGAGTGCATCGCTGCGGTACTGGCTGACGTTCACGACGACCACCGGCCCCCGGCTGGCGTGGTGAATGAGCTGATCCGGCTCGGGAGGAAGCAGAAACGTTGCGAAACCGTCCAGCTCGCGAATGGCGGTGACCGTCGCCTCGAACGCAGCGGCGAGCTGGTGCCGGTCAGCCCCTCGGCGCTGCGGTCCGGCCGCCATGTCCGGACCGCCGATCAATGCCGGTATGTCGCCTGAATGGTCGAGCTGGTCGCGAAGTTCGACGAACCGTTCGGCGAGCGCGGGATGGTGGACGTGCAGGTCGGTGAGGTCACTGCGGGTGTCCAGGGCCTGGCTGAGCAGGATCCCGCGGCCGAGCTCCAGCAGCTGCAATGCCCGTACAGCCGGTTCCTCTCCCGTTCCGGCGAACTCGTCGGCCAATGCCAGGGCAGCGGCGTCACTGGCCAGACCAGCGAACTGCCCGAGAGCGTACTGCTGGTCCCCGCGATCCAGTCGACGAGACACCGTCTCCGGAAGCAGTCGCACTGCCGTCTCCAGCAGATCTGCCACACCGCCTGTGCCGGTCCGCGCGGCAAGCGACGTCGCCGACCACGCCGCGCGAATCCGTACCGACGGCGCACCCGACACCACCTCGACTGCCTGGCACCCGACGGTGATCGCCTCATCCAGATCGGCCTGCACCCCCACCCGCTCGAACCGAACCTGTAGGGCGAGACCCAGGTTGGACAGGGACATAGCCCGGTCGGGGTGGTCGACCGGGCTGGCCTGCACCGCCTGGCGCCCGACGGTGATCGCCTCATCCAGATCAGCCTGCACCCCCACCCGCCCGAACCGAACCCGCAGGGAACCCCCCAGATTGGACAAGTACATAGCCCGGTCGGGGTGGTCGACCGGGCTGGCCTGCACAGCCTGGCGTCCGACGGTGATCGCCTCATCCAGATCAGCCTGCACCCCCACTCGCTCGAACCGAGCCTGCAGGGAACCCCCCAGGTGGGACAGGTACATAGTCCGGTCGGGGTGGTCGACCGGGCTGGCCTGCACCGCCTGGCGCCCGACGGTGATCGCCTCATCCAGATCAGCCTGCACCCCCACCCGCCCGAACCGATCC
>Ga0136617_10000036_pt1 | contig 81848 bp, 76 predicted proteins | sample AntDrymUQ3222106_2_FD_129672 | JGI IMG/M metagenome (GOLD analysis project Ga0136617, IMG submission 129672) | Polar desert sand microbial communities from Dry Valleys, Antarctica - metaG UQ322 (21.06) | ecosystem: Environmental > Terrestrial > Soil > Desert | place: Antarctica: Dry Valley...
AAGGGCCGCTCTCCTTTCGTATTCCACCACGTGATCACCACCAGAAGCGCGATCGCCGGGCAGCAAATTCGCTCCATCCGGCGCTCATTCGAGAATGCTGCCGCGGCAGCCAAGGTGCCGGCGGGATTCCGTCGCCACGATCTGCGTCACCGTCGCGTGACGACTTGGCTGGCCGAAGGCAAGAATGTCGTGCACGTGAAGGAAGCCCTCGGTCACGCGGATCTCGCGACGACTATGGCTTACACGCACATGGTGCCTGAGCATCTGCGCGCGCTCGTGGAAGAGCAGCTAGCTCCGCTCTTCATAGCGAAGTAGATGACTGACGGCTGGACATACTTTGGTCATATGCGTAACCGGATGGACGCGGAGCCGTGCGGAATCGTGCGGAATCGTTAGCGCCTAACTCCACTCGATGACGGCACTTACAGAATTCACGCGGGTTGGTGCCAAGGCCTGAGCGGGACTCAAAATCCCCCGGCCTCAGGGCCTTACGAGTTCGAGTCTCGTCCCGGGTATCAATCGCTACATGAAGTGATCCGTAAACGCTCAAGTTATCTGCAGCGTGGATGTAATGCGTAAGCGCGGATGTGCTACGTAAAACAACGCGGACGTGAAGCGTGAACGCAGATGAACCGTGGACGCGGATGTGACGCGTTGACGGCAGGAAAAACTGAAGGGGCTCTCGCAAATGAGAGCCCCTTCAGTTTCATCGCGATGAGCCGCGAACGCCGTAGATTCAACACCCTGGCGACGTCCATCGTATAATCTTGAAGATGCCGCTTCTTCTATTGTTGCTGACGCTGCAGGTAACGACTCCGGCGCAAGCCGATGGGCCTCGTGCAGCCGGCGATAGCATCGCTCTCTCATTATCGGACGCCGTCACTCGCAGCCTGCGCAACGGCGACGAAGCGAGGAGCGCCGCAGCGCAGGTCGAGATCACCGACGCGCAGGTGACTATCGCCCGCGCGGCCGGACTTCCGCAGCTGCGCCTCACTGGAAATCAGTCCAGAGTATTCGAGAGCGCGCGCGCCAGCGCTGTCGGGCAAATCTTCAACCAGCCGAACACCTACACCGCGGCAGCCGCCCTGTCGCAATCCCTCTTTCAGGGTGGTCGTGTAGTCGCCGGCGCAAGAGCGGCGAGTAACGCGAGAAACGCGTCGCTGATGGATCGGACGGAGGTTCTCGCACAGGCGTCGCTCGATGTGCAACGCGCCTACCTTCAGGCTCTTTTCGCGGCGACGCTGGCCGAGATTCAGGATACTTCGCTCGCCCTTGCGACGCAGCGACTCGTGCAGGTTCAGCAGTTCGAACGCGCCGGGCGCTCCTCCCGTTATGATGTGCTGCGTGCCGGCGTCGAACGCGCCAATCTGCAGCCGGCGGTGATCCAGGCCCGCAGCGATGTCGAGCTGGCGATGGTCGAGCTTCGGCGCCTGATCAACATCCCCTTCGATCAGCCGGTAAAGCTTACGACGCGACTCGATACGGCAGGGGTTCTTGCCTGGGTGGCAACGCTTCGCGCCGATCAGGGTCCGATCAACAGGGCAGCTGTCCGCTCGGCCGAGTTGATTTCGGGCGCGCGACACGCGGCCATTCGCGTGGCTCGCGCAGACTTGTTCCCGACGGTCAACATCAACGCATTGACCGGCGCGCAGGCTTTCCCGCAGAATGGCTTTCCTACGGCACGTGGCCGTCTCGAGACTGTCCCGTGTCCGGAAGGAGGCACTCCCGGCCGGATATGCACGAGCCAGAACGGAGGGTGGTTCGGCGACAAGTCCCTCGGAATTGCAATTGCATGGCCCATCTTCGACGGGCTCCGAGCAAAGGGCGCAATCGATCTCGCCTCAGCGCAGGCAAGACTCGCTGACCTGCAGCTGACACAAACGCGCGAGCGGATCGCCAGTGAGGCGGCCCGGGCCAGGGCCGAGCTCGCGCGTGCGGAGGCGTTGTTCAGTGCTCGAGGGCAGAACGCGAGCGAAGCCGGGGAGGCGTTTCGGCTGGCCAGTCTCCGGCAGTCGCGGGGACTTGCCACGCAGCTTGAAGTGGCGGATGCTCAGCTGGCGCTGACTGTCGCGCGCACCAACGAAGCGCGCGCAGTCTACGATCTCTACCTTGCTGCCGCCGGGCTGGCGCGGGCGCTCGGACGCCCTCCACAGCCATTTGAAATTCCAGCCGCGCAGCGGACGGCTCTCCCCCTTCCCGAAAGCCGTGCCCGCTAATCGTGGTCCCGTTGTCGTGTCGATCATCGGCCTCGCAGTTTTCGTGGCGGGATGTTCGAAGTCGGAGGGAGGGGAGGCGAGCGGGGCTCGGCCGCCTGCCGGGTCGCCTGTGTCCGGCCCCGGTGGGAGCGCCGGGGCGCGAGGTGGACAGACACTAACGCTCGCCCCGACCGACATCTCGGTTATCACGCGTACTGCGATGGTCGATGGTATCGCGATCACTGGCACCCTGCGACCCATTGAGACGGTCGAGGTGCGCGCGAGGCTCGAGGGAGACCTGGAGGGTATCTACGTCAGGGAAGGTGATTTTGTGAGGGCGGGACAACTGCTGGCCCGATTCGAATCGAGCGAACAGGAGAGCGGAGTTCAAAGCGCTGCTGCCGAGCGTGCCGCAGCGCAGGGCGACCTGGCAACTGCAGAATGGAATCTCAAGCAGTCCGAGGACCTCTACAAAGCGGGCGCCATTGCTGAGGGAGAAGTGCGCGTGGCTCGCAACACCGTCGCAACTGCTCGCGCACGGCTGGCCGCATCTGCTTCCCGGCTCCGATCGAGTTCCTCGGGCCGGCGGGATACGCGTGTCCTTGCCCCTACCTCGGGCATGGTGGAGAAGCGATACGCGGAGAATGGAGAGCACATCGCCCGCGGCGGCGAGTTGTTCACGCTTGTTCGAAGTGACGTGCTCGAGCTTGCCGCTGCGGTTCCGGAGAAACTTGGCAGTGTCGTCGCGCGCGGACAGCGAGTCCAGTTCCTTGCCAACGGCCAGCCGATCGAGGGTCGTGTCGCGAGAGTGAGCCCGACAGTCGATCCCGCTTCTCGCTCTGTGACGGTCTACGTTCAAGTCCCCAACGCAACCGGTGCGCTGAAGGGAGGGACTTTCGCCACCGGTACGGTTCTCGCGCGGACAATTGCAGGCGCGTTGTCGGTGCCTACTTCAGCGATTCGCCAGAGTGTTGACGGGAAGCCTCTAGTGTATAGAGTCATCGCAGGAGTGCTCGACACGGCGCAGGTCGTGCTCGGCGTGCAGGACTACCGGGCCGGCATCGCCGAAGTCACCGCCGGCTTGAACGAGGGCGACAGCGTGGTCTCGGGTAACGTCGGTAGTCTCGGCAAGGGAATGAAAGTGGTTGTGCTCAATCCAAACGCAGGTCGTGGTCGCGGCGCTCCCCGGGCGGGTCCTGCGACACCCGCCCGTCAGCCGTAACTCCAATGTTCCTATCAGACGTCTCGATCAAGCGACCTGTTTTCGCTACCATGATGATGGTCGCGCTCTTGGTGCTTGGCATTGTTTCCTACAACCGCCTGGCGATCGACGAGTATCCCGACATCAGCTATCCGATCGTCATTGCGCAGACGACATATCCGGGCGCCTCGCCGGAGGTGATGGAGCGTGAGATATCGAAGCCGATCGAAGAGGCGCTCAACACCGTACAGGGGCTCAAGGAAATCGGATCGACGTCGCTCAACGGCGTGTCCATCGTAAGGCTGACCTTCAACCTCGACGTGGACGTGCTCGCCGCGCAGCAGGACGTTCAGTCAAAGATTGCCCGCATCAGAAGGCAGCTGCCGCCTGAGGTCGAGGAGCCGGTTATCAACCGGTTCGATCCGAATGAGAGACCGATAATGTCGGTTGCAATGCAAAGCGACGCGCGGCCGATGCGTGAGCTGACGAGCATCGCTGATGAGACGGTCGCTCCGCGTCTGCAGGCCATTGCCGGTGTCGGCGGGATCAATGTGGCTGGGGGCGCAACGCGACAGATCCGTGTCGAGCTCGATCCGGGGGCAATGCGATCCTACGGCATCGGGCCGCCGCAGGTCGTCGCCGCGCTGCAGCGAGAGAACCAGGAAGTGCCCGCAGGCCGCGTGCAGCAGGGCCCGACTGAGCAGCTGATCCGTGTCACGGGGCGGGTCGTCACCCCGTCTGCGTTTGCCAGCGTCGTCGTCGCGGTCCGGCAGGGTGTTCCGATCCGCCTCGGCGACGTCGCCAACGTCGTCGATGGTACCGCCGATCGCCGTACTGCGGCGCTCCTTGACAACACGCCCGCCCTTGCGCTGGACATCCTCAAGATCTCCGGGAGCAACACCGTCGAGGTAGCCGACTCGGTTCGCGCGGCGACTGTTGCGCTGGAGAAGCGGCTGCCGGCGGACGTCAAGCTCCGGGTAATTCGCGACGATTCACGTCGCATTCGTGAATCGCTTGCCGACGTGCAGCTCACGATCATTCTCGGCGCAGTGCTGACGATTGCCATCATCTACCTGTTTCTCAACTCGTGGAGGTCGACGATCATCACCGGTCTGACGCTGCCGGTGAGCATCATCTCCGCGTTCTTCATCATGTGGGTGTTCGGCTTCACACTGAATACGATGACACTCCTTGCTCTCTCGCTGGCGATCGGATTGCTGATCGACGACGCGATCGTGGTTCGCGAGAACATCGTGCGGCACGTGCACATGGGTAAGGATCACGTGCGGGCTGCTCGCGAGGGAACGAACGAGATCGGGCTTGCCGTACTATCAACGACCCTGGCCGTCATCGCGGTGTTCGTGCCGGTGGCGTTCATGGGTGGAATGATCGGGCGGATATTTTTCCAGTTCGGCGTGACCGTGACCTTTGCCGTGCTCGTGTCACTGTTCGTGTCGTTTACATTGGATCCCATGCTTTCCAGCGTGTGGCCCGATCCCGTCGACGAGCCTGCGCAGAATGGAGATCGTCCGCGCCGCATCAATCCGATTCGGCGCGCCGGAATGGCGTTCGACCGGTGGTTCGAGAAGGTCTCCGACAAGTATCCGCCGCGCCTCGACTGGGCGCTGCGACATCGCGTTACGGTAATGGGCGCCGCAGTGGCGTCGGTGGTCGGGGCGGCACTCATCTACCCGCATCTGGGCTTCACGTGGATGCCCGATGTCGACTCCGGAGAGATGACGGTACAGGTCCGAACGCCTCCCGGATCCAGTCTCGGCTTCACGATCGGCAAGGCTCAGGAAGTGAGCACCTTCCTCCGACGGCTGCCTGAAGTCGAATTCACTTACACCACGATTGGCGGCGGCTTCCGCGGAACGCCCAATTCCGGCAGTGTCTACGTTCGCCTGAAGGACAAACGCGAGCGGAATCGTTCGCTCGAGGAAATCCAGACACAACTGCGTGGCGAGCTTCGAAAAATGGCGGGCGTCAGGCCGGTGATCACCGGCAGCTCGTCGATCTTCGGCGGTTTTCGCCAGCCGATCATCGTCAATGTGCAGGGGCCGGAGGAAACGCGTCTCAAGGTCGCCGCGCAGCAGGTGCTACAGCGAATCAGAGAGACACCGGGAGTGGCCGAGCCGAACTCGAGTGACGAGGGACAGATTCCGCAGCTAGACGTCAATGTCGACAGGCAGCAGGCGTGGGCGGCGGGGCTCGGCATCAATACCATCGCGACTACCATTCAGCCGCTGTTCGCCGGCCAGAGAGCAACGCGCTGGGAGGATGAGAAGGGTTTCTCACACGACGTCGTCGTCATGTATCCCGATTCCCTCCGGGCCAGCGCTGCTGACGTTTCCAGCATCGTGATTCCCGGCAGCTCTGTCGATCCGGCGACCGGACAGCCAGCGATGATTCCGTTGACGCAAGTGGCGCGAGTCGAGACGAGTCTGGCTCCCCAGCAGATCGACCGCCGCAGCCTTGAGCGTCAGGTGTCGATCTCGGCCGGCGTCCTTCCCGGTTTTGCGATGGGCAATGTAGCGGACGCGGTGCGCGCGGGCATCGATTCACTGGGATTGCCGATTGGATACCACGCGGTGTTCACGGGCGATGTGCAGAATCTGCAAGAGACGAAAGGCTACGTGCTGGCGGCTCTTGGTCTCGCCGTCGTCTTCATCTACCTGATTCTCGCGTCGCTGTTCGGATCTTTCTTCCAGCCGCTGGCGATCATGCTGGCATTGCCGCTCAGCTTCATCGGCGTGGCGCTCGCGTTGCTGGTGACGAACGGGAACATCAACGTGATGACGATGATCGGAATAATCATGCTGATGGGGCTGGTGACGAAGAACGGAATTCTGCTCGTCGACTTCACGAACCAGCAGCGTGCCGCGGGTATGGCGCGCACGGAAGCGCTCGTCAGCGCGGGCAGGATACGACTTCGTCCGATTATCATGACGACGGTGGCGATGATCTTCGGAATGCTTCCGCTGGCGCTCGCGATAGGCGAGGGAGCGGAGCAGCGCGCTCCGATGGCGCGAGCAGTGATCGGGGGATTGATAACATCCACGCTGCTCACGCTGCTGGTGGTGCCCGTGATGTACACCATACTCGAGGACGCCGTCGCGTTCGTGCGGCGCGAAGTGCCGGCCAGGATTCGCGCGCTCACAAGAGGAAGTGCTGCGTCGCCGCTGCCGCCGCCGAGTGCTCCTCCTCGCGCGCCAGTGACTCCGCCGAAAACGGCTGGTCCGCAGCCGATCCCGCGTCTCAGCATGGAGGCGATGGACAAGATCGGGATAGGGGGTAGCGAGTGATTCTCGCTATCCCCCTCCCACACCACCGGACATGCGGGTCCGCATCCGGCGGTTCAGAGTGTTGAGGTTTAGCGGGTACATAGGCGCGGCACACCGAGTGACCCGAAGTACCGGCCGGGAAGTGCAATGTTGAGCGCCTTGTGGCTAGCCAGATGCCACCAGCTTTGCGCAAAATGTGCAGCCATGCCGAGTGCGGCACCACCGACTCCTCGGCTTCGTAACTCCCGATAGACCGTCGTTCCGCGCTTCCACTGCTTCGGCATCAGCATCCGCAATCGGCGATGAAGCCATTGGTCCACGTCCTCAAATACCTTGGGCGTGTCGGCGAGACGGAAATATTCCCTCCATCCCACCAGATAACTCCTGAGCTCCGCCGCTACTCGCGCGAGGCTCCGCCCGCCGTTGCGGCTGGTGATCTGCCGGACTCGCTCCTTCATTGCCATCAGGGCCTTCGGTGACACACGGCGTTTGATCACACGGCCCGGAGCTACCAGAAACTGTAACCCAGAAATGAGCGCTCCCACGCACGCGCCACCGCACTCTTGGATGCGTTGACTCGTAGCCTGAGTTTCGCGTACAGTCTCACCAAGCCCTGCATCACTCGCTCGCCAGCCCGCTTCGACCGCACATATACATTGCAGTCATCGGCGGAGCGCACGAAGCGGTGTCCGCGTCGCTCAAGTTCCTTGTCCACTTCATCCAGCAGCACGTTCGCCAATAACGGCGACAGAGGTCCGCCCTGCGGCGTCCCTTCACCCTTTCAGGCATAAGGCGAGATCTCCCCAGGTAATCCCATCCACTGTCCCTGCACGACCGCCGGATCTACGCAGCCTGACTCTTGATCGCGAGAGCTTTGCGGTCACCTGCCCGCTCGCCCTTGCCGGCCACGCCTCGTATCCGGTTCCTGTTCGTCGCCCCGCAGGTCTCGCTACTCCGCTTCTTTCACCGACTCGCTCACGCTCATCGCCTTGCGGTTCGCTCGGGTCGCTGCGATCAACTCCCCAGAGGACTTACACCTCCAAGTGAATGGTCATGCTTGGCACACCGGTAAAAAAAACGGGGGCCAGACGGCCCCCGTTCTCTTTTCGCTCAGCGAGCGATCTCTACCGTCTCATGAAGGCCGGTATCGATGTCGCACGCGCCGGCGTGCCCGACTCTATCAAACGTGATCTACCATGGCACGGATGATTCGGCCTGTCTACGCAGGCCGGTGCCGGCGCGCACGGATGATTCGGCCTGTCTACGCAGGCCGGTGCCGGCGTGCACGGATGGAACGGCCTGTCTACGCAGGCCGGTGCCGGCGTGCACGGATGGAACGGCCTGTCTACGCAGGCCGGTGCCGGCGCGCACGGATGGAACGGCCTGTCTACGCAGACTGTAGGATGAAACGGGTTGACTGCGACGCTTGCGCCGGAGTTCTCGAGCTTCACATACGCGGCGGCGTCATTATCCGATACCACCGCTGGGCCTGTGAGCGTATCCGACGTACAAGCTCCTGCTCCAAAGACCAGAGCCAATGCGAGGGCGCTCATGGTCAACCTTCGGGTGCTAATCACTGACATTCTCCTTCTGGCTCGGGGGCCAGTGAACTGGTGGTACAACGAGGGTCTGGGTATCGTGCAAACGAGAATCGCCATCAGGACCATAAGGAGTGATGTGACACCGCTCCTGTCCAGTCTTTTTTTCCGCTAAACGGGCCTCGCATATCGCGAGCCAGTGTGTTTCCGACGAGGGTTTTCCCTCTAGGAAAGGGGATTTTGCAATGGGTCCCATGGACTTTCAAAAGACCTGTAACATTTTGGTTAAGCCGTCTCGTAAACAGATGTCTAGCGCATTCCCATCTGCGGATTTGTTGCTCCGGCGGATTTCGGTCGTCCGCGGGCGGCACGTTGCTGCGCCGATAGGGTGAGTTAAGTTTTACCACTCCCTGACATCTATTCATCACGCCTGAATGACTGACTACAAGCACGCGACTGTCCCCCGGAATGGCGAACGCATTGCATTCGCTGACGGAAACCTTTCCGTGCCGCCGCGTCCCATCATCCCCTTCGTCGAAGGCGACGGCACCGGGCCGGATATCTGGCGCGCGTCGGAGCGAGTCTTCGACGCGGCGGTTGAAAAGGCGTACGGCGGCGAACGCAAGGTCGAGTGGATGGAGGTGTTCGCCGGCGAGAAGTCATTCAAGCAGTTCGGCGACTGGCTGCCGCAGGAGAGCATCGATGCGATGCAGGAGTTCCGTGTGTCCATCAAGGGTCCGCTCACTACTCCGGTGGGCGGAGGCATCAGGTCTCTCAACGTCACGCTGCGGCAGGTACTCGATCTGTACGCGTGTATCCGGCCCGTCCGGTATTTCGAAGGCGTGGGTGCCCCGGTCAAGGAGCCTCACAAAGTCGACATCGTGATCTTCCGCGAGAACACGGAAGACGTGTATGCCGGTATCGAGTGGAAGGCAGGGTCTCCCGAAGCCGACAGCATTCGCGAATATCTACACTCGACATATGGCAGTGAGATTCGGGAGGGATCGGCGATTGGCGTCAAGCCGATGTCCGCCTTTGGTTCGAAGCGCCTCGTCGAGATGGCGATCCGCTACGCCGTTTCCAAATGCCGTGAGTCGGTGACACTCGTGCACAAAGGCAACATCATGAAGTTCACGGAAGGTGCCTTTCGCGACTGGGGATACGAAGTCGCGGTGGAGAAGTTCGCCGACTGCACTGTCACCGAGGCGGACCTTGGCAACGGGCGGGATCACCGGGCCGACGCCGTCATCATTCGCGATCGCATCGCTGACTCCATGTTTCAGCAGTTGTTGTTGAGACCGTCGGAGTACTCGGTGATCGCCACGCCCAACCTGAATGGCGACTATCTGTCGGACGCTGCCGCCGCCCAGGTCGGCGGTCTGGGAATCGCACCGGGCGGTAACGTCGGCGATGGCGTCGCCGTGTTTGAAGCGACGCACGGCACCGCACCGAAGTACGCCAATCTCGACCGCATCAATCCGGGAAGCGTTGTTCTCTCCGGCGTCATGATGTTCGAGTACATGGGATGGAACGAGGCGGCCCAGCTGATCGTTCGCGGTGTCGAGAACGCGATCAAGTCGAAGCGTGTGACATACGACCTGGCGCGCCAGATGCCTGGCTCGACGGAGGTGTCCACATCTGCGTTTGGTGACGGCGTAATCGCCGGCATGCAGCAGTAGATGCCCGTATCGGTGTCACTCGGCGCCGGCAGCGTCGCCGACTTCTCCGGACCGTTGCTCGCGCTCGCATTCGCCGAGCTGCCGTCGCTGGCTGGCGGCCTCGTTGATCTGGACCGCGCCATGGGAGGCTCGCTTCAGCGGGCGATAGAGATGCGCGACTTCCGCGGCGCGCGCGACGAAGTGCTGCATCTGACAGGGCCTGCCGGAGGGCCGCGTCGAGTCATAGCGGTAGGCATGGGCAAGATGACAGAGCGACCCGGCGCGTTTCGGCGTGCCGCCGCAATTGCTGCGCGGCAGGCGATGAAGCTCGGGTCGGCGGAACTAGGGTGGTTTCACGGTGAGCTCGACGAACGCGAAACGGAGGCCGTCACCGTCGGACTCATCGCCGGTGCCTGGCAGTACCGCGATCTGAAGAGTCCAGAGAGCGATGACGAGCGGAGACAGCCGCTCGAGAAAGCGACGATACTCACCAGCAGCACGAATTCATCGCGACGCGGAGTTGCCACGGGCGAGGCCATCGGCGCTGGTCAATCACTCGCGCGGACACTCGCGATGATGCCGGGCAATCTGTGCACGCCGGAGTTCCTTGCGCGCACCGGAGAAGAGATCGCCGCCCGTCATGGTATGACGATCAACGTTCTCGGCCGGAAAGAGATGGAGGCCGAGGGGATGGGCTCATTTCTCTGCGTTGCGCAGGGCACGCCGCAGGATCCCAAGTTGATCGCCATCGAATACCGCGGGGGCCGGGAGGGCGAGAAGCCGGTGACGCTGGTGGGTAAGGGGCTTTGCTTCGACAGCGGTGGAATCTCGATCAAGCCCGCACAGTCGATGGAGGACATGAAATTCGACATGTGCGGTGCTGCCGGTGTGCTTGGCGCCATGGACGCCATCGGAAGCATGAAGCTTCCCGTCAACGTCGTCGGGCTCATAGGCTCCACTACCAACATGCCGTCGGGCACCGCGGTGAATCCGGGCGACGTCGTTAAGAGTCACCTTGGCAAATTCATCGAGATAATCAACACCGACGCGGAAGGCAGGCTGGTTCTGGCCGACGTGCTTTCGTACGCGAGGCGATTCGACCCGGCAGTCGTGATCGATGCTGCAACGCTCACCGGGGCGTGCGTCATCGCACTCGGGCACACTGCAACCGCCGTTTTCAGCGCGGACGAATCACTGGTCGCCGAAGCGATTGCCGCCGGCAAACGGGCCGGCGAACCGGGTTGGTCGCTGCCACTGTGGGACGATTACAGGGAGCTGATCAAATCCGATGTTGCTGACATCAAAAACAGCGGTGGGCGCGCGGCCGGAGCGATTACCGCCGCGATGTTTCTCAAGGAATTCACCGAGAGCTATCCGTGGATTCACCTCGACATCGCCGGCACCGCGTATTCCGAAGCCGATCTCGGGGCGATTCCCAAAGGACCGACAGGAGTTCCTACAGCAACATTCATCGAATTCGTTCGGGGGCGTGCGACCTGACGACGATGGCTAGCTGCATCGCGCGCCGCGCACGCCTCGGCTTTGCGGTCGGGGCGTTTTGTTTCGCGGCGGCTGCGGTTGCGCGTGCGCAGGTCGTGCCGCCGCCGGCGAGCGAAGTGCCGATTCCTCCAAAGCCCCGCACTGACAGCACCGCTCCCAAACACGACACGATCCAGCCGCCCTTCGGACGCTCGACGGGTCCTCGCACCGCAGACGTCGGCGATCAGTATTCATGGGATCGCACCGAGCTTCTCGCCAGCGGCGCGCTGACGGTAGCGGACATTCTCGAGAGGATTCCGGGAGCGACGTCGTTTAGAACCGGCTGGCTGATCTCGCCGAAGGTCGTCGCAGTCAATGGAGACGCACAGCGCGTGCGGATGTTCTACGACGATCTCGAGCTGGACAATCTCGACCCGCGTTCCGGCACGGTACTCGATCTCACCTCCGTTCAACTGTGGACGCTCGAATCGCTCGCCGTCGAGCGGCTTGGGAACGAGTTGCGCGTGCATCTGCGGAGCTGGCGCGTCGATCGCACCAGCCCTTACACGCGCACCGATGTGTACACCGGCGACGAGGACAGCAATGTCTATCGCGGATATTACGGCAAGAGGTTTTCCTCCGGCGCTGGGATACAGCTGGCCGGGCAGCAATTCAGCACAACTGCCGCGCGGCTGGGCGGTGGAGGCGACGCGCTGTCCTTCATGGGGCGCGTCGGAGTCGCGCGGCGGCGCTGGAGTGTCGATGCCTTCGCGGCACGGAGTCATCACACCCGTGTTCTCCAGCCAACTTTCGGATCGGGCCTTTCCATTCCCGAATTCGATGGGACGTGGACCCTCGCCTATCTGCGCGCCGCCGTGGGATCACACGCTGGAGTCTGGGGGCAGTTCATCGCCTCGTCACGACGCCTTGTCGAAACGAGCGGAAGCGTTAGTCAGCTCGAGGCCTCCACGAGACGCGTCATCTCCGACACGACCGATACGACCACGAGCCGACCGCAATACGTCCTTTCCGGCGGATGGACGCGTGGGCCACTCTCTCTTGTTGCAACACATCGAATCAGGGCGGGGAACGGCAACACGTCACACTCTCCACAGCTGCGCGCTGAATTTTTCACTTCCGCCCTGACCGCTGCGGTCTCAGCCGAACGGAATGGGTTCTCGGGGATCAGGCGAGGGGATGCCGTTTTTCGGTTCACTCCATTCAAGGCCGCCGCTTTCGCGGGCGCGATTGCACGGGTGTCTTCGGACAGCAGCTTGGCGGGATCGGACGGATTGGACTGGACAGAGGCGCGAATCGAAGCGGGAGTGCGTCTCGTTCGATCCTGGATTTCGCTGGGCGTTATTACGCGCGATACTGGTTTCGTCGCAGCGCTACCGCTATTCGACACGGCGTATGTCGCACGAGCGTTCGGCACGCGCCGCGGCGAGTACGTCGCGCTGCGCGGGCGAATCTACCAGGACCTGGGCGTCGACCTGCTCGCAACTCGATGGGAGGACGCCGGGCCTTATCGCCCCGAGTACCAGACTCGGTCGGAGGTAAACCTGATCACCAGCTGGCTGTCTCGATTCCCGAGCGGCAACTTCGGCTTGAAGGCCGTCTTCGTATTCGATCACCGAAGCCCCGTCGAGTTTCCGCTGGCTAACGGCTCGCGTATCGCCGTTTCGAGCGGGATCGCGTCGGCGCTCCTCGAGATACGGATAATGCGTGGGGTGATCTCGTATCAGGTTCGCAATCTGGTTGGCCGCAATCATCAGATCGTGCCTGATTTCTTCATGCCGCGCGCGATCAACATCTACGGTGTCAGATGGGAGTTCTGGAATTGACAATGTCGTTGTCAGGCCTTAACTTACGTGGCGTCGTATGATATCGAGCATGACCGGCTTCGGATCGGCCGATGGAAAGGTTGGAACGTTTGCGGTCAGCGTCGAGCTCAGAACGGTGAACCATCGTTTCTTCAATCCGAGCCTCAAGCTTCCTGGCGGCTTCACGAAATGGGAAGGCGAAGTCCGGGAATTGCTGCGACAGCGTGTTGCTCGGGGTCATGTTTCGCTCACGGCGCGGATCGATCGCGATGCGGGGCGGCACGCGGGGATCAACGAGGAGCGGTTCGGGGAGTATGTCGCGGCGCTTCGGGATCTTCAGTCGCGGCACGGACTCAGCGATCAGCTCGACGTCGCCAGCATACTGGCCCTTCCGGATGTCATCAAGGTGGGCACTGAAGACATCGCGCAGGGCACGGTGCAGGAGCTGCTCGCGATCGTGGATGACGCAGTCGTCGCGCTTCGGCGGATGCGCGGGGAGGAAGGGGCGCGTCTGTCGCTATTCCTGCTCGAGCGGATAGATCTCGTTGAATCGTCGTTGACGCGCATCGCTGCACGCGCACCGGCGCGTCTGGCGGAGCAGGTCAATCGGATGAAGAAGGCGGTGCGCGAGCTTGCAGGAGCTGTCAGCGTGGATCCTCAGCGTCTGGCGCAGGAAGTCGCGGTGATGGCCGACAGGCTCGACATCGCGGAGGAGCTGAATCGATTTGCGGGCCACGTGGTATCGTTTCGCGAATCTGTCAACCGGGGGGGTACCGAGCCTGTCGGCAAGCGGCTTGGTTTCCTTCTACAGGAGATGGTGAGAGAAGCGAATACGCTGGGAAGCAAGGCCAGTGACGCGCTGATCCTCGCTGAGGTAGTGCTCATCAAGGAAGAGCTGGAACGCATTCGCGAGCAGGCAGAGAACATCGAGTGACCGCGTTTCCGGTCATTCTGTCGTCACCGTCGGGCGGCGGGAAGACCACGATTGCGCGGGAGCTGCTCAAGCTCCGCAGCGACGTCGGTTACTCAGTGTCGTGCACCACGCGGACGGCGAGAGAAGGTGAAGTAGAGGGGCGGGACTACTACTTTTTGACGAGGTCTGAGTTCGTGTCGGCGGCCGGTAAGAGCGATTTCGCCGAGTCGGCCAAAGTGCACGGAGAGATGTACGGAACGTTGCGCCGCGAAGTCGAAAAAGTCCTGGCCGGCGGCCAACATGTGGTGATGGACATCGACGTCAATGGCGCGCGCCAGTTCAAGAGCGCGTACCCCGAAACGGTGCTTGTTTTCGTGTTGCCTCCGGACGCGCGCGTGTTGCTCGATCGCCTTCGGGCGAGGGGCACCGAGAGCGAACAGTCCCTCGGCAGGCGCCTTCGCAGCGCGGTTGCGGAGCTCCGGTCGGTGGATTTCTATGAGTATCTGATTGTGAACGACGACCTGGAGCACGCCGTGAGCGCCGTTTCGGGAATCATCGATGCGGAAACGGCAAGAATGGACCGGTCGGGAGATGTGAGAGCGATCGTGGGCGTGATGCTCGCCGATCTCGAGAAAGAGTTGTCAACCATGAACAGGAGTCAGCGGTAATGCAGGTATTCATTCCGACGGATGTCGCGAAGCATGCGACCAACAAGTATCTGGGAGTTCTCGTGGCGGCGAAGTTTGCGCGGGTCCTCAACGAGTTTCCCCGCGACCGTTCCGCGCCGGGAGAGAAGAAGCTGACGACGCGCGCTCTGGAGGATCTGACAGAGGGCGAGATCGAATACCGCGTCGTTCCGCGCCGCCGAACGGAATAGACACGGTGCGGCCCTTTGACGGCCGCCGCGTTCTCCTCGGTGTCACCGGGGGGATCGCCAGCTATAAGTCGGTAGTTCTCGCACGGCTCCTGACACAGGCGGGAGCCGAAGTGGATGTCGTCATGACGCGCGCCGCACAGGAATTCGTCGGCGCAATCACCTTCGAAGCCGTGACTGGCCGACGATCCTACTCCGAGATCTTCGGCGCCGGCAACGCTCTGGATCACATACGCCTGGCCCGCGAGGCGTCGTTGTTCGTCGTCGCACCGGCGACTGCCGATTTTCTGGCGCGTGCTGCGCATGGTCACGCCGACGATCTGCTCACCGCTTCACTGCTGGCGAACACTGCTCCCGTCGTACTCGTGCCTGCGATGAACGACAGGATGTGGGCCAACTCCCAAACTGCTCGCAACGTAAAGCTCTTGCGCGATGCCGGGATTACTGTGCTCGATCCCGAGGAAGGTCCCCTCGCGGCGGGCGAAGGATCGGGCCCGGGCAGGATGCCTGAACCGGAGACCATACTCGCCCACCTCGGGCGCACGCTCGAACCGCCGGGCCCTCTGCGCGGCCGCCGTGTCGTCGTCACCGCTGGAGCAACGCGCGAATCCATCGATCCAGTGCGATTCATTTCGAATCACAGCACCGGCCGAATGGGAGTGGCGATCACCGATGCGGCGTGGCGCAGGGGAGCGGATGTGCTTCTCGTTGCGGCGCACGTGCAGGTCAAGCCGTCGGGCGGCGGTGCGGTGGAAATGGTCGACACCGTTGCCGAGATGCATTACGCAGTAGAGCGCGCGCTGCACGAAGCGGACGTTCTGGTGATGGCCGCCGCCCCGGCAGACTTCAGGCCGGCGGCCCCGTCAGGATCGAAGATAAAGAAAAAGGCCGGTGACGATCCCGCCCCGATAATCCTGACTCGAACGGAAGACGTGCTTCACTCCACCATTGGCTCACGAAAAAAAGGAGCTGTGATAGTTGGCTTTGCCCTCGAGACCGAGGATCTGATTGCAAATGGCGTGGCCAAGCTCGAGCAGAAAGCGCTCGACATGATCGTCGTGAACAGCGCGGTCGAAGAAGGCGCGGGCTTCGGCTCCGATACAAATCGGGTGTTCATTCTCACGCGGAACGGGGAAAGGGAAGATGTGCCTCTGATGGCTAAATCGGATCTGGCGGACGTCATTCTCGACAGGGTGGAGATGCTGATCGATGGACGCTAGAGAGCGCCTGCGCGTTTACCTCGAGCAGCGAAGGGAGATTGGCGAATCCGAGTTGATCCTCGACTCGATGACCGTCGACGACGTGTTGCGGGCAGTGGGTGCTGGCGGGGTCGCAGGCAGTTCATCGACTCGTTCCGTGCCGCTGTCCGCCGAGCCCGCGCCGGTCGTGAGAGAGAATCGAGCCGCAATGGATGCAACGGCAGCGCTGTCTCCACCGTCCGCCGAACGTGGATTGGTCGCGGGCGCTGATTCCTCAGAGCTCTTCAATAACGATATCATGACGCTCGATACGCTCGCCACGATTGCCACTGCGGTCGAAGCCTGCACGCGCTGTCCTCTGTACAAGACGGCGACACGTGGCGTCCCCGGTGAGGGCGCTGCGAACGCACGACTCGTATGTGTCGGGGAAGCGCCCGGCGCCAGCGAAGACGAGACGGGCCGCCCCTTCGTCGGTGCTGCGGGGCAGCTGTTGACGAAGATTCTCGCGGCGGTAGATCTGTCGCGGGAGGAAGTATTCATCACCAACGTCGTGAAGCATCGGCCGCCGGGCAACCGCAATCCAATGCCGAATGAAATCGAGGCGTGCAATCCGTATCTCGTACGGCAGCTCGAGCTCATCAAGCCGAAAGTAATCGTTGCGTTCGGGACGTTTGCGGCGCAGACTCTTCTGAATACGAAGACTCCGATCGGGAAGCTGCGTGGCGAAATACATCGCTACCACGGCATTCCACTCGTGGTCACCTATCACCCCGCCGCGCTGCTACGCAATCCGGCGTGGAAACGACCCACATGGGAAGATGTCAAGCTCGCCCGTAGAATTCTCGATAGCGCCGCCGGCGCGTGATCCGTATTCCGAACGCCGCCCTCCGTATTCCGAAGACGCGGAGCAGGCTGTGCTGTCCGCCATGCTCATGGACGGCGACGCAGTGCTTCGGGCGGGAGAGACTGTCAACGACACGATGTTTTTCCGCGAGGGAAACCGGCGGATTTTCCGCGCGATGCTCTCCCTCAACGCTCGCGGCGATGTCGTAGACCCTCTCACCCTGGCCGAAGAGCTGTCGCGCACTGGTGACCTTCAGTCCGTCGGCGGCAAGGACTACATCGCGTTCCTCGTCGACGCTGTACCGACTTCGGCGAACATCGAGTACCACGCGAAGATCGTCAAGGAAAAGGCACTCCGTCGACGACTGATCGAAGTATCGACCGCCATCGTGTCGGAGGCCTTCGAGTCTGCCACACCCGCCGGCGAGCTCGTTGATGCCGCGGAGCACCGGATCTTCGAGGTAAATCAGAGCAGGGGCACCGAAGGGTTTACACGCATCAAGGAGCTGCTCTGGCCGACGATGGAGCGCATCGAAGTGCTTCAGCGCGGCGGCGAATCAATCACCGGTGTCGCCAGCGGCTTCAAGGATCTCGACGAGATAACGGCGGGATTTCAGGATTCCGATCTCGTCATCGTCGCGGCTCGCCCCTCGATGGGCAAGACCGCTTTCGTCCTGAACATCGCACAGAATGCGGCGCTCGACGCGAACGTGCCCGTCGCGTTTTTTTCGCTCGAGATGAGCAAGGAGCAGCTGGTGCAGCGCCTGCTCACGTCCGAGGGAAGAGTCGACGCGCAACGACTTCGCAAAGGCCGTCTGCGCGACGATGAGTTTGTGCGGCTGGGGCGTGCCGCCGGCATTCTGAGCCACGCGCCAATCTGGATCGACGACACTCCGGGAATGGGTTTGCTGGAGATGCGGTCGAAGGCGCGGCGCTTGAAGGTGGACAATGACATCGGCCTGGTCGTCATCGACTACCTGCAGCTGATGCAGGGCCCCACCAATACCGAAAGCCGCCAGCAGGAGATCAGCTATATCTCGCGCTCGCTCAAGTCGCTCGCCCGCGAGCTTCGCGTTCCCGTCGTGGCGTTATCACAGCTGTCGCGCGCGCCGGAGCAGCGCACCGGCGAGAACAAGCGCCCGCAGCTGTCTGACCTTCGCGAGTCTGGTGCAATCGAACAGGACGCGGACCTCGTCATGTTCATCTATCGCCAGGAGATGTACGACGGTCCGACGGACAAGGATGGCAACTCCCTCGAGGGCAGGGCAGAGGTCATCGTCGGCAAGCAGCGCAACGGTCCGACGGGTCTCGTCAACCTCTTCTTCAACAAGACCTTCACCCGCTTCGAGAACTACTCGGCCCGTCCGTCAGAGCAGTGACGCCCAAGGCGCGCACCGTTTACCGCTGCACCAGCTGCGGCGCTGATCATCCGCGATGGGCTGGCCGGTGTGATGTCTGCGGTGAATGGAACACACTGGTCGAGGAAACCGCGTCCACGGCGGGCGGACCTGGCGGACGGAGCGCCGCCGCGCGACGTGTCGGCGGACATCGCTCATTCGGTGACGGCGGATCCGTCGCGCCGACGCACCGACTAGGCGACGTAAAGGGAGCGGCCGAACCGCGGTGGCAGACAGGATTGTCGGAGTTCGACTTTGTGCTTGGCGGCGGCGTCGTACCGGGCTCGATGATACTCATCGGAGGGGAGCCGGGGATTGGCAAATCGACTTTGCTGCTACAGGTCGCGGCTCGCATGGACCAGGCAGAGCGCCGAACACTTTACGTGTCGGGCGAGGAGTCGCCGCTCCAGGTAAAACTACGCGCCGACCGCCTTGTCGATGACGCGAGCAGTGTCGTGCTTCTCGCCGAGACGCTGCTGGAAACGATACTGGCGACCGCTGCGGCAACGAATCCGTCCGTGCTGGTGATCGATTCGATACAGACGGTTTTCACCGCCGATCTCGATGGTGCACCCGGAAGCGTCGGCCAGGTTCGCGAATGCGCGTCGCGACTGATGCGCTTCGCAAAGGAGACCGGCACTACCGTCTTCGTCGTCGGACACGTGACGCGCGAGGGGGGAATCGCCGGTCCGAAGACTCTCGAGCACATCGTGGATACTGTTCTCTACTTCGAGGGCGAAGGCACGCTCGATCATCGCATTCTTCGCGCGATCAAGAACCGGTTCGGAAGCGTGGACGAGATCGGCGTGTTCCGGATGATGGAGCGGGGACTCGAAGGCGTGGACAATCCTTCGGAGCTCTTCATGGGCGACCGGTTGCTGCACACTTCGGGCAGCGCCGTCACGGCGCTGCTCGAAGGGAGCCGGCCGGTACTGATCGAGATACAGGGGCTTGCGGCGAAGGCGGGTTTCGGAACGCCGCAACGCGTCGCTACGGGCTACGACAACCGGCGGCTCGCACTGCTGCTGGCGGTACTCGACAAGCGGGCGGGCTTGTCGTTCGCGCAGCTCGATGTCTTCCTGAATGTCGTTGGCGGAGTTCGACTTCAGGAGCCGGCAGGTGACCTCGCGGTTGCGGTTGCGCTCGCATCGAGTGTCTACGACCGCGCCGTCGGAGGTGACTCGATATTCGTCGGAGAAGTCGGTCTCGGCGGAGAGATACGTCCCGTGTCCCAGATCGAACGACGAATCGCTGAAGCAGCGAAGATGGGAATGCAAACCGCGTACGTCGCGCGCCGCGCGGTACCGAAGCGTGGGTCCAATGGAATTCGCGCGGTCGGAGTGCAATCCGTCACCGAGCTGTTCGAGAAACTTTTCCAGTGATTGCCGATGTTGGCGTGGTCATCGTCGCCGGCGGTGCGGGAACCCGAACCTCCGGTACCGAGCTGAAGCAGTTCCGCTGGGTTGCAGGGAAACCGATGCTGCTGCACAGCGTTCAGGCGTTCCAGGAGCGCGCCGATGTGGCGATGGTCGTCGTAGTGCTACCGTTCGATGTCGTAGGCGATCCGCCCCCATGGCTCTTTCAATGCGACACCGATCGCCTGCTGCTGTCAGTAGGGGGCCGAGAGCGAAGCGACTCCGTTCGCAACGGGCTGGAGGATCTGACGGACGATTGCACGATCGCCGTCATCCATGATGCCGCGCGTCCCTTTGTAAGCGCCGCCGTGATCGAGAGTGTAATTGCGGAAGCGCGAATGGGACATGGAGCTGTACCGGGTCTGCCGGTAGTGGATACGCTCAAGCGCGCCGGTGACGATCGACACATCACCGAAACGATTGCGCGCGGCGGGGTCGTCGCGGTCCAGACGCCGCAGGCTTTTCCGAGGGCGATGATCGAGCGCGCCCATTCGGAAGCGCTCGCCTCCGCGGTGACGGCGACCGACGATGCAGCGTTGTGCGAGCGTCTTGGACTTCCGGTCGTGGTCGTACCCGGAAGCGCGCGCTCGATCAAGATCACCGACGAAGCGGACTTCGTGCGTGCGGAGGCGCTGAGTATCTTGCGCGAATGACAGCGGGCCCGCGGGCGGTGCCTTTCTGGTCGCCGGACGAAATCGAAGCAGCACTCAGCGGAGCGATCGCGCATCTGCGCGCCCACAAGGTGCTCGCCTACCCGACGGAGACTGTGTACGGATTCGGTGGCGGCGTGGATAGAGAGTCGGTCGCGAACCTCATCGCCCTGAAGAGCCGCCCGCCCAACAAGCCCTTTCTTCTGATTGTTGCGTCGAGCGAGATGATTGTACGCCTCGAGCTGCGCTTGACGAGCTATGCGTCGCAGCTCGCCGCCCGCTTCTGGCCGGGGCCGCTCACCCTCGTTCTCCCCGGCGGAGAGCGGCGCGTACCTGAACAGCTGCGGGGGCCGGAAGGCGGGATTGCCGTTCGCTGGACACCGCACGAAGGACTGGCGCGGCTGGTGAGGGCGTTTGGAGATCCCATCACTTCCACTAGCGCCAACCGGCCGGGCGTGGCGCCCGCAGTCAGTGCTCACGAAATTCTCGAGCAGTGGTCCGAAGCGGTCGCGAGGGATGATCTTCACGTGCTCGACGGCGGGAGACTGACGTCATCAGCACCCTCCACGGTTGTCGACTGCATCGGTCCGCGGCCGCGCGTGATCAGGCCCGGCGCCATCTCTGCATCGGAGCTCAGGTCGGCCGTCCCCGACGTCGTGGGTGACAGTTGAGATGAAGCTTCTCTTCGTCTGCAGTGGCAACACCTGCCGCAGTCCACTTGCCGAAGCAATCGCCAAACGACTGCTCGAGGTCGCTGGACGAACTGACGTTGATGTATCCAGCGCCGGCTCTCAGGCGTGGGACGGCTCTCCCGCAAGCGACGGCGCGCTGCTTGTCGGAATGGAACGCAACCTCGACCTGTCGGCTCATCGCTCGCGGCCATTGACAGCGGAGGTCGTGGCGAGCAGCGATCTCATTCTGGTGATGTCCAGAGCGCATCTCGCTCGAGTGAAGGAGCTCGGTCCGCGTGCGCGGGTGCACCTGGTGGCCGGATTCTCCTCCGGCAGTTCCGCGGGGCGGTCGATTCAGGATCCGTTTGGAGGTGACCTGGCGGCCTATCGAGCCACGGCGGACGATCTCGAAGAAGAGCTCGCCGGGTTGCTGGAGCGAATCGGGGCGCCGTGATTCGGTGTGCGGTGCGCCTGGCCGATGGTTCGCGTCAACACGCACCGGCGACATTAGCGGAATGAATACAGGACGATGGCCGGGGGCCGCCGCGGCGTTTCGCTCTGCCGTGCATGCTGGAGCGGACCTGCTGTTGCCCGTCGCATGCGTTGCCTGCGATCGACTCGTACCGCCGCAGGATGTCGGAGTTGTCTGCGGCAGCTGCTGGCTCGGAGCGAGGCAATTGCCGCATCCTCAATGCGAGCGGTGCGGCCATCCTATGGGATCCCATATATGCTCGTGGTGCTCGAACCTTCCGCGCTTCGTTCGGGCTGCGCGTTCCTACTGCTGGATCGGAGTCGGGACGGGTGCCGCGGTGGTGCACGCACTCAAGTATGACGGGTGGACGGCCACTGCAGACGCGATGGCGGCGCGCATGACACGGCTGTCGTGGCCGCGCGATGTCACCGAAGGAAGGACGGCGGTGGTCGCGGTGCCGCTGTCCCGCGCGCGACTGCGTGAGAGAGGTTTCAACCAGAGCGAGCATCTGGCCGATCGGCTCGCGCGCATCTGGCGTATCCCGCTCTGGACCGACGTGCTCCTCCGCGTTCGAGCTACGCGAAGCCAGACGGAGTTGACTCCTGCGGAACGACTAGGCAATGTTGCCGGGGCGTTCAGCGTGCCGCATTCTGCAGCACCGGTCGTTCGCGGCGCGCATGCCATTCTGGTCGATGACGTCATCACCACTGGCGCGACACTCGGCGCTTGCGCGAAGGCCTTGTTTGCCTCCGGTGCGCTGACCATCAGCTACATGACTTTCGGCCGCGCGCCCGCCTCGGGTGACCGGATATTCACGGGGGTACGGGATTTCAATGGCAATCAGAGTGGGCATCAACGGGTTCGGCCGGATAGGACGACAGGTTCTGCGCGCCGCGAAGGAGGGCCAGGGTAACGGAGGGGCCGGCGCGACACTCGATTTCGTCGCGGTCAACGACCTCACTGATACTCGCACGCTCGCGCACCTCTTCAAGTACGACTCGATTCACGGCACCTACGGCGGCGAAGTATCAAGCGACGAGGGTTCGATCACTGTCGACGGTGACGAAATCCGCGTGCTCAGCGAAAAAGATCCAGCCGCGCTTCCGTGGAAAGATCTCGGTGTCGACATCGTACTGGAGAGCACCGGCCGTTTCACCTCCGCCGCGGACGCGGGGAAACACATTTCCGCCGGCGCGCGAAAAGTTGTCATCTCCGCTCCCGCCAAGGGGGAAGACATCACCATCGTGATGGGCATCAACGACGATCGTTACGAACCCGCGAACCACCACATCGTATCCAACGCGTCGTGCACGACGAACTGTCTCGTGCCGATGGTGAAGGTGATTCGCGACAACTTCGGATTTCGACACGGGTCAATGCTCACGGTGCACAGCTATACCAACGATCAGCAGATTCTCGATCTGCCGCACAAGGATCTTCGCCGTGCGCGCGCCGCGGCTCTGTCGATGATCCCCACCACCACCGGCGCCGCCAAGGCGACGTCACTGGTCATTCCCGAGGTGAAGGGGAAGATCGACGGTCTCTCGATCAGGGTTCCAACCCCCGATGTTTCCTTCACTGACCTCACTGTCGAGGTTGAGCGGGCGACGAACGTCGAGGCTGTCAACGCCGCGTTCCGCGCAGCGGCGGAAGGGCCGCTCAACGGAATCCTCGAGTACACCGAGCTCGAGCTGGTATCGAGCGACTACATCGGCAATCCGCACTCCTGCATCCTCGACGCGAAGACGACGATCGTAGTCGACGGAACACTGGTCAAGGTTTCCGGGTGGTACGACAACGAGTGGGGTTACGCGTCGCGTTGCGTCGACTTGCTGCGATTCATCGGCGCCAGTCTGTAAGCGAAGGTGCTCAAGAAGACGATCCGGGATCTTTCCGACAGCGAGCTCCGCGGCAGGCGGGCGCTGGTCAGGGCAGACTTCAATGTTCCGCTCGACGATGACTGCGAGATCACGGACGACACTCGTATTAAGGCCGCGCTGCCGACGCTTCGATATCTCCTCGAGAAGGGAGCACGACCCGTCGTGCTGTCGCACCTCGGACGTCCAAAGGGAAAGCCGGAGCCGAAGTATTCTCTCCAGCCGGTCGCGCGAAGGCTCGGCGAGCTGCTGAATGTGAAAGTCGTTTTTGTCGAGAGCACCGACACAGACGATGCGATGAAATCCTCCGCGACGCTGCCTGAAGGGGAGATTCTCGTTCTCGAGAACACGCGGTTTCTCGGCGGCGAGGAAACGAACGATCCGCGTCTGGCGCGCGGCCTCGCCGGCCTCGGAGATTTTTTCGTCAACGATGCATTCGGCGCAGCGCATCGAGCGCATGCGTCGACTGCCGGCATCTGCAATCATCTCCGGCCGGCCGTCGCCGGCCTGCTGATGGAGCGCGAGCTGGACTATCTGGGCGAGGCGCTCGGAAATCCGGAACGGCCGTTCGTTGCAATCCTCGGCGGCTCCAAGATTTCGGGGAAGATCGATGTCATTGCACAGCTGCTGCCGAAAGTCGATGCAATGCTCATCGGGGGAGCGATGGCCTGCACATTCTTTCGCGCGATGGGACTGGAAACGGGCCGCTCGCTAGTTGAAGACGACAGAGTCGACATGGCGCGTGATATCATGAAAGGCGCGGGCTCTCGAATCATCCTCCCGCACGACGCCATGGTCGCGGCGGGAATCGATCAACCTGACGGAGCGCGATCCGTGGGAAGAGACGCAATCCCGCATGACGCCGCGATGCTCGACATCGGTCCGCGCACCGCAGAGTCATACGCGAGGGCCATCACTTCGGCGAAGACTGTTTTCTGGAACGGGCCGATGGGAGTGTTCGAGACGCCGCCATTCGACAAGGGCACCTTTGCGGTTGCGACAGCAATGGCGGACGCAACTACGAGAGGGGCGGTGACGATCGTCGGCGGTGGCGACTCCGCCGCCGCAGTGTCCATGGCCGGGCTCGCTGAAAAAGTGAGCCACGTTTCCACTGGCGGCGGTGCATCGCTCGAGTTCCTCGAGGGAAAGCCGCTGCCGGGCGTGGAAGCGCTCGACGACCGGGTAACAGCATGAACCGGCCAGTGATGGCTGCCAACTGGAAAATGAACAACGGGCCTACCAGCGCCCGCGAGTTCATGAACACCTTCCTCGCATCTTATCCCCGCCAGAACGATCGGACGATTCTGTTCTTCCCGCCCGCTTTATCCATCGCGGCCGTTGCGCAAGCACTCGGCGAGCGGCGGGACATACTGCTCGGAGTTCAGAACGTGCACTGGGCGGACCAGGGCGCTTTCACCGGGGAGCTGTCGGTAGGGATCGCCCGTGATGCGGGTGCCCGGGTCGTGCTCGTTGGTCATTCCGAGCGCCGTCACGTGTTCGGAGAGACCAACGAGCAGACGGCATTGAAATGCGCCGCCGTTGAAACCGGGGGACTGACGCCGATGTTGTGTGTCGGTGAAAAGCTCGAAGAACGGGAAAGCGGCCGGGCGGAAGCGGTGGTAGTCGAGCAGCTGCGGGCTGGGCTTTCGAAGATGACCCGACTCAGCTCTCGAGATGTGCTGGTGGCCTATGAGCCGGTATGGGCCATCGGTACAGGCCGGAACGCGACCGTCGAGGACGCAGCCACCATGCACAGCGCAATCAGAGAAGAGCTCACAGCACTCTGCGGCGACAAGGCGCGCACCACCCCGATCCTTTACGGCGGCAGCGTGAATCCGCTGAACGCGCCCGGTCTTGTGGCAGCCGATAACGTCGATGGTCTACTGGTCGGCGGCGCGAGTCTTGACGCGGGGTCGTGGCTGGCCGTCGCGCGCGCATGACCACCGGCGCTTGCAACCTTGACTCGGCGAAGCAACTCCCGTGATATTGCAGACGCTCCTCTGACGTCTCCCACCCGCCCCAATGCTCTACAATTTTCTCCTCGTAGTTCTTGTTATCGACGCTATCGTCCTTGTTGCCGCGATCCTGCTTCAGGCAGGCAAGGGTAGTGGACTGGCCGCCAGCTTCGGCGGTGCGAGCTCGTCACCCGACGCCTTCATTGGCATCAGGCAGGCGGGTACCATCCTCACGAAGGCGACCTGGTACTGCGCGGGAATCTTCCTCGCCCTGTCGTTCGTGCTGCAGATCATGTCCACCCGCACTCAGGCACCGCGCTCGGTGCTCGAAGACACGTTTGGTACGCCGCCTGTATCTACCCCGACCACAACGGCTCCACTGACTGCCCCGCCGGCCGTACCGCTCGAGCCCGCGGCGCCTTCCGCGACAGTACCGGGAGCTGCACCGAGAACGGCTCCATCCGCCGCTCCCGCTCCTCCGTCTGTCGCTCCTTCAGCGATACCTCCCGCGCCACCGCCAGGCGCGAACCCGACTTCGACTCCGCAAAAGCGGTAGCGGCAGCGGACCCGGAGTTGACGACCGCGACTCGCCCAGGGTTCCTTCTCCTCGAGGATGGAACCCTTTTTAATGGCCGCTTGCAGCCGACGGTGGGCGACGCCGCAACCGCCCTGCCCACAGTTGCCGAAGTTGTGTTTTCCACGAACATGACCGGATATCAGGAGATGTTCACTGACCCGTCGTTCCGTGGTCAGATCGTCGTGCTCACCGCTCCGCAGATCGGCAACTACGGAATAAATACCGAGGATCCTGAGTCGGCTCATCCTCAGGTCGCGGGTGTCATCGTTCGAGACCTGTCCCGAACCTATTCCAACTGGAGAGCAACGGGCGACCTCAGCACCTGGCTGACGGCGGGACAAGTGCCCATACTGCAACAGGTTGATACCAGGCGGCTCACCCGACACCTCAGGTCGGCCGGGGTTATGCGCGGTGTCATCGGTTCAGGCGACTCGCCGTCGCCGCTGGACGTTGCGGCGCTCGAAGCATGTCCCTCGATGGAAGGACTCGACCTTGCGTCGAGAGTGACGACACGGGAGCGCTACGTCTGGGGCGACCCACGCGCCCGGCGGCATATCGTAGCCTACGACTACGGTATCAAACGCAACATTCTCCGGCTGTTCGCGGAACGGCAGTGCAGGGTGACGATAGTTCCGGCGGATACCGAGCCATCGGTGGTGCTTGCCGAAAAGCCCGACGGAATTTTTCTGTCCAATGGTCCGGGCGATCCCGACGCGATCACCTATGCGCCGGAGGCCGTGCGCACCCTCGCCACCAGTGGAACTCCGGTGTTTGGCATCTGCCTCGGACACCAGGTACTCGCCCTCGCTTTCGGGGGGTCGACGGTCAAGCTGCCGTACGGGCATCGCGGAGGAAATCATCCCGTGAAGGAGATATCGAGCGGCCGCGTTCTTATCACGTCCCAGAATCACGGCTTTGCCGTCGAGGGCGATGCGACGGGTATGCGTGGCGGTAGTGATCTCGATGTCACGCATGTCAACCTCAATGACGGGACGATTGAAGGCCTGAGACACCGCGAGCTGCCCGTCTTCGGGGTTCAATATCACCCCGAAGCGGCACCGGGTCCGCACGACGCAGTGCCGCATTTCGAAGAGTTTCTGAACGCGATAGAGGCCCGCTGAACGACTGCGAACCGGCCGTGCGAGCGTGCGCGGAACGCTTGACACGATTGTAGTAACGTCATAATTTCTAACGAGTTACGTCGCATCTGGTGCGTCACTCTTTAGGCGGATCAATGACAAAAGCGGACCTTGTCGAACGGGTAACGGCCCAGATTTCCCGCACTGCCGGGCCGATGATCTCGAAAAAAGACTGCGCCCGCGTGGTAGACGCGTTTCTCGAGGCCGTCAAGGAATCTCTTCAGCATCAGGAGAACATCGAGGTACGCGGCTTTGGAACGTTCAAGATCCGGCGACGGAAGACGCGCATGGCGCGAAATCCCCGCACCGGATCGCCGGTGGAAGTTTCGGCGCGCCCCGTCCCGGTGTTCAAGCCCTCCAAGGAGCTCCGCGCTCTGGTGGCCGGCGTTGAGTTATCGGAGCTGCACGATACCGAGCTGTCCGAGGCCGACTGACTTCCGGGCTCCGCTGCGTGAACATCACGGTTCAGTTCTTTGCTTCGTACGCCGACAGGCTCAGCCGATCAGAGGTCGATCTGTCGCTCCCTGACGGCTCGACGGTGAAAGATCTGCTTGAGAGCGTTGCCAGGCTTCCCGGAGCCGGCGGCCTGCCGCCGAATCCTCTGGTCGCAGTGAATCTCGCCTACGCGCGGCCGGCCACCGTTCTCCGTGCCGGCGACGAAGTAGCTGTGATTCCCCCGGTAGCCGGCGGGTGACATGCATTGCGCCTTGACCAGTGCCGCACTGGACGTTCCGAGAGTCCTCGCCGCTGTGGCCGATGGAGCCAACGGAGCCACGGCCGTGTTCGTCGGCACGGTGAGGTCCAGCAACGACGGCCGCGACGTTACAGGGATCGACTACTCGGCATATCAGGCAATGGCGGAGCGAGAGATACGCTCGATCGCCAGCGAGGCCTCTACGACATTCGGCCAGGCACGGATTGCTGTGGAGCACCGGCTGGGTACGCTCGCTGTCGGCGAAATATCCATCGTCGTAGCAGCTGCCCACCCGCACCGCGGTCCCGCTCTGGACGCGATGCGATTTGCAATCGAGCAGATCAAAAGGCGCGTGCCCATCTGGAAGCGGGAACACTACGCCGATGGAACGCGAGCGTGGGTTGATCCTGGCGGAACCGAACTGCGATGAGCGGCGCGTTGCGCGATCAGCACGGAAGGGCGATCGAGTATCTGCGGATCTCCGTTACCGACAAGTGCAACTTTCGCTGCGTGTACTGCATGCCGGAGGCGGGCCTTCAATGGCTGCCCAAGTCCGAGATTCTCACCTACGAAGAGATCGCTGGGATTGTGGCGCAGCTCGCGCCGCTCGGACTGAAGAAGCTCCGCATCAGCGGAGGCGAGCCTACCATCAGACCTCAGCTCGACGTCCTCATCGGGTTGTTACGGGGAATTGGCGGCATCGAGGACATCTCCCTGTCCACCAACGGTCTCCGTCTCGCCGAGCTCGCGACGTCGCTTCGGGCCGCGGGACTGGATCGCGTGAATATGAGCGCGGATTCGCTACGTCCCGATCGCATCGCCGCCATCGCTCGTCGCAACCTCGGCTTCAATCCGATCGCCGCAGCACTCGCGGCCGAGCGCGCCGGACTCGATCCCGTGAAGATCAACGTCGTAGTTCTTCGCGGAGTGAACGACGATGAAGTAGCTGACTTCGCCCGTCTCACACTGGATCATGCATGGCACGTGCGCTTTATCGAGCTGATGCCCGTTGGCGAGCTGCGAGAGCTGACGTGGGAGCATGTCGTCGAATCAGAGGAGATCCTGAATCGCATTGCCGACCTTGGGCCTCTTACACGAAGCGCCGGCCCTGCGCGCGGGAACGGTCCGGCGGAGTACTATCGTCTCGGTGACGCAGCGGGAACGATCGGAGTGATAACTCCGATGTCGCACACTTACTGCTCGTCGTGCAACCGCGTGAGACTCACCGCCGATGGCCGTCTGCGAACGTGCCTTTTCGGCGATCACGAGGTTGCGCTGAGAGAACCGTATCGGGGCGGCGAAAGCATGGAGCCCCACTTTCGCCGGGCGCTCGCCGGCAAACCGCTCGAGCACGAGCTGCTTCAGATGCGAGTCGGTGGATTGAAGGCACTGTCGCAGGTAGGTGGCTGAGCCGCAGTAAGTCGTGTGCCTCGCGCTCTCTCCGCTGCGGGAATAGCTTTCGTCGCTGAACGCCTCCACTCATCAACGCACGGATAATGGTCAACAAGATTACGGTCGTCGGCGCAGGCAACGTCGGCGCGACGACCGCGCAGCGCATCGCCGAGAAGGAGCTCGCGAGCAAGGTGGTTCTCGTCGACATCCAGGAAGGAATTCCGCAGGGCAAAGGCCTTGACCAGTGGCAGTCCGCGCCTATCGAAGGGTTCGACAGCCGCCTGATCGGCACGAACACCTACGATGAAACGGCCGGCTCGGACATCGTTGTCATCACTGCCGGCATCGCTCGCAAACCCGGTATGTCGCGCGACGATCTTCTCAATACGAACGCCGGCATCGTGAAGCAGGTCTCCGAGAGTATCAAGGCGACATCGCCCGAAGCGATTCTGATCATGGTGTCCAATCCGTTGGACGTCATGTCGTATGTGGCAAAACAGGTGACGGGTTTTCCGCGTGAGCGTGTGCTGGGAATGGCGGGCGTGCTGGACACGGCGCGCTACCGCGCTTTTCTCGCCGAAGAGCTGGACGTCTCTGTACGCGACATCCAGGCGATGGTGCTCGGTGGGCACGGCGATACGATGGTTCCGCTCATTTCGTACACCAGCGTCAGCGGCATCCCGATCACGCAGCTCATGTCACGTGAACGGCTGGACGCGATTGTTGAGCGCACACGAACGGGCGGCGCCGAGATCGTCAAGCACCTCAAAACCGGGTCGGCGTATTACGCGCCGTCCGCGGCCGCCGTTCAGATGTGCGAGGCGATCGTGCGGAATCAGAAGCGGATCCTGCCATGCGCTGCGTGGCTCGAGGGAGAGTACGGGATGTCCGGACTCTTCCTCGGTGTGCCATGCAAGCTGGGGCGTCGCGGCCTCGAGGCGATCATCGAGGTCACTCTGACCGATGAAGAGCGAGACGCTCTGACGAAAAGCGCGGAGGCGGTGCGCGAACCGATGGGTGCCGTCAAGCTCTGATCGAAATGAGAAGGGCACTCGGGTTCTACCGGTCGGCGATAGGAAAGAAAGCAGTGATGGGTGTGACGGGGCTGATCGGCATCGGCTACGTGATCGCACATCTTGCGGGCAACCTGCTGGTGTTCAGTGGCGCCGAGGCGATCAACCGCTACTCGCACTTTCTGAAGAGCACCGGCGAGCTGCTCTGGCTGCTTCGCGCAGTGCTCATCGCCGCGGTGATTCTGCACGTCATTGCAGCGGTCCAGCTCACGCTGCAGAATCGCGCGGCACGGCCCGTTGACTATGTGAATCGCGAGCCGCAGGTGTCAACCTTTGCATCACGCACGATGGGATGGAGCGGGGCGGTGCTGCTCCTGTTCATCGTCGTCCACATTCTTCATTTCACGACTGGGGCCCTCAAGCCTGCGGGAGTCTTCAGCACCGCCGACGTGTACGCCAACATCGTCGCGAGCTTCCGCATCTGGTGGGTGGCTCTGTTCTACGTCGTTTCGATGATCCTTCTGGGTTTCCATCTCTTCCACGGCGCGTGGAGCTCCGTCCGCTCGCTGGGGGTTCGACAGCCTTCTGGAAATCCGCTTCAGCGAAAGGTGGCGCTCGCCGTCGCAATCTTCGTCTGGCTCGGATTCACGGTGGTGCCCGTCGCGGTATTCGCCGGATTGGTGCGCTGATGATCGAGCTGAACGCGCGGATTCCGGCGGGCCCGCTCGAAAGAAAGTGGGATCGCCATCGCTTCGAGATGAAGCTCGTGAACCCGGCGAACAAGCGGAAATACAACATCATCGTGGTGGGCACCGGTCTTGGCGGTGGCGCAGCAGCGGCGACACTCGGCGAGCTCGGTTACAACGTGCAGTGCTTCTGCTTTCAGGACTCGCCGCGGAGGGCGCACAGCATCGCGGCGCAGGGAGGGATCAACGCCGCGAAGAACTACCAGAACGACGGTGACAGCGTGTATCGCCTGTTCTACGACACGATCAAGGGCGGCGACTTTCGCGCGCGAGAGGCCAACGTCTACAGGCTCGCCGAGATAAGTGTCAACATCATCGATCAGTGCGTCGCGCAGGGAGTGCCGTTTGCGAGAGAGTACGGCGGTCTCCTGGCCAATCGGTCGTTTGGCGGCGCACAGGTGTCGCGCACTTTCTACGCCCGCGGGCAGACCGGTCAGCAGCTGCTGCTCGGCGCGTACCAGGCTCTGGAGAGGCAGATCGCCGCGGGGACGGTAAAGATGTTTCCCCGAACGGAGATGCTCGACCTCGTCGTGGTCGACGGCAAGGCTCGGGGTATCGTCGTCAGGGATCTTGTTACAGGCGAGGTGCGATCCCATGTGGCCGATGCCGTCGTGCTCGGAACGGGCGGATACGGGAACGTGTTTTATCTCTCGACCAACGCCAAGGGCTCGAACGCGACGGCGATCTGGCGGGCACACAAACGTGGAGCCGCTTTCGCGAATCCCTGCTTCACGCAGATTCACCCGACATGCATCCCCGTTAGCGGAGAGTATCAGTCGAAGCTCACCCTGATGAGTGAATCGTTGAGGAACGACGGGCGCGTGTGGGTGCCTGTGGCGGCGGGCGACAAGAGAGCCGCAGGCGATATTCCCGAAAACGAGCGCGACTACTTTCTGGAGCGCAAGTATCCGAGCTTCGGCAATCTCGCTCCGCGCGACATTGCGTCGCGCGGGGCCAAGGAGGTCTGTGACGAAGGCCGCGGCGTCGGGGAGAGCGGGCTCGGAGTGTACCTCGACTTCGCGGACGCGATCAAGCGTCTTGGCGAACAGGTGATTCGGGAGCGCTACGGCAATCTGTTCGAGATGTACCAGCGCATTACCGACGAGAATCCCTACGACGTCCCGATGCGCATCTACCCGGCGGTGCACTACACGATGGGCGGGCTGTGGGTCGACTACAACCTGATGAGCACGATCGACGGACTCCACGTGATCGGCGAAGCGAACTTTTCCGATCACGGTGCTAACCGCCTCGGTGCAAGCGCGCTGATGCAGGGCCTCGCTGATGGATACTTCGTGCTTCCCAATACGATTGGAGACTATCTCGCGGCGAACCGGCCGGAGAAGCTCGACGCGTCGCATCCGGCTTTCAGGAGCGCGGAGCTGAACGTAAGTGAGCGGACACGCCGGCTTCTCGACACCGATGGAAAGCGCACCGTCGACTCGTTTCACCGCGAGCTTGGACGGATCATGTGGGATCACTGCGGAATGTCGCGGAATGAGGGGGGCTTGAGGCAGGCGCTGGAAATGATTCCCCGGCTGCGCGAAGAGTTCTGGCGCGACGTGAACGTGCCCGGTAGCCACGAACACCTGAATCAGGCGCTGGAGAAGGCGGGAAGGGTAGCCGATTTCATGGAGCTCGCCGAGCTGATGTGCGTCGATGCGCTGCATCGCGCTGAATCCTGCGGCGGGCATTTCCGCGAAGAGAGCCAGACTTCCGATGGCGAGGCTTTGCGGGACGACGAGCGCTACACATACGTGGCCGCCTGGGAATACCAGGGTGACGGCGCTCAGCCGCTGCTCAACAGAGAGCCGCTCGTGTTCGAGAACGTGAAATTGTCGCAGCGCAGCTACAAATGATGAACCTCAAGCTCCGCGTTTGGCGCCAGTCCTGCCCGTCGATGCCCGGAAGAATGGTTGAATACGCCGCGCCGGACATAAGTCCGGACATGTCGTTCCTCGAAATGCTGGATGTTGTCAACGAGCGTCTTACCGAGCGCGGCGAGGAGCCGATCGCATTCGATCATGATTGCCGCGAAGGCATTTGCGGTTCCTGCGCACTCATGATCAATGGCGCGGCGCACGGTCCGATGAAGGGCACCGCTACCTGCCAGCTGCACATGCGGAGCTTCAAGGATGGACAGACAATCGACATTGAGCCATGGCGCGCGAAGGCGTTTCCGGTGATACGCGATCTCGTCGTCGATCGCGGATCACTCGACCGAGTCATCGCTGCCGGCGGATTCATCAGCGCTTCGACGGGAGGTGCGCAGGATGCAAACGCCATTCTCGTTCCCAAGACATCTGCCGATGCGGCGATGGACGCCGCATCCTGCATTGGCTGCGGTGCGTGCGTTGCCGCTTGTCCCAACGCATCTGCATCGCTCTTTACGGCGGCGAAGCTGAGCCATCTCGGACACCTGCCGCAGGGACAGCCCGAACGGTATCGGCGTGTAGCGTCGATGGTTCACCAGATGGAGCTGGAGGAGTTTGGAAGCTGCAGCCTGTATGGTGAATGCCAGGAGGCGTGCCCGAAAGAAATAAGCATTGATACCATCTCGCGCATGAATCGCGATTTCATCAAGGCCGGGGTCATCGCGTGATCGTGCAACGCAGAATCGTTACGACTCCCGCCCAAGGATCGTCCACGAACCAGTAACAGGACGCTTCCAGGCTTTTTCTCGCCCTCCCTTGGGAGGTGGCGACAAAGGCAAACCCGCCGAAAGACGGGGACGCAAAGCTACGAGGCTACAGTCTGCGCGAGTGCGCGGACCATGCCAGTCGGGTTACCGAACGAACACCCAGGAGAGGTCGAATGACGTGGTCCCCCCGGAACAGCCGCAACGCGGCTGGTTACCGCTACTTCGTGTTTGCCGCCGCAGCCTTCGGGTTCGCGGCCTGTCGGGACCTGGCGGGCCCCGCGGTTGTCGAAAGCCCGAGCTCGATCCCCGTGCTGTTCGGACAAGATCCCGAAAAGGGGGAGCTCATTCCCGACCAGTACATCGTTGTATTCAAGGACTACGTCGCCGACGTCCACAGTACTGCGGAAGCGCTGGTACAGTCCAAGGGCGGCGACCTTCATCACACCTACGCGTCAGGTATCAAGGGATTCTCCGGCAAGATGACCGCGGCCGCTGCCGCTTCACTGGCCAACCACCCCTCGGTCGCTTACGTCGAGCAGGACCAGCGGGTGTCGATGACCGGCACGCAGTCGGGCGCAACCTGGGGCCTTGACCGCGTCGATCAGGCGAGCCTGCCACTCAACGGAACTTACGGGTACGGCACGACCGGCTCTGGCGTGAACGCATACATCATTGACACCGGCGTCCTTTCAACTCACGTCGAGTTCGGCGGCCGAGCGTTCGGCGGATTCGACGCCATCGGCGATGGATACGGCCCGACGGGATGCCACTGGCACGGAACGCACGTCGCCGGAACGGTCGGGGGCGCGACTGCCGGTGTCGCCAAGAATGTCCGCATCTACTCCGTACGCGTTCTGGATTGCGCCGGAAGCGGCACCAACAGCGGAGTCATCGCAGGCATCGACTGGGTCACCGCCAACAGAGTGCTGCCAGCGGTCGCCAACATGAGCCTCGGTGGTGGTTATTCTCAAGCGACGAACGACGCTCTGCAGCGGTCGGTCAATGCCGGTGTGACGTACGTTGTCGCCGCAGGCAACAGCACTGCCGACGCCTGCTCGTATTCACCCTCCAGCGCTCCGTCAGCGCTGACAATCGGCGCAACTACTTCACTGGATGCGCAGGCTACCTATTCCAACTTCGGGTCATGCGTAGATCTGAATGCGCCGGGCACCGCCATCTACTCGGCGATGAACACGAACAACAACGCGATGGGCACAGCGAGCGGCACGTCAATGGCTTCGCCACACGTTGCGGGCTCTGCGGCGCTCTATCTCGAGACAAACCCTGGCGCTTCGCCGGCCACGGTTGCTGCGGCGATCGTCAACGTCGCGACCTCGGGCGTTCTGAGCGGGCTTGGCGCCGGATCTCCGAACAAGCTTCTTCGTACGCCGCTCGCGGGCGCGCCACCACCGCCACCGCCACCGCCACCGCCGCCACCGCCAGCGGATAACGCTCCGGTCGCAAGCTTCACGGCTACGTGTTCCGGCTTGACATGCACGCTCGACGGGCGAGCGTCCACCGACGACGGTCAGATCGTTCAGTACAGCTGGAACCTGGGCAAATCCCCCAACGGGACCGCAACCGGTTCAGTTGTCAACGCCGCCTATCCTCACGACGGCAATCGCACGGTCACTCTGACGGTGACGGACAATGGAGGCAAGTCCAGCTCCGTTACGAAGGTGGTCGTGATCGGCGGCGCTGCACCACCACCACCACCACCACCAGCACCGCCAACGGATAACGCCCCGGTTGCAAGCTTCACAGTCAACTGCACAGGTGTGGTGTGCACGCTCGACGGGCGCGGGTCGACCGATGATGGCCAGGTAGTCTCGTACAACTGGAACCTGGGAAAATTTCCAAACCCCACGGCCGTGGGATCGGTCGTGACGGTTACGTACCCGCACTCGGGAGCGCGTACGGTCACCTTGACGGTGACGGATAACACCGGGAAGATCGGCACCTCCAGCAAGACGTTCCCCGTCAACTAGAAATACGGGGGTTAGATAGAACCGATGAAACAAACGGGGCACTGCAAAGTGCCCCGTTTTGTTTCTCCCCAGCATCGATCACTGTGAAGCCTGCCCGCGTGCTGGATTCAGTTGCCTTCATCTCTCGCGGGTCGTCCACGAGCAGAACCACGACGGGCACGCTCCTCCGAACGGAGGTCGCGATAAAGGCAAACCCGGCGAAAGCCGGAGACGCAAAGCAACGAGGCTAAAGCCTGCGAACGCGCAGGCCACGCTAGTCGAGCTACCGAACGAACCACAGGAGGAGTCCAATGGTGTTGTCGTCGATCCCTTCAGGTCGGCCAGTCGCCTCTCGTTGCTGGCTTGCTCTGTTGAGCAGCCTGACCATGACAGTCGCATGCAATGACGCGGTCGCTCCCGCCAGCTCCCCGGCTCCGGATTTGGGCGTTTCGTTTCAGCGCGGTGATAATGAGCGTGCCCCGATACCCGATCAGTACATAGTGGTGTTCAACCAGGACGTAGACGACGTTTCCGGCAAGGCGCGGAAACTCTCGGATGCGCACGGAGCCGAGCTCGGGTTCACTTACAAGTCTGCGATCAAGGGTTTTTCCGGGAAGATGTCCGATCGCGTCGCTGCGATACTCGCAGCCGATCCGTCGGTGGCATACGTAGAGCAGGACTCCGAAGTCTCGATGTCTGAAACGCAGACCAGCGCGACATGGGGACTGGATCGCGTCGACCAGGCGGCACTGCCACTCGATGGCTCGTATTCCTATTCGAGCACCGGCAGCGGCGTCAACGTCTATATCATCGACACCGGCATCCGCACCACGCACGTTGAATTTGGCGGGCGGGCCTTTGGCGGATTCTCGTCGATTGCGGATGGCTACGGGCCAACCGGGTGTCACTGGCACGGAACGCACGTCGCGGCAACGGTCGGTGGCGCTACTGTCGGCGTCGCGAAGGGAGCCAGGCTTCATTCTGTCCGCGTGCTCGACTGCGCAGGCAGTGGAAGCAACAGCGGAGTCATCGCCGGAATCGACTGGGTCACCGCCAACAGGGTATTGCCGGCTGTCGCTAACATGAGCCTCGGCGGCGGATTCTCTCAGGCAACCAATGATGCCCTTCAGCGGTCAGTCGACGCAGGAGTTTCATATGTTGTCGCCGCGGGCAACAGCAGCGCCGACGCCTGCAGCTATTCACCGGCCAGCGCTGCCAACGCGATTACCGTTGGAGCTACAACTTCGGCGGACGGACAGTCGTCGTTTTCCAACTTCGGGGCCTGCCTCGATGTGTATGCCCCCGGCACGGCGATCTACTCCGCGTTCAACTCGGATGATGCATCGATGGGCACCGCCAGCGGTACTTCGATGGCATCGCCTCACGTGGCCGGAGCCGCCGCGCTCTTCCTTCAGGCGAATCCGGGAGCCTCGCCCGCGGGGGTGGCAGCGGCCATTGCAAGTGCTGCGACCGCCGGTGTTCTCCAGGGCGTCAGCGCCGGTTCACCGAATCGACTGCTGCGCGCGAATGCCTTCGGCGGCGGAGCACCACCACCACCGCCACCACCTCCGCCACCACCAGTAAACAACGCGCCGACTGCGAGCTTTACAACGAGCTGCCAGAAAGGCAACTGCACTTTCGACGCCTCCGCATCAACCGATGACAACGGAATCGTGAGCTACACATGGAGCTTCGGAGACTCGCAAGGCGCGACAGGCGCAAATCCCGTGGTGCAGCACAGCTACACGAGAAAGGGCCACTTCACCGTGACACTGACGGTAAAGGACGCTGGGGACAAATCGTCCAGCGCCACGAAGCCGGTAAGAATCAACAAGATCTGATAGCGCGCAGCACCTCCGCGCGCTGCCCGCGGTAAAGGCGGTGGGCAGCACCAAGAAGCCGCCTCCGGTTACAAAGAGGGCTCTCCGACAGGAGAGCCCTCTCCGCATGTGTGGTGAACGCGTTACAGCTTCGGCAGTGTGACGCCGGTCTGCCCCTGATACTTGCCCTTCTTGTCCTTGTACGAGACCAGCGGTTCCTCTTCACCCTTGAAGAACAACACCTGGGCGATTCCCTCGTTGGCATAGATGCGGGCGGGAAGAGGAGTGGTGTTCGATATCTCCAGCGTGACGAACCCTTCCCACTCCGGCTCGAACGGCGTCACGTTGGTGATGATGCCGCATCTGGCGTACGTCGACTTTCCAACTGTTATCGTGACGACGTTCCTGGGAATACGAAAGTATTCGACGGATCGCGCCAGGGCGAAGGAATTCGGAGGGACGATGCAGACGTCGCCAGAAAATTCCACGAACGATCGCGGATCGAAGTTCTTGGGGTCGACGATCGAGTTGAGGACGTTGGTAAAGATCTTGAACTCGCTCGCGACGCGCATGTCGTAGCCGTAGGAGCTCACACCGTAAGAGATGACTCCCGACCTGACCTGGCTGTTCTCGAACGGCTCGATCATGCCGTGCTCGGTGGCCATGCGGGTAATCCAGCGGTCGGATTGGATGGACATGAAGGGATGGAATTTTGCGTTGAATGAGGGCGCCACCGCGGCGCTGAAATGGCGGGCTGGTGAATGTAAGAGAACGAGGTATTTCCGTCTACGTGGTCCCCTTTCGCCCTCGCGGTAGGGCGCGATAGATTCTTGAATCAACAGTTAGTGAAATATTTCACGAAGTCGGGAACTCAATGAGTCGCGCGTACTTGCCGGTTCTGATGCTCGTTGGATTTGTGGTCATGAATGCCGTGCTGATCATCGCGATCTCGGCGTTGACCGTGCGATCCCGGCCGACCCCGGTCAAGCAGACCCCCTATGAGTCCGGCATCCCAGTCCTTAGTGACGCAAGAGAGCGCTTCTCCGTGAAGTTCTACATGGTCGCGATTCTGTTCATCATCTTCGACATCGAAACCGTGTTCATGATTCCCTGGGGCGTCTACTACAAACAGCTCTCCTGCGCAGTGCCGCTGGTCAGGGGAGCGTGTCCCGACGGCAACGTATCGTTTTTCGGGCTGGGTGAGATGCTGGTATTCATGTTGATACTGCTGGTCGGCCTCGCCTATGTCTGGAAGAAGGGAGCACTGCAATGGGATTAGCTTCGCGTCCCGACGCTCGTACCGTTTCATATGAGCCGCAGGGAAACGAGGGATGGGTTGCGACCCGTCTCGACTTCCTCGTCAACTGGGGACGAGCCAACTCGCTGTGGCCGATGCCATTCGGCACTGCATGCTGCGCTATCGAGTTCATGGCGACGGCCGCCAGCAGGTTCGATCTCGCGCGGTTCGGCATGGAGCGCATGAGCTTTTCGCCGAGGCAGGCGGACGTTCTGATCTGTGCAGGACGGGTTCCGTTCAAGCTTGCCCCTATCATCCGGCGTATCTGGCAGCAGATGCCCCAGCCGAAATGGTGCATCTCGATGGGTGCTTGCGCTTCTACCGGCGGAATGTTCGACAACTACGCGGTAGTGCAGGGCATCGACACCATCATTCCCGTCGACGTCTATGTTCCGGGATGTCCGCCGCGCCCTGAAGGTCTGATCTACGGAATTCGAATGCTCCAGGAGAAAGTTCTTAACGAGCGCCGCATGGACAACCGGCTGCGCGACGAGATGAGCCCGGATCCGTCAAGTCAGCTGTACATCTCGCCCGCCGCGATCGACGAGCTGGGCGAGCCCTTCGGAAACTCTGTCCACCAGACGCGCTCCGCGCCGTGACGGGAAAGTTCGAAACCGTGAGCGCGGGCAGCGCGTTGCCCGCAAACGACGCTCCGGTGACGCCCCACGGAATTCCGCATCGCGGTGGCGCCGTCAATCCAGCCGCCGCCGCGCTCGGCGCGTCATTTCCTGGCGCGATCGTGCGGACGGAAGTCGTCTGGGGCGAAACGACAATCATCGTTGTGCCCGGCCGGATTCTCGAAGTGATGCAGTGGCTGCATGACGATCCGGATCAGCGCTACGATTTCCTGAGTGATGTGACTGCCGTCGAGTATCGCGATCTCGATCGTCCGGTAGAGGTCGTGTGGCACCTCAGGTCGCTGCCATTTCGGAGATTCCTGCGGATCAAGGCACAGCTTCCGCGCAACGCGCCGCTGCAGGTGCCCAGCGTCTGGAGCATCTGGAAGTCGGCAGACTGGATCGAGCGCGAGTGCTACGACATGTTCGGCATTCGTTTCGTGGGACATCCTGACCTCAGACGGATTCTGATGTGGGAGCAGTACAAGGAAGGATACCCGCTGCGAAAGGATTTCCCGCTGAGGGGGAGGTTCAGTCGTTCGGAGCAGCTGCGGCAGGCGCTCGTCCAGAATCCCGAGGCCAAGTACTCGATGGAAGAGCTGTCGATCGCTGACGCTTTCGAGGATCTGCCGGAAGACATGCGCCGTCGGATCGGGTCGGGCGAAAGGACAGGCGAGTAGAATGGCGTCCGGTACGCGCACCATAGAGGTGGAGCTCTCCACCACGGGCCTCGACGCTCACGGGAAGCCGCAGCGACGGCCCCTCGTGACGAATGACGGCGGCTCCGCGTTCGAGATAGGCGCGCCCGACTCGATGGAGCCTGAGCTGTCGGGCGATCACATGCTGATCAACATCGGCCCGCAGCATCCCGCAACACACGGTGTGCTTCGACTAGTTCTCGAGCTCGACGGCGAGACTGTGGTGCGCTGCATTCCTCACATCGGCTACCTCCACTGCGGCTTCGAAAAAATCGGTGAGTACCGGCAGTACAACCAGATAATCCCGTGGACCGATCGCGAGGACTACCTGAACTCGATCGGCAACAATGTCGCGTTTGCTCTCGGCGCCGAGCGGCTATTCGGGATAGAGATTACCGAGCGGTGCATTGTGCTCCGCGTGATCGCTGCCGAGCTGTCGAGGATCATCTCGCATCTCGTGTGGCTTGGAACGACGTGCATCGACATTGGCGCGTTCACCCCGTTCCTGTGGGCATTCCAGGAACGGGAGAATGTCTATAACCTGCTCGAATCGTGGGTTGGTGCGCGCCTGACGACATCCGCCACGCGCGTCGGGGGCATGGCGGCCGACATTCCGGCGGGATGGATGGACGGTCTTCGGCAGTTCATCAGAACATTCCCGGTAACAGTCGATGAAATTGATCGCATGCTCACCCGGAATGCCATCTGGGTCGGACGCACGATCGGACTCGGAGTGATGTCGCCCGAGGAAGCCATCAACTGGGGCTTGTCGGGCCCGATGCTGCGCGCTTCCGGTGTCGCCTACGATGTACGCAAGGACTTTCCCTATCTGGAGTACGAGACGTACGACTTCGACGTGCCAATCGGCACCAACGGAGACGTCTACGACCGGTTCCTCGTCCGAATGGAAGAGCTTCGGCAATCCGTGCGCATTCTGCAGCAGGCGGCTGACCGGCTTCCAGAGGGTCCGGTGAACATCGACGATCCGAGAATCATCCTGCCCCCCAAGTCAAAAGCGACGAGCGAGATGGAGTCGATGATTCATCACTTCAAGCAGGTGATGGAAGGGCCGCGTCCGCCTGCGGGCGAGGCGTATGTGGCCGTCGAAAGTCCAAAGGGAGAGAAGGGCTACTACATGGTTTCCGACGGAACGTCGAAGCCGGTTCGCTGGCGCATCCGGCCTCCATCATTCGTGAACCTTGCCGCAATTCCGAAGATGGTCGAAGGACACCTGTTGTCCGACGTGATCGCGATCAATGCCAGCATCGACATTGTGATGGGAGAGATCGACCGTTGAGCCAGAAAGAAATGGGCGGCGTCAAGTCACCTGACGCTGCTTCCTCATCGGCGAGCGGTCACGACAGCGGAGACGATTATCGTCCCGTTTTTTACGGAAGCGTCTCAAGTGAGCTCGATACTCTGCTCTCGCGCTACCCGACGAAAATGGCTGCGCTCCTTCCCGCACTCTGGATCGTGCAGCGTGAGCGAGGATGGGTGAGCGAGGGCGCGATGGCGGAAGTCGCTTCGCTCCTCGAGCTGACGCCGGCTTACGTCAAGGGCGTCGTGACTTTCTACACCATGTACCACCAGCACCCGGTCGGGAAATATTTCATCCAGGTTTGCACCACCGCGCCGTGCGGAATCTGTGGCGCTGAGGATGTCGTGAAGTCGTTCCTCAAGCACACCGGTACCGGCGAGCTGGGCACCACTTCGCCGGACGATCGCTTCACAGTGATCGAAGTCGAATGCCTCGGCGCCTGCGGTTTCGCCACACCCGTGATGATCAACGAGGATTTTATCGAGTCGGTGACACCCGATTCAGTGCCGACACTTCTCGCCCGTCTGCCATAATGGGTTTTCCGCACAAGTTGCATTCGCGCGAGACTCCCGTTCTGTCAGAGCACTTCGGACAGGCAGAGGCGCGCTCGCTCGACGGCTGGAAGAAACGTGGCGGCTACCAGGCTCTCGAAAAAGCGCTCGGGATGACGCCAGCCGACATCGTCTCCGTGATCAAGGAATCAGGACTTCGCGGCCGCGGTGGCGCGGGCTTCCCGACGGGCATGAAATGGTCGTTCATGAAACCGGGCGACGGGCGGCCGCATTACCTCTGCTGCAACGCCGACGAATCGGAGCCCGGAACGTTCAAGGACCGCGAAGTGATGCGCTGGACTCCGCACGCACTCGTCGAAGGCTGCGCGATCGGCGCCTACGCCATCGGCGCGGAAACCTGCTACGTCTACATCCGGGGCGAATTCACGGAGCCATTGCTGTACATGGAGCAGGCCATTAGCGAGGCCTATTCCGCCGGCCTGCTCGGCGCCAACGCAATGGGCACCGGCAAGCGCGTCGACGTGCACGTGCACAAGGGCGCCGGAGCCTACATCTGCGGCGAAGAGACGGCGCTTATGAATTCCCTCGAGGGCCGTCGCGGCAACCCGCGAATAAAGCCACCGTTTCCCGCAGTCGCGGGCGTCTTCGGCCAGCCCACTACGATCAACAACGTCGAGACTCTGGCAGCGGTCCCGCAGATCCTCATGAAGGGCGCGGAATGGTACAAGGGAATGTCGCGCTCCAATCCCAAGAGCACCGGTACGAAGCTCTATTCTGTCTGCGGCAACGTGCGCAATCCGGGAACGTTCGAGGTCGAGATGGGATTTCCGTTCAAGGATTTCCTATACGATCTGTGCGGCGGCCCGCTCGACGGTCGCAAGTTCAAGGCGGTGATTCCGGGCGGTGCGTCGGTCCCCATCCAGACGATGGAGGAAGCGGATGCAACGTTGATGGACTACGAGGGATTCGTCGCGCAGGGCTCCATGCTTGGCTCCGGTGGAGTCATTGTGATCGACGACGCTCAGTCGATGGTGCGTGTGATCGCTCGGCTTGCGCGTTTCTTCGCCCACGAGAGTTGCGCACAGTGTACACAATGCCGTGAAGGCACGGCGTGGACGACGAAGATCCTCGAGCGCATCAGGGACGGCCAGGGGACGACGGAGGATCTGGACACGCTGATGGATATCGCGGAGAACATGACCGGCACGACGATCTGCGTACTGAGCGACTCCTGTGCGACGCCTGTGGTTTCCGGCATACGGAAGTTTCGCAGCGAGTTCGAATCGCTCATTCAGGGCAGGCGGGTCTTTCCCGCCATGGCGGCGGTGGCCTGATGGCGGAAGAAAAAATGGTCAGCCTGACAATTGAAGGGCGTCCGGTCACCGTACCGGAAGGGACGTCGATTCTCGAAGCCGCGAAAACGGCCGGAATTCTCATCCCGCATTACTGCTATCACCCGAGCCTTCCCATTCCCGGTGTGTGCAGGATGTGCCTGGTGGAAGTAGAGAAGGCCCCAAAGCTCGCGGCGTCATGCGCGACGTCGGTCGCGGAGGGTCAGGTGGTGCACGTGCACACCGATCGCGCACTCGAAGCGCGAAAGGGAGTGCTCGAATTTCTTCTCATCAATCACCCCCTTGACTGTCCCATTTGCGATCAGTCGGGGGAGTGCGAGCTCCAGGACTTCACATACCAGGAGGGTCGCGCCGATTCACGTTACCGTGATCCGAAGCGATTCAATCCTGTGGAAGATTTCGGCGGCGACGTCATATACGTGCCCAACCGCTGCATCCTTTGCACGCGGTGCGTACGCTTCATGGACGACCTCGCGCATGACACGGTGCTGAACGTCTCCGAGCGGGGCGACCGTGCACTGATCGGCAAGTTCGAAGGGAAGGGACTGACGCACCCGTGGGCCGCGAACGTGATCGATCTCTGCCCTGTAGGCGCGCTCCTGTCGAAGGATTTTCTCAACAAGGCGCGGGCCTGGGAGCTGGATCGCGCGGCGTCGATCTGCCCCAACTGCACTCAGGGTTGCAACATCATGCTCGAGGTGCGTGACAACAGCGTTGCACGACTGAAACCTCGCCCCAACGAGGAAGTCAACAAGTATTTCATTTGCGACTACGGCCGCCTCAACTATCGCTGGATCAACCGGCAGGACCGAGCGGACCTGCCGATGGTACGGAGCGGTGGAGTGCTTGCTTCCGCGGAGTGGGAAGTCGCCATTCGCGCCGCCGCAAACGTGTTGCGTGAAGGGCGCGTGTCGCTGGTCGTTTCTCCAATGCTCTCTAATGAAGCACTCTTTCTCCTGTCGCTGCTGCTGGAGCGGAACGGCGGCACGGGAGTGTTTCGCGTAGCGACAGGAGACGAGGCTCCGCTTCCCGGCGTTGAAGATCTTGCGCTGCGACGGGACCGTGCGGCCAACGTATTTGGAGCCGAGCTCCTCGGCTTCACGCGGTCGGACAATCCGCTGGAATCGCTTGCTGATGGTGACGTGCTGATCATTGCCGATGACGACCTGAACGGTGTCGACGCAGCGACTGTTTCGCGCGCGCGCTCCATCATCGTCATCGGCACCACGGTTCCCGATTCGATCTCGCCCGCGGTAATTCTGCCGATTTCCAACTTTGCGGAAGAGGAAGGGACGTTCACCAACCTCCGCGGTCGCGTGCAACGTTTCACGCAGGCGAAGGCTGCACCCGGCTTGGCGCGTCCGAGCTGGCTCGTGCTCGGCGACCTGCTCGGCGTAATCGGACTTCAGGAAAGATTCTTTCTTCCGTCGGAGGTCTTCTCGAACCTCGCCCAGTCGCGCCGCGAGTTCTCCGGGCTCAGCTACGACACACTCGGCATGCGCGGCCTGCCCGTGCTCAACGCCGGCCAGCCGGTCGCCGTATGATCCCGGTTGCCGCACTGCTCCAGCTCGCCAACCCTCAGCAACCCCCAACCGGTGGCGGTGTGTTCCTGGTTGCTACTGTGCTGAAGATGATCGTCGTCTTCACGGTCTACATGATCGGTGCGGCACTGCTGACACTCGCCGAGCGAAAGATCTCGGCGTGGATTCAGAATCGGCACGGACCCAACCGGGTGGGCGGGCGCGGTGGCTGGCTGCAGCCGGCAGCGGACGGCGTCAAGAACTTCATGAAAGAAGAGACCTATCCGGAGGCCGCCTACAAACCGCTGTTCGTGCTGGCGCCGATACTCGCGTTCATCCCCGCGCTTGTAACCTGGGCGGTGATACCGTTCGGAGCTCCGCTGCCAACGCGGTGGGGGCGTATCGAAATGGTGGTAGCGGATCTGCCGGTCGGGTTTCTCTTTGTGCTCGCGATCTCGTCGCTCGGTGTCTACGGCATCGTTCTCGCCGGGTGGGCGTCGAACAACAAGTACGCGCTTCTCGGCGGCCTGCGGTCGAGCGCTCAAATGATCTCCTACGAAATCTCCCTCGGAATGTCGACTATTCCCGTCCTGCTGCTGGCGGGTAACGTGACGCTGAACTCGATCGTGAAGCAGCAGGCCTACGGCGGGTGGAATGTCGTCAACCTGACGCTCGCTTTTTTCATCTTCCTCGTCGCCGCGTTCGCCGAGACCAACAGGCTGCCGTTCGATCTGCCGGAGGCGGAGTCGGAGCTCATCGCCGGCTACCACACCGAATACAGCGCGATGAAGTTCTCGCTGTTCCCGATCTCCGAGTACGCCAACATGATCACCGCCAGCGCCATGATGGTGACGCTGTTCTTCGGCGGTTGGGATGTGCCGTTCACCGGTCGCGACAACATCGGCCCCTACAGCGTGTGGCTGACGCTGTTGTCGGTCGCGATCTTCTTCGCGAAGCTTTTGTTCTTCCTCTTCTTCTACATCTGGATCCGCTGGACGCTTCCTCGCTTTCGGTATGACCAGCTGATGTCGCTGGGGTGGAAGTTCATGCTCCCCCTCGCGCTGGCCTACATCGTCATCATTGCCACTGCGCTCCTCATCCTCGAGGCGGCAGGAATTCAGCGCGGAGCGATGCACAGCTCGATCCTCGCGGCGATGAACATGGCGCTGGTGGTCATCGTGTTCGCCATTCTCGATCGCGGGCGGATCATCAGTCCCGCGTACGGACGGATGGGCGGCGCCCGCCTCGCGCGGATGCGCGGCCTTGCGTCGCGGTCGCCACTCGCCTCGAGGGCAAACGACTGATGGCGATCACCGTGAAGGTCCTGGACCGTCCGATCGAAGACGTGAGCTACATCCGCGCGACGATCAAGGGTATGGTCCTGACGTTCAAGCATCTGCTCGACACCAAGGTGACGGTGCAGTATCCCGAGCAGAAATGGCAGATCTCGCCGCGGTGGCGCGGAACGCATCGTATGCTCACAACGGAGACCGGCAAGGCCAAGTGTGTAGCGTGCGGACTTTGCCCGACGGTGTGTCCAGCCAACTGCATCAAGCTCATTCCCGGCGAGGACGAGGAGGGAAACAGGTATCCTCTCGTTTTCGAGATCGACGAGTTTCGCTGCATTTTCTGCGGCTACTGTCAGGAGGTTTGCCCGGAGGAAGCGATTCACATGGGCCGGCATTACGAAAACTCGGAGTATTCCCGAGCTGGATTCGTGTACGACCTCGAGCGGCTGACGGCGCAGACCCATCCTGTCTGCGAGATGTGGGACCCCGACGACGCCAGGGGGGAGTGATGCAGGACAACTACTCACTCTTCTACCAGTTTCATTTCTATTTTTTCGGCGTTGTCGCCATCGCTTCCGCGCTTGCGTTCGTCACGCGCAAGAGCCCCGTCACGGCCGCCCTCTGGCTCGTGAATACGATGTTTTCGCTGGCGGCGATCTACGTGCTGCTCGATGCGCAGTTCATCGGAGTGATGCAGGTGCTCGTGTATGCAGGCGCCATCATGGTAGTGTTCCTGTTCGTCGTCATGCTGTTGAATCTCGGGCACCCGTCGGAGATTGCAGACGCGAGAGGCCGCTGGCCCGTGTTTGGCGCAGTGCTTTTCGGGCTGCTACTGCTGACGGAGTTGATGGTTATCTCCCGCTCGCAGATTCAGGCTGACTTTCGGGTTCCGGCCGGATTCGCCGCCAGCGAAATGCAGAAGTACGGGGCAGTGGGCACCGTGGCGCGTCCGCTGTTCAACGAGTATCTGCTCGCCTTCGAGCTGACCAGCGTGCTGCTGCTCGTGGCGATCGCCGGTGCGGTGGTGCTTGGCCGCCGGAAGGACGCCGATGCTCGCTGAGTCGCTGGCACTATCGGCGGTGCTCTTCACCATCGGAGTGGTGGGGGTTCTGACGCGGCGCAACGCGATCATCATCTTCATGTGCGTCGAGCTGATGCTCAACGCCGTCAACCTGACGTTCATCGCGTTCGCCCGCTTCTACGGCGCGGCGGGGCAGGTGTTCGTCGTATTCGTGATGACGGTTGCCGCGGCTGAGGCGGCCGTCGGTCTGGCGATCATCATCGCGATCTTCCGGCACAAGCAGTCGGTGAATCTCCAGAACATCAATCTCCTTAAAGGATGATGTTTCTTCAGGTAGTTGCCGATGTGCATCCCCTCGCCGGAACGGTGGCTGAATGGGTGTGGCTGCTGCCTGTCCTGCCGTTGCTTGGCTTCCTGATCAACGGAGCCATTTCACTGGTTAGCGCGGGTCATGTCGGGCCATCTGACCCGGATATGGCCTCGCACGGAGCTGGTGCCCACGCATCGGATGCACATGACACCGGCTCGGCAGTCCGTCCCAGCGACGCCCGGGCGATCTCGGCTGCGGAACAGCAGGGTGCGCACGGAGACGATCACCATGCGATAAAGCCGCACCGGTATGCCGGGATCGTCAGTATCATCGGGCCGCTCGTGCTCGCCCTCTCGTTCGCTCTTGCGGTGGTGATCTTCGGCGCAATGCGTGCGGTGTCGATGGAATCGCCGTACGTGCGCAGCTTCTTCAGCTGGATGCCGGTGGGAGATCTGCAGATAGACGCCGCGCTTCAGCTCGATCAGCTGTCGATGGTGATGATACTCGTCATCACTGGGGTTGGAACCCTGATCCACATCTTCAGTGTCGGCTACATGCGGGAGGATCCTGGCTATCCCCGCTATTTCGCGTACCTCAATCTTTTCGTGTTTTTCATGCTGGTGCTGGTATTGGGCGCGAATTACCCGGTGCTTTTCGTCGGCTGGGAAGGCGTTGGGCTGTGTTCGTATCTCCTGATAGGCTTCTGGTTCTCCGACAAGGCCAACGCAGACGCGGGAAAGAAGGCGTTCATCGTCAACCGCATCGGGGACTTCGGTTTCCTGATCGCGATGTTTCTCCTCTTCGCGAACGTCGGAGCGCTCGACTTCCGGGGGGTCGAAGCTGCCGCCCCCTCGCTGGCTTTCGGTGGGGGACTTGTCACCGCCATCTGCCTGTTCTTCTTCCTCGGTTGTGCCGGCAAGAGCGCTCAGATTCCGCTCTACGTCTGGCTGCCTGACGCGATGGCGGGGCCGACCCCGGTTTCGGCACTAATCCATGCGGCGACGATGGTCACGGCCGGGGTCTACCTGATCGCGCGCAGTGCCACGCTGTTCTCGATGGCACCGGTCGCGGGTCTGGTCGTGGCGCTCATCGGCGGCGTTACAGCCATCTTCGCGGCGACTATTGGTCTCAAGCAGTGGGACATCAAGAAAGTTCTCGCCTATTCCACAGTCTCACAGCTTGGCTACATGTTCGTCGGCGCCGGTGTGGGCGCGTACACGGCGGGAATGTTTCACCTTGTCACACACGCGTTCTTCAAGGCGCTGCTTTTTCTCGGTGCCGGTTCGGTGATCTACGCGATGCATGCTGCCTATCACCATTCGCACAACACCGATGACGCGCAGGACATGCGGAACATGGGCGGGCTTCGACGATTCATGCCGATCACCTGGGCCCTTATGTGGATCGCGACACTGGCCATCGCCGGCATCCCACCGTTTGCCGGTTTCTTCTCGAAGGATGAAGTACTCGGGCTAACCTACGCGCGGGCCGGTCACTCCACTCTTGCCGATGCATCCCTCTTCGGAATACCCGGCAGCGCGATTCTGTACCTGGTTTATGTGCTGGGTCTGGCGGCCGCTCTGCTGACCGCAGTCTACATGACGAGGATGATGATCTACACTTTCCACGGTCCGAATCGCACCGGTAGGGCTGAGCAGCCGTACCTCAGCGAGGCTCCGTGGTCGATGACGGGCCCCCTTGTCGTACTGGGTGTGCTGAGCGCTTTCGGCGGTTGGCTCAATCTGCCGGCAATCATTCCGCTCGGACCCATCGGCACCCTCGAGCACTGGCTCGATCCTGTCGTTGGCAGGTCGGCTGCGACAGTGGCAGGGTCAGCAGCAGAGGGTGCCGCGCACTCAGCGGGCACCGAATGGATGTTGATCGGGGCGGCAGTCACGGTCGCAATCGCCGGAATCGGCTACGCATTCGCCCGGCTGAAGCCCGAACGCCTTGTGGGCAAGACAGAGTCACCCGCCGAACACGGCTTCGAACGCGTGCTGGCCAACAAATATTTTGTCGATGAGGCGTACGACCGCACCATCGTCAACCCGACTTATCAGTTCTCCCGCATCTTTCTCTGGAAGGGCGTGGATTCCGGCTTGATCGACGGTCTTATGGTCAATGGCACGTCTGCGGCGACACGCGCGTTCGGCTGGCTTGGCTCTCGCCTGCAAACCGGGGCGGTGGGAACGTACGCCTGGGTGCTGGTTGCCGGAGTTCTCGCAGTGCTTGGCGCCGTCACTTTACGCTGAATCGATAATGCGAGAACTGCTGGACTCCGTCGGCTACAACGCGTGGGTACTTCCCGCGCTGCTGCTGATTCCGATTGCCGGCGCCGCGCTGCTGCTGCTCACCGGCTCTCGAGAGAGCTCGGATCGCGATCCAGGTTCAGGCTCGGCGCGCAGCATCGCGTTTGGCGTGTTGTTGCTCGAGTTCATCGTGTCGGCCGGCCTCTGGTGGTCGTTCGATTCCGCGGCGACCGCCTGGCAATCTCCCGTTGACGTCGCCTGGATTCCGATGTGGGGAATAAGATTCACGCTCGGGATCGACGGCATCGCTCTGATGATGATTCTCCTCACGACCTTCATCATGCCGCTGTGCGTCCTCAGCAGCTGGACCAGCATCACCAGAAAGCCGGCGACGTATTACGCGCTGATGCTGATCCTCACCAGCGGAATGCTCGGCGTTTTCATGGCGCGCGATCTCTTTTTGTTCTACGTGATGTGGGAAGTCATGCTGGTCCCGATGTATTTCATCATCGGAATCTGGGGCGGAGAGCGACGCCTCTATGCCAGCATCAAGTTCTTCATCTATACGATGCTGCCTTCTCTGTTGATGCTGGTCGCTATTCTCTACCTTGGCATTCACGCAGCGGATCCAGCGACAGGCGTCCCGAATTTCAGCTACGACGACCTGCTTGCCGGTCCGGGCCTTGCGCCAACCGCCGCGCTGTGGTTGTTCGGAGCCTTCTTCGCTGCGTTTGCGGTGAAAGTGCCGATGTTTCCGTTCCACACCTGGCTTCCCGACGCACACGTCGAAGCTCCCACTGCGGGCTCGGTGATCCTCGCTGCGATCATGCTCAAGATGGGGACTTTCGGTTTTCTCCGCTTCGCGCTGCCGCTCTTTCCCGAAGCGGCGATGCATCCGACAGTTCGCGCCGGAATCGTCACGCTCGCCGTGATCGGCATTGTGTACGGTGCACTCGTAGCGATGGTGCAGCCCGACTTCAAGAAGCTTGTCGCTTACTCGTCGGTCAGCCACCTCGGATTCGTGATGCTCGGCATCTTCGCTCTGACGCTTCAGAGCGTGCAGGGCGCATTGATGATCATGATCAGTCACGGCATCTCGACGGGCGCTCTCTTTCTGCTGATCGGAATGATCTATGAGCGAAAGCATTCCCGTCAGATCTCCTCTTACGGCGGCATCGCCAGGGTCGTTCCCATTTTCGCCGCATTGCTCACACTCGTGTCGCTCAGCAGCATCGGATTGCCGGGCACGAACGGGTTCGTGGGGGAGTTCCTCGTCCTCGTGGGCTCATTCAGGCCGTATCCGGTGCTCACGACGATTGCGACGACCGGTGTCATCTTCGCGGCTGCCTATTTGTTGTGGGCGATCCAGAGGATTCTCTTCAATCCTCTCGACAAGCGGGAGAATGAAAAGATTCCCGACCTGAACTGGCGCGAGATCGGTCTGATGACACCACTTGTCGTGGTCATCATCTGGCTTGGCGTCTATCCCGCGCCCGTCCTTCGCCGGATGGAGACCGCAGCACAGCGACTGGTGACGCACGTCGAGCGGGGCGCGGGGATGCCGGCCTCCGGAGCGCCCGGCCGTATCGCCGGTGAATCGCGGGGGAGCACGCCATGACTCTCGACCTCAACATTCCGGGGCAGCTCATGACGGCGTTCGCGCCCGACATGCTGTTGATGGGCGGCGCGATGATGCTTCTGCTGTGGTCGGCCTGGCGGCCGGAGAGTGAGGCCCTGCAGCGGCACGTTGGTGTGGCGAGCGTCGCACTGTGCGTGTCGGTAATCCTGTTGATCGGCTACTACATGGCGCGCGCGGACTCTAGCGGGCCTGGTGTGATTGCCGTCGACAACTTCCGCTGGACTGCCGACATCGTATTTCTCATCGGTACCGTTGGCACAATCGCTCTGGCGATGGATTACAACTCACGGGAAGGGATTACGGCCGCCGAGTCGCACGTTCTGCTGCTGTTTGCGACGTCGGGTATGATGACGATGGCTGCAGCTCGTGACCTCATGATCGTGTTCCTCGGGATCGAGATCATGTCCGTCGCCGTCTACGTGCTCGCCGGCCTCAACCGCCGCAGCGAGAAATCGGCCGAAAGTGCACTAAAGTATTTTCTCCTCGGCGCGTTTTCCACCGGATTTCTGCTCTACGGAATCGCCCTGGTTTACGGCGCAACGGGGTCCACCAACCTCACCGTCATCGGGGAACGAGTTGCGCAGGCGGGTGGTGGCGGGAGCGCAATGCTGATCGTCGGTATCGCTCTTCTGCTCATCGGGTTCGGATTCAAGGTTGCGCTCGCACCGTTTCACATGTGGGCTCCCGATGTGTACGAAGGCGCGCCCACTCCCATCACCGCCTACATGGCGGCAGCGGTCAAGGCGGCTTCGTTCGCCGCTTTTCTCCGCGTCTGGCTCGAAGCCTTCCCCGGAGTTAGCGACAGCTGGCACGGGCCCGTGTGGTGGCTTGCGGTGGTGACCATGGTGATCGGAAACCTTGTCGCTCTCGCGCAAAAGAACATCAAGCGCATGCTCGCATACTCGAGCATTGCGCACGCGGGATACATCCTCGTGGCGATCGCGATCGGAACGCCGCAGGCGAGCGCCGCGTTCATGTTCTATCTGCTCGCGTACACGCTTGCCACGCTCGGTGCGTTCGGAGTCATCGTCGCGCTGGAGCGGAGGGGAGGGCAGCTGGACATCGAGGATTACGCGGGGCTGTGGAGCGTTCGCCCGTGGCTCGCGACTGCGATGGCCGTCTTCATGCTCGCGTTGCTGGGGTTCCCGATTTTCGGCGGCATTGGATTTTTCGCCAAGTACTGGATCATACAATCCGCCCTTCAGGCACCCGCGCCGCAGACGGTACTCGCGATCGTTCTCGTTCTCACCAGTGTAGTCTCCGCGGGCTACTACCTGTACGTGGTGATGATGATGTTCATGCGGCCCCGTAATCAGGACGCATTGGCGATCGCTCCGATCGGCAACTGGACGCGCTTCGTCATTGCCGCCGCCGCCATTCTCATCGTCGTGCTCGGCATACTGCCCAATTCCGTCGTCCGATGGACACAGCGCAGCGGCACTGCGGCCCCGGTTGCAATCGCCCCACCGCCCGCGCTACCCGCGGCTTCCATCGTTCGGTAACGGATGCTCTCCAAAAACATTTTCCGCGAGTACGACATACGCGGCGTCACTGAAAAGGATCTGACGCCGGAAGTCGCCCGTGCGGTCGCGCGCGCGTACGCCGCTTTCCTTGCCGCGGCCGGTATCTCCGGTGCGATCGCAGTTGGACGCGACAATCGGCCGAGCGGCAACGCATTGCATGCGGAGCTCGTTGCGGGACTGCTCGAGAGCGGGCTCGATGTTGTGGACATCGGGGTGGTTCCCACACCGCTGGCCTACTGGGCGCAACACAAGCTGGATGTCGTCGGCGGGATCCAGATCACCGGGTCTCACAATCCGCCCGAGTTCAACGGATTCAAGCTGGGGCTCAAGACGCGCTCCATCTACGGGGCCGACATCCAGCGGATCTATGAGCTTGCGGTCGCGGGCGTGTTTCCGTCGGGGGCCGGCTCGCTCAGGAGCGAAAGCGTCATCGAACCTTACGTGGCTGACGTCGCGGCACGCATCGGTCGGATCTCGCGCCCGGTGCGGTACGTCGTCGACTGTGGCAACGGGGCGGGGGCGCTCGTCGTGCAGCAGCTGTTCGATCGCCTTGGCCTAGAGGGGCGCATACTCTTCGGCGAAAGCGACGGCACTTTCCCCAACCACCACCCCGATCCAACCGTACCGAAGAATCTCGACGATCTCATCGCCGCGGTGAAAGAGGACTCCGCCGAGCTGGGAATCGCTTTCGACGGTGACGCCGATCGGATCGGGGTGGTGGACGAGGACGGCGAAATTATCTGGGGTGATCATCTGCTCATCATCTATGCGCGCGATGTCCTCGAAAGGACGGGACACGGGCAACCGATCATTTTCGACGTCAAATGCTCCCAGGCACTGCCTGAGGAAATCACGAAGGCGGGTGGCAAGCCGATCATGTGGCGCACCGGACATTCGCTGATCGAAGAAAAAATGCATGAGACTCACGCGCCGATCGCCGGCGAGATGTCGGGTCACATGTTTTTCGCCGAAGGGTGGTACGGCTTCGACGACGCGATGTTCGGCGCCGCGCTTCTGCTGCGCATAGTCGCCGATACCGGCCGCAGTGTGAAGGAGATGTTGTCGGATGTGCCGAAGTTCGTGTCCACTCCGGAACTTCGTGTGGAATGTCCCGACGAGCTCAAGTTCGGAATCGTCGAGGCCGCCCGCCGCCACTATTCGGCGACGCATCAGGTGATCGATGTGGACGGCGTCCGTGTCCTGTTCGGAGACGGCTGGGGGTTGATTCGCGCGTCGAATACTCAGCCTGTTCTCGTGATGCGCTTCGAAGCGCGCACGCAGGAACAGCTCGACGTCATTCGATCCGGGATGGAAGGCTGGCTCCGCGAGCAGGGCGTCGCTCTTTGAGATGACTCGACGGCGGCGGCTCGTAGCCGGGCTTACGGCCGCCGCGGCATTGCTCCTCGTCGGACGCCTGTCGGCACTCGTCTACTCGGACTACGCGTGGTACAGCGCGCTCGGCGCCGGCGGCCTGTGGCGTGAGCGCGCGCGCGACGTTTTCGTCATACAAATAGTCTCAGCGGTGTTCGCAGGGCTGTTCGCCCTCGTGAACCTCGCGACCATTCGCCGCAGTATCATCTCGCTCGCTTTCCCAAGGCGACTGGGAAACGTGGAGTTCGGCGAAGCTGTTCCGCAGCGGCAGCTGGACCAGGTGGCGTACATTCTTTCTGCCATCGTCGCGGGAATCATGTCGCTCGCAGTGCCGTCATGGGAACGCCTCGCGCTCGTTCGCGCCGGGGCTCGGTTCGGCGAGACCGATCCATTCTTCCGGATGGACTTGTCCTTCTTTACGACCTGGCTCCCACTGGAGAAATCGGCCTACCACTGGGTGCTGCTGCTGCTCACACTGGTCTCGGCCCTCGTAATCGGGCTGTATGCGCTGACTCCCAGTCTTCGCTGGCAACGCGGCTCCTTTCACGTATCCGTGCACGTGAGGCGCCATCTGGCTGTGCTGACGATGCTCTACCTGCTGATGATGGCGTGGAGCCACCGCACGGACGGCTACGACCTTCTCGTGCACGGCAGCGGGCCGGGAGGCGGGTTCTCATACATCGACCACAAGTGGCTCATCCCTGCCTATCTGGCCCTCGCGGTTGGCACCGTCGCGGCCGCAGCGCTGGTGCTGGTTGCGGGATGGACCGGTCAGATCAGAACCATCTTCTTCGCGGTCAGCGCGGTACTGATTTTTTCCATCACTCTTGATCTCGTGTTGCCCTCCGTCAGCACCCGCCTTGGGGGAAGCACGGCGGCGAACTTGCGCGACGCTCCCTACGAAGCAACCCGCGCCGCCTTCACGCGCCGCGCCTATGGCCTGCCGAGTGTGGGGCCGCTCGCGATCCCCTATGAGATCTCGAGATATGACTCCTTCGCGGATTCCGCCAAACTCGCTCGCCTGATCGGAGTTGCGAGAGACAGCGTGCTCGTCTATCCCGGCGCGACGGGAGCGGCGCTCGTCCAGCGGGGCAGGGGAGTCGCTGCACCTGCACTCGGCGGAGGGATGCAGCGGATTGCGCACGCGTGGTCAGAGCAGCGCCTCGACATCGCCTGGAGCTCCTATCCGCCCGACACACGCATCTCCCATCGACGCGATGTTGGCGATCGGCTGACCGCACTCGTTCCAGCTTTCACGCAGGGGAGCCGCGTCGTTCCCGCATACCTGGGCGATACACTCGTCTGGGTTGTCGAGCTGTATTCCGCTTCCAACATGTACCCGCTCAGCAAGCACTATCGTCTGGCCGGCGAAGTTCGTTCGTACTTCCGTCACAGCGCCACCGCGATCACCAACTCCAGCACAGGCCGTGTGACGATCGTGCCCGATCCGAACGCGGATCCGATCGCGGTCGCGTGGCGGGCGCGGTTTCCCGCTTTGTTCAGGGCGGGTGGAACGGATCTGTTGGACGAGCTGACCGCCAGTGCGCGTGAGGCACCGGCAATTCCGCCGTCGGTGCCACGTCCGGAGACAGACTCCGCCTTCCATGCTGAGATAACCCGCCTGTATGCGCGCATGCGTGGAGCGCTGGCAAGCGGTAATCTCGCCGCGTTCGCCGCTGCCTACGATTCACTGGGAGCTGTGATTGGACGTGACTAGCGGCGCCGGCCGCACGGCGGTTCTGGCACTGGGAGGCAACGCGCTCTCGCCACCGGGCGAACGGTCGACCATCGCCGATCAGTTCCGGCATACACGCGAAAGTCTGGCGCCCATCGTGGACCTGGCCGCCGAGGGATGGAACCTGTGCGTAGTTCATGGAAACGGTCCACAGGTGGGCGACGAGCTGGTGCGGAACGAAGTCGCGCGTTCAGACGTAGCGCCTCTGCCGCTCGGCGTCCTCGTCGCGAACACCGCCGGCTGGATCGGATATATGGTGCAGCAATCCATCGAGAACGCCCTTCGAAGAGCGAACAGTGACCGGCGTGTGGTAACGGTCATGACACAGGTCGAAGTGGACCCGACAGATCCGGCGCTTTCCGATCCGACAAAGTTCATCGGTCATGAAATTCCCGCGAGACGCGCTGAAGCGCTGCTGGCGGAGGGACAAGCACTGAAGCTCGACGGTCACGACCGGTACCGTCGCGTCGTCGGCAGTCCGGCTCCTCTGGCGATTCACGAGATCGAAATCGTGCGCCAGCTGGTGAGAGAAGGAATTATCGTCATCGCGTGCGGCGGGGGCGGGATCCCGGTCTATCGTGATCCGACTCTGGGGCTGGAAGGCGTAGACGCGGTAGTGGACAAGGACCTCGCCGCAGCCGTACTCGCTCGCGAGCTGAAGGCCGAACTGCTCGTAATTCTCACGGACATCGATGCGGTTTACGCGGATTGGGGGAAGCCCGGACAGCGAGCGCTGTCCTCGCTGACCGTCGACGAAGCGGAAACGATGGATCGAGATGGCGCGTTCGGTGAGGGAAGCATGGCGCCCAAGGTGCGAGCCGCAGTCGAATACGTGCGGCGCACCGGTGGCAGGGCGGTCATCAGCGAGCTCAGCCGTGGTGTCGATGCAGTGCACGGCAGCGCGGGGACTACCATCGCCCGTTAAGTTCAAGGCAATCGAAAATCCACCTACCCGCGGCGAGCTGCGCGGAGCGGAGAATGTGTGAACATCCACGAGTACCAGGCAAAGGAAATTTTTCGCGAAGTGGGGATTCCAATTCCTCCGGGCGAGGTGGCGCGATCGGCTGAGGAGGCGGAAGCGATCGCTCGCAAATTCGGTGGAACGGTCGTCATCAAGGCTCAGGTGCATACCGGCGGACGGGGAAAAGCGGGAGGGGTGAAGCTCGCGAAGAATCCGGAGGAGGCACGCGACATCGCGGAGAAGATTCTTGCCCTCGTGATCAAGGATCTGCCGGTGACGAAGGTGCTGGTAACTCCTGCCGCTGACATCGCGACCGAGGCATACGTCGGGATCATCGTTGATCGCGCTTCGAAGCGCGCCGTGTTCATGGTAAGTCCGGCGGGCGGCATCGATATCGAGGAAGTAGCCGCAACGACCCCGGAAAAGATCATGCGGCACCCTGTCGATCCGAGGTACGGCCTGCAGTCGTTCGAGGCGATGGAGATGGGTTTCTTCCTGTATGACGATGTCAAACAGGCGCGGTCGGCGGCGAAGATCATGCAGCAGCTGTATTCCGCATTCACGAAAAGCGGTGCGTCGCTGGCGGAGATCAACCCGCTCGTGACCACTCCTGCGGGAGACGTCGTCGCACTCGACGCGAAGATGGTCGTCGACGACAACGAGCTCGACCGCCTGCCGCATGTCGAATCCCTGCGGGACGAATCATCCGAGGCGGCGAGCGAAGTCGAAGCGAGAAAGGCTAACCTGACATTCATCAAGCTCGATGGGAACGTGGGCTGCGTGGTGAACGGTGCAGGGCTAGCCATGGCGACGATGGATCTGGTCAAGTACTACGGCGGCGAGCCGGCGAACTTTCTCGACATCGGTGGATCGTCCAATCCCGAGAAAGTGGTGAGCGCTCTGCGCATCATCACGTCCGACCCAGGGGTCAAGGCGATCCTGTTCAACATTTTCGGAGGCATCACGCGCACCGATGACGTGGCGAACGGCATCGTGACCGCGACGCGCGCAAATCCGCTTCAGGTTCCTATGGTGATACGCCTCACCGGTACGAACGAGGAAGCCGCGCTGAAGATCCTCAAGGACAACGGCTTTTCAGCGATGACCGATATGGATGAGGCGGTGCAGAAAGCTGTCGCCCTCGCAACGGGGAAAGCCGCGTGAGCATCTACATCGACTCGGATACGCGGCTGCTCGTACAGGGAATTACCGGCCGGGATGGATCATTCCACGCGCGCCAGATGGTGGAGTACGGTACGCAGGTGGTCGCGGGAGTGACGCCGGGAAAGGGTGGCCAGAAGTTCGACGACAAAGTGCCGATCTTCAACACTGTGAGTGCCGCAGTGAACGAGACCGGCGCGAACACCACGGTGATCTACGTTCCGCCGATGTTCGCCGCCGACGCGATGATGGAAGCAGCGGACGCCGGCATCGAGCTCATCGTCTGCATCACTGAAGGCGTGCCGGTGCTGGACATGACGCGCGTCTACCCATACGTGAAGGAAAAAGGCTCGAGGCTGCTCGGGCCGAACTGCCCCGGTCTGATATCACCAGGAAAATCGAAAGTCGGAATCATTCCCGGCCGGATCTGCACTCCCGGCCGGTTCGGGCTCGTGAGCAGATCAGGCACCCTGACTTATGAAGTCGTTTTTCAAATGACCCGTGCTGAAATGGGTCAGACCACTTGCGTCGGCATCGGCGGAGATCCGATCAACGGAACCAATTTCATCGACTGCCTCGAGGCTTTCGAAGCGGATGGTGACACTGAGGCAATCGTGATGATCGGCGAGATCGGAGGGACGGACGAGCAGGACGCGGCCCGCTTCGTCAGGGAGAAAATGACCAAGCCGGTCGTCGGATTCATTGCGGGCCAGACGGCCCCGCCCGGGCGGCGTATGGGACACGCAGGCGCGATCATATCGGGATCGGCTGGAACCGCCGCTGAAAAAATGCAGGCTTTCGAAGAGAACGGTGTGGGGGTCGCGAAGCGGCCGATCGACGTCGTGCAACTTCTCAGGAGCCTTAACTAAACCATTGAAGGACATAGACATGGCGGGGAGCATCACACTCACGATTATCAAGCCCGACGCGTTCGGTTCGGGGAAGGCAGGAAAAATTATCGCGCATCTCGAGGAGGCCGGCTTCCGCGTTGTTGCCGCCCGGGTGCTGCACCTGACTGACGCACAGGCTGGCGCCTTCTACGAGGTTCATCGAGAGCGCCCATTCTTTCAGTCGCTGACCCGGTTCATGACATCCGGCTCCTGCATGCCGATGGTTCTCGAACGGGATGACGCTGTTTCCAGCCTCCGGCGGACGATCGGGGCCACTGACCCCGCCGAAGCGGACGAGGGAACGGTGCGAAAGCAATTCGCTGAATCGAAGGAGCGGAACGCGATTCACGCCTCGGATTCGGATGAGAATGCGATGCGCGAGGCGGCCTTCTTTTTCTCCGAATCGGAGCTGCTGGCCGCTCGCTGAGCGTGGCGCAGTCACTTTTCCGACGGGCTTAAGGTCGCTAGCTTTAAGAGCTTATGCTGTCCTTTGACATACGCTCGCTGGAGTCGCACGCGGCGCACGTTGACGGCCGGCTCGCGCCGGACGATCCGGTGTGGGAGGACGGCGATACACTGCCCGTAGGCCCGGTCGAAGTAGAAGGCAGGCTTTCAGCCGCCGGGCTTTCGCGGTTCTACTTCAGCGGCCGCTTCAAAGGTGAGACGACGATGCCGTGCCGACGGTGCCTTACCGACGTAACGGCTCACGTCGCCGAGGAGGCGCACTTCATTTTCTCCTCGGAGGGAGAGGATAGCTCTGACGACCCCGATGTATATCCGTTCGACCCGAATGCGCACAGCCTCGACCTGAGGCCGTCGGCGCGGGAAGTCTGGCTGCTCGCTGTACCTGGATTCGTTCAGTGCCGCGACGACTGCAAGGGGCTTTGCCCGAACTGCGGCACGGATTTGAACACCGATACCTGCGACTGTACGCCCGTAGCATCCGACAACCGATGGGACGCCCTGCGCGCGATTCGCGACGAGCTGCCCTGACGCTCTACACCTAAACTCAGAAATTACAATGGCCGTTCCGAAACGCCGTACCTCCAAGAGAAAGAAGCGAGCGCGAAATACGCACAAGACCGCTCCGGCGATCGCGATCCAGAAGTGTCCGCGCTGCCAGAGCATGAAGCGTCCGCATCACGTTTGCGAAGAGTGCGGGTATTATGATGGGGAGCAGCGAGTAGCAGCAAGGGAAGCGTAGAGTTGGCGCGCATCGCGCTGGACGCCATGGGGGGTGACTTCGCTCCCCAGGCAATTATCGCCGGAGCGCTGCACGCCCTCCACGAGATGGATGGCAGTCATACAGTTCAGCTCGTCGGACAGATTCCCGTCATCGAAAACCAGCTCAAAGTGTCGCTCGGCGGAGAACAGGCGCAGTTTGCGCACCTCCGCGAGCGCATCGATATCGTTGGTGCCCCCGACTTGATCGAGATGTCGGAGAAGCCCACCGCGGCATTGCGCAAAAAACCGAACAACCCGATCGCGGTCGGCATCAAGCTCCAGGTGGACGGCAGGTCGGATGCGTTCGTCTCGGCCGGCAACACCGGAGCGCAGATGGCCGTATCCGCCGTGCTGCTGGGACTGCAACCGGGACTGACGAGGCCCGCGATCGCCACCGTCCTCCCGACGGCGAGGAATCCGATTGTCTTCCTGGATTCCGGGGCAAACGTGGATTGCTCCGCCGCCGAGCTTGTGCAGTTCGCGTGGCTTGGCTCGGTGTACGCGGAATACGTGCTGGGCAGAAAGGATCCGGTCGTGGGATTGCTCAGCATCGGGGAAGAGGAAGGAAAGGGAAACGCGGTAGCGAAGGACGCTAACGCAATGTTTCGCACCGCCGGTTTCAATTTTCTCGGCAATGTGGAAGGGCGCGATCTGCCTGCTGGAGCCTGTCACCGCGGACCAATCGATGTGGTGGTCTGCGACGGATTCGTCGGCAACATCGTTCTTAAATTCTATGAGGGAGTCGTGCCGATGATTGTCGAGATGCTCGGCCGCGGCTCCGCCATCGACGGTGGCGCTATTCGATCAGCGCTTGCGCCACTTGATTCGTCGCAATACGGGGGTGCTCCACTGCTGGGGGTTCGCGGCGTCAGCATCATATGCCATGGAAACTCATCGCCGCGCGCGATCAAGAATGCCGTCAAGGTCGCCGTTCGTGCGGTGGAGACACGAATGAACGAGCACCTCGGCGAGAGGCTGTCGACCGCCGCCGGTGCGATCGCTGCGGCACCGGTCGCCTGGTGAAACGCCCCATCGCGTCGATCATCGCGACTGGACGTGGCGTGCCCGAGCACGTGATGACGAATCACGACTTCGCTGCGATCGGCATCGACACATCGCACGAATGGATAGTGGAACGGTCAGGAATACATCAGCGGCACGTGTCTCGAAACGGAGAGACTACCTGCTCCCTGGCCGCAGCCGCGGCGCGGATGGCGATGGACCGCGCCGAGGTCCTCCCGGGCCAGCTCGACGCCATCGTGCTCAGCACCGCGACTCCGGACAGACTGCTTCCGGCCACGGCCGTAGATCTCCAGGCTGCGCTTGGCGCTTCACGAGCGGCGGCATTCGACATCGGCGCGGCATGCTCGGGATGGTTGTACGGGATGACGGTTGCCGAGGGGATGATTGCGAGCGGCGTCGCGGAAACGATTCTCGTCGTTGGCGCGGAGAAGATGAGCGCCATTGTCGACTGGACGGATCGTGCCACCTGTGTGCTCTTCGGTGACGGCGCCGGCGCGGCAATCCTCCAGCGGTCGCGCAACGGCAAGGGCATTCTGTCCACGTTCATGCGCAGTGACGGGCAGCTCGCCGATCTCCTCTACCGCCCGAGCGGCGGAGCGACGAATCAGATGACGGTGCAGGTGCTCGAAGAGAGGAGCCATCTGGTGCGGATGGCAGGACGAGAGGTGTTCAAGCATGCGGTTCGATCCATGTCGGAAGCCGCCGACCGCGCGCTGGACGGTGCGAGGCTCACCGGTGCTGACATCGACCTTCTCATTCCTCACCAGGCTAACGTGAGGATTATCGAAGCCACCGCGAAACACTCCGGTATTCCGATGGACAAAGTGTACGTGAATGTCGATCGCTACGGAAACACTTCGTCGGCGTCGATACCTATCGCGCTGGACGAAGCTCGCGAGAAAAATCTCGTCGGCGAGGGAAGCACTGTCCTGATGGTAGCGTTCGGGGCGGGGTTCACGTGGGCGTCGATGATCGTTCGTTTCTGACGATATGGACGTCGTCCTCCTCTTCCCCGGACAGGGGTCACAGAAGCCCGGCATGGGAAAGGATCTCGCGAAAGCTTTTCCGGCAGCGAAGGATGTTTTCGATCACGTTGACGACGCAGTCGGCGCCTCGATCAGCACGCTTTGCTTCGAGGGGCCGGCTGACGACCTGACAGAAACTCATAACGCACAACCCGCGCTGCTCGCTCACGGGGCGGCAGTATGGGCGGTGACACGTGAGGCCCTCTCCGGAAAAGTTGTTGCAGCCGCCGGTCACTCGCTCGGTGAGCACACTGCGCATCACGCTGCCGGTTCCACCTCGCTACAGGATGCGGCGCGACTTGTCCGCCGCCGCGGACAACTGATGTCCGAGGCCGGTGTCATCCGGCCTGGAGCAATGGCGGCGATTATCGGCAAGCTTGACGATTCGATCGAATCACTATGCGAGCTCGCTGGGCGAAGCGGCGGCCTCGTTGTTCCCGCCAACATGAACACGAGTGAGCAGATTGTGGTGTCGGGCGAAGTGAAAGGTGTCGAGCGGCTGATGGAGCTGGCGAAACAGAACGGCGCCAAGCGCGCATTGAGACTTCCGGTCAGTGGCGCGTTCCACTCGCCGCTGATGGAGCCCGCGGCAAACGGGTTTAGAGAGGCGGTCGAAGCCACGATTTTTTCCGAACCGGATTTTCCGGTTTACTCCAACGTGACCGAGGACGTGTGCAATTCCGCTGATGAAGCGAGGGAGCTGCTGGTGAAGCAGCTCACTTCACCGGTGAAATGGGCAGGCGAGATCGCGTGCATTGCAAAGCGCTTTCCCGACGCGCTGTTCGTCGAGATGGGTCCCGGCAGCGTTCTCACCGGTTTGCTGTCGCGCATCGCGCCGTCCGCGCGGGGAATGTCTTGCGGTACTCCGGCGGATGTCGAGAAGCTGATGGCGCAGGTCTCGCTGTGAATATCGATCTCACCGGAAAGGTCGCATTGGTCACCGGTAGCACCCGGGGCATCGGGCGGTCGGTCGCCGACGCGCTTGCCGCGAGCGGAGCACGGGTTGCAGTCGTCGGGAGGGACAAGGCTAACGCAGACTCGGTTGCCGCATCGGTTGGCGCAGGCGCAGCGGGGTTTGCGTGCGATGTCTCGGACACCGCCGCTGTCACACGGCTCGTCGCCGACGTGGAGAGGGAATTCGGCGGCATCCATGTTCTGGTAAACAACGCCGGCCTCACCCGCGACAACCTGGTCATGCGACTCAAGGACGACGACTGGGATACGGTGATGAACGCCAATCTGCGCGGTGCCTTCGCTGCGATTCGCGCCGCCTCGCGCGGCATGATGAAGCGCCGCTCGGGCCGCATCATCAACATGGCCAGCGTTGTTGGTCTCAACGGAAACAAGGGCCAGGCGAACTACGCCGCGAGCAAAGCAGGTCTCATCGCGCTCACCAAGTCGGTGGCAAAGGAGCTCGGTTCGCGCAACATCCTCGTCAACGCAATTGCTCCCGGGTTTATAGAAACGGAGATGACAGCGGCGATGACGTCCGACGCGCGCGCGGCCCTGACCGGACTCATTCCGCTCGAACGCCTGGGCAAGCCGGATGACGTCGCGGCCGCAGTCGTGTTCCTGGCGTCGGATCATGCGTCCTACATCACGGGCCAGGTGATCGTGGTGGACGGCGGAATGGTGATGTAAATACGCTCGCAGGCGACGGCACGTAATCTTCTGCCTGTACGGCAGTTAGCTATATTTCACGCAACCCATCACACGGACGAGGATCGCAGCAATGGCCGACAACTCTGAGAAGGTAAAGGACATCATCGAGAAAGAGCTCGGAGTCGAGCGGGAGAAGCTCAGCAACGAGGCGAGCTTCATCGAGGATCTCGGTGCGGACAGCCTCGACATCGTCGAGCTGGTGATGGAGTTCGAGAAGGAATTCAACATCGACATTCCCGACGAGGACGCCGAGAAGCTGCGCACCGTCGGAGACGCGCTCGGCTACCTGAATAGCAAGATCCCGGCGTAATGAAGCGGAGGGTCGTCGTCACGGGCATGGGAGCTGTCACGCCCGTCGGCAACGACGTGCCAACGATGTGGCGCGCACTGATCGATGGAAAATCCGGCGCGGGGGACATCACTCACTTCGACGCGAGCACGTTCACCGTTCGCTTCGCCTGCGAGCTGAAGGGCTTCGATCCGCTCGACTACATGGAGCGCAAGGAAGCCAAGCGCGCCGACCAGTTCACTCAGTATGCGGTCGCCGCGGCAAAGCAGGCAATGTCCGATGCCGGCTTCGCCGACGGCAATGGATACGATCCGGACAACACCGGCGTGATACTCGGCAGCGGCATCGGCGGCCTCAAGATCTTCGAGGAGCAGCACGACGTCTATCGGCAGAGAGGTCCCGGAAAGATCTCTCCGTTCTTCATCCCGATGTTCATCTCGGATATTGCCGCGGGCATCGTGTCGATGCAGTTCGGCGCGAAGGGCCCGAATTACGCGACGGTCTCAGCCTGCGCCACCAGCGCGCACGCAATCGGCGACGCGTTCCGCACCATTCAATACGGGGACGCGGACGTTATGATAACGGGCGGAGCTGAAGCCACTGTGACACCGATGGCGATGGGCGGATTCGCCAACATGAAGGCGCTGTCCGAAAGAAATGATTCGCCGGCCACTGCATCGCGTCCGTTCGACGCAACCCGCGACGGCTTCGTGATGGGAGAAGGTGCGGCAGTCGTGATCCTCGAAGAGCTCGAGCACGCGGAGAAACGCGGAGCCCGGATATACGCGGAGATAGTCGGCTATGGTGCCACCGGCGACGCGTACCATCTCACTGCGCCCGCACCTAACGGCGAAGGCGCGCAGCGCGCGATGAAGCGGGCAATGAAAGACGGTGGTCTGCTGCCGGCAGATATCCAGTACATCAACGCCCATGGCACGTCGACCCCGGCGAACGACCTCAACGAAACGGCGGCGATCAAGGCGGTCTTTGGGGAACACGCGCGGCAGCTCAACGTCAGCTCCACCAAGTCGGCGACGGGTCACATGCTCGGAGCAGCGGGAGCGGTGGAATTCGTTGTAGGCGCGCTCGTCGTGAACGAGAACATCATTCCGCCGACGATCAACTACGAGACGCCCGATCCCGACTGCGATCTCAACTACACGCCGAACACACCGGTCGAGCGCGATGTCACCGCGGTATTGAGCAACAGCTTCGGCTTCGGCGGGCACAACACGACACTCGCCATCAGACGCTACATCCACTAGCCGATCAGATGGGCGAGGACTCAACCGGCAAGCGACGGGATCTCCCGCCGCCTCGCCATGCGCGAACCGGTATCGGCTACGATTCGCACCGCTTCGCTCCGGGCGGTCCGATGATTCTCGGTGGCGTCTCGATTCCTTCGCCGCTGCACCTGGCCGGCCACTCCGACGGCGATGCCATCGCCCACGCGTTGACCGATGCCATCCTCGGTGCAGTAGGTGCGGGAGACATCGGCGGACTCTTTCCCGACACCGATGCCGTCAATCGCGGACGCGATTCCATCGAAATGCTCACGCATGCCGTATCGCTGATTGCGCGCGACGGATGGGAGGTGGTGAGTACAGACATCACGGTGATCGCCGAGCAGCCGCGGATCGCCGTGCACCGCGACGCGATGCGGGAAACGCTGGCAAAGGCACTCGGTCTCGGCGCGCAGTCGGTCAGCATCAAGGGGAAGACCAACGAAGGAATGGGCTGGATCGGCCGCGGCGAGGGACTGGCCTGCATCGCGGTCGCCACTGTCGCACCGCGCGCGGGTATCGCGGAGTGAGCGTCGACGCGATCATCAACTGGCTGAGCGGGCTGCCAATCGGTGCGCTGTATCTCGCGATCGGCGTGATTTCCGCCATCGAGAACGTGTTCCCGCCGTTCCCCGCCGACGCAGTAGTCGCCTTCGGGAGTTTCCTCGCGGCACGAGGGAAAGCGTCTCCCTACTCGACCTTCCTGGTTTCGTGGCTCGGCAACCTCGGAGGGGCGACGCTGATGTACTATGTCGGACGCCGCTACGGCGCGTCCGCGTTCACGTCGCGTCTCGAGCGCTGGGGAGGGAAGGGCGCGGAGGCCCGATTGGTGGCGCTTTACGACCGGTACGGACTTCCAGCACTATTTGTCAGCCGATTCCTTCCCGCCGTGCGCGCACTGGTGCCTCCGTTCGCGGGAGCGATGAAGCTCCCCGCGTTGCCGGTTGCTCTCGCAGTGGCGGCCGCATCCGGCATCTGGTTCGCCTTTATTACCTGGGTGGCGTTTCGCGCCGGTTCCAACTGGGATGTGCTGTATGACCGGATCGTGCGCTCCGGCAAGATTGCGGGGCTTGTCGCGGTGGCGCTTGTAGCCGTCATTGCCATGGTCGTCGTGCTGCGCCGCCGAAGAAAACGCGCATCGAGCGCGTGAGGAGCGTCTCTTCAGTGAATCTTCACACAGTGCCGGACCACGTTTCTCTCTCATTCCAATTGGAGCGCTTTCAGGATTTCCTGGCGGTCGAGAAAGGCGCGTCGCCTCGCACGAGCGAGGCCTATCTCCGCGATGTCGGGCGGTTCGCGACGTTTGCGCATGTAAAAGGTGCGTCAGCTCCCACCAGCGTTGGCTCGAAGACATTGCGCGACTACGTCTACCATCTCAAGGACCTCGGGCTGTCGCCGTCGTCGATCCGACGAAACGTGTCCGCTGTTCGCAGCTACTTTCGCTTCATGCTCGACGAGGGCGAGGTTGTGCGCGACCCGAGCGAAAGGCTGGAAGCGCCACAGCGGTGGCGAACCCTTCCCGAAGTTCTGACCGCCGATGAGGCGGAGAAGCTCATCACTTCTCCGTCTCTCGACGAACCGCTCGCCTTTCGTGATCGCGCGATGCTCGAGCTCGGCTACGGCGCCGGTCTCCGCGTGTCGGAGTGGATAACCGTCGGCATTCGTGACGTCCTGATGGACGAACACCTCGTACGTGTTCTCGGAAAAGGCTCGAAACAGCGCCTCGTTCCGATAGGGCGCAGCGCGATCGGGGCGGTGGCACTGTATCTTCGCGAGCTTAGGCCGCGCCTCGAAAAAGGAAAGGGCAAGGGAGTCCTGTTTCTGAACGCGCGCGGCGAGCCACTGTCCCGTATGGGTGCATGGAAAATTCTGAAGAAATACGTCGCGATCGCCGGCATCACGAAGCGCGTTTCACCTCACACACTGCGGCATTCTTTCGCCACACATCTGCTCGAAGGTGGTGCGGATCTGCGTGCCGTGCAGGAAATGCTCGGTCACGCGGACATTTCCACTACGCAGATCTACACACACGTCGATCGCGAATATCTGCGATCCGTGCACCGACAATATCATCCCCGCGCATGACGCCGCCGACCATCGAGCCAGAAATGGAATCGGTAGCAATTCCTGGAGAGTCATACTTTATGAGACGAGGACGCAGGCTCTCTCGTTCGATCATCACCCTTCTGCTGCCGCTCGCCTTCGGTGCGCTGGCGGCTTCGAAAGTGAGTGGTCAGACAACACCGCCCGCTGCACCCGTGCCGCCTGGAATTGAGATCGATACTGCGTATATGACGTACGACGACGGACCGTTTTCTCTCCCTCTCGGCATCGGATTTCGCGTTCCTTCGTACAACCGCGTCGACGGAGTCGTATTGCCGTGGGGGCCACTCGTGTCATTCGCCGAGGGCCGCGTGGAGCTCGACCCGACTGTCACTTACCGTTCCCACCTCGGGGCGCTCGATCCCATGGTGAAGGGACATTTTCTCATCGGCAGGCGTTCAGAGATCGAGCTGACCGCAGGAAGATCGACCTTCAGCAACGATCGGTGGATCAGATCTGATCTCATCAACAGCGGCGCAGTGCTTGGCGTCGGCAGCGACGCGCGGAACTATTTCCGGGCCGACCGCGCAACTGCCGAACTGTCTCACTCGTTCGGTGCGCCGGGATCGGCGTTCGAGGCGTCGGTGGGAGGGCTGTTCGAGAATGCGTGGTCGACTGGCCCGGCGGTGCGAGCGACCGGCGGAGCGTGGAGCTTTTTCGGGCGTACCGACACACTCAAGATGCGGCGGCTGAACCCCGCAATTGCGCGCGGTCACTTGACCTCCGCACTGGGCCGCCTTGTCTACGACTACGAAAAACAGGACGTAAAGGGAACTCTCGACAGTCGGATAGAGCATGCGTTCGACGCTCCGGTCTACATCGCTTCCGAGAATCCCAGTGGAGACTTCACGCAGCTCACGTTCGGAGGCAAAGCGTCATTCCCGACGTTCGGCACCCAGCGCTTCGCGTTTCGCGGACATCTCGTGTTGACGCCGGGCGATATCGCCCCACCTCAAAGGTTCGCATACCTGGGCGGCGCCGGCACGCTGGCAACGGTGGACCTTCTGGCCCTCGGTGGCGACAACCTGCTCTACGTCGAAGGCGAGTACTCGGTGCCGCTCAAACGTCCGGTGTTGCGGTTCGTGGGAGCTCCCACGGTGAGTCTCAGGTATGCTGCAGGATCGGCTGGTGCGGGGGACATTCCTGACCTGATTCAAAACATCGGCGTTGGCATCGGCATCAGGCTGCTGAAAGTCGAGTATCACATCGACCCAAGCTATTCCAGGACGCCTTTCACTAGGCGGAGCTCATTTTCGATCGGCGTGTCGCTGTGATCGCATAGTTTCGGGCAGCGATCAACCGAAGCGCGGAGTTGGAACTCGCGGAGAGCCCGGCCATCGGGTATATTGATGGCGTGACTCTTGCATCCAGCCGCGCGATTTCAGGTACTGGATGAGGACGCTGGTGGTTATCCCGGCGCGCCTCGCGGCGGTTCGGCTCCCCCTCAAACCGCTGCGACTCCTCGCGGGTGTTCCCCTCGTGGTTCGTGTGTGGGAACGAGTGTCCGCCATGGATGTCGGTGACGCCTGTGTCGTGGCTACCGACGACGAGACCGTGGCGTCAGCCGTCCACGAAGCGGGCGGCAAGTCCGTCATCACGAGCGGCAGTCACGTGTCGGGAACGGAACGCGTGGCGGAAGTCGCGAACATGGCGGAGTACGCCGATTTCTCCACGATCGTGAACGTGCAGGGAGACGAGCCGTTCATCGGCAAGGCGGCGATAGAAGGCGCGGCTCACCTCGTTGCATCGGGCCGCTTTCCTCTCGGAACCGCTGCATCGCCGGCGCCGTGGGACATCGGATCGAATCCTGACATCGTGAAGGTCGTCGTCGGCGATGACCGCCGGGCTTTGTACTTTTCGCGGAGTGCGATTCCGTTTCGTCGCGACAGCGAAGTGGAAGGCATGCGCATGCTGCAGCACATCGGCGTCTACGCGTACTCGCGCAGCGCGCTGTCGCGATGGATTTCCCTCGAGCCTACCGCTCTGGAGCAGACGGAGCGACTCGAACAGCTTAGACCTTTGGCGGCAGGAATTCCAATCGGAGTGGCCGTTGCGGAAGAAGTCGCTGGGGCGGGGATCGACACTGAAGGCGATCTGAGCCGGGCGAATGCGCGGTGGCAGGAATTCATCGGCAGACGGTAATCAATGCAAGCACATTCCAGGCAGCAGACACGCTACATCTTCGTCACCGGCGGAGTAGTCTCTTCGCTCGGCAAGGGCATCGCCGCGGCGTCCCTTGGCCGGCTTCTCGTGGAGAGAGGCATGCGGGTGACGATCATGAAGTTCGACCCATATCTGAACGTCGATCCGGGCACCATGTCGCCGTTCCAGCACGGCGAAGTTTACGTCACCGATGACGGTGCTGAGACCGACCTCGACCTGGGCCACTACGAGCGTTTCATAGATCGCTCGCTGGCGCAGGCGAACAACGTCACCACGGGCCGCATCTACCTCAATGTCATCACCAAGGAGCGGCGCGGAGAATATCTGGGTTCGACGGTCCAGGTGATACCACACGTTACCGACGAGATAAAGTCGGCGATGAAGCGCCTGGCGCCGGAAAGCGATGTCGTGATCGTCGAGATCGGCGGCACCGTCGGTGACATCGAGTCCCTTCCATTCCTCGAAGCGATTCGGCAGTTCAGGCACGAGATCGGACGTGAGAACGCGATCTTCATCCATCTGACGCTCGTGCCTTTCATTGCAGCCGCGGGCGAAGTGAAGACGAAGCCGACTCAGCACTCAGTGCGGGAGCTGATGGAGATCGGAATCCAGCCTGACATTCTGATCTGCCGAACCGAACGTGCGCTGTCCGAGGAAGTGAAACGCAAGATTGCTCTCTTCTGCAACGTCGAGTTCGGCGCGGTGGTGGAGAGCCGCGACGTGCCTACGATCTATCAGGTTCCGCTGTCGTTTCACGAACAGGGACTTGACGAGCGGGTCATGCAGCGGCTTGGACTGCTCGGCCGTCGGGCACCCGATCTCACCAACTGGAGGAACATCGTTCAACGGGTGGTCGCTCCAGCTGACAGAGTGCGTGTCGCCGTCATCGGCAAGTACACGGAGCTGATCGATTCGTACAAGAGCGTTCAGGAGGCACTGATACACGGGGGAATCGCCAACGATGCGGGGGTCGACATCTCATGGCTGGCGAGCGACATGTTCTCGAGCAGGGAGAAAACCCGGGAGCTGCTGGGAGAATTCCACGCTGTCCTCGTTCCGGGCGGCTTCGGCGTGCGCGGCATCGAGGGCATGCTCGAAGCGATACGGTACGCGCGCGAATCCGGGTTGCCGTTCTTCGGTATCTGTCTCGGAATGCAGACGGCGATCATCGAGTTCGCTCGCAACGTGATTGGCCTCGACGACAGCCATTCCAGTGAGTTCGCGCCTGAGTGCGCCAATCCGGTCGTGTCCCTGATGGAATCGCAACAGCATGTCACCGACGTCGGGGGTACGATGCGGCTTGGTGCATATCCGTGCCGGCTCGGGCCTGGCACTCGTGCGGCGGAGATTTACGGCGTGCCCCAGGTCAGCGAGAGGCACCGTCACCGGTACGAGGTTTCCAACGCCTACCGCGACTCATTCGTCGAGCATGGCCTCACACTCAGCGGACTCTCTCCCGATGGATCGCTGGTGGAGATCGTCGAGGTGCAGACACATCCCTGGTTCGTGGGCTGTCAGTTCCATCCCGAGCTCCAGTCGCGGCCGACGAGGCCACATCCCCTGTTCGCCAGCTTCATCGGCGCTGCGCTCGAGGCGAAGAATGCCCGCGCGTCCCGCAAGCGCTCGGTCGTCGAGATAGCGGAATAAGTGGAATCGATATTTCCACTGGACAGGCTATTCGTCATCGCCGGCCCGTGCGTAGTCGAAGACGATGAGTTGAACATGTCGATCGCCCGCGAGCTCGAGCGGCTGAGCAGCATTGTGCCGGGCGGCATCATCTACAAGGCGAGCTTCGACAAAGCCAACAGATCGAACCGCGATGCTCACCGGGGCCCTGGCGCCGAAACGGGATTGGCGGCGCTCGAACGAGTGCGCAACTCGACGAAACTTCCTGTCATCACCGACGTGCATCTGCCTGACCAGTGCCCTTCGGTCGCGGCCACGGTTGACGCTCTTCAGATTCCGGCCTTTCTGTGCCGGCAGACAGACCTGCTCGTGGCGGCCGGAGCAACGGGAAAGCCGGTTAACGTGAAGAAGGGGCAATGGCTTCACCCCGAGGGAATGAAGGGCGCCGTGCAGAAGGTACGTGGCCACGGTGAAGGCCGTAGCGCTGCGATCGCGGTAACCGAACGCGGCACGTTTTTCGGATACGGCGACCTGGTTGTCGATATGCGAAGCTTCACCCGGATGCACGCAGCTACCGGGGCGCCGGTGGTGTTCGATGCGACGCACAGTGTGCAGCGTCCGGGGATTGGCGATGGAGGGGCCAGTGGCGGAGCGCGCGAATTCATTCCAGCGCTTGCACTCGCCGCTGTTGCCGCGGGAGCTAACGGACTGTTCATCGAGACGCATCCCGATCCCGACAATGCTCCCAGCGATGGTCCCAACATGCTTCCTCTGTCGGAACTGGAAGGACTGCTGACGAGAGTTGTTGCCGTGTGGGAGAGCGTCAACCGATGAAGACGGCGGAGATCATCGAGCGCGGCCGGAGAGTCGTTCGGATGGAGCGTGAGGCACTCGAGGAAAGCGAGCGCAGGCTTGGCGAAAGCTTCGCACGCGCAGTGGCAATCCTCGCAAAGTCAAAGGGCCGCGCGATTGTATCGGGAGTCGGCAAATCCGGATTGATCGGACGCAAAATTGCGGCAACGCTCACATCGACAGGAACGCCGGCGACTTTTCTGCACCCCTCGGAGAGCCTGCATGGCGACCTCGGCATAGTCGGCGCAACCGATGTCGCGATCCTCATATCGAAGAGTGGCGAGTCCAACGAGCTGGTGGCGCTGCTCGAGCACCTCAAACGCCTCGGGGTTTGCACGATTGCCATCACCGGTGATCGCAGCTCCACTCTCGCCCGGCACACTGATGTCTGGCTCGACGCCTGGGTGAACGAAGAGGCCTGCGTCCACGACCTCGCCCCCACCACCAGCACGACCGTTGCGCTCGCGCTCGGCGACGCGCTGGCAGTAGCGCTACTCGAAGAGAAGGGATTCAATGCAGACGATTTCGCTCGCCTGCACCCGGGCGGAGCTCTCGGCCGGAAACTACTCACTCAGGTGCGAGACGTGATGGTCACCGGGGCGCTGGCGCCGGCTCTGACTCCCGGCGCGACCATGAGGGAAGCGGTGGTACATCTCGCCGAGCGGCGGGGTATAGCGGTGATATGCGACGAGCATCAGCGCGTCGCGGGAGTAGTGACCTCGGGAGATCTCACGAGACTGATGGAGCACGAAGACAACGTGATGCCGGTGCCCGTCGCTCGCGTAATGACCCGGACCCCCCGCATCGCGCGAGATGACGAGCTCGGCAGCGCAGTCGTCTACAGAATGGAGCAGCATGGTATCATCTCGATGCCGGTGGTCGATGCCGACGATCGAATGATCGGCGTCATTCACCTGCACGACCTCATGCGGGCGGGAGTCGTATGAGAGTCTGGTATGTGATGCCGCTGCTGGCCGTGGCGGGCTCTCTCGTGCTTCTCGCGTGTGACAACAAGACCGAGCCGCCGATCCGACGCACTTCCACACTGGCAGATTCTGCCGACCAGGTAATGTTCGGAGCAAAGTTCAACCTGACAGACAAGGGACTGTCGCGCGCGGAGCTTCATTCCGACACGGCTTACTTCTTCGAGGACAACACGAGAGTCGAGCTAAGGGACATTGAAACGACTTTCTTCACCCTGACCGGTGCGCGGGACGCCGTTCTGACGGCAAAACGAGGCACCTACAACAGCCGCTTCGGTAGTATGATGGCCCGGGACAGTGTGGTCGTGATTACCGAAGAGGGAAGGCGGCTGGCCACGCCCGAGCTGAAATACGATCAAGCGATGAACGAGATATCTAGTGACAGCGCCTTCGTGATGACCGAGCCCGGCAGGCGCCTCGAAGGCATCGGTTTCCGCTCCGACCCGAACATGCAGAACGTGCGGATTCTGAAAACGAAAGGCGGCAGCACAGGCATGGTCACGCTTCCCGGACAATGACATTCACCCGCTTTGGTACCTGTCGTCTCGCGATGCTCTCCGCCATGCCGGCGCTGTGGCTTGCTGTTGCCACTCCGGCCGAGGGGCAGGAGCCGCGGCAATGTCTGCTGGAGTTCGAGGCGCGCGGGTCGAACCCTCCGCGCACCAACGCGATGCAGCTGCCCAGCGAGCGCTACAATGTCTTTCAGGGTGGCGGAGTGACGTACCACTGCCAGGGGCAGGGGAACAGTATCTCGGCAGATAGCGCCGAGTACTACGGCGATCAAAGCCTGCTGATGCTCATCGGGAACGTGCACTACACGGAGGCCCGGGCTAAGGTCGATTCGGACAGGATGACGTATTTCCAGCTGGAAGACAGGCTGCACGCCGAGGGCAACGTCAGCGCGCGGCTGCAAAGCGGAACTACGATGAAAGGCCCGGTTGTGGATTACTACCGCGTCACTCCTGCACGGCCTCTCGCTCGCACGATCGCGACCGGCCGCCCGAGGATGTCCGTTGTTCCGTCTACATCGACGGCCGGCCGCAGCGATCCCGTCGACGTGATCGCCAACACGATCGTCGCGGAAGGAGACAATCTCGTCTACGCATCGGGTGCAGTTCAGATCACTCGACCCGACGTCATCGCCAAGAGCGATTCAGCCTTTCTCGATGGCGAGCGAGAGTTCGCGCGATTGATGCGAGAGCCGTCCGTAGAAAGCCGGCGCGACCGGCCGTTTACGCTGCGCGGCGGCGTGATCGACCTCTATTCACGCAGTCGCAAGCTGGAGCGCGTTGTTGCGACACCAAACGGCCACGTGCTGAGCCGCGACCTCGAGCTGGTGGCCGATTCGGTGGACCTTCGAATCCGCGCCGACGAGCTTGAGCGCGTGATGGCGTGGGGAAAGACGACTCGCGCGCGAGCGCTGTCACCCGATCGTGAGATTGTCGCTGACTCGATCGACGCGCGGATGCCCATGCAACGACTGCGGGAAGTGCGCGCAATCGGCGCCGCGTATGCCAATAGCGCTCCGGATTCGTTACGCATCACATCCACCGAACGTGACTGGATGCGGGGCGACTCGATAGTTGCGGAGTTCGACAGCATCGCTGCCGGAGATACTGCAACGCGGCCCAGGGCAAAGCGGATCGAAGCCACCGGCAAAGCCAGCTCGTACTATCAGATTGCAACGAATGAGCGCGGTCGGAATCTGCCGAATGTCAACTATGTTCGCGGACGCGTGATCACCATTCTGTTCGACGGCAAGGTCGTCAGCACGGTAGACGTGAAGGATCAGGCTGCAGGGGTGTACCTCGAGCCGACCACCGCCAGCCCGCCGACTGCGGGAGCGACTCAGGGAGGGTCGCCAGCGACACCTCGGAGAGTGCCTGCCACCCGTTCTGTTCCGGCCCCGGCGCCGACCCGGCGGAACTCACCGTGAACGAAAGGGAATTTCCGCCGCGTGTTCGGGAGATACTGCGCAACCTGTCAGGCGATGAGCGCTCGATGTCGATCGCTCTTTCCGCGATAGTGAGAGAAGCCGACGAGAGCGGATCGGCGCCCATCCATAGTGTGGTCATCCGTTATCGCGATGAGTTCCTTAGTGCGCTGCGCGCGGAAGGCAAGAACGCGGAGAGAGAAGCGGGACGTCTCGGGCTGGACGAGGTCGAGGCGTATCTCATCGGATCGATCTTGCCGCGGCTCGCCGGTGAAGGGGCGATCGTGCCTCTGCCGGAGGATTTCGAAGAATCGGATCGGATGATCCGTCTTGCCAGCTCTCTGTGGACCGACATTCAGCCGCACCGCGCCGAGATCACGGAGGTGTTTCGGCACACCGGTGAGTACACCGCGTTGCAGGTTGCAGTCCGCACAGCCGAGCCGGCCGGAAGTGTTCTCGAGGCACGGGGACTGGTGAAGAGCTATCGGCGCCGGGCCGTCGTGAACGACGTCGATCTGCGATTGCAGCAGGGCGAAATTGTCGGATTGCTCGGCCCGAACGGCGCCGGCAAAACCACGACGTTCTACATGATCGTCGGACTCATCGAGCCCCAGGCCGGACGCATTCTGATCGATGGGCAGGACATCACGTCGATGCCGATGTACCAGCGGGCGCGAAAGGGAATCGGCTATCTCTCACAGGAGCCTTCCATCTTCAGGAAGCTTTCGGTGGAAGACAACATCATGGCGATCCTCGAAACGCTCCCGATCTCGGGCGCGGAAAGAAAACGGCGGCTGGAGCAGCTGCTCGACGAGCTGAGCATCAAGCGTTTGCGCAAGAGCAAGGCGTACGCGCTTTCGGGTGGCGAGCGCCGACGCCTCGAGATCACACGAGCGCTGGTCACCGATCCCAAGTTCATGATGCTCGATGAGCCCTTCGCCGGTGTCGACCCAATCGCAGTCCATGACATTCAAACCATCGTGGCAGGGTTGCGGCACCGGGGTATCGGGGTGCTGATCAGCGATCACAACGTCGAGCAGACCCTCGACATCGTCGATCGCGCATACATTATGTTCGATGGACAGGTCAAGGTCTCGGGCAGCGTCCGCGACCTCGTGTACGATGACACAGTCGCCGACATTTACCTCGGCCCAACACTGACGGCCAGATTGCGCGATCGCTTTTCCAATGCGCCGGTAGCGGAGGCAGTTCCGTGAAGCCGGGAATGAGCCAGTCGACACAGATCCGGCAGGAGCTGAAGATCAATCCGCGCCTTTACCAGGCGATGGATTTGCTCTACATGCCGCTTCTCGACCTCCAGCAGCACCTGAAGCAGGAGCTGCTCAACAATCCGTTCCTCGATCTTGTCGAAGCCGAAGAAGAGGATGAAGAGGAACAGTCTGAACCCGACGCAGTGGCCGAAACGCCAGAGGAGAAAGAGCGCGGCGAGGAGATCGACTGGGAGGAAATCCTCCTCGACGGGTTCGACACTGCCGGCGGGAGAAGGGAAGAACACGAGGAGCGAGAGTACTACGAGCCCGTTACGGTCGCGACCAGGGATCTGAGCGATCACCTGCGCGATCAGGTAAGTCTGCTCGAGCTCACTCCTCGCGAAATGCTGCTGGCGGATGAATTCCTTGGAAACGTCAACGACGATGGCTATCTCGCCGCGACTGTCGAGGAGATCGTCATCTCTCTCAACGAGGTGATCTCACAGGCCGCCGAGCAGGACGACCGCGAGCTCGCGGACCTGCCGATGTACACTGTCGAGGAAGGGGAGGCGATGCTGCGAAAGGTTCAGGACCTCGATCCTCCCGGCGTCGGGGCGCGTGATCTTCGCGAGTGTCTGCTGCTGCAGCTTGGCGAGGCCGGGCTCACGCAATCGGTTCCGTATCGGCTGGTGCGCGATTGCTTCGATGAGCTCATCGCTCACCGCTGGAGCGAGATCTCCAAACGTTTCGGGATCGGCGCAAGCGACGTGCAGAAAGCCGCGGACGAAATCGCCAAGCTCGATCCCAAGCCCGGTCTCCGGTTCCGGTCAGGCGATGAGAACTACATCATCCCCGACCTGATCGTCGACAAGATTGACGGCCAGTATCACATCTTCCTCAATGATGCTAACCTCCCGCGCCTGCGCCTCAGCAAGGCCTACCAGGAAATCGCGCGCGACAAGAAGAAATTCGAGGGCGAGAACAAGGAGTTCATCTCGAACAAGCTCAATTCCGCCAACTGGATGATCCAGGCGATCGAGCAGCGCCGGCAGACGATGCTGAAAGTGATGAACTACATCGTCGACCGTCAGCGCGAATTCTTCGAGAAGGGAGTGCAGTTCCTCAGGCCGCTGACGCTTCGCGAAGTGGCGGAGGTGATCAACATGCACGAATCCACCGTGAGCCGCGTTACGAACGAGAAGTTTGTGCAGACACCCCGCGGTGTGCTGCCGCTCAAGTTCTTTTTCTCTTCGGGTCTCGCCACCTCGGACGGTGACGACGTGTCGGCTCGCGGCATCAAGGCGCAGCTGGAAAAGCTGGTGCACGAGGAGGACCCCAAGCATCCGCTGACCGACCAGGCAATCGTGAACATCCTCCGCGAGAGCGGTGTTCAGATCGCAAGGCGAACCGTCGCGAAGTACCGCGACCAGCTGGGCGTTCTGTCGGCGCGGATGCGTAAACGGATATGACGATGACCCGGGTGGATCCCGCCCAACGGTCGAGCGGTCTCTCACCCGACGTTCGCGATGACTATCCCCTGGTGAGTGTTCTCGTTCCGGCAAAGGACGAGGCGGACAACCTCACGATCTTCATGGAACAGGCTGCAGCGGCGTTCAGCTCGCAGCCCGGTCTGTACGAGGTCGTAGTGATAGACGATGGCTCCGTCGATGAAACCTGGACGGTCCTCGAATCTCTGGCCGAACGATTCCCGTTCCTTCGTGCGGTTCGGCACCGGGCGCGCCGGGGAATCGCCGAATCACTCCGCACCGGGTACCTCAATGCGCGCGGAGCCGTGCTGGTATTCTATCCCGCCGACCTTCAGTATCTGCCGGAAGACATTCCGCGGCTCGTCGCACCGATTCTCGACGGCCGCAGCGACATGGTGACGGGTTTCAAGCAGGGAGAATACGAGAAGGCCTTCGTGTCGGGAGTGTACAACAGGTTGAGCCGATCGCTGTTCAAGGTTCCGGTGCGCGACCTGAATTCGGTCAAGGCGTATCGCCGTGAGGTGATGGATTCGCTGCCTGCCCGTCCTGACTGGCATCGGTACATGATCGTCATGGCGGCAGCACAGGGATTTACGGTGACGGAAGTTCCGGTACCGCTTTACCCGAGGCACGCGGGCAAGTCCAAGTTCGGAATCGGACGCATTCCAGTCGGTGTGATGGACATGCTGGCGGTGTGGTTCGAGCTTCGGTTTGCGACGAAGCCGCTCCTTTTCTTCGGCATGATGGGGGCAGGGCTGTTCGTGCTGGGCGTTCTGGCGGGTATCGTGGCGTTGGCGTGGCTGGCGTTTACCGGAGTCGGCATCAGGGCAGTGTGGACGATTATTCAGACCTGCCTTGTCGTTGGAAGCGTGTTTTTCGCGACGGGATTCATCGGTGAGCTGGTGGCCGCTCAGCGCGCCGAGACGAGGGAGCTGCGGGCGCGGATCGAAGAGCTCGCGCACGGAACGGATTCGCTGCTCGACCGCTGACGCAGAGCTGTCCATCTGCACGCGTTTCATGCTGCACGCTTCTCCTCTAAGCGTTGCCTGCGACCCAATCGTTCTGGATTATGCCTTTGAGTTTGCCCGTTGCCTCTGCGCCTCTGCTTTTCCCTCTGCGCACTCGCAGTAGATGAAGGTGCTTTTCCTTACGCATTCGTTTCCCAGATACGAGGGGGACGCTCCAGGTTCATTTCTCCTGCGGCTGGCAATCGCATTGCGCGAAAGAGGCGTACGCGTTCACGTCATTGCGCCTGCTGCGCCCGGGGTTCCCAGGAAGGACCACTTTGAAGGAGTCACCGTCGAGCGCTTTCGCTATGCGCCGGCCCGGTATGAAACCCTGGCGTACACCGGCAACATGGCGCAGGACGTTGCTACATCCTGGACCGCGCGCCTCGCGCTTGTCGGGTTCTTCGGTGCGGAGCTCGCGCGATCGTTTCGCACGCGCGGTGATTTTGATCCCGATGTAATTCATGCGCACTGGTGGTTTCCCAGCGGCCTCGTCGCCGCCTGGCTCTCGTCGTTGCTGCGGCGGCCGCTCGTGACGACGTTACACGGCACTGACCTGCGGCTTGCCAAAAGCATTCCCGCGAGCCGGCCGCTCTTCCGGTACGTAATGCGAAACTCCGCGCACGTCACTGCAGTCTCGACGTGGCTGGCCGCGGAAGTCACCGCGCTGGACAGACGCGTGACGCCAGAAGTTGCACCGATGCCTGTGGCGACTGAGAAGTTCGCTCCAGGCACCGCGCGCGAGAACAACCGGCTGCTGTTCGCGGGCCGGCTCAATTCACAAAAGGGTCTTCATCATCTGCTGCACGGACTGGCGGCCGCCAAGACAGTTGCTCACCTGGATGTCGTCGGAGAGGGAAGTGCGGGAGATGAGCTCAGAGCACTGGCCTCCACGCTTGGAGTGGCCGATAGAGTTACCTGGCACGGCCAGCTGGACCAGCAATCGCTGGTTCGGCACTATCAGCGAGCAACAGCATTGGTTGTTCCATCAACCGACGAGGGGCTGGGGCTTGTCGCTGCCGAGGCACTCCTTTGCGAGACTCCAGTGATTGCGTTTCGGTCTGGCGGCCTCGTCGACGTAGTGCAACACGACAGAACGGGAATTCTGGTGAATCCGGGCGACACTTCTCAGATGGCCGCGGCCATCGACTCAGTCGTCGCCGATCCTGCGCACATGCAGGCGCTGGCCCGGGCAGGACGTATATACGTTCATTCCGCGTTCTCTCCAGCATCGGCCGCCACGCGATATCTCGACATCTACAAGGGTCTCCCGGGAATGCGTGCGGCGTAAGGCATTTATACTGGGGCAGTGGATACTCGCGGCAGCCATCGTCTGGTACGCGATTCGTGCATTGCAGGGACAGTGGCGCAATGCGGCCGCGAGGCTCGGCTCGCTCGACCCTCAGTGGACCGTGATCGGGCTCTCCGCGGCCATCGTACTGTTCACTTACATACTGCTGATCGACGCATGGCGTCGCGTCGTCATCGCTTCAGGCGACCAGCTTTCGTTCGGAACGGCTGCTCGTATCTGGTTCGTGTCCAACCTTGGCAAGTATGTTCCGGGGAAGGTGTGGTCCATCGCCGCAATGACGATGATGGCGCGGCAGAACTCCGTGTCACCGGTTGTCGCGGCAGGCTCGTCGGTACTGATGCAGGTGGTGAGCATTGCGACGGGTATCGGAGTTGTTCTCGTCACCGGCGCGCAGGCGCTCGATCAGCCACGGGTGGCAGTACTGGCCGCAGTAATCCTCGCTCTCCTGCTGCTTGCCACACCGCGGATGATGCCTTCGGCAATCGGCTACGCGGCACGCCTGGCAGGCCGTGAGATCGTCGTCCCGCCACTTGCAGCTTCGACCGTATTGCTTGCGGCGCTCAGATCGGCGATATCGTGGATAGCGTACGGCCTCGCATTCAAGCTCTTCGTGAGGGGATTGCTCGGAACTGCGGCTGGCGCAACAACATCGTACATCGCAGTTTATGCGGCGTCGTACATCATTGGCTTCCTTGCGTTGTTCGCACCAGGCGGTGCAGTCGTGCGTGAAAGTGCGATGGTGACAGGGATGCTGAGACTCGGGCTCGCCGGGCAGGTCGACGCGGTCGCGATCGCCGTTGCCTCGCGGCTCTGGCTTACCGTTCTCGAGCTATTGCCGGGATTCGGGTATCTCGCAACTTCGCGCCGCTCCTCGCTTCCACGCACATGATCCTCGATGTCAGCACGCAGAAATAAAGAGGGAGCGGCAGGCGTCGCGAAGGAGCGGGCAGGCGGAGCAGAACCGGCCACACCGCCGATTCGGTCGAGTCCGTTTTCGCGAGGGGCCACCGAATCCGCAACTGAGCTGCCACCCGATGTAGCCAGGACCGCGCAGCCTCCGTTCGCGGCGTTGTGGGCAACCGGCCTCTATCTCGCGACGGCGCTTTCGCTGGGGTTTCCCGCGTTCTCCGGCAAGTTCCTTGTTGGCCCGAACAGCGATCAGTACATCGCCGGCTACGCGTTCCGCGAATTCGGTGCGAGCATGTTGCGCCAGTCGGGTGAGTTTCCTCTCTGGAATCCTTACCTGTTTGGAGGAATGCCGTACATCGCCGCGATGCACGGCGACATTTTCTATCCGACATTCCTGCTCCGCATGATCATGCCCACGGACGTAGCAATGACGTGGGGCTTCATCATCCACCTCTTCCTCGCGGGAGTGCTCACCTACTTTTTCCTGCGATCGACCGGCTTTGGTTTCTTCGGCTCGCTCTTCGGTGGGATGGCGTACATGATGAGCGGCCAGCTCGCATCCCTCGTCGCCCCGGGGCACGACGGGAAGCTCTTCGTGAGTGCGCTTTTTCCTCTCGCCTTGTGGATGCTGACTCGCGGCGTGCGCGACGGGGCAAAATGGAGCTGGGGCGTTCTCGCACTCGCCATCGGACTCGCCGTACTGAGCCCTCATCCACAGCTCCTTCAGTACCTGCTGCTGGCGAGCGGAGCATACACGGTCTATCTCGCCGTATCAGCGGGCAAGAGACAAGAGATCGAGCGCAGCGACGTCATTTTCCGCCTGGACTTCGCGCTTGGCGCCGTGACGCTCGGGCTGGCGA